>Ga0210402_10002825_pt1 | contig 16630 bp, 17 predicted proteins | sample IncBWC7MmetaG_FD_161055 | JGI IMG/M metagenome (GOLD analysis project Ga0210402, IMG submission 161055) | Forest soil microbial communities from Barre Woods Harvard Forest LTER site, Petersham, Massachusetts, United States - Inc-BW-C-7-M | ecosystem: Environmental > Terrestrial > Soil >... | reverse complement strand
AAGACGATGCGGATAGGCTGGGCGCTATACGCGATGAATGAGAAGAATAACCATCAAGTGCGCTGAGGTGTTGCGAAGGATTTCCGTAAGCCTTTGATGTCTTGGGCAGAGTATGATAGTAGGAGGGTGTAGAAGGTGATACATACCCATCGGTAGTGCGCCCCCCCCCGGGTATCCTCCCACGAGTATCGACAGTCCTAGTTGTATCAAATTTGTTATCACCTTTGTTGTGGGGTGAAGACCTGAAAGTAGAATCGGAGGGCGCCGAGCCAAAGACGGTATCGTTGGTTGGTGTGAGACTGATAAAAGAACCAGCAGAAGGTGGTGGAGTAAGGGGCACATCATCATCCATGTGAGATTCCGAAACCTTGGCTAAATGACCCAGCGATTTCAGTGACGGTAATCCACCCTCAACGGAATCGAACAGTTCAGAAAAATCGGCCGTATTCATGGAGAACCGAATAGGTGGCAGAGCGGGCGCAATGAAGGTTGCATGTGACGTGCCCTCTACGGGAGATGATTCCAACATATCATCTGAACTACTGTCGCGTCGCGAGATGGTGGACAGGTCTGGATCGAAGTCACTGGTGGGAGAGGGTGTTATGTCAACGGTCTCTTGGCCTGCGGGAGTACCGTCCTGGTTCTCCTTCGGCGGCAGTGTAGGAGGCAGATCTTTGGTCTCGGAACGTCGACTGCTGTTGCTTTCCACCTCAGCATCAGTGTCCGTTCCGCTTTCCACATTATGAGGAACATCCGCCCAGCGGGAGGGCGATTCCGGACCTGACCTGCTCGCCGACCGACTGCGGTCCAAATTTAAACTACCAGCAGACGACAGTCGGTGATTCTTAGTCGCGGGCCGAGGACGGCCATCAAATGACCTTTGCGGACGGATGGTTTGATTGACAGGACTGAGACTATGCGATAAGCGAGCTTGACCTGTTGAGGCTAAATCATTAGTCAAGGATTGCGCAGACTGTGGTTGTGCGTGATTAAGACTCTGCATCCTGGGTGGTACGGCGTCGATGGTCACACTTGGACGAGGCGGGGGTCTCATGACGATTGTTTGATCCTGTGCTTGTTCGGGCAGATATGTACTGGATGAGATTGAACGTAATCGCGATGACGTGCCCTGGTCTTGCGGTTGATCTCCGTCCGGTGAAGTGGGAGACGACGAGAGCGAAAGGAAATTACTCGATGAACTACGGTGTGAACTGGTTTGTGAAGTACGTCGAGATGACGGAGGTGATTCGGAAGACTGTTCTCGGAGAGGGGAACGTACGGGAGGCGTGGGAGGGCGCAACGCAGATTGTTGACCGTGGAAGACAGCTGAAGTTGGAGAGAGAGCAGGCGATGACACCGGAGAACGTACTGGTTGATTGAAATTAGAAAGTACAAGGCCAGGGTTAATAGACCGCCGTTTGTCGCGCGGCGAGGTAAACACCTTAAGACCCCCAGAACCGCCTAGGTCGGAATTACTAGACCCCTCATGATTGTTATTGAGATTACGGACGGGGTCAGACTTCTGCTTGAACAATATGTTCAAAGGACGGACGCCGTCATCGTAACTTGTCCTGTGTCCATCCGAATCTTCTTCTGGAGACGGAGGGGGGATAGGAAGGGTGTTGTTTTTGGGAGGAACCGGGCGGGTATGTTCCATGGGTGTGATGGGTAAGGAGGAGGAAGGGTCGGGACCTGGAGGGAGGGATTGTGGGAGGGGACTAGAGTTGGAGGGTGGATAATCCGAGTCTGGTGGACGCGCGATTGTCACAGAGAGCGGCTGCGGCTGCGTAGGGAATGACGGTGACGACGGTGACGGTGAGGCATTGGGGGGGAGTTTCCCTTGGGGTATGAGCGGTAGATGTGTCGCCAAGTTGGAGGGAGATGTCTTTCCGGTGGCCTCAAATGCGTCCGCGACGTATGGTCCGGAGCTTTGTTTTACGGGAGATCGAATGGACGATGAGCGTTCGGGACCTCGCACGGTTCCTTGATTTGTGTCACGGAAGGTTGGTGCGGAGGATTTGTACGAACTCGGCTGTTCTGGAGGGTCCGTCGCCGAAAGTGATCCCTGAGAAGCGCGACCAAAATACAATCAGCATGGTAAATAACACTGAAGATACGGCGAGGGATACCTCGTTCTCTCGATGGTAGTGTCCGGCATCGCGGTCACGCGACTTGGACGAGCCACTGCCCCCTACCGCTTTCTCCCTCTCGGCCTTCTTCTGAGCATGTTTTCTGATTTTAATCATGCGCTCGTTGTGGCAGTTCATACAATAGATCCCCTGGCTGGTCTTGGCAAAAACGAGTTCGTCTATGCGGTTCTTGCAGACCTTACAATTGAAGCAGTGTGCATGGTATGAGTCATCTCCCGCCATAATTGCCTCGTCCAGGATGGGCAAATGGCACACATTGCAGCAGTATGAGCAATTTGAGCAGATGGGGGAGCCATCGGACAATAGGAGCAGGTTGGTGTCGGCCGTTACTTTTTTGCGACATTTAGCGCATTTGAAGCAGTCGACATGGAAAAAGGATTGGCTGGATGAATTCACGAAACGTCAGCATCCCAGCAAGGTAAGGTGATCTAGCAGCAAGATGGGCCAGACATTGCAGACCCGTTCCCACACCAATAAATATGGGGGTAGGACCATCAAACGCGGCGCGATCTACCATTTGGCTAGAGAGGGAAGGACACGTACCCGAATGCAACAACCAAACCGCCATGCTCGCTAACTGCAGACTTTGTGCACCCAGGACACAACCTATCATCGATTGCGAAATCCCCCTGTTCGCGACTGTCGTGCTGGATATTGAGGTGCGAGTGCTCGCGCAGGGGAATGTCGTGATTGGAAGAGGACATGGTAGCCAACATTGTTCAGGATGGTGGGGAGGGACGGTTTGAGAAGAGAGAAGCGACCGGGGGTAGTAAAGGAAGCCAAAGGGTAGAAACGGATTTGAAATTAAAGATTGGGGTGTAGAGAGAGATTACAGACGTCTCACTGAGAGCCTGAGGAAATGAGAGGTTGGGAGGGGAAGAAAAGGGGAGGAAGAGACAAGGAGCGCGGAAGGATAGATAGAGCTCGGTAATGGAGGGAAAGAGCCTGTTGATCGTTATACTATTTGTTTCAAACACAGCCATTGATGCTTTACTTTATTAGATTCAGAGTCTTCTCATCGATGGCACTACTAACAGTATAATATACTAGTCTATAGTAGTACAATGTACTATACTATCTGCCCTAAAGATGAGCTGGTCCGTGCGCACGGTCAACGACCAACGTTACTTCTTGGTTCTTGGTTACTTCCGTTAATGATTGTCACTCGCTCATGGCCCTAATTACAATATCCGGGTACCCCTGCTCTGGAAAGTCGAGAAGAGCTGAACAAATCAAAGTCCATCTGCAGACTCTGCTTCAAGCTTCCACATATGACGGCCCAAACCTCAATGTCACCATCCTTTCTGATGACATTCTCAATATTGATCGCGCTGCATACAATGGTGTGTTTTCTGCCCCACAAAATGGCATGACCTTTAACCGCTCTTAGACGGTCGGTCAGAGAAACCAGCTAGAGGAGCACTGTTCACCGCCATCCAACGGCAAATGGCCCAAGACACTATCTTGATTGTCGATGCTCCTAATTACATCAAAGGGTTCCGGTACCAGATGTACTGTGCAGCGAGAGAAATGAAGCTCAGGGTGTGCACTGTGCGTGATACACGCTACTCTCAATCCTAAATGTGATGGCGCTCAAGTCGTACCAGTAGGTATACGTTGTAGCAACACATGGATTGTGCAGAGAGTGGAACATCGCTCGCCAGGACGGCAGATCATACGCACCCGAAACGTACCTATCATAATACATGGTTTCTTGTCTGCAGAATACTGATCTAGTTTCCGCAGCCTGGAAAATCTTCTCGTTAGATATGAAGAGCCCTCCTCGATGGTCCGATGGGATTCTCCTCTGTTCACTATATTGTGGACGGAGGAGAACGTTCCCGGTGCACAGATATGGGACGCAGTCACAAAAGGGATCGTCAAACCTCCCAATTCTGGTACCCTGGCTGTAGGCTTATATTTCTTTACATTCTAATATGTCACCCATACCCCACTAATCACAGGTCGCTAAAGCACCCACGGACGCTCTACACACACTAGAACAAACCACAACTTCAATGGTTTCTGCTATAATGAGTGAACAGGCGGCTTCACAAGGAATTGGAGGGCTCGTCAATCTACCGATATCGACGACACTGAAACCGCAGATCACCCTCCCATCACGTAACATCACACTCTCAGAATTACAACGTTCAAAGCGGCAGTTTGTCGCGGTCCACAAGAAGGCTATCACCCTGGGTACCACAGAGAAGGGAGCTGTTGATTGGAGTGAAGAGAGCATTGCGAACAAGTTTGTTACGTATCTCGAGGAGAGTTTAAAGCCTTGAAGCTGCGTCGAGAGGTGCCACCAAGGATGTACTATTCTGTTCATAGAGTGATGAGATTTTTTTTTCGTACAATTACGCCAAAGACTCGCTTCCCGACTTGGAGCCACGTGCTTGCAATCGAGAAGCCTGCTAGTACCAGAGTGCTAGCGCCGTTGTTTCTTTGTCTTGTCCTTGCCAGTCTATTGTCCCTCTTTGCGTCTCAGAACATACTACCAGCTCTCCTTTCCAACTTCTCTCTTCTTTCCCATACCACTTTACCACCAGCGCTGAACCGTGTGGCGCAGTCTCCTACACGCCCGCATTATGCCTCTACCTGCTAATAACACACTTTCGTTGCAAGGCTACTCGCGCCCAGGCGATACCGTTCATTCTAAACCAAAACAGGCCATGATCGTCCGCATGTCCGCCGAGACTCTCGAAGCTCTAGAGGTATTCCCTCAACAACCTCAGATGGATTTCGAATTTGGAGACAATCCAGTGTGTTTCATTTCTCCCTTACTAATACCATTGTCTAACTACCGAGCAGGGAATATACATCGGTGATACTTTCTTTCCTATGCGCCCGCTGAAGGAGGGTACCCCGCATGAGCTCTACCTGCACGCCTCTTCTGCTGCCAAGCCTATGGCTCCGCTAAAGCTGTACGCTAACGTAACTGGCAAGTTCACCGTTGAGCGTGAGCTTGGGGAGAAGGTTCAGGACAGGATTCGGGAGAGCACGCTGGGGGCAGTTAAGCAGCGCTCGGAACGAAAGACTATTCTGATCGATACACCTCCCGATCTCCATCCTGTCCATGGGAAGAAGCGAAAAGCACCCTCATCTTCTATGTTTAGGAAGCCTGTACAACAATCTGATCACTTACGGAACAATGCGGGTGCATCAACGGCTGCATTGCCCGCTCGTGTGTCGTCGCCCGTTCCATCCCAACAGACGACTAAAGAAGGTCTAATACCCGTTCGGAAACGGTTGATTCACTGTTTAGCGGTGTCTGAACGCTCGTCGGATGAGGTCATACAATTAGTTGGGGGTTCAGATTGTGATCCATCTTTACGGCGCGAGGTGTTGGGTCTTTTGGATGAGGTAATTCGTTACAATAATCGTCACCGTCCCTTGATTTCACCACCTTCCCTCCAGTTGGCCGAACAAACTGCGCCCGTGAAGAAAAGTGCAGATAAATCGCCCAAGTCGTGGTGTCTCAAACCAAAGTCATGGCTTGAAGTTCGGCCATACGAGTGGCCCAAGTTGACCGACCCCGAGCGGACGGCCATGGCTAGAGTAGCGAGATTGGCATACAAGAATTTGAATATACCTGAGACCGATCCAGCGTGGCGCCACGTACGATACCGGAACGGAACAAATCCTAACCATGGTGCCCCTCCACCGTCTGTGGGATCGTCTAGAGGGAATGCGACATTTACACCGAATGGGACGTCGAATGTCACTGCGCAAGGCGGAGCAAAGACAGACGCCCCGAAACGGGGTGTAACGTCGAAAGAAGCCAAAGAGAAGAAGGCGAAACCGAGAGCCGACCCCAAAGCCGAAATTCTAATGAAGGACGAGAGCAGGAAGCCTTCATCTCGGGTTAGCAATACCACAGGCAACGCTCGGGATGATTCGATTATGCCTGAGGGGAATAGTACGGCTACAAGCAAAGCAACTGCAGCAGCTCGACGGGCGCCTGGGTCTGGGTTCAAAGTAGCAAAATCTATGTCTCAGGATGAACAATCGGACAGTATCAATGGCCCCAGCCCTCCACGCGGGAAGCCTCTCGATGTGCGCGTGAAGGACAAAGAGCAACCGCCACCATCTTTGCCTACAAAACCTACGCAGCCGATTCCGCCGCACGTAGGCCGGGAGAGAAAATCTGGTGTGGGAGTGGCGCTGCCTACCCGTGTGAAGAAGCTCAGGGATTCGACTGCAGATTCAGATCGTGAGAGGGGAAGAGATAGAGAACGTGAAAGGGAGCAGGATAGAGGTGGTGATAGAGAACGACGGAAGGACAAGGACGAGGCGCCGTCTGTCGGTTTGAAGCGAAAGAAGCAGCCTCGGAATGAAGACGACTTGGAGGATGCACCCTTGAGAACAACTGTTCAGAAGAGACGGAAAACGGACGAAAGTGTACGCCCTGTCACTTCGTCGTCCGAGCGGCGAGCAAGGGATCTATCTCTCCCGAAGAAACCAGATATGCCAGGATTGCCTCCACGGTCGAAAGTGACCAAAAACGAACTGTCCCCCATCCCAGTTTCCCTCCCAAAGATAAAGAACGATCCCTCGTCCCTGCTTCCACGAAAATCGTTGCCCTCACATGGGAAAACATCTTCTGTATCATCTTCCTTTTCTCAGAACCACCCAAACCAATCTTATCATAATAGTTCAACAAGTTCAAAGACAAATGGCGCTGCCAAGTCCCGACGCAGATCTCCCATATACACTTCTTCCGAAGATGAAGGCGAGATTCGCCCGCCTAACAAGCGCGATGCAACGTCAGGACCCCTTCCGACTCCTCCTAACACCACGCACTCTCATTCTCAACCTCACCCACATCCTCGTGTGCATCCACCCCGTCCGCCTCCTACCGATCACGCAGCCCTCCGTGCCAGATACCACTCCTCCTATGTTGAGTATATCACGACTTTTCAAAAAGTCGTCACCCAGAGAGGTAAGATCGAGAGCTTGCTTAAAAGCAATGGAAGTGGGAGCGTGGGTTCGATCACGGATTCAGACGAAGAGTTGATGGATGTGGAGAGTCTGACAAGGTTGAATGCGGAGCATAGAAAATTGCAGGATGAGTTGGAGAACATTCAGCGAATCTTTTCGAGATCTGGGGATGGTGGATCTGGTTCGGATTGAGGAATCCAGATGCATCCTTCGCATTGAACTGTTGGCTCGAACAGCATAGGACTTCACTTCATAACTTGTGTATTTACGATTCACTGGATGCTCAACATTTCAATTTTTTTGTCTAGCCTCGTTGATTAGATGAGATAAGATTCCACATAGATAAGATTCTTTAGGTACCGTGACGGCGAGCAGTCAAATAATGTACCTTGAGTGTACCAAAAATTTCGACAGACGTCCGTCCTAGGCCTCAAGGCTCCCCGCACTGGTTGTGGTACAGACGTCAAATGAAAATTCTGTCCGACGATGTCAGCCACCTCGTTGTCAGCCGCCAGGCTATAAAGAATTCCAATACGAATCATGGAACCTTCAACATTCTCCTGTACCCCAACGTATACCATCGTGGCCTCCTTAATCTGACCCAACAACTCGCCCACCGACTGTCATGGCTCCTACGACACGCAAAGACAACCACCCGGGTGGAAACTGGGGTCATTATCAGCTACAGGGTCTGCAGTACAATCTATCCGTCGTTCTGTCACGGTCATTCACTCCTTCCAAAGCTGCCATCGCGGTACGTTCGGGAAAAACAGCCTTCAACAATGGAAAGGTTGCGCCGCCGGAACGCTTAACTCGCTCAAGGCCTTTCCATCCTTCAGTCGGAGATGAATTACTGCCGATGAGAATCCATGCTCATGTCCCACACACAGAGACTACACTTGGACGACGAATCGATCCTGAATACTCGAATCCACGGGACCCTCTCGCTGCATCTCTCTTCCCCCGTGCTGATCTTAAGCTAAATTCGGACCCAGTCCCAACTGCCGCCCCGGACTCGAACCCGCCCCTATACTCTGCCATCCGACGCGCTAGCATTCTTCCTCTAAATGTTCCTATTCCCTCGTCAACTCCCCCCCTCTCTCAACCGCACTCTGAACCTCGTATGCCTGATGGAGAAATCGCCTTCATTGTCGCCGCAGTGCTATCCAGTGTAATTGTGGGTCTGGCAGTCATGATCATTGTGAAGTCCATTAGGAAGAAAACGCATGGGATCAACTTATTTAGCATTTTCGGTGGGTGGTGGTGGGCGCGGAAGGAAAAGAAGAACGTTGCTATGAGAATGTCAATCGCGAAGCACGGAGTGTGCGTCAGGGTGGAGTGTGATGACGCGACTTGGGGAACACCTACTCGGATGAAAGAGATGAAAAACCATGTCATGCGAAACAGTGTTCCGGCGTGCGGGTTACAGAACGCTGGAATATTTATCGACCCGACACCGACACCTCCCGTCCCAAGTTCACCACCTTCACTCGTTCCCTCGAGTCTCATGTTATCCCAGAAACGACCGATATCCATTTCCCTACCCACGGCTACCGAAGCGACAAAGAGGTATAATTTCCCTACGATTCAAGCGTCCAGCATAGCACTAGCAACGATCCAGGAGGAGTTTGAAGAACGGCTTCAGGATGAAGAGGCTGATATCGCACTTGCGCTGGACATAGCGCTCCGAGGTCATTCGTCCTTGGACAACATGCGTATTCCGACTTCCTCGGAATTCTGTTGTAGTTCCTCCATTACACAAGGCGAAGATGACGAAATCGCAACCACTTTGTCGCTTCAAGCTGCGATGGCGAGCATAGGGAGAAGGGCGTGCAGCGCCGGGGTCAGAAATAGGATGAGACAGGGGTCGGACGCCTCTGCATCTTCGCAGGCGACGGATACTACGGAAGGGACGGAAGGCTTCTCGTCTGGGAGTTCTTCGAGATCATCCATGACATCCATAGCGACTATGGAGACTGACTTTGACGAGGACGGGGAAGGTGAAGAAGAGGTATACGAGGTCAGGAGGGCGCAAGCGCAGAGCGTGGAGATAAAGAAAGGCGTTTTGGTTACCTGGCGGTCATCCAAATCCACCCAGGATAACAAACAAATTATCGAGGCGCCCAATGTGGTTATTTCGGAACCTATGTCGACTTCATGCAGTCTCATCGACGATCACTCAGAAGCAGCCTCTTCCGATGCATCCCCCAGCTCAATGTACACGACAGAAGGAGATGGCAGTGACGACGGCTTGCTTCACGCTCCAGTTCCGTCTCTTATGGTCACCGGTCCCAGTATCACCAGTATGTTCACATTGGATTCGAGCATCAGCAGTATCTCTGTCGATCTGAATGACTTTCCTTACCCACCGTCCCTCGTCGACCCCTCGCTCCCGAAGTTGATCCACCGTGGCATTCCGAGTCCTCCCGTTCCGTTGTGGGATAATCACTCCATGGACTCCGAGTCGACAAATGAGCAGAAGAGATCGACAGTTGAGCAGTTTATTATGATGTACGGGAATGTCTGAGCGCGTCGCTCACTTATAGAGGTTGGACACAAATCTACAGAATACGAAATGTATTGCACTGTACTTTTCATTTATGTATATTATGATTGTCGCCTCGATCACGTGGTTCACAATTTGCGATGCGCGGCCCTTATTGTCTGTCTCGAACAATAATGTCGACACTCCGTGAAACTCTTTGAAAAAACTGATTCTGCCCTTCCCAGCACAGGGACAACGACCACCTTCACTGCAGTACCATAATGGATGCGCTACTACTGCAATACCTGGTTCACAGCCTAATTACTGTCAGCGTTCTCCTGGTGTTATATGTCATGTATCAAACTTTGATTGCACCTAACTTCAACCCTTTGCGTCGCCTTTGTGGTCCACCCGTCAATAGTTGGTTCGGAAATCATCTGGCTGCCGTCCTGGAGTACGTGTGTTGTAGACTATCATCCTGTGTCCGTTCCTCATCCGACTCGTCGTAATAGCCCTGCCGTATCTCCAAAAGTGCATGATATGTTTGTGCAAAAGTATGGCCGATCCGTTAGAATTCGGGGCGTTGGTCCGGTATGTTCAGCTCGTCGTAATACTTCTCTATCATATCATTAATCCTCCAAATAGTGGGACGAACGGCTCCTGACCCTTGACCCAGTTTCTCTTGCTCACGTTCTTAAGAACTCCACAATCTACGAGAAACCTTGGCAATCCAGAAAACTCATTACCAGTCTCATTGGGTGCGGAATGCTTGCGGCCGAGGGTCAGGTGCATAAACGACAGCGACGTGTTGCAACCCCAGCCTTTTCGATACAGAACATGCGAGCATTGATACCCCTTGTATTTGGAAAAGGAGGTGAACTCAAAGATAGGTGGATGGATATGATCATTCAAGGACGGGTGCTTGCGAATACAGACGAGGGAGCCTCCACGAATGGTGTTAGGATTGACGTGTGCCATTGGATCAGTCGGGCGACTTTTGATGTTATTGGATTGGCTGGTCGGTGTAAGGTTTTTGCCCTGCTGATGACAAGTCCTCACGCTACATCCACTTAGGGTTTGACTACAACTTCAACGCTATCCGGGACGAATCCAATGAATTGTTCACTGCATACAAAGAGATGTTTGAGGTTGCTATCTCCCAAGGGCGGTTACTGCGGACTGTCATCAGGATATACTTCCCCTTCATCAGTACCTTATTCGTCAGTGCTTTGCCCAGCGCATGACCACACTCTAATTCGTCATTTCAAATAGCCTGACAAAACGGCACGCACGGTACAAAGGTGCCAGGAGGTTATCCACCGTCTTGCTGGTCACTTGGTACAAGAGAAGAAGCGGAAGATTCATGAGGGCGATAAGAGTGGTTACGCTTATGAAGGAAAGGACCTACTCAGTTTGCTCCGTATGTCAATTTCTGGCTTTGGCTTTGCTTCCCTGCAACTAGGAATGCTGAAGGACACCCATTCTTGTTCCGGCCATAGTGAAATCAAATGTAGCAACAGACCTCGCACCTGAGCATCGAATCTCTGACGAAGACATTCTTCACAACATCAACACATTCATGTTTGCGGGATCCGACACTTCATCCCTCTCCCTCACGTGGACCCTTCTCCTTCTCGCACAAAACTCTGCCGTCCAATCCCGCTTACGTGCCGAACTCCTCTCCATCGCCCCTTCCTCTTCCCCCGGCATATCCAATTTAACAACGGAAGAAATCCAATCCCTGTATACGACACTGTCAAATCTTCCGTATCTACACAACGTCTCCCGCGAATCTTTACGGCTCATCCCCCCCTTACATTCATCCATACGAGTGGCGACACAAGACGATGAAGTCCCAACGATGTATCCCGTGAGGAAACGGGATGGAACCATAGATGAAGGGAAGAGGAGTGTCAGTGTGCCAAAAGGTAGCTTTGTCCATGTGCCTGTGGAAGCATTCAACTTGGACAAGGGCGTTTGGGGCGAGGACGCATGGGAGTTCAAGTAAGTTGAATCGTCTCTCTTTTGTTCCACTGCATTGATTCCTGAATTGTTACAAGTCCTGACCGGTGGGACGACTTGCCGGAAAGTGCGCTGGAGCAGCCGGGACTGTTCTCGAATATCCTCACATTCTCTGCTGGACCTCGCGTAGGTGGCTTTGCCTGCCATTCTTCCATTCACTGAACGATGTTTGGTGTACGTGCTGGATTGGTATTTAGTCTTGCATAGGTATGCGCTTCTCGATGATCGAGATTAAGACATTCCTCTACATCCTCCTCACCAACTTTGTGTTCCATGAGACGGGGGAAAGAATCATCAAATCGAATGTGTGAGTTGTCGTTATTTTTGGGTACAGACATTTACCCATATTCATTGCCATCTCCCCCGATTATAATCTAAATTACAGCGTATTGACGCGACCATATATTGCTGGGAAGTATAAGCAAGGGAGTCAGTGTCCGTTGTTGGTGAAACCATATATTGCAGAGGAGTCTGGGACACATTGATTCATGGCCATCTCTGCTGCATGGTTCCATGGAAAGACCCTTATGCTGTATCTTATGTAACAGTTTTATCTCGTAATGACATTGTTGAGATGTTCCCCTCGGTCCTATCCTTTAGAATGGGTTGAACGTCCTTTCGAATGAGCTGAACGTTAACGTTAACGTTTGTTTTGTCTCCTGGGTTGTGGTACGCGGTCGACTCCTGTTGCAACTTGTTCATCAACATTCGTTGCAACTCCTTAGCTTCCTTCTCAATCTTATTCTCCAGTAACTACCTCGCTGCCATCCTGGTGACTGCATGTGGGGGCTGCGAGCCTGTGAGCTACCAGCTAATATTCCTAGTTTTTCTTCACTGAGTTCATCTGCTCATGTCTCTTCCAGATTTATAATATCATAGACATCCAACTTCAAAAGTGTTACGACAAACCATGTCCTCCCCGTCTCTGGATACCCTCAACATCCCTTCTCATTCGGTCACAAAATGTGTTAGTATCTCGACATCACATTCCCTTACGAACCCACGGCACGATAGCCCGCCGTCCGTTCCATCCCCGGTACGAGTCAACAGGCGCATTATACGCGTTTTCCCTGGTCCCAACGGTGGCCCGCCGACTTTTCAAAGACATCAAGCCCTCCGGGCTGCGCGGTCACAATCACCTGTTTCACGTCGCAGGTTTGTACTTCACATGCTTATTTATTACCCTCCCAAGTTTTCACTCCCATATCTCCTACCACAGCCCTCTACTTGGCCCCCTTTCTCAAAATACTGCCCCGCTGTGTATACCCACTAGGGCGAGTGTCAACGCCGCCGCGACACCCAACGAAGATAAACGTGGAACCGCCGCGTCCGCCTTTCCTCCCAACCCCTATTCTCGCCGAGATTGCTCTCAAGGAAAGCCTACCAGTACTAGTCAGTTCAAGCCAGAAACTGAAAGAGGCGGACCAATGAATGGCTTCCCTTTTACTCACCCGGAAGCGCAACACTCTCTGTCATACTCCCGGCGCTCGCTTTCATCTCTAGATATTGCCTCTCCATCCGATATCGACATCGGACACGAACTCAGGCACCCTCCCATAGACCCTCGTAGATCTCGCCGCTACTGTACCGACTTTGGACTGGGTCCCGATTGCGGGTCGCTGAAAGAATATTTCTGGCCGCCTCCTTTCCTCCTACAAGCCTCCCTATCCTCAAGTAATCGCGACGGCGCCAGTATCACCAGCGGCGGATCGACCCCTTTGGCCACATACGCCGGGACCGACTCGGACACTTCGTCTCTTTATCAAGACATCGAATCCGAATTCCCGAACCCGCCATCAAGTCACCCTGCCCTGCGTCGTATGCAGAGCTCGCCTCTATTTACGCTAGAGCAGACAAGTGCTGTGCGAGAGTTTCTGAGGAAGAGGTGGAGCACAAAGGTAAAGACCAAGGGTGACCACTCCAACATGGGCGTTCCTCCACTGGTCAGTCCAACTATGTCTCCGATTTTGGATGGGGACCATGAGAAGTGGACTGGACGAGGACGGAGAGATTTCTCGTGGGAAGCAGAGTCCCCCATTTGTATTGGGTTCGAGAATGGAGGCTGTAACGGGTATGGGCGTGGCAACGGTCTTGCGAGGGAATTGGCCCTGGAGGTGGCGGATGAGGCATGGCTAAGGGTGGGTGACATCACACCAGTGGCTGAGCTAAAGGGTGGAGAGGTTTATCAGAATAACCGTGCCAGTAGAATCCCGGAGGACGGTGATGTCACGGAAGATGGCCTCTCACTTGTTCTCCGTTCCTTGAGGACTGGTAAGCTGGTAAGCTGCAGGGATGCCTCGAAACAAAAAATGGTTATTAGAGGACTTGGGATGCCCCTGGATGTAGTTCCAAACCCCGTTGCGCAAGTAACCGATTCGAGGGACAATTTAGATAGCGACGAGCGAGGCGAGAGCATTACGCCCCAAAACCGTGTCCCCTCCACATCGCATATAGGACCATCGCAAAACCTTTTAGAAAATCCCAGCCTGAGTAAAAGCCACAAATACGGGCGGTTCACACCCTCACTTACATCGTCCCGCATGCCACATATCATTCGCAAAGTCGTCAGCATGAGGTTCTCGCCCAAGCAGCACGACGGCCCTTCCACGCTTCATTCCCATTGCTTGCCCAAGTCTAGGTCGGTCAAATTTGTACCGGAATCCTCGAACGCATTTGATCGGCTAGAGTTGAGCATGGAGAAGCTCAAGACCTATCAGCCGCCACAGCACAGTACCTCGAAGTCACGTTCTTTTGGTTGCGGAGGCAGGGAATCCCAATTCAGCGAGACACAACCAGATGGGGTTGCATGTGGTCGCCCTCTATCCCCCCCTTCATTAGCGAGCGCAGGTCGCAAGAAACCATCCCACCGGCCCCGTTTATCTGTGCCACTGGCTGGCTTTGGCTTCTCCAATCCCACTACACCCGGAAATACGCTGAATGCTGATCTTTCAGCCTCGAGTGGTCCGAGAGTCCTTGCTGCACCCTTCATGCATAGAACAACTCGTAGTCAGCCTCTCAATCTGATCCCTCCTACCGCGACCAAGGCCGTACAGGTGCTCAAGTCGTTCATTGACCTTACTCCGGAACAGGAGGTTCGGCACGAGTCGTCAGCAGGCATGCGTAAGGAGAGGGTAAGGAAGCTCCTAGCGCGAGCGAGCAATGGTGTGTTTGGGTGGGGCAAGAACTTGACGAGGAAGGGAAGTTCGGCTTGAGGGTAGTTTCTTTTTCTTCTCTGGAGGCTTTTTCTGCTAGTTGTGTTGACCTTCGATATGGTTTTGTTTTTGTCTGTGTCTTGATCTGGGCTCAGTCTTTTGTGTTTCACTGTTGGAAATATTGATGTTGGGGCAGTATGTATGTACAATTAAGGTATACATGGAAATGATTTTCGAGCGGAGGCCAGTCACACAATGTACATGAGGTTACCGAAAACAGTATATTATAGAATATGAAACAAATAAAGCAATAATCAGGCTCATCGAAGAAGATAATGATTAACCTCCGAACCCTCCCAGTGACTGCATTCAATTATCCCTAACATATTACTGCAACCACGTGGATTTGCAAGATCCAAGAACCCCTCGATTTCCGTTTCAAGTTTAAATCTCCATTCCAACAAGGACATAGGCAGAATCAACCTGAAACGGAGGTTTAGTAACGACAGTTCCACCAACATACATGAGTGAATGAAGCAGATCGCCCAAAGCAGGCGAGGCTCTTTCCAAGACGATGATGAGGGCAGAACATTGAAGGTTTTCATCAGCTAAATCCAAGAGAGCAACAATGCTACAACGTAAAACCAAAATGCTTGAGCAACAGAGTCACAGATGAATGGAGGAAGAGTACACACCTTTCCCTTAGGCTGACAGACTCTGCACTTTTGCCATCAACATACAAGGTCTTTGGCTTGCTAGGTAGCTCGAGAACAACTCCGTCAAAGGCCGCACCCATGTTCGGAGCGGAAATGGCAACACTTTTGGCGAAAGGCAGAGCATTCAATCCATGATGAGGGAAGAGCGTCATTAGAAAGTCAAGCGAATCCTTGTCTCTTTTTGTGCTACTAGACGAAACACCTCCACCTGCACCATTTTCGTTGCCATCATCCGGGGTTAAAGGGGGGGTGGCGAGATTATGATAGTCGGAGTCGTTCCTGACTGGAATAGCTCGCGGTTTCGCAACTGGACGATAGAAGAGTGAATAGTCGGGAGGGGTTGAAGGGTAGATGATAGAATTTGAGAAGCAATGAGATTCAGGTGAAGTAGAATGCGGACGATTTGAGGTAGAGAAGATAGACGCCGGACTGCCTGTCACACAATCCGACGACCCTCGGCCGGGAGGGCATTTTGATTTAGGGACGTCAAAACCGCCACTGAGACGAGAACATCAGGTTTACGAACCACGGAATGAAAGCGCCACAAATAGAACTTACCCCGGGCCCACCAGAGAAGGTAGTAGAGTAGTAGTACATGTCGTCGGTGCCTTGCATGTGGCACACAGCAAGTGCACTAGGCTCAGTGTCGAAAGAGAAAGAAGCCCCATCTCCAACGGTTTGACGACCGTTGCTACAAAAAAATAAGTTACATGAGCTACAGCGGTAACAGAACAATGGACATACGTGGGGCGAAGACTAGATTTCTGTTTTGGAAAATTGGACATTGTAGTCAATGACATGTTCTGCCAACTTGGTACAGTTATGGGTGTCAGTTTAAATGTGGGATCTGGATAAAAGGAATAAGTCAATTCGACCAATAACGGGATTAATATGTTGAGGAAACCGACTGAGCAGCCTGAGTGAAAGAGGAGATTATAAATCCTTGATAAACATTTTGTGGACTGTCCGGGGTCGACAACTGGTTTAGGGCCGGATGTCACATGTGCTATCGGCCACAAAATTCTATCCAGCGCTCAACATCGCCAGGGATATCGACTTCAAGATTGTGAGTACTCCTTATACTGTGAAGGATGGTTCTCCTCGTAGAGAAGCGTCGATACAACGTCTGGGCCTTTCTCCGGCTCTTACAGTTCGAGTTGG
>Ga0210402_10002824_pt1 | contig 16636 bp, 15 predicted proteins | sample IncBWC7MmetaG_FD_161055 | JGI IMG/M metagenome (GOLD analysis project Ga0210402, IMG submission 161055) | Forest soil microbial communities from Barre Woods Harvard Forest LTER site, Petersham, Massachusetts, United States - Inc-BW-C-7-M | ecosystem: Environmental > Terrestrial > Soil >... | reverse complement strand
CTATTTTAGAGTAATTTCACAGGCAGTTCAGAGAAGTTCAGGACAAGAACACCACCCTTTCCTCATGCCTTGGCGGTCTCCCCGAAATGCTATCCCTTGACATCTCGCAAGCTTCTAGAGTGGCATCTTTACAATGAGTGAAGGACAATTGGGCTGGCATAACCGAACTCTTCTATGCTCGAAATTCCCATTTCTGCCATTAGTTTCGCATTCATCTGATAAGACTCGTTGCTTATCTTCACCAATCTTAAGCTCCTTTGTTGCGAAAGATTTCATTGAAGTCTTCAGATTTTGGGTTTCTCCTTGTAAAATGCCAGCCGGGCCGGCGAGGCCGCGGGATAGAAGCGATAGTGAGCGATAGTGAGCGCCTGACTCGGAAACTTGGCATATACCAGTACTAGCGAGTACTGCGCCGTCGACAGCCTTTAGCTGTAGGCCCTTACAACTATACGATGGGGTCCCTCTCCACACCTACTGGTGCCAAGCTAACCGGTACTCAATTTGGTTCTATGCTACCAACTGAACTCGTCGAAATCCTCAACCAGGCCTATTTCCTTCATCTCCTTGCCACAGATCCAGCGAGGGTCCTACCCCCAGGAAAATCTCTGTTATCCATGATGACCCGCCAGCACACCAAGATCAGTTCTAGTACCATTGCCAGTACTTCAGGCGAGCTTAAATCTTACAATGACGAGAGTGTATTGCACGATAGGGTGGAACAAGTGGTTCACACAGCGTTCTGGAATGAGGTGCGGATTCATGCTGATCCACCAAAATCAATTCTAAATGCCCGGACGCGCAAACACAGGCCCTCAAATCCTTGTCATCGCCGCTCCCTTCCATCCAACTTCTTCGCCTCAAGCGCCTCTATTCGGACCTCCTGGAAGCCTTATCCCCCCTTCTTCCCCCAAACCACACAATAATCCAAACCCTTTCCGCCCCTTTACCCCCTACCTCTTCACCGCTTCACTCTACCTTGGCCCTTCTTAAGGAGGTATTGACCTGTCTACGTGAACGCTGTGCACCTGCTAGAGATGGTGACATTGATACTATACTAAAGACACTAGATGAACCACTGCAGCCTCCGACAGCAGCTCCGGCGCGGGCCGATCCTCCCTCGGATCCTCCAACGAAACTTTTCCCTTCTCCTTCCTCTTCCCCATCGAAACCTCCGCCATCACCCCTCGCCCAGCTCATAGTAAACACGATCAGATCAACTCTGTCCCTCACCGAAACTATGAAATCAGACCTTAACCAATTCGTCCTTGGCTCCATGACCGAGGTACAACTGAGGAGTGTTATCGTGCAACAGGCAATGGTGCGCGAGAGGGAGCTTGTCTTGGATATATGGGGAGACACACACCAGGGTGGGAGGGCCAGGATTAAGGAGAGCTGGGTCAAGTGGGTTGGCGAGTTAGAAGCACAGCCGCAACAATTGGACGATGAATCTAGGACGAGGAAGAAGTGGATCCCTCGGTTGGTACAGGCCTTAGGATCGACAGCGCCAGTTTCGTGTAATATTCCTTCTACTCCTGCTGAATCTCCTCCTTCCAGAGACCATCCAGAGACACTCAAGGACTCCAGTAATCCTGATACGAAAATCATTGAGAACACGCTCCCGCCTCAATTTTTCTTCACAACATCTACGCTCCTCTATATTCAGAACTATCTCCAAGTTCTTATCATCGCGGCCTCGTTACGATCTCTCACCCGATTACCCCCGCACACACCGCACACCTCTGTGGGAGGGGGACCAGCTCCAGGGCACGATTTCGTGCAACGCATCTGGGCCCTTCTCAAAGCTGAGATTGATGATAAGGAACAAGGACAGGGTCCAGGCGGTACGAAGATTGTCAACCTCGCAGATGAGGTTATACGCGCTCGGAGACTATCTTCCACTTCCATTTCCACTTCCACATCGATCTCTACCTTGGACGCAGAGGAAGAATCCCGCCTCCGCGCTGCTGTGGAACGTACTTTGCGGCCTAATGACCCCGTCTTTCTCCTCCTACAGCAACGGCTGATGGCGGCTCTAGCAAAACGGCTCTCTGAGACCCCATCTCGCTCTACGTCCGCTGATCCACAGGGTTATGCACCCGACAATATGCAGACCGGGAGGGATAGGCCTGATAGGAGGCCAGGAAAGAGGCCTCGGCTGATGTTTGATACAGGTACAGTTGGGTTGGGGTTAGGGGATCTGGGAACAGGGGACGGGTTAGAGATTGAGGAAGGGGAATTGGTGAAGGGTTTTGAGGATCCGGTGCTTGCGAGGGGTTTGGGGGACGTGGCGGGCAGAGTTTGGAAGTGTGTTGGGGGGGTTCAGGGGGTGTGGGGAGATTTGATTTAATTCGGTTGGATAGCCGGTAAGATGTAGTGAGGAATGGACGATTGGTTTTCTTGGTCAATTGTAGATGACGATGTTGTGGCTGTCAAAGTTATCTTGGTCGGTGGATTTGATTTGAGGAAGCAAACTGGACTCGTGATTTTCCTGTTGTAACTGGATGCAACGTTGTGGCACTGGTGGGCAAACCTGAAGTGCATCATGATCTTCACCAAGCCCTCAGGCTAACCTTTGGACTACATTTGCCCTCCTTATGTCATTTGACTTGATTAGCACCAGTCTGGTTGGATGTTTGTGCTTATTGTCCAACTGCTTCTGCTCTTGATACATATTACGTAAGGAATTTTATTTGCAATCATCATTACATAAATAGCCAAAAAAGTATATAGTAGCTGTAACATATTACTATATATCATGGCTTCAGTTAGTTTTGATATTGGTTCCGGGTCTCACTGGCAGTTTGGGACAGTCCCAGGTCCGCCCTGCAGCTGTCTAATTTCCACCGTGACATGTTGACATGTACAGTCGAGATCTCTGCAATAGCGACCCACGACCTGGCCATGACGTCCTTTGTCTTTTTCAAGTTTTGCATACGGATTTTACCCCTAGTCCCATCGCGTACACCGGAGTACCAAAGTATCTGGACTTCTCTACAAAACAGGATGATGAATGAAAATTTATTCCTCCAAACACACGCCCGCCAGAGCACGCTGTAACGTTATCTTCCCCATCATGATTATACTCGGTTTCTGAGTAATGGGGTCGATATAACCTTTCCGATTATCAACCTTTTGGCGGATCACCTAAAATTGAGTCGCCTTGACTTCAAAGGGATAGAATTTTGTTTAGGCTTGAAGTAGGCTTATGCCCTGTTTTTTGGATCAACAGATTGGTCACCGTGCGGAAGTAGCTGGCAGTGACTTGTCGGCTACATATGTTGATATGCGGGGAGACCCTGCGGCGCAGTCAGAAGGTCCTGTGCCAAGGTAACCCTAGGTTGGGGGTAAGCACTTTTGAAATCTGGGCAAAATCTGGGTCCCCACAAGGTCCGAGTCCCCATGCTAATAAATGGGCTTGCAAGCTCCCCCAATCAATGTGATTCCTCATATATAGCACTGGCAATTGATCTGTCACATTGGAGTGTTGGTATGTCAAAGTAGACTGATGATCGGGACTGGTTTTGAACCCTGCGCGACATCGTGTTTTGTTAGCTGGGCATGTGGAGATCAAATTTTAGCAGGCAACAAAATGTTGCATGGGCCGGTGATGTGATCCCGTGGATCTTAAGGCCTCAAGAGAGGAAGGGATCCTGGGATCCTAGCCCAGCATGTCCGTCCGTTTTGGTTAAATTTACATATGGTGGTACAAAGAAAGATCAGGGGGCGGTCCAAATTGTTGTTGCAGCCCTGATGGAAATGTGGCCTAACCTTTTACTAACGTCCAAAAGAATGTCCAATCTTAGGCATTGACTTGAGGTTGACCGTGGGAGGTTTGATGTGGTACGTACTCCTTGGATTTACTACTATGCCATTAACTGCGCGGGCGGATCGATATCAGACTTCTTGAGAGTGGTCATGCTTATCCCCCAATCTGTGCCACTGTGGGCGGATCTCACCCGGGTTTAAGTACAACTAGAGGTCAGTCGGCCGGTTCATACCTTCATTACTTTCACTCAATCACCCTCTGCTTAGCTTTCATCGACACGCTCTCAAAGTCTCGTTAGTATGCCCATGGTCCTTGGTGACATTAACGGAATAGTGAAGCCTGCCAATGGGGTTATCACCAATGGCGGCACTCGACAACCCATCGCTAAGTCATCCACTTTACTGGCCAAGTTCATAGACGCGCAGAGGGAGCTCGAATGTTACAAGTGAGTCTCTCATTGTATCACGAATTGCTCCATGCCGATGGATCTCCAAGAAATGGCATGCCAGTAATAGTTGACGGCCAAACACTTTCCATCGCAGCTGTTACGGCAGCGGCCCGATACCATGCTTCTGTCAACCTGGATCGCTCTTCGACGATCAAAGAACGAGTTTTCAAGAGTCGGAGCATAATTTCAGAAAAGGTCGAAAGCGGTGCCAGCGTTTATGGCCTTAGCACTGGATTTGGTGGAAGTGGTGTGCATTCCGTGAATTTCGAGTCCCAATGAACCATCCTCATAATAAATATCCATTTAGCTGACTCCCGCACGGATCAGCCATTGCTCCTTGGACATGCTCTCCTTCAACATCAACACATTGGTATACTCCCTTCATCGACGAAGCCCCTCGATGTTTTGCCTCTGCTTGAACCTCTTAGCTCGACCTGTATGCCCGAGTCCTGGGTTCGGTAAATCATTTACTCACCGACACTTATACCCATGCTGATGCCGTCGAACTGCTAGAGGTGCAATGTTGATCCGGATGAACTCGTTGGTCCGTGGACACTCCGGCGTAAGGTGGGAACTCATTGAAAAGATTTCTGATATACTCCGCGAAAATATCATTCCCGTCATTCCTATCCGTGGAAGTATATCTGCGTCTGGAGGTGGGTGTCCCTAACAAAACCCGAAACGCCTTCTCACTCTCCTCTGCATAGACCTTTCTCCCTTATCATATATCGCTGGTACCTTAGGTATGTGGTTGATTTTGCATTTGGAAGACTTTCCAATAATCGAAGGCAGTCGCCAATCCCTCAATAAGTGTCTTTGATGGCCCTACTACATTTGGTACCCGTGAGATAGTTTCTTCGCGTGAAGCACTCGCAGCGCACAACATCGAACCTATTCTACTTGCGTCTAAGAAGCCTCTTGGTATCCTCAACGGCACCGCTTTCTCTGCGTCTGTGGCTGCCCTTGCTTTAGGCGACGCTGTACATCTCGCCATCTTGGCTCAGGTCTGTACGGCAATGGGTACAGAAGCACTTCACGGGACCCGCGGCTCTTACGACCCTTTTATTCACGCTGTTGCTCGTCCTCACCCTGGCCAGGTAAGATCAAACATTGTTTCAAATTGATGCGTAAATCTCACTCACTTTACACAGGTTGAGTCAGCCAAAAATATATGGGACCTTCTTGAAGGCAGCAAACTTGCAGAAACTCACGAAAAAGAAGTTACCATTCAACAGGATCGTTACTTGTTACGACAAGACCGGTACCCGTTACGTACAGCTGCTCAATTCCTTGGTCCTCAAATTGAAGACATCTTATCATCCCTTAATGCTGTCACGCAAGAGTGCAACTCAAGTATGTATTTCACTATGTGTTTGTGTTCCTTACTCAAAATAAGCTCTCCTCATCAGCCACTGATAACCCGCTGGTCGATGGGGTGACCGGTGAAATACACCACGGTGGGAATTTCCAAGCTATGGCCGTCACAAACGCCATGGAAAAAACCCGACTTGCCTTGCACCACATTGGTAAATTGGTTTTTGCTCAGAGCACTGAACTTGTCAATCCAATGATGAACAATGGTCTCCCGCCTTCGCTCGCTGCCACCGATCCCTCGTTGAACTATCATACCAAGGGTATCGATATCGCCACCGCTGCGTATGTTGCCGAACTTGGGTATCTGGCAAACCCGGTCTCGACGCATATCCAGTCTGCTGAGATGCACAACCAAGCTGTCAAGTATGTCGAACACCCGCCGTTTCTGCGAAAACTTTATTAATGTCTTGATAGCTCACTGGCTTTGATTTCTGCTCGTGCAACAATCAACTCGCTAGAAGTGTTGTCGATGCTGATGGCTTCCTATCTTTATATTCTTTGTCAAGGTAGGCATCCTACTGCGACGTACGTTTGTTGGTTTATCAATGTTTTCCACCAGCCTTTGATCTTCGAGCTCTTCAACTAGAGTTCATAGCAGGCCTTGACAATATAGTCAGCGAAGAACTTACGCTCATATTCAGCTCTTCCTTGTCTCAATCTGAACTAATCTCGGCTACAAGCAAGGTCTGTAGTGCGATCCGGGATGCCCTCGAGACCACCAGCACGATGGACGCCACTGACCGGATGCAGAAAGTTGCCGCGTCCAGCACGACTGTCCTTGTTGACATCATCACCGGTCCGGCATTCCCTGACGCTATCGCTGCAGGCTCTGCGCTCACATCCATTCCCGCGTTCCGTGCTCAAATCTCATGCCGAGCATCAGCCTTACTTGATCAGCTTCGAAGGGATTACTTGTCAGGCCAACGAGGCACTGCACCGGCTAGCTTGTATTTACACAAGACAAGACCGATGTATGAGTTCATTCGATTGACACTGGGTATTAGAATGCATGGTTCCGAGAATTACCACCGGTTTGTCGATGGCCTTGGGGTGGAGGATGTTACTGTGGGTCAAAATATTTCGCTGATTCACGAGGTCGGTCTATTTTCCGTTTATAGTGCTGTCTCTTTATTCACTTATGTTTCCTAGGCTATCCGGGATGGCAAAATGCAAACAGTCGTTTGCGGTATGTTTGCTTAACCTGTGAGGGGTTGTATCCTTAACAAGGCATACATCTCTATTCTGTCAATTACTAGATTATCACGACAGAATGGGATCCAATGCTACCCAGAGCAGCCTATGTTATACCTAAATACTCTTAGAATACTTTGCATGTTCATACACCAGCACACATACCATTGATATACTTTTTTAAACACTTCCTATCATGTGAAACAATAAATAATACGCGTAACGTAAGCACCAAATTTGTGTCACTGTCATTTCTGATATTGCAAGGAGCTTCAACTCTCACAGAGCACAAGGACCGACCTGTAATTGTTGAGACAGAGTAGGACGGCCGACGAAGAAAACGTGTAGTATGGAAGTTTTACAAAGCCATAACTTGGCGCTGGCAAATGCATGCCGTTCTATGCAATTCCGGCAAATCCGCCCGAAGACGCTAATTCAACTATGCCATGCTTGGAATGACCGCGGTGACCCAGATAGACCTGGTTGAAGTTGGGGTCTGTCTATCGCGTTGGGCCAATTAGCTGGGAGAAGATTTTGGAATAAGTAGCACAAGAAGACAAACTTTGTTGTAACGGCAGGGGAATTAGAGTAGGCATCGCAAATTTAAATAGATATATATCCGAACGGTGTGTAGAGACCGTAAAAACTTCAAAGTACCTACCATTACAATTGTCTGTACAAAAAAAAAAGGACAGTTGTCGGCTGACACGGTGAGCAGAAGTTCATCGACATGTTTCTCCACAATGGCCGATATCGACCGGGTTGAACGATACCCGCACATCCGTAACCTCCTTCCTCGCGTTCTTCAGCGTCTGAGTGATCCTATGCTCAAGTGACGACGCCTCATGTATATTCAACACTCCTGAGACATCTGCAGTGAGATCCACAAACATCAATGATCCGGCACGCCGAGCACGAAGTTGACGGATCCCTAGGAGAGTTCTGTCGAGGTGTGGCTGTGATGATGATGAGGGAAAAGAGGATACAATGAGAGGGTTCAATATTTGTGTTAACGACTGTTGTGTTTTTGGCGAAACGCCGGCGTCGGTAAGCTCGCCCCACGCCCCTGCCAGAAGGCTAAGTCCTTGGCGCAAAATAACGATGGATACAAGTAGACCTGATGGCTTATAGTTAATAGCTTCATGACTTGGGACATAGATAATGTCCATGCTGACCTCCAATAGGATCCAAAGGAAGGGCGGGGAAAAGAGAAGTACCTAGTATCGCAAACAATGCAACGATACTGGAATACGCGTCGCTCCTATGGTGGATCGCATTTGCGAGTAGGACGGGACTTCTCTCTACATCCGCGACATTTTTCGTAATCCTATATAGCCACTCTTTGATTAGGACACTCACGGCAGCAAACCACGCCGCGTTTGGATCGACTGTATGCATATGCGTATGCCCCATAATGGGGATAGGTGGAGCTACAGATGTAACGTTCTGGAGAACGGTTTGTAATGGTCCGGTGGGAAGAGTAGACGCTGTTTCGCTGAGTGCTGTGATTAAGAGATGATACGAGTGGAACCCAATTCCGAGGGCACCGCCGATTAACAAAAGAGATACAGTGGTAGTGCCGAGAGTTTCAAATTTGGCGAAGCCATAGGGGTACCGTTCTGAAGGAGGTTTGCGAGACAACCGCCAACAAAATAGGGTAACGAAATCACCAATAAGATCTGATGGTTCATAGCAGATAAGGCGTGGAGGACACGGGAAAAGATGGTCTCACGCACCGCTGAGAGAATGACCGGCGTCGGCAAACAATGATGCTGAGTGCATGTACCATCCAGCTACACCCTTTGCCGCTGTGAGACAAATATTGGCGAAGAGGCCAACAAGTGTGATTTGACTCCCTCGGTCTCCTACCCATGTCAAATACACATATTAACAATTGACCACGGCCACGACGAACGCTTGCATACCTGCACCCTCCAAAGCTGCCATTATCTTCTCTGCCCCATGGTTGTGCCCCTCTTCGCCGTGCGAATGCGAACTGAACAACGAGTGCGAGTGGGTATTTGTATGCTCCGATTCCCGCTTACTAGTAGGGTCGTGATTGTGGTTCGCCGACCCATTTCCATTGGCGGAAGGCGTTTTTGTTTCGGTTTCCTTCGTGGAATGGGGGCGTCGCAGAGACATGCTACTCCTAGGGGAATTCAATTTACGAACCAGCAGCAATGGAGACACGACGATGGGTAAAGATGTCTGGAATATATTACAAGATGACACTTTAGTTGTCAGGCGTGGGGAAAACGGTGAAAAACGGTTAGTCAATGAAGGCGGATGACATGTCCCGACGTGAAAGCGGATTGGAGATCCAGGATGTGAAAGGATGCCTGTATGTGCACGGCAGACTTGGTGCCAAAACTGAGGAGTTCTGGGCATGTACGGATGCCAGATGAGATTGAGAAGAGCTATGACTATTCTTGGATCGTAAGACTGACTTGCAGTTGAGAAGCCAGTATAATAGAACCATCGAATGTAAGTATCCGATGGATAATGTGGACATAGCTTTTAAAAACCTAGATCATAGCAAAAACCAAGGAGCTTTGGAGGCCTTAAGAGCGAGGTCGGGCCACATAATATACCAATGTAATTCAATATCTAATTCGAACAGTCTACAATGTACCACCGGGATAGACCTTGCAAGAAATCCACTACCTTAAAAAGTTAGGGGCACCTTTGCTTCCCACTGGCACGACTCTGCGAGCTTCGGGAATCGGGATGTCCTTCATGTGCACATTGTACGGATTGACCACGGTTATCGTAGTTAATCATGGAAGAGTAATGAACAGGATTGTTGTTGACACTTATCCTTCGATGGACGAAGAGAGTTGGTTTATGTCTCTCTTCCCTCCAGAAAGAGCGGCGAGTGACAAATGGAAAAGAGTCTAAGTTTGCCTTGTCTGGGCTTTCAATGGGCGAGATTTCGCCACTGATTTGAAGGTCAGTCTGAACGCTAGCGGAATAAATTCAACAGACAAACCGATGTAATACAATAGGGAATGCTGTACGCAACACCAGGCATATGTTCCGGCTTACAGACTCGGAACGAACCATCAACATGTATAATGGCCGGAATTTATTCATGATCAGTTCGGACGTACGCGTTCCCCATAAAGTTCAAGTTGGTCCTGATTAAGATATGAGAATCCACATTCCCAATCAGACGTGGCATGATCCACATGATCCTCGTGATAAACACGTCCCAAGTCGTGGCTGTGCACCGATACCGCGTTCGCTGCAAGGTGAAGATGTAGGGTATGCGAACCGAAATGGTGTCGGCATAAAGGTTGTTGGTTGCGTACCGAAAGTTGACGAGAGGAAGATTATTATAGTGAGACTCCCGTAAACGAATAAAGTTTAAGTGAGTTCCATCGACGTAGCATGATGACGGCCGAGAACGTTCCAATGAGAAGGAGGTTCAGTAGAGCCAGGTGAAACAAATGACGGTGGAGAGCAAATGCAGATATTCGCAAGTTTCAGTGGATCGCGTGTGTTACATGTGCAAAAGTTGGTTGTCAGAGTCAAGGCAATCCGAGTCTGTGGAAGCAGAGGGTTCATGATACTTATGGTATTCACGTCATTCCTGGTCACAGTGCAGCTACAGAACAATGAGCATTACGAAAAGGTCTGAGAGAAAAATCGACCCAATGAAGTATGTGGGAAAGCATGCGGATCGAAGCACTTTTCGTACTCTGTTTGTAGGGCATCATGCGGGTCTTGGGTGGATAAGACATCTATCTTATCGATGGATAATGAAGATATATGGGCTTCAAAAATTACACTTTCCACAGAAAGAAAGCGGAGTCATGAAGGCATCGTGGGATAGATGAAAATCTGGACCGAGAAAGGTCAAAAAAAGAACATTATTGGCTCGGAGTGGCCTGCCAAAGCCCACCAAGATTTAGTCGACTAACTCGATCCCAGTTGGAATCCAAGACCAAAGAAAGAGAGCTGTAGGATGATCAGATCCTCGAGGCTTTGGCAAGGCTGGGTTGGGAGGTTAGTGGCGGCGAAATGAAGAACCTGTGCTGAATTCGGAGATGAGATGAATATATATAGCTCCACGTGTTTGCCCAGTTCTCAGCTCCCACTAGCCTGAGAGGCGTCACCTGAATCCTTTGTCTCATTTGCCTGTGGTGAGCACTCTACTTCAATCCCCAACACTCGTTGTACTCATTTTACTTTTCAACAGCATTTCGGACCATTGGTTGATCTATTCAAACCCGGATCGCTGGCCTGAGGTTCTCAGGGAAGCGACCTGAGGTTAGCGTCTACTTTATATTCCATTTCTTATTCCGCGAGGCTCAATCTCTCTTCTTCTAGCTTGCGGCCCCATTCTGGAGATTGTTTTCTCGTTATGGAACAAGAGCTGACTTCAGCTGCTGAACAACGAGCGTTTGCCGTCGCAAAGCTCAAACGCGCCGCGTCATTACCGCGAATGAAAGATGGGAGACGGCCACCCATGCATGTGCAAGCAGTCAGCGAGGGAGAGAAAGGGCAGAATGACGAAGATGATGAGGGAACTCCCCCTCCCGAAGACAAAGCTGAAGAGGCTGTGGAAGTGGAAGTAGAAGTGGGAGTGGAGGTGGAAGTGGAAGTGGAACCGGAAGTGATGGAGGTGGAGGTGGAAAGACTGACAGTCACCCCCGAACCCGCAGCACGTACAAAACGACGCTCTCGCTCTCGTTCTCGGTCAAGGGGCTCTAAGGACCTTCGGGGAAAGGCCAGAGCGACGCAATCCCCAACGTCAAGTCCCATGATCACTGGAGATTCGTCACAGGATGAAGCTCCGCCTCCACCGCCGCCCATAAACATGCCAGTGATTCCGCCACTCCTGTCGCCGATTCCATCGCGCTTTGCTGAATTCCAAAGGTCGCGTCTATTGAGGTCTCCTCCACCTACGTCTCCAGAGCCTTCGTTATTCTATCCTGGAACCTCACCGCCGACACCAATCCCGCTTCCCACCCTTGAGGCACTCCAAAGGGGTCTATTTCGCTCCAACAGTGCTGGTAGTAGTAGTACGGCGGGTCGAAGGATGGCAATGCATAAATTGACAGGCGGTACAGAAACGTATGATCCATCACCTTCACCTACACCTCCGCCTCTGCCTGGGAAGCTGGGCCGCAACAACACCGTTTCAGGCGGAGAACGTACCGCAGCAAGACAGTTCATGCTAAGTCGATTGGGGGGGCGAATCACAAAGGAAACAGATGGTGAACAAGCTAGTGGGGGTGAAGAATTCGCAGCACCGTTTCCTACTCCAAAGCGTAAACGGCGCCGCTCTCGCAGAGGTTCGGCAGGTACCCATACAGGCGTCTCGGATTCTGAATTTCTGTCTACATCTCCGACTACTCCGGCGGTCCCACCGACACCTTTACCGCCTACACTCGACGACCTGCCTGATTTCCGGGGAACGTCTGTGACACCTAATCAAGCTGCCAGTCCACGAAATCCGAGTCCTGAACGGGTTTCCGAATTTCCCCATCCGGTAACTACCAGAGAGAATGCTGTCGAGCAGGAGCGACCCGAACCGACTCGGCGGAGAAGTGTTGTCGTGGAAGAGGAGGAGGAGGAGCATTCATTACCACTACAATCGAGGTATCTCGGACTCCCAAATACTCCCGAGCGTTCACCGGCACAGGTTGACCCGTTGCGTCTTCCTCACACCTCAAATGCTCCATCCAATGCCTCGACAGATTCGGTCTCCGCATCAGCGATTGGTGTGCCTGTGTATCTCAGCCAAAGACCGTCGCCGAGGCATGAACTTTTCCCCAGTAGCCCGTTCACAACACCTCTGAAGGAGAGACCCTCTCGAGACGAGGACGAAGAGGAAGTCTTGTATCCAGCGGACACTTACAGACCGCGGACGCCATATGATGACCATGAACGTGAATTTAGTTGGGTGGCATCTCCTGGTGAGCTCCTTCTCGATTTGTAACATATAGTTTTTTTAATTCGTCCCAATAGTTCCTGAAATTCGTATGCCGATTGACGATGATGAGGACGATGATGATGATGAAGAGGAAGATTACGATGAACCTCCTCTATCTCCTAGGTCTTCTAACGGCTTCTTACCTCAGGAAGCTTTCGACGATACTTCTCCACGTGTGTCTTCAGACTCCAAAAGCTTAGTCGTTGAATCAGAAACTTTGTCGGATACTACCCCATCCTTTGTTCCTCCTTCACCCTCTTCTGTGGCCGCCCTGTCACAAACTGCGTCGATCACACGTGCAAGTGATGATTCATCGTCTCCCCAGATGTACCCAACGCGTCTCTCTGTGGCCTCTCGCATCCAGAGCGATCGATCTCCATTGAATACTGAATTTGGGGATTGGGATGACCGAGCAGTCACGAACGAGACACCACCGAAGCGCAATGGTGAAGTGACATCGACGAGCACATGGGGAAAGGTCAAAAACACCTTCTCGAGGGCTGGGTCAGGTGGCGGGCGTCGCTCTCGCACAAATAGTATTGTAACTCGTGAACGACGGGATCATACGGACTCGAGCATTAGTCGAGAAAGCGGCGCCAGTCTTACAAGCACAAAGACGGACAGGGCCGAATCTATTGGTACCTTAGCGCATCAACAGGCGCAACAACCTTTGATGCAGTCGCCATCTGCCTCCGCGTCCATTTTGTCGTTGGCACCGCACTCGGGCCCTCGTGGCGGTGTTTCACCTGTTCCACCGGCATCTTCGGCTGATTTGCTCAAATATCAGAGCTCCAAACTATTCCCTTTCCCAGGAATGAAGAAGTTGGAGGAACAACGCAATCGTGCAAAAGGTCTCCCGGTTGTGTCTGCGTCCACCCCAGATGTCACATTCTTGCCCAATGGCAATGATGATGATCAGCCACCACATTCCTCCAGTTCGTTCAGCAATACACCAGCCCAGACACCAGAGATGGGAAGAGATCGCAGATTGTCGCATCAGGCATCTGACACACGGTTATTGGCAAAGTACAACCTGAACTCCCCTCCAATCTCCGCGACTCCCTCCTCCACTTCTCATCCAGACTATATCAACATCACTCCTCCTCATATCCCCTCCCAGACGACCTCTTCTATCAACTTGAAGCTCCCTATGACTCTTCCGGGGGTGAAGCAATGGCTGAGTAAAAATAATAGGAAGATATTCTCTTCTCAGGGTTCGTCCTCGCCACCCTCTTCTGCACCAATATCGTCGCCAGTTGAATTTCGAACATCCCCCAATGCAAGTAAGAAGCCATCGCTTTCCGACCTACTCCGTATCAAGAAAGACAACGAGTTGGGTACAGATTGGGAAGAGATTGGAAGTGAAAAATCTCGTACTCCGACAAGTGCCAGCGGTAGTACTCTCCTAGGGAAGCAACTGGCGGCAACTGACATCAAAGAATCCATACGAGAGAGCATACCTCCTAGAAGTGTGAACCAGGTCCGTACTGACCATGTTGATACCGAGAAGACATCAAAGACGAAACAGGTTGCTCCCACTCCTGAACTTAATGGCGAGGCCGAAGTTCACCTGCGCTTCGATCCTCCTTTGACCGTAACGTTACCGCCGGAACCTCCTTCATCTATGACCCCTGATCCTTCGTCTTCCTTGAGTGACTACCCAGCTCCTTCGACATCTGAATCTTCGTCTACCACCTCGTCCCAGTATTCTCAATATGCGACCAGTGGCAATGCCCGCTCTCAAGGAGCTGTCGTTCTCGAACGCCTCGACGAAAACCTGGCAAGGGGACCACGGAGTCCTATGTGGGCAGACGCTATTGATGACCCAGCGCGAAAGTTGCTACGTTCGATCCCAGTGCTGCAGGTTGTAAATCCCAACACAGTCAAAGATCGTTTTCTCTTCTTGTTCAGTGATTTGCTCGTCATTGCCAAGCCTGTGATACAGGACCAAGACAATATCATGGATTCCTACAAGCCGACTCCGTTGGACAGGAAGTTTATTGTGAAGAGTGTCGTTCTTCTGCGCCAGCTCCGTTTTAGTGGTGATCGCGCGGAACCCCAGACGAAAACAACTAGCTACGCAGCAGCGCCCCGTAACCCTTTGATCAGAACTTTTGTCCATCAGTTTGCAAAAGACGCTGATCATGCCATTTCGTCCCTGTTCGACAAAGCAGGAATTCAGGACGACCCCATCGTCCTCGGGCAATTACTGTTCAAGACGTTGGATCTGGACAGGGTCCGACTTGGTGATTATCTTTCGCGGCGGACATCAAAGGTGGTATTGAAGGCGTACGTGGATAGCTTCGGGTTCACCGGCATGAGAGTTGACAGAGCCCTTCGAGTCTTCCTCTATTCAATCAATGTGCCTGTAAGGAGTTCGCATAATCACAGTCCCCTCGACTATTTGCTGGATGCTTTTGCCAGTCGATGGTACGAAGCGAACGCGAGGATCGTCGCCTACGACAAAGACCTGGCGATACGTCTGGTGCGAGCGCTCGTTCAACTTAACGAGCTGCTTCACGATGGCATTTCCCAGGAACCTGGTTCGACCAACTATCCGAAACGGAACATTACCAGTAGAGATTTTTTGGAGGCCTTCAGAAGATATGATGTGCGATATTTAGTATCTGATGAACTGTTGGAGGATGTCTACGAGTCTGTTCTTGAGGAGAAGCTCTCTCAGGCGCGGAACACGTCCCACGGTGGTCCATCGGATGTCACCATCATGATCAAACGGCCTTTGCCTACTCGCCTAACATACAAAGTCCAATCCGATCCTATCATCCTTCGTATACCGCAGGCCGATCCCCAGCTGACCATTCAGCTTTATGGTCAAGACTTGATTTTCGAGCCATCAGTATTGAGTTTCACCAAGTCGCTGGAGGCGTCGTTCCGTGTCATGGGAACATCGCTTGGCTCGAAGACAATGATCATGTGTCGATCTGGGCCAAATGCGCTCAGATATTTTGGTCTTCCTTTGAGTAACTCCTTGATGGTTGAACGTGCTTTCATGCGGAATACCTTCCAGTTGGCGTTCTCGAACCACAACGGGATGAAGCGCAGGTATATGTTTAGCGTGGACGATCCGCTAATCCGACACGATTGGGTGATAGAACTGAAACGGCAGATTGACAACGCGACTTCGTTGGCAACGGCCCCGTCATCTCCTGGAGCATCGAAATTCCACCGTGCAGCCGAGCACATTGCCTTCAAGATATTACAGGAGACATTGATTGGCGCATCGCCCCCTGATCCGCTTGACAAGGCCCTTCAACGACTCAACTCTTCCCCTCGCCACACTCTTAACGGGAGCCCATCTCGTTTCCTTGTACAACAACGTGCGGCGACGACAAATAATGCCCGGCTCAATGGATTCCGGTTTGGGCCTTCCCACGTCCGCTCGAAATCTCGCAGTCAGGTGTATCATCGTCTGGGTGCAGGTAAAAATGAGTTGGACCTGAACCACAATGGAACCGATAGTCGTGGCTCCCGCGAAGTCGATAACAATGGAAGAGAAGAAAGTACTGCAATGTATGATTATGACCAACCATCACGTGTAGAGGGGCCAATATGGTCTGGTCGGGATTTGGCGATGCAGTGCCAACAAAATAGCTCAATTGCACTGGTCCTTTCATTTCTACAGGTCGGAGCCCCAGACCACGATCAGGGGAGCTCGTAACCCTTGCTTGGCCCCTTAGGTGTTGTTATGTCGTCACCATTTCGTTCGTCGTTTCCTACCTCTTAAACTGTGACTGTTGATCCTGACTTGCATTTATCAGTGTTTGACTACTTGCTATAATCTAGTATTCGTCGCTTTCGTATGCACTCCACCCTGATCAAGTCTGTCCTCTTCGTATATCGTCATAGGACACTGCTACTATTTATAAAGCGTTATGACCTTCTTTAATAATTACCA
>Ga0210402_10002822_pt1 | contig 16644 bp, 15 predicted proteins | sample IncBWC7MmetaG_FD_161055 | JGI IMG/M metagenome (GOLD analysis project Ga0210402, IMG submission 161055) | Forest soil microbial communities from Barre Woods Harvard Forest LTER site, Petersham, Massachusetts, United States - Inc-BW-C-7-M | ecosystem: Environmental > Terrestrial > Soil >... | reverse complement strand
GGGACGCCACCGCTTCGTGGAAAAAAAACAATCGCGTCACTCAACTCGCGGCTCATCCGTTCTCCTGGGGCAGTTCCGGCCTGCGTCATCGGATGTGATTTCTTACTTTCCATGTCTCTTAGATATATTTCAACAGCATCAGTGCTCTTTGAAACCATGATCTTCGGAAACTCGGGCCAGTTCTGTGGTAGCGATCGTTGTACGTAACGGTTTGACTCGACTTGATACACCCACTCGCTCACCCGATACGAAACCTGGACGTAGGAGCCAAAGTTGGTGCGGGCTTCGATACGATAGAGTTTTCCCGGGCCCTTTACTGCGGTGCGGTATGTCTTGGTCCACTCATTTCGCAATTCACTCGAACTGACAGTCTCAATGATCGATTCCACGCGAAAGGAATCCGCACCATCGGTATAACTTGTGGCTGCCTGCTGCAACAATGCAACCGCGCGTGAATGGCGATCCTGATGGTTGTTGAGCAGATAAAGTGACAGCGAAGAAGGCCAGAGAGAACAGACTTAGAGTAGTTTTCAATGGGCCACCTGCTTTAAACGATTCAGTTAACCGTGAATCACTCTGCGCGTGCCAACTGCGAAAGCTTTCTGCGTCGGTTCCGATCCTGTCAACTACTTCTAACCGTGACCATCGGATCTACCTGCATGGCTCTCCTCCCGGGCACGATGCAGGCGAGGACCAAGGCATTACGAAAACAGCGGAGGTAATGCTCAGCACTCCTGCGCCGCTCGTGCTGCCTTGCGTCCACTTATGCACGAAGTCGCTGCACCACGCGATTGATCGCGGGACTGGGTGACATCGACAATTTGACAAATTTTTGCCGCTGCATGTCACACTGATGGCGATACGATTTTAAAGTGAGGAAACATTCCGACGGATTAGCAACAGTAGATCTTCGTAATAATTTCATGTCGGCGAAAACGCGGCAGTCTTCGTTCTCGCTGACTGGAGGCCCAGCTGTGAGTGCAGCGCTGTGTGTCTTTATATCCATGCTGGTTACTGCCGCTGCCTGGGGCGATACCGATTATTACCGCCACAGTGTTTTCGACAATAGTTTGACGACGGATTCCTACTTCCATAGCGAGGGCGCGGCCAATGGATCGAGCTTCCTCGAATTGACGGATGGACGGCTACCCGTCGAAACGAAAACATCCTTTACACCGCCTAATGCGCTTCGCCTGCAATGGCAATCGCAATCCGATGGCGGGTGGGAGGCGGAAATTCACGTTGACGCTTATCGCAATCGCCTCCCTGAACTCAAAGGACAAAATCTTTACTTCTGGTGTTTTGCTCCTCAGGCGATTGCGGCAGATGATCTTCCTGATCTTGTAATATCCAACACTGTCGCCGGCTTGCACGTAGCAGAATTCCCCGGAGCGTTCACGGAGCCTTTGCCTCTTGGGAGGTTCACCGGCAATATTCCGGCTCGGCGATGGATTCGAGTGCGAATTCCGCTTTCGGCGTTTCACACGGCTTCAATTTACGATTTTCGTCCACAAAATCTGCGCAGTGTGATCTTCCATCAAGACCGCGCCGATGGCGTGCGGCATGTCTTAATCATCGATGAGATTCGGACAGACGACGATCTGCCGGTAAATGAACCTCATGGTTTATCAGCGCCAACGAACGTTCGAGCGGTTGGCTATGACCGGCATGTCGAACTGCGCTGGGATCCGGTTAAGAGTGACGGGCTCGGGCGATATGTTATCTATCGATCTCTCAACGGCGAGAAGTTCGAACCCATCGGTATTCAACTTCCCGATGTGACGCGTTATTCCGATTTTCTGGGAAAATATGGTGTAACAGCGCAGTACAAAGTAGCGGCGTCTGATATTAATTACCGCACGTCTCCACTCTCCGAACCCGTGAGCGCATCCACGCGCGAATTCAGCGATGACGAGTTGCTCACCATGCTGCAGGAAGCCTGCTTTCATTATTACTGGGACGGCGCCGATCCTCACTCAGGAATGGCGCGGGAGAATATTCCTGGAGACGATCGCATTGTTGCAACGGGTGCAACTGGTATGGGCATTGCGGCGCTCATTGTTGGCGTGGATCGGGGCTTCATCACTCGCACACAAGGAATCGAGCGAGTCGCTAGGATCGTCGACTTTCTCGAGCATGCGCAGCGCTACCACGGTGCATGGTCACATTACATGGATGGAAATACCGGTAAGACGATGCCGGTGTTCGGCATGTTCGACAATGGTGGCGATCTGGTCGAAACATCATTTCTGATGGAGGGCCTGTTAACCGCGCGGCAGTATTTTCGGGGAAACAGCAGTGCTGAAAGGAACCTCTACCAACGAATTTCACGGCTTTGGGAGACCGTCGAGTGGGACTGGTATCGTGGCCCAAAGCCGGGAGATTTTCTTTATTGGCACTGGTCGGCAGAGTGGGGATGGCAAATTCAACATCCGCTGATCGGTTTCAACGAAGTAATGATCACGTATCTGCTGGCGATGTCGTCTCCAACGCACGGCGTTCCAGCGAGTATCTATTATTCCGGTTGGGCCTCGCAGTCGGAACAAGCAGCACAGTATAGGTCGGGGTGGTCAGGGAGCACCGATGGAGACCACTATTACAATGAGCATACCTACTACGGCATTAAGCTGGACGTGGGCGCGGGAACCGGAGGACCGCTCTTTTTTACGGACTACTCCTACTTTGGGTTTGACCCACATAGTCTGCACGACCGCTATACGTCTTCCTATTTTGAGAACAACCGTAATATCGCCTTGATTAACCGTGGCTATTGCATCGCAAATCCGAAGCATTTTCCTGGTTATGGTGCCAATGCATGGGGTCTGACGGCGAGCGATGGCCCTGGCGGATACGTGCCACACGCTCCGGCCGAGAATGATGATACTGGCACATTAACTCTGACGGGAGCGCTCTCCGCATTTCCCTACACGCCTGAAGCTTCCATGGAAGCGCTAAAACACTATTACCGCGACCTGGGAGATCAACTTTGGGACATCTATGGTCCGCGCGATGCTTTTAATCCTGGAAAGCATTGGATCTCATCCATCTACATGGGACTGAACCAGGCTCCCATAGTCGTAATGGTGGAGAACTACCGTACCGGACTGGTGTGGAAGCAATTCATGTCCAATCCTGAAATTGCGGCAATGTTGCAAAAGCTCAACCAGACTACCAGTCAATAGCAACAACCGTGAGATTCGACATACAGGTTTAACTCCCGGACTCTCGAAAACATTCAGATCAGATACGTTGGAGGCTGAGTCCAATGACGACATCGGATCTTGGCGCTCATTGACCTGTTCAGATCGATCTGTGTCTTCGGCAAGTTGTCGTGTAACTGGCTATTCCGCAACTCGCTCTCCCGCTGGTTCCGCAGCTTTCTTAATTTCCTGGATTGTTTTTCGCCCGTTTGACCAAATCGTCCTTGTTAACACTTGTTCCTCCCAGAACGTCTACGATTACGCAGGGATTACTGCCATGGCCTCAGGGTATGGAGATAGAGTCTACTCAGGCGCGGCGCGTCTGCGAAGTCAGCCTGTGAGGGAGCAACCCGGGTCTGAATTCTCCGAGGATGAGATGTTGGTCGGAGCGGCCTGCAACGGGGACAGAGCAGCATTCGGCCGTCTTTACGACCGGTACGCTCGCATGGTCCACGGATTACTCCTAGCGAAGGTTCCTGTAGGAGAGGTGGATGACCTCGTTCAGGATGTCTTCGTGATGGCGCTTCGTCGGCTGTCAACGCTACGAAAAACGGGAAGCTTTGGAGCATGGCTGACGGCGATCGCTCGCAATCTGGCAAATGACCACTACCGCCGTTTGGCGCCAGAAGACCAACTGGCGGATGATACGCCTGATGCTGAAATCAAATGCGGAATCGCCAGCACAGATGATGAGGGCGCCGCCGCCATTCTCGATATAGTCCGGAGCCTGCCCGATACATATAGGGAAACATTAATTTTGCGGCTTGTGGAAGGCATGACTGGTCCCGAGATAGCGGCACGCACCGGACTGACACATGGCTCAGTTCGCGTAAACCTGCATCGCGGCATGCAACTGCTCCGCGCCAAACTAAACCCGAACCCGGACGTTGATGGTCCCGACAGGGAGATGCGGTAACCAATGGACATGAGGAACAACAGAACGGAAAACATACCGCTGATCAGGAATGACGACTATCTATGGGATGGTTCTGGTGAGCCTGATCCTGAAATACAGAGGTTGGAAAGCCTGCTCGGGAAGTATCGCCATGACCTTCCGGCTATGGTATTTCCTGAGGCTATCCCGCGCGGGCGATGGATATTGTCTTCACTACGGATGAGACTGTTTCCGGTTTCCGCGGCAACCACCGCTGCCGTGGTAGCGATCGCTGTGGTGACGTTTCTGGTGTACGAAAGGAAGCCCGCGCCAGCTATCGCGGCTGGTTGGGAGGTATCCAGCGTGACAGGAACTCCCCGGATCGGGACCAAAACCATCAGCGGAACCAGTGGAACGAGCCGTCTCGTCGTCGGTCAGGTACTTGAAACCGACCGTCGATCACGGGCCAGTCTTCAAGCTGAACAGATCGGTCAGATTGAGGTGGAGCATAGCACCCGCCTGCGTTTGCTCACGATGGGAACCGGTCTAAAGCGAATTGCATTGGATTACGGAATCATTCATGCGTTTATCTGGGCGCCACCAGGCGAATTCGTGGTAGACACGCCGTCAGCTGTGACTGTGGACCTGGGCTGTGCGTACACGTTGCAAGTGAACGATTCGGGCACGGGATTGGTGCGTACATCTCTCGGGTGGGTCGGGTTCAAACTGAATGGCCGCGAGTCTTTCATTCCCGCTGGCGCAGCTTGTGAGACACGGCCGAAAACCGGTCCCGGAACTCCATATTTCGAGGACGCATCATTGAAGTTTCGCTCCGCTTTGACCAGATTTGATTTCGAGGACAATACGCCACAACAGCACGCTGTCGATCTGAAGATCGTGCTCGGCGAGTCCCGCAAACGTGACGCACTCACTCTGTGGCATCTGTTAGCGCGTGTTGAGGAAAAACAGCGACTGGTTGTTTACGAACGGTTGGTAAAGCTTGCTCCTCCTCCTGCTGGTGTCACTAAGGAAGGAATTCTTCGTCTCGATCAACCCATGCTCGATCGGTGGTGGAACGAACTCGGATTTGACGACATCTTGGTTTGGCGCCATTGGGAGCATGCCTGGGCTGAAACATCCGCGCTTGTTCGCGAAAAGTAATTCGGGGACTACCTGACGACGTAACCATTTTTGATCTCTCTTCTCCAGACATTCGTACTCCCCGTTAACAGTTCGATCTTCGTGGGCGTCTCTTTGGACGTGGGAAGAAACCACGAAAAGGAGACTCAGCATATGAATTTACGCATATCTTCGCGGCTCGTGATCAACCTCGTGGCGGTCATGCTTGGACTTACAAGCTCCGCAATGGCGGGGCCGCCGCTTATCTGTCATCCCATCGCAATCGGGCAGGCCAAGTCACTACCCTGGGTTGATTTGAATTACCACACAGGGGATGGAGGCTATGACCTTCAGAACCTCACTCGGGACACTCTGGCAATTCTTGATTCGAACACTCCAGTGTTAGTACGAATGGAAACCCTTCGACGAGCGACACTCTATGCTCGCCAGGATCCACAAGTAGCGAAAGAGTTACTGACCCGACTTCACGCACGTGCAGCCAACGCCGGTGACGATAACATTGGCGCGCTGGCTTGGTTCGATATAGGCTACCTGGCCGAAACCTACAAACAATGGATGGGCAAGGGTGAGCCCAACCCGGCGGCTGGCCTTGACGGATATAGCTGGGTAAAAAAGGCGATCAGCATGCGTGGTCAGGATCCGGAGATAGAATTCGCGGCGGCACTCATCACGTTCACGGGCCCGAATAGCGATCATCGCTATCACGCCCAGAAAGCGATTGCTGGCGCGAAGAACGATCCTCTTCTTGCTCAGAACTTGGCTTCCCTGTTCAACGGTCAAATGACCTCAGCGCTTCTGAACGACGGGCCCGCGGGTGCGCCTAACAAGTAAACATACCCCGGAGACTGACATCCTTCATTCCAAAGTGGCTATCCGGAATGACCGGGTTCGCAAACTAGAACGCGATTTACTTGAAGTAATTTCAGGTTGTCATAAGCGGACTGTTGAGCCATGTGCTAACTTTCGGGCTGCAGACCATCCGGACATTTCGTGGCGACACAGGCGTTTGTTAGTATGGATCTGGCTCGTGGATTCGACTTCAGTGACAGCGCCGCCCGGATTGGTTTGCAGCAATTTACAAGACTGCTAGGTGGATTTTTGGGTTGGGAGATCCGAACTAGACTTTGTCCGGCCAGTTCAGGAAATCCCAATACAGGCTCATTTTGTCGCGACAGGATTCATCCAAACCGTTTCCCAGATATGACCATCGGGATCGTCAAACCTGCGGCCATACATAAAGCCGAGGTGTTGAGTAAGGTCGCTTATTTGCCGGAGTAGGTGATGCGCCAAACGCTGCGGGTCCCATCATCCGTCACGAAGAGATCTCCATCGCGCCCAACCGCAACACCCACAGGCCGACCCCACACCTGGCCGTCTTTAGTGACGAAACCCGTAAGGAAATCTTCGTAGCTTCCGTCCGCATGACCATTATGCATAGGAATACGGATGACTTCGTATCCAGCCCGGTTGGCGCGGTTCCATGAGCCATGTTGCGCGACGAAGGCGTCTCCGTCGTATTGCTCCGGGAACTGCTTGTGATTGGGATAGAAAACCATCTCTAGCGACGCCATGTGAGGCTGAACGAGGACGTCGGGAGTAATGACTTTGGAGGCAAGATTGACACGCTTACAGTCCTTGGCCAAATCCGCACTCAGAACCGGCGCCTGCGGATTGGGGCCTGTGCCGTTGGCACAAGGCTCGGGTAGTCGTGGGTCCTGATGCCCGCCCATGTAGTACCACGGCCAGCCATAAAAACCCCCTTCTTTGATAGACGTTACGTAGTCGGGAACAAGGTGATTGCCGAGATTATCGCGCTCGTTGGTCGAGCACCAGAGTTGGCCGGTGGTGGGATTGATAGCCTCGCCTACGCAGTTGCGAATGCCTGAGGCATAAACCTTAATGAACTTGCCCCCGGGCGTGTACTCGAGAACGTCAGCCCGATGGAACTCTTTCGGATGGGTGTCAGGATCGTCGATGTTCGAGCCGGAGCCCACGGACACAAACATGGACTGGCCATCTTTGCTGAAGACGACATCGCGCGTCCAGTGGCCACCACCTGTGAGCTGTGCGTAGCCAGGAATGTCCGGAACGATGGTCTCAGGACTCCCGGTCGCGTGAAGATCACCAAGGTGGTAAGGAATGCGCTGCACGGTTGTGGCATTGCCAACATAGATGTATTTCGGATTGTCTGCGGGATAGAAGGCGATGCCAAAAGGATGATCGAGACCAGTGGCGAATTTTTCGATTTTGATGGCCTTGCCGTCGTGGTCGACACCACGCAAAACAAAAATAACGCCAGCACCAGAGTCAGCAAGGAAGAGGTCGCCATTCGGAGCAGTTCGCATGAGGCGCGGCATGGTAAAGGTGCCGCCGCTCAATTCCATGTGTTCCTTGTTATCTGCGCGCTGCATCGGCTTTGCGTCGCCGCCTGCATAGAGTGTGACCTTGAAACCCGCAGGAGCCAGCGGCCATGCATCCGCTGGACGCGGGATGACGTGAGCAGTGTTCCGCACGGCCTCTTCTGGCATGGGGCCGGGCAGATCAGCGAGCGTAATTTTGCGACGAACGCCGGGTTCCTGCTGATTCCAATCGGCGAATGCGGCCTGGCCCGTGATGGTCTGCTGAGCAGGCAATCCCAACGGAAGCAGAGTGCAGACGGAGACGAAGGCGACGAAAGCTGAAAGTTTCATGGTTGAGCGTCTCGAGACTTCGAATTTTGGAATTAGATGTACTATCCAGCGACGCCGTTGCCGTCGCAAATCTTTCAGGTGCGACGCTGAGCTTCAAAGCGAGGGACCAATCGACGAACTACGGTGGGTGAAAGCGGCCGACCATTCCTTGGTCGTGTTTCGTCCAACACTGTCAACAGTCGGTGAAGAAACCTGTAACCTTATCTACACTTATAAAGTCTCAGTGTAGGGGAGTTGAAGTTTCATGGTCTTGTTCGTCTTGGCCTATCTGGGCGGTGTTCTTACAATTCTGAGCCCATGCATCCTCCCGATTCTGCCCTTCACTTTCGCGCGCGCCGATCAGCCCTTCCGAAAAACCGGATTGCCACTTTTGCTGAGCATGGCAATCACATTCGCCGCTGTGGCTTCCATCGCTGTAGCCGGAGGCTCATGGCTGGTGCGCGCCAACCAATATGGACGCATCGCCGCTCTGGTCGTCTTCGCACTGCTGGGACTCTCTCTTCTCCGGCCCGCACTTGCGGAAAGACTCTCACGGCCGTTTGTGCGACTCGGCAGCCGTCTCACGCAGAACGCATCTACTGATTCGCGCAACATTGTCTGGCAGTCGCTCTTACTCGGCGTTGCCACCGGACTGCTCTGGGCGCCGTGCGCGGGTCCAATCCTCGGTCTCATTCTCACCGGCGCGGCCCTGCAAGGCGCCAGCACTCACACTTCGTTGCTGCTCTTGATCTATGCAGCAGGCGCGGCAACATCACTGGCTGTGGCTCTGCTCGCGGGGGGCCGTGTCTTTGCTGCCATGAAGCGCTCGCTTGGCGCGGAAGAGTGGATACGCCGGATTCTAGGCATAGCTGTGCTGATTGGCGTCATTGCAGTCGCTTTTGGACTCGACCGAGGCATCCTGACGCGCGTCTCGCTCGCCAGCACATCTGGCGTGGAACAGAAGCTGCTCGATCGCATGCACCCAAAAGTAGTGCGCATTCCCGATCAGACTCTGACCATCACCGATGCAGGAGAGACGCTCACGGACAGCTCACCGTTATCCAGCCTGTCGGGAGCAACAGCCTGGATCAATTCGCCGCCGCTGACCGCCGATCAACTTAAAGGCAAAGTTGTTCTCGTCGATTTCTGGACATATTCCTGCATCAACTGCCTGCGCGCGCTGCCTTATATTCGCGCGTGGGCGGAGAAGTACAAGGACAGCGGCCTTATCGTCATCGGCGTTCACACTCCTGAGTTTCCTTTCGAGAAAGACCTGTCGAACGTGCAGAAAGCCGTCCGCGATTTAGGAATTACTTACCCCGTCGCGCTGGACAACAGTTACATGATCTGGAGCGCCTTCGACAATGAATACTGGCCCGCACATTATTTCATCGATGTGAACGGCAAAGTGCGCTATCACCATTTCGGGGAAGGAGAATACGACCAGTCTGAGCAATGGATTCAGGAACTCCTGAAGGAGCGTACCGGCGAGCAATCGCTTCCTGGCGGAATTGTGAACGTCAGCGCACGGGGTGCTGAAGCCGCGCCGGATACGAACGAAGTGCAGTCTCCGGAAACCTATGTTGGTTATGAGCGGGCACAGAACTTTGCATCCCCTGGTGGTTTCAAGCAGGACAAAGCCAGTCTCTATACCATCCCCGCCACCCTCAAACTGAATCAATGGGCGCTTGCCGGTAGCTGGATCGATCACAATCAAACCGCCGTCATCGTCTCCCCTAAGGGAAAGATTGCATTCCGCTTTCACGCGCGCGATCTGCATCTGGTGCTCGGGCCCACAGCAGATGGAAAGCCTGTGCGCTTTCGCGTAACCATCGATGGCCATGCTCCTGGTGAAAATCATGGAGTGGATACCGACGAGCAAGGCACAGGAGTCATTACCGAGCATCGCCTGTATCAACTCGTCAGACAAAAAGGGACGATCACAGATCGCCTCTTCGAGATCGAGTTTTTGAATCCAGGTGTGCAGGCCTTCGCTTTCACCTTCGGGTGAACTCAACTCATGAATCAGGGGGAGATGATGACCGAAGACAATTCAAAAATTAGCCACCGATTTACTTGATAATGATCTCCCCGCTCGCGTTGGCACACATGCCATTAAGCGCCCCCGAAACACAAGCGCCGACCGAGTATTTATAGCACCCAGTCGTCTTTGCGACGACCGCCACGTCCTTGTTCGAACCGCCAATAATGGCCCCTCCCGGTTCAAACGGGGACGATTCACTGACGTCGACGACGAACCCAGTATTTTTGGAATCGCTCTTCCAATTCACCGTCGTGCCAGGATGGACGCAGAAGAGCGAATTCCCTTTCGCACCCGGTATCTGAGGAGTAGCCGAGGCCGCATAAGAAGTCCGCTTGACGTCCACGTCACATGGGCTGGAGGGCGATCCACATGTATTGCCTGCGTTACATAACTGTTGTGGATTCGGCTCGTCGCAAGCATACTTCGATTTTTTCGATTGAGCGACTGCGGAGCCCAGCAGGATGAAGGGCAATACCAGCAAAACGCGCCCCTTCACGAAGTCTCGATGATTCATCATTGACTTTGCCTCACGATCTAATATTCATAGGTGCTGCGCCGGCGACGGACGAGCGCCGCCAGGCCAATGCCAATTAGTAAGGTTCCTGAGCAATGAACTAGTTCTCGCCTGGCGTACCCTTCCAGTCGATGATGGCGGCAAGTCTCCAGGGATTCTGGTTGAGTTCGAACTGGATCTGGCCTTCCTTATCGATAACCAGCTGCGTAGCCGGATACAGCACCCCAGCGCTTTTGCTCTTGTCCTGATCGTTGAGATCTAGCTCACCAGCCGTCAGGTTATAGTTCAGCGTCTGGGTATCATAATAGGCCTCGCCGAACCTGATTTGACGGTTGGTGATAAAGCGGATCTTGCGGCCAGTCGGAGTCTGGATAAGCCTGATGAAGCTTAGGTCATAACCGAGCGTGCCAGTGATCGCGATGCGGCCCACCGCGGGCATCTTAGTCAGGGCGTTAACTAGACCCTGATTCTGCCCCTTGGTGAATGCGTCGACCAGAATCTGTCGGTCGGCTGCGGTCGAATAGTCGTAAATAATGACCGTGATGCCAACATTCTGGCCCATTTGAGTACTCGTACCGAAAGCCTGAGCATCAATTGTTTCGTATTTCTCTCTTGCGAACCCTGGCCGGGCCCCAATCGTCAGCATTGCCAATAAAGGCAGGCTTGTGAAGGCGAGCTTGAAAAACTTGCAGCGATTAAGCATTTCTCTCTCCTTGTCGCACCGGCATCGCCGGTAGTAACTCTTGGCGTCGTGATCTAATTACGTAACTGCTTCAGCTAGGCCACATAGTTGCCATTCATTGGCTATTGAGTACGAACCTGTTTAATACAAACGTAGATCGAAGGAAACTGTCACTTGCGACAGGTGCCCATCGTCAGGACGAAAAGTTCAGAGCACTATTTCGCTGCGCTGAAATCCCAAAGGCTTGTGCCTGGGCTCCTAAGGCAATGCCGTCTGTGGGGCCGGGTGAGCAGGAATCGCTGCAGGATTCGATTCCTGGAAGATTTCTACCCTTTTGGAAGGTGTCATACAACTGTCACAAGTGACAGTTGTATGACAGCCGCGACGAGAGTGGAGTAAATTTACAGAGAGAGCCTCTCGGTCATCGTCACGACCGATGAAGGCATTCACACCCAGCATCTCGGAGCAAGTCGAGGAGGATGACAATGGCATTTCGTGTAAAGCGGTCTGCAGTTTTACTTACAGGGCTAATTCTTCTAGCGATGACTATTGGCTGGCACCCCGCAGTTGCGGAAGACGTCGTTCATGCGGTCAGCGGCGTCGTGAAGCACGTGGACCATACGACTAAGACCGTTGTCGTCAAAGCAGCCGACGGCACCGAACACACGATCAAGTACACGGATGACACGGTCGTGAAAGGCAGCAAAGACGCCGGGAAAGGCATCGAGAAGGGCGGCGCAGATACATATCTTGCCGGCAAAGAGGGTAGCAAAGTGACCGTTCAGTACACGGAAAAGGCGGGCGAGAAAACAGCGGTCGGCATAAAAGATGCCGGCAAAGCCACGGCCAAAGCAGTGTCACAGTAATGCTGTGAAGAAGAACATCCCGTAATCGTCGAAAGCGTCCTAAGTGTGATCTCCGAACACGGCGATCACACTTAGCGAACCACTGTGGGGCTGAAGAAGTGAATCGTCACCCATAGCAATGTGTAGCATCTTCATCTTGAACACTGCACCTCACTCAATCGGCGCGTTCTCTGCTCGGGGCTTCTCCGGATGCTCCTTCACTCCCGCATCGGGCACCACCCAGACCACTGTCACCAGCGCAACAATCGCGAGCGAAAGCCACGGCTTATAAAACGCCACCGCAATCGCCACCAAATATATCGCTAGACTCACGCCATGCTTCCACAACTCTGATGTATCTCGCCGACCGAGCGACCCGGCATACCACTGCCGACGCATCACCGCCCACCGCAGCAAAAAAAATGCTCCGCCAGCCACCAGCATCGTCAGGTCATACAGCAGCGTTGAAAACGAGCTGAAATCCTTCTCATCCAGATAATCCACAAAAAACGGCGCCAGCGACAGCACGAACAGAAAAATCAGGTTCGACCACAGGACTAAATAGTCGATGCTCTCCGTCCGTCGAATCAGCTCATGGTGATTGATCCAGTAAATCCCCACCATCAAAAAGCTCAGCAGGTACACGCTCAGCCGCGGCATCACCGACCACAGCCCCGCCCACCCATCCTCATGCGGAACATGCAGCTCCAGCACCATGATCGTGATAATCACCGCAATCACGCCATCGGAAAAAGCCTCCAGGCGCGCTGAAGTCATCTGCGAATTTTGATCTGAATCTGGCATTAAGCTATGGCAGTTCCAGCCGCCATGGAATCAACCCATTCTCCCCGATCAAAAAAAATTTGCAAAATACCACTTGCAATGTACTAGTAGACTAGTACATTATTATTTTAGATGACGCCGACGAAACAACCCGAAGCCTTCGCCTTCCGCTTCGACCCCCACAGCGGCGTGCCCGTCTTCCGCCAGATCATCGATCAGGTCCAGGCCGGCATCGCCTCCAGCGCGCTCGAATGCGGGGACCAGCTCCCCACCGTCCGCCAGGTAGCCGTCGACCTCGCCATCAATCCCAACACCGTCCTCCGCGCCTATCGCGAAATGGAAATCCGCGGCATCGTCGACACGCAACAGGGCACCGGGACCTTCATCGCCAGCCGCAAAATCGAGCAGTCCAAAGCCGAGCGCGACCGCACGCTCGCGCAGCTCACCAGCGAATTTGTTTCACGCGCCGGAGCCGGCGGGTTCACCCTCCAGGACCTGATCGACTCGCTGCGCGAATTTCAATTGGAAGCCGGCAAAAAGAGGAGATAACTCATGAGAAGATTCGGTCAGTACAGCACCGTCGGTTTTGTAGTCTTCGCCGTCTTTCTCGTCGCAGGAGTCTACGCCACCGTCCTTACCAACCACACAACCTTCGTCATCGTCGGCCTCCTCATCGGCACTTACTTTCTCTACGCCATCAAGGTCGTCAATCAATGGGAGCGCGTCGCCGTCCTCCGCTTTGGCCGCTATAAAGGACTGCGCGGTCCCGGCGTCTTCACCATCATTCCCGTCGTCGACACGCTCAGCCGTTACGTCGATCAGCGCATCCGCCTCGCTACCGTGAACGCCGAGTCCACCCTCACCCGTGACACTGTTCCCGTCGATGTGGACGCCATCGTCTTTTGGCTCGTCTGGAACGCGGAAAAATCCATCCTTGAAGTCGAAGACTTTGTGCAGGCCATCACCCTCAGCGCCCACACCGCGCTGCGCGAATCCATTGGCCGCCACCATCTGGCACAGATGATCACCGACCGCGAAACCCTCGGCGCCGAACTGCAGAAAATCCTCGACGCAAAAACCACATCATGGGGCATCACCGTACAGTCCGTCGAAATTCGCGATGTACGTATCCCGCTTGGCTTGCAGAACGCCATGTCGCAACAGGCGCAAGCAGAACGCGAGCGTCAGGCCCGCGTCATCCTCGGTGAAGCCGAAGTCCAGGTCTCCGCCCAATTCGCACAAGCCTCAGAAGCCTACGCCAACAACCCGGTAGCGCTGCATCTCCGCGCCATGAACATGCTCTACGAGGCCATCCGCGATAAGGGCTCGACCGTCATCGTGCCCTCGTCCGCAGTAGAAACCATGGGCCTCGGCGGGATGCTGGCCATGACAACGATGGGAAAGCAACCGTAGTCAACAGGAGAGTAGTCATGAATAGGGCGATTGCATTACTCGGCTGCGTTGCCATTTCATCCGTAGTAATTCAGAGCCAGACGGCCAGCAATCCTTCTGGCACTGCATCGAGTTCGGCGCAAACAGTTGTGGCCCCGCACTCACCGGCACCGTCCGGGACATTTGGAATTGGCCGGACAGGTTACGACTGGACCGACAACTCGCGCCCAGACCGCTATTCCACCGATCAGCAGGCCCATCGTGAGTTGATGGTCTATGTTTGGTACCCCACCTCGCAGAAGGATGCCAAGACCAAAGGAACATATCTGCCCTATGCAAAGGAGATGGATGCCGTACCGGATATCCAGCATAGTATGCAGCAGGAATTCGAGGGCAACTGGCCACTCATCGTTTCAGGCTCGATTACCTCCCATGTCCGGGACGGTGCTCCTATCGCTAACAATCCCAGACGATTTCCAGTAGTTCTGCTCTCACATGGAAGTGGAGGCACAACGTTCGAATACACATCGTTGATTGAAGACCTGGTAAGTCATGGATACGTGGTCGCGGCCATAGAACACACATATACCGCCATAGCAGTTGCGTTCCCGAATGGTAAGATCGTTCCCTTTCATCAAGACTCGATCCCGGCTAACCTCTCTCCTGAGCAACGATTTCAAAGGATGATGTCGGAGGCTTCGTTGGGGATCGACGAAGGAGCCGCGGATATACGATTCGTTCTCGACAAATTGACAGAACTCAATAGCGGCGATCCGCAAGATTTCCTGCTCGCTCGCAGACTCGACGTGAATAACGTGGCCGCGATCGGGCATTCTGCCGGAGGCGTATTCGCGACGCGAGCCTGCGAGCTTGATGGACGCTTCAAAGCATGTGTCGACCTTGACGGAGCAATGATGCCTGTAGCAGCGCTACCCGTAGGTCCCGATGGCAAAACCATGCAACAGCCTCTTTTGTTCCTGGAGGCCTATCATCCGGAATCGAGAATGGGCGGAACACACGCCCAGATCGAGGAATACTTCAAGAAGAAAGAACAACAGCTCCAGAGCTGTCCGGCGGGAAGTTATAACGTCATTTTGAAATCTGACGGCATTGTTCACGGTAGCTTCAGCGACTACTCACTCCTGGTGGCAGGCGGCGACACCAATGCAACGGCAATGGCACTTCACAACATATATCTCACGCAGATCTTCACACGTGCCTTTTTGGATAAATATCTAAAGCACGAAAAAGGGCCGCTGTTTGAGGGAAAAGAGTACCTCGCTGAAGCAACAGTCCAGCAATACGGCCACTAATCTCAATAACCGGCTCAGGAGCCACCGAGCGGCTTGCCGATCTCCCAATGGTGCCCGAACGGATCGACCAACCGTCCCACGCGCCAGCCGTAAGGCTTATCGTCAACCGGCCAGACGACGGTGGCTCCAGCCTCAACCGCTCGCGCAAACACGGCATCAGGATCGTCGACCACAATGATCAGCCGCACTGTCCCGCCACCCAGAGTCTCTGGACTAAAGTTCAGATGCTCCGGCGACTCATCCGCCAGCCAGAACTCCGCCCCGTTAACGGACAACTGCGCCACCACCGCGCCATCTGGATCATCCACACGTAGCAAAACAATTGCCCCAAACGCAGTCTGATAAAACTCGACCGCCCCGGCTCCGTTCCGAACCGAAAGCAGCGGAGCAATCGTCGTCTTCCCGCCCGTGCTACCCATGCCAACATCCTAGCGCTCCAAACGCTAAAGGATTGCCACAATCCTCCGATAAATGACTTGTACACAAAAAATACGGAGACGGTTATGCCGGAAACCAATTGCGAAAACCCAACCTGCAATGTTGAGCTCACCGATCAGAAAAGCTACATAGAACAGTGGGCCCTCGTGCACAAAGGCGAACTGGTGGGCATCTACGGTTCTTTTGAAGGCGCCTGGAGCGAAGCGGCCATCAGATTTCACCACCGCAGCTGTATGGTGCGCCAGATCAGTGCATTCCCGCTGACACTCTCGACCTCCGCAGAAAATCTTCAGACGGCAAACAAACTGCTGCTCCTGTCTCAGAAGTGGATAAGATTCTTCGCCCGCCAGCTCTTCCCCGCCAACGAAATGCCGTTCTGAGCAAAATCCCGACTTATCCACAAAGTGTCATCCTGTGCGGAGCGAAGCGAAGTCGAAGGACCCGCGCGAACAAAGTAGCCTGCCCTGAGCCTGTCGAAGGGCACGAAGCCTTGCGCATCAAGGCCTGATCTTCAGCCGAAGTAAACTCTTGTCAAGACCTCTCGAAAGTAACTTCCGCCGTAATGCAATCAAAATAAACTACTTACGAGCCGCCCAATTTGGCATACTATTTCGCCAAAATTGATATCCTGATTATAGGGACAAGAACAAGGAGCAGACCTGAAGACTAGAGCGGGCCCCCGCTAAGTTATTGAAAATGCCAGATCGAAGCTAAGCCCCATCAAATCAGTAGGATAACAGGGATGATCCC
>Ga0210402_10002821_pt1 | contig 16644 bp, 14 predicted proteins | sample IncBWC7MmetaG_FD_161055 | JGI IMG/M metagenome (GOLD analysis project Ga0210402, IMG submission 161055) | Forest soil microbial communities from Barre Woods Harvard Forest LTER site, Petersham, Massachusetts, United States - Inc-BW-C-7-M | ecosystem: Environmental > Terrestrial > Soil >... | reverse complement strand
GGCGACCAGGCTCTGCATTTTGTCGAGAATGCGCAGTACCACATTCTCGCCGTAGGTAGTCGGTTGCGCGGCGACGCGGAAGTCGACGTAGCGGCCCTGCAAATGCAGGCTGATGCGCCCGTCCTGCGGCGCCCGGGATTCCGCGATATTCATGCCCGACATGACTTTTATGCGCACCAGCATCGCCGACCAGTATTTGGAATGCAGTGCGCGGATTTGCCGCAGCACGCCGTCGACCCGATAGCGAATTCGCACAAAACCCTGCTCGGGCTCGAAGTGGATATCACTGGCGCGGCGGGACACGGCGTCGCCGACGATCGCGTCGATGAGCCGAATGATCGGCTGCGTGTAGCCGCCATCGGCCGTGGTGATGCTCGAGTAGTCGACCTCGCCGGTTTCGATTTCATTCAAGATGCCGTCGATCGATAGCTCATGGCCGTAGAATCGATCGATCGCCCGCGTCACCTCGGCTTCTGAGGAGATGCGCGCCTCGGTGGTGAATTCGCCGTGCAGCATCTCGTTGAGTTGATCGAGAACGACGACGTTGTTCGGATTCCCGACCGCCACCGTGAGTACCCGCCGGATGCGATCGAGCGACACCGGCAACACGCTGAAGCGGGTCGCGAAGCTCTTGGGTACCAAGGCGAGCGCCGCGGGATCGGCGACGACCCGCGACACATCGATATCGCTGTGACCGAGATTTTCCGACAGCGCTTCGCGCAGCGTCGCTTCACTGACGAAGCCCAGGCGAACCAGGGTTCTGCCCAGGGGTTCGGCGTGGCGCTTTTGTTCGAGGAGCGCGATTCTGAGCTGATCTTCGCTCAGGATGCCGCGCTCGCGAAGAATTTTTCCGAGCTGTCGGCGCGGTGCGGCCGGGGCTCTCGCCGGCGCGGATTCCATGGCCTCGACCGTTGGGGCGGCGGCCGTGGCGGCCGGTTTGGCGCTCATGGCGCTGCCCGGGGGGTTGCCGGCTGCACCTCGACATGCGCCTGCAACTGGCTAATGCGCGCCTCGATGGCGTGCACGTCGATCTGCCCCGCGCGCAGCTTCGCCAACGCGAGCGCTTGCGCGTAGTAGGTCAACGCAGCGGCGGTGTTGTGGTTCTGATCGAGGCTGGCGGCGAGGTTGAAAGCCAGGTCGGAATCGCCGGGATCCATCGAGAGCGCAATGAAATATTCCTGGGCAGCGTCGGCCCAGCGCCGGTCGGCGGCATACACCCCGGCCAGCGCGGCATGCAACGCCGGCCGCCGTTCGTTGTCCGATGCGATCAAGAGTTTGAGGCGGCTTTCGTTCGCCTCGGTTGCCGTCGGGTCGTGATTCAGGATCGTCAGTGCGGCCGTCGCGTCCTGGTTCCCGGGTTCGAGCCTGAGCACTTTCGCATACGCCGCGGCGGCCAGCGTCGAGTTGCCCGCGCGCGAGGCCGCGCTGGCAGTTCCGAAGAGGGCGTCCACGTTATTGGGGTCAAGGTCCAGCGCAGAACGATATTCCCGCTGAGCAGCGGCAACATCGCCGGATGCCAGCGCCCGATAGCCGGTCTCAATGTGTGCATCGATCGACGCGACGCCCGCCGATGGAGTAACCGAAAGCGACCCTCGCGGCATGGGCGCGTTTGGTGCGGCGGCGCCGACCTCGGTCGGCGGTGCCGGCCCGCGGGTTTTTCCGGCGGGACGCAAAGGGGCGCGCAATGCGGCCGGCCGCACCGCGTCCTCGTGCAGGTCGATTTCCGGAGCCCCGCCCACGCCGGAAAATTGACTCGCCGGTCTGGATGGTACTTGCACCGCACTCGGATCTCCGCGCGTCGCCGGCTGGCCCGCGGCGGCCGGTGGACTTTCGGACGCGTCCGGATAGACGATCTGATTTGAATTCTTATGCAGTAGCGATTTGCCGACCATGACGACGATCACCACCGCGACCGCCGCGGCCAGCATTACGGCATACCTGCGCGCGGGCGTTGCCGCGAGCGGCGCTGAGCGCGGCAAAGGCGGCACGCCGGACCGCAATGCTGCGGCGGTGTGCCCGATCGCGGGATTGCGCGAGGCAGCGGCGGTTTCGCGCGGCGCCGCGACGACTTCCGGCGCCGCAACGCTGTCGATGGCGGACACGCCTGGGGCGCTGCCCTCGAGCGTCAGGGTACTGTTCGCCGGCATTTTCGCCGTGAGAATCTTCAGGGCTTCCCGGCCGTCGAGCGGCTCCTCAGGAGGCTCGGCGGATGACGGCGCGCTTGATTCCCTCGTTTTCAGCGCGTCCAGCAGTAGGCTCATGGCATCCTGCTCATCGGGGTCATGGGGGGGCCGCCGTTGATGAGGCCGTTGGCTGCGCCGTCGCGGTCCGCAATGCCTTTATAGTCATGGAAGTCGCCGTCCAAGCTGGCATCGCGGATGACGACAGGGCGCAGGAAGATGACCAGTTCGCTTTTGGTGTGCGAATCGTTCCGGTACTTGAATAGATTGCCGAGCCAGGGAATGCGCCCCACGAACGGCACTTCATCGCTCGACTTATTGATGACGTCCTGCATGAGGCCGCCCATCACGGCGATATCGCCGCTTCTTACGCGCAGCAGAGATTCGATTTCGCGGGTCTGAATTTCGGGAATTTGGCTGATGACGTTAGCCTGGGCCAGTGCCGGATTGGGATCATTGACGAAATCCAGGATGCGGGAAATCGTCGGCCGCACATCCATGCTGACCATGCCGTTCTCGTCGATCGAGGGCGTGACGCTCATGACGAAGCCGACCGGTACGGTGGCAGGCGTCGAGGTGTATGTCACGATGGGTTGGGTGCCGACCGTGGTTCCCGGTGTGACCTGCACGTTGATGGTGAAGTAAATGCGGTTGTCGACCACCTTGAGAAATGCGGTCTGATTGTTGAGCACGCTGAGCTTGGGGCTCGACAACACCTTGACGGTACCGAAAGACTCGAGCAGCGACACCGCAGCCGACACATTGCCAAGGAAACTTCCCGGTGCGCTCACGTATTGCAGCACCAGCAAACTAGGATTGGGCAAAGGCGTACTGCTGGGCGGAAACGTGATACCGCCGGGGCCGCTGCCGGGAACGCTGCCGCCAGGCAGGGGCGCGGGGCCCATCGGTTGCTGGGTGGCTTTGAAGCTGCCCGAGTTGAGCTTCTGCCAGTTGATTCCCTGCTGGTACTCATTCGAGAGCTGTACCTCGGCAACGGTGGCCTCGATCAAGACCTGACGGTGGGCCGAACGCAGCATCACGTCCAGGTACTGTTGTACGCGTTCGTGCTGGCGCGCCGTGGCGCGAACCACGAGCAGACCGGTTTCCGCATTGGCGACGACGAAGCTCGAATCGGGCGAAGCCGCCGGGCTTGCGGCGGAAAGCTGCGGACCGCCGCCGTTTGTGCCGGCGGTGAGCGCCGTGTTGTCGCCGACCAGCGCCTTGACGTTCTGCGTCAGCGAACGCCAGAATTGATTGCGTGTACTGCTTGTCAGCTGCGCGGTCGAATTGTTGTTGTTGGCATCACCGCTGCCGCCCCCACCCCCGGTCGAGCCGCCGGCTCCAATGGTCACCTGGCCGTTCGAGCCGGCTTGAATTTGGGTCGAAATATTGCTCGCCGATTTCGATTCGCGCTCGATATTGACGTAGTCGATTTTGTACTGGCGATCGAACGGCGTATCGAGTTTGACGACGATGCCCGAATCCCTGATTTCATAGCGCATCGCGACTTGCTCGGCAATTCGATTGAGAATCTGCGGCAGGGTCTGATCGATCGCGATGAGGGTGACTTGGCCGACTACGTTCGGGCTGATGTCGAGACTTAAGTGGGCGTCGCGCGCCAGCACAAACAGCACATCGGCGACCGGGACGTCCCGGACGGTCACGTTGTAGGTTTCGCTCTTGCCGCTCTGGCGCGGCGGCGGCGGCATGGGCGCCGCTGCGCTCGGCTGCAGGGCCATATCCCCGGGTTTCTCCGCCGCGACCGCGGCCGCGGGCACGCCCTTGGGCGGCGTGGCCGCGCAACTCATGACCAGTGTCGCAGTCAATGCGCACGAGATCCCGAGGCTGATTTTCCTCGTGCTCCGCATACGCGACGCGTTTCCATGCTGCCGCTCAATCACAAAACGTCTCCCGTTAATCCATTGCCTGCTATCGGCCAGGGCTGGGCGGACTTGACATAGCGAAAGCGGCGGGTATCGCTGAAAACCGCGATTGCCTCCCAAGTCAGCGCATCATTCAGGCAGTATCGGCGGGAGTGGGCGAATCAGAAGGGCACGACAGTGGTAAACGCTATCGAATTCAATGGGGTCAGCAAACGCTTCGGCAGCCATGCTGCGCTGCGTTCGGTGAGCTTTACAGTGCCGTCCGGCTCGATATTCGGACTGGTCGGATTGAACGGCGCCGGCAAGACCACGCTTATCAAAAGTCTGATGGACTTCTCGTTTCCGGATTCGGGCGAGATATTGATCTTTGCGCAGCCCGCGACCGAATCAATGGCACGCGGCGCGGTCGCTTATCTCTCGGAGCGCTTCGCCCCCCCCGCCTATCTCACCGGTCTCGAATACCTGCAAATGATGTCGCGGCTCTACGGAGTGGCGGCCCCTGACAATCGGCGCATTGAAGACGCGGCGCTCGCCATCGACCTTGATGTCAAGTACCTTCCGAAACGCGTCGGTTCCTATTCGAAGGGTTCGGGACAGAAGCTCGGCATAGCGGCGGTGCTACTCTCGGAACAACGGCTATTGGTTCTCGATGAACCGATGAGCGGCCTTGATCCTCGCGCTCGAGCATGTCTCAGGGCGCAAATCATGGCGGCACAGCGTCGAGGCGCCACGGTTCTGTTCAGTTCGCACTCCTTGGCTGACATCGATGAGCTGTGCGATTCATTTGTCGTTTTGCACGAGGGCGCCATCAGATTCATCGGCGCAGCCGCGGAACTGCGATCACGCACTGGCGAAGCCACTCTGGATGCCGCATTTCTTAGGGTCATACGGGAACCATCGTCCGCATGACACCATCAGCGCGAAGCGCTGAGATTTAATCGGCAACCTTTGCGTGGCTATCGACACCGGCGTCGACAGAGTAGTATCGCACGCTCGATGATGTATCGAGGGTACCTCAAGATATTCCCATTTCCGCCGATAGTTAGAACTAACTTAAGTCACCGCACAGGAAAGTCGCCATGGCCCAGCGCCGATCCTCGGAGACGCTTTCGCACGAAACATTTGAACAGGCGCCGATTGGCATTGCCTACGCGGATCGTGATGGAAGAGTCCTGCGCGCGAACTCCGCTTTCTGCAAATTGCTTGGCTTCGACACACGCGATATTGAGTCAAAATTCATTGCGGAAGTTACCCACGAGGCAGATATCGCGCACAATGCGGCCGAACTTGAGCGCCTCTGGCGCGGCGACATCGAAGTCATCGACGTCGAGAAGCGCTATATGCGCACAGATGGTCGCCCGCTATGGGTGCGTGCCACAACCGCGTTAGTGAGAGAGGAGACCGGCGCGCCTAGCTGCTCGGTGGAGTTTCTTCGAGATATTTCCGCCCGCAAAGACCTCGCAGCCGCGTTATTACAAAACCAACGGCTCCTTCAAGCCGTCATCGCGGATCTCCCTGTCGCAATCCGCGCCTGCGATGTGGAGGGCCGGGTGTTTCTGCATAATCCGGCGGCCGAACAACTCTTTGCGATGAGTACAACGGACAATTCCGGGTCGACCGGTCTGCTTGCCATTGAAGTCTTCCTACCCGACGGGAAGACACCCGTACCGCACGAGGACCGGCCGTTGGCGCGCGCGTTGCGCGGAGAGAATGTGACGAATGTGGAACTTCTCATCGCTCAATCCGGGGGCGCAGTTCGGACGACGCTCGGCAGCGCGCGCCGTCTCACCGGTCAAGATGGCGAGTGTCTCGGCGCTGTCGCCATCACCCAAGACGTCACGGAGAGGAAGAAACTTGAGCGTGAACTGGCAAACGCCCAAAAGCTGGAGTCCATCGGGCAACTCGCGGCAGGTATCGCGCATGAAATCAATACGCCGACACAGTTTATTGGCGACAACATTCGCTTTTTACAGGAATCCGTGGGCGAGATGCTTGGGATCTTCGATCGCATGCTGAAACTGGGTGATACGCAAGATGGCGCGATGATTTCCGGCAAAGAGCTCGAAACCCTCTTCGCGGCCGTCGACATGACTTACTTGCGCGAGGAAGTGCCTAAGGCAATCGCGCAATCGCTGGACGGAATTGAGCGGATTTCCAGGATCGTCGGTGCCATGAAGGAATTTTCTCACCCCGCTACGGAGAAGGCACCACATGACCTCAACCGGGCGATCTTGAGCACCATCACGGTGGCCACCAATGAGTGGAAGTACGTCGCGGATGTCGTTACCGATCTTGCGGCGGACCTTCCGTTCGTTCCCGTCATGCCCGGCGCCTTCAACCAGGTGGTCTTGAATATCTTGGTAAATGCGGCCCACGCAATCGGCGCAGCGAATGCCACGACAGCCGGGACGAAAGGCGTCATTACGGTCTCGACTTGCAAGCACCAGGATTGGGCAGAGATTAGGATCAAAGACAGCGGCTGCGGCATGCCCCAAGAAATTCGCGATCGAATTTTTGATCCCTTTTTTACCACCAAAGGAGTTGGCAAGGGAACGGGGCAAGGCTTGGCGATCGCACACGATGTAATCGTGAAAAAGCACCATGGCACCATCACCGTAGAGACTGCCCCTGGATTCGGCACGACGTTTGTGCTGCGGCTGCCGTTGGATGCCAACGATGCAGCCGCGGCTTAAAGGTCCCCGCGAGGCAATGACCCCATGATCCGAATCGTATTCGTTGATGATGAGCCGAACGTGATTCAGGCGATGCGCCGTACGATGCATTGCATGAGAAACGAATGGGATATGGAATTCGTGTCGAGCGGCCCCGAGGCACTTCAGTGTCTTGCGAAGAATCCCGCCGATGTCATTGTGAGCGACATGCGCATGCCCGGCATGGACGGCTGGCAGCTACTTGCGGAGGTCAAAAAGCTCTATCCGCAGACCGTGCGTTTGGTCTTGTCCGGTTACGCGGAGCCAGGTGCCATCATGCGTCTCGTGGGGACTGCGCACCAATACATGGCAAAGCCGGGCGATAGTGAGATCTTGAAGGCCGCAATCGCCCAAACCCACTTAATGAGACGTTTGCTCTCAAGCGATGAGATCGCCCTGATGGTCGGCAACGTCGGCACACTTCCGAGCTTTCCAAAGGCGTTTCAAGAGATTTCAAGCTGCCTGAAACAGCCCAGCGCCACTGTCACGGAAGCGGCCCGCATTATTGGCCGCGATGTGGCCATGACCGCCAATATCATGAAACTCGTCAATTCGGCATTCTTCGGCGCGCGCCGACACGTCTCGAGCGTCGATCGTGCCGTCGCCTTTTTGGGTTTGGATACGCTCACCGCGCTGGTGTTGGGACACGGACTGTTTCAAAGCGGCGGTTCAAATGCAACGGAAGCTCTTTGGACACACAGTTTGAGGACTGCCATCGCAGCGCGCGCGATTGCGCTCCATGAGCGCCTTCCTGCTCCTCGCGTCGACGAGGCGTTTTTGACCGGTATGCTGCACGACGTGGGTCGGGTCGTCTTCGCCACTCGACTGAGCGAGACCGATGGAAGCGACTTGAGCGCAAGCGCGGACACAAAGATGCAGGTCGATAAGCACCACGCTGAAGTCGGCGCCTATCTATTGGGCCTGTGGGGATTTCCGAGCCACATTGTTGCAGCTGTCGCATTGCACCACACTCCGGCTCAACGGGCCGACGCGGGTTTCGACTTGACCGCAATCGTGCACGTTGCCGATCGATTGGTTCACAGGGAACTCGGTGGGAACCTGGAGCCTCAGGAATTTGGAATTGAACCGGGACTCTTGGAGTCCCTTGGCTTGGCCGAGCACCTACCGCAGTGGTCAACGGCACTGGATCATTTGGAGGCCCCGCAGGACTATCAGGAACGCGCCGGGCAAAGCCGATGAGCGCAACCAGCCCCGCGAGCGAGCGCGTTCTGTTCGTCGACGATGAGCAAAACGTGCTCGACGGCATTCAACGTAGCTTGCGCAAACACATCACGCTTCAAACGGCCACGAGTGGCGCCGACGGTCTGCGTCTATTGCGCGAGACGGGTCCCTTCGCCCTGGTCGTTTCCGACATGCGCATGCCGACCATGAATGGGGCGCAATTTTTGACGAAAGTGCGCGAACAAGAGCCGGACACAGTGCGGATGATCTTGAGTGGGCAAGCAGACCTCGAGGCCACGATCGCCGCCGTCAACGACGGTCATATCTATCGGTTCCTAAGTAAACCTTGTCCGCCGGACAGGCTCCTCGCCGCCGTTGAGGATGGCCTCAGGCAGCACCGTCTGATCAGCGCAGAAAAGGTGCTTCTGGAACAGACGCTCAGCGGTGCCGTTAAAATGCTCATCGAAATTCTGGGTATGGTAAGCCCAGCCGCTTCGAGCCGAGCGTCGCGATTGCAGCGTTACGTGATTGAACTCGCCGCCGCGCTATCGCTGCCGACGCGGTGGCAATGGGGGTTGGCGGCATATGTGTCGCAAATCGGCTGTGTGACGCTGCCGAAGGAAATATTATCGAAGGTCGAAGCTTCTCAAGCTCTGACCGATGAAGAGAAAGGCTTATTTGAATCCCATCCGGAAGTGGCCGGCAAGCTCCTGGCGGCCATACCGAGACTAGATGACGTCGCCTCGATCGTCACAGCTCAGCTCGGCCAACCCAATTGCGCGGGAAAGCCCGATAATATCAGCGACTGGGATCTGCGCAGCGCAGGTGAACTCCTGCTGCAAACAGCATGCGAATTCGATCGTTTGATTACGCGCGGGGCAACTCGCGAAAGCGCGGCGGCGGCGTTAAAGGCATCGAAGCCCGGATTGCCTCAGGCAATTGTTAAACCGTTGCTTTCGCTCAAGATCGCTAACCAGGGTCTGATCGTTCGCCAAGTCCGGTTAAAGGATTTGGCGTTGGGCATGATCCTCGATGAGGATCTCGTGAGCCCGAAAGGAATTCGTTTGGTACCCTCAGGTCAAGAGATTACTCGCACTCTGATTGTCAGGTTATCGAGCATTGCTGATGGGGTCGGAGTGGCCGAACCCTTCCGCGTCCGGGTGTCGGCGTGAAATAAACCCTCAGCTGCCGATTTCGAAAATGCTCTCCAGCACGACACACACGCCTACCGGGAGGCTCGCCATGCCGAAGACCAGGCGAGTCGAGGTCTTGTCGGCTCCGAATACACTGACCAGTAATTCCGATGCCGCGTCCGCAACCTTCGGATGTTCGCGGAACTCGGGCGTCGTAGCGAGTGAAATCCCGAGCCGCACTACGCGTGTCACTCTGTCCAGCGAGCCCAAATGCTCCTTGGCGATCGCAAGAGCGTTCAGCGCCGCCAGGCGAGTTGCGCGCCGTCCGTCCTCGATGCTCAACTCAGCTCCGATGTGTCCCAAGAACTTGGGGACTCCTCCCTCCACTGGCAGGGTGCCGCTCAAAAAGAGCAAATTCCCGGACTGAACCGCTTCAACATAGGCGCCGAGCGGAGCCGGTGGACGAGGCAGGATTATGCCAAGGTCTTTCAGCCGTTGTTCGGCACCGGTGTTCGTTGTGTTCGTGGACATTACCACCGACCCAGATGCGCGCCGCCGTCAACGTGCAGCACTTCGCCGGTGATCTGGCTCGCCTCAGTGAGATAAAACACGGCCTCTGCGATGTCCTTGGCGCCTGCGATCTGCCCAAGAGGCGACAGGGTGCGCAGGAACTCCTTGGGGTTGTTCTTGTGCAGCGGGGTGTCCACCACCCCGGGAGCCACCACGTTCACGCGAATGCCCTGCGAAGCGTATTCCATCGCAAGGCTCCGGGAGATCGCGTCGATACCGCCCTTGGTGATCATGGGGACGGATGCCGTGAGAACCGCGAGTGGACTATCGACGATGGAACTCGTGATACTCACCACACTGCCGCCGTTCTTTTGCGAGAGCATTTGCTTGACGGCCAATTGCGTCGTATAGATGAAGCCATCCAAATTGGTCGAGGACAACATCCGAAAATCCTCGGGCGTGTACTCGGTGAAACGCTTGACAAAGAAAATACCCGCGTTGTTCACCAGGGCATCGACCGAGCCGAAGCGCTTGAGCGCGGTGGCAACGATCATCTCGGCGGTTGAGGCCAGACCGATATCCCCGTCCACCAGGGCCAGCCTGTCCGAGCGTTGCAGCTCGTTCTTCTGGCTGATTTTGCGCGAGTTACCCACCACGTTGTAGCCGCGATCGAGGAACAGGTTCGCCACCGCGGCGCCGATTCCCTGAGAGGCTCCTGTCACGATGATGGTCTTCTGTTTCGTAGTCATATGAGTCTTCCGCCTTCTGCTAAGTGCTGGGTGCCAATCACCCGTCTATTGGTAGATATTGTCGGGTTGTGCAGAGCGACTGATTAGATGGGAAACTCTGGAATCTAATTTCCAAAAATGGCAGAGTGAGCTCCATGGCGAACCTCGACGACGTCCTGATATTCGTCAAAGTGGCCCAGTTCGAGAGCATCAGCCGGGCGGCCCGCTCCTTGGGTATGCCGATCTCGACGGTAAGCCGGCGCTTATCGGTGCTGGAGTCGAAGCTCGGCGTCTCGCTCCTGAGGCGCACAACGCGGCGGGTGACCCTGACCGCGCAGGGACGTGAGTACTTCAATCAGTGCAGGGAGCCGCTGACCCTCCTGCAAGAAGCCGAGCGAGTTCTGACCCTGGGACAGAGCACGCCCGAAGGCGTGTTGCGGATCTCCGTTCCGGTCATTCTGGGTCAGGAGCCCTTTCTGGACTTCCTCTCGAAGTTCCTGAAAGTTCAGCCGCGTATCCGGATCGATCTCTTCATCACCAATCTGTTCCTCGACCTGGTTGCGGAGAATATTGACGTCGCGATCCGCTTCGGAGAGTTGCAGGACTCGAGCGTGGTCGCCACTCGCATAGGCAAGAGCACTCGCTATGTCGTGGCATCCGCCGAATACCTGAAAGGCCGAAAGCATCCCGTCGAGCCTACGGACCTCAAGCTGTACGACTGCGTGATGCTCAATGCGAGGAACAACGAGACCGCCTGGGATCTGGTCTCAGGTAGAAAAAAGGCACGCATCCATGTCTCCGGGCCGCTATCGAGTCGCGACTTCAATTCGGTCAGCACCTTTGTGCACCGGGGTCACGGGATCGGGCTGCTGCCCTCAACCTACTGCGACCAAGCACTCGCGAGCGGTGCGCTCATACGGCTTCTACCGAAGTGGGCTTCCCCGCAAATCCCCGTATTCGCGGTGTACTCGAATCGGAAATTCCTGCCTTTGAGGTTGAATGTCTTCCTGCAAGCGCTCGCAGCCTGGAAGAGTCCGTTATGGCTCCGCGAGTAAGGGAGGCAGAATGTCTTGGTCATCAAGGGGACACCGGAGCCGGGCGCGGCAAAGTAATGCCCTTCGTTGCGGCCGCCGCCCGTAGCACGTCCGGACGGTCGGAGATGATGCCATCGACGCCGATATCAATCAGACGGGCCATGTCTTCAGGATCATTTACCGTCCAGACGATGACTGACAGGCCGAGGCTGTGCGCCTCGGCCACCGAGCGTGGATTGATGTCACTGTACAGCGGAGACCAAATCTTGCCGCCGGCAGCCTTGACGGCGCGCGGCACCGAGCCGCCGTAGTTGCGCGGATCAAACCCGGCGGTCCAAGGGGAGGGCTTGTCGAGGTAGATGTTTTCTTCCGGCTGTTCCTGCTGCGTCAGGTACACCGTTGAGATGGTGGGCGCTTGCTTTTGTACCAACTGCAGTGTCCGCCAGTCAAAAGACTCGATCATGACGCGACCGGCAAACTTTTCCCGACGCAGCAGATCGAGCACTGCCGAGACGAAATGCTGCGGGTCGAGAGATTCCTCTGGATGGTTCGGATCAATCTTGGTTTCGATGTTGAGGCGCACATGATGGTCGCCTGAGCGGCGCACCAGTGCGAAAACTTCCGCAAGCGTCGGTATTCTTGCCGGCATCGAAAGCTGATCGGGAAAGCGCGCCGCGTAGTCGCTGCCGGGACGGATTTGTCCAACGTCGTAAGTCTTGACTTCGGCGAGAGTCAATTTGACATACGGGATTCCCTTGGACACATACAGGCCGTTGGGGCCGCGCGCCAGATCGGGATTTAGGCCACGCTCGTGCGACACCACCAGCACACCGTCCTTGGTGACCCCCATGTCGAGTTCGAGCGTGTCAACGCCCATCGACAGGGCATTGGCGAACGATTGCAGCGTATTTTCGGGGCGCAACGCGCGCCCGCCGCGATGCGCCTCGATGTCGAACGGCCCGAGCCGCGGCGCGGGCGTTTCAGCCGGGGCGCCGTGCGCCGGCACGCCCAGAAGGATCAGAGCCGAAGCGGTGCACACGAGGGTGAGCGCGATTGGTGAATGCAAGGGTACGCCTCCTTTTGATTCGAACGTCAAAAAACCGGAACCACTTCCCAGTTTGGGGCGGGGTTCCGGGGTTACCTTAATAGAATGCGCGGCTGTTGGCCTAGATCGTTGCAAGCAAGCCGAATTTGGCGACCCTCCGAAACAGTCGTTAGGCACCCCATTCGGGTCTCCTCATGAATCTTTTCGAATTTGACCCAAGAGTGTCCGCGACCGCCGTTGCCGCGCTGGGTACTGTCATCGGTGCGCTGGCCCAGCTGCGCATGGCTTGGCGCAAGGAAGTATCTGAGCGCGCACGGGGCGTCCCGGCGACGAAGAAGTCACGCCGCGGCCCAGTCCTGGCTGTATTCCTGCTCCTTGTCGCGGCCACGGTGGGCGGTTTTGTGTTGTCGCAGTACTTGATGGTGAGGCAATCGGATCGCGAGTCAGCGGCATTGCGCGGCGATCTGCAAGCGCAGGTAGCGCGAATCAGTGCGACCGCAGAGCGCTTGGAACGGGTGAACGTAAGCGATCGTAGTTCAATCGTCGGTACCGATGGCGGTCGCCGCGGCGCTGAAGAAGTGAGCGTCACGACAACGGTTGGGCCCTGCCGCGCTGTCTCTGCCGCTGCCGATGGCGTCGCGCCCGTCTGTTCTGAGCAAGAGGCTGTGCGCGTGACGCTTTGCAGTAGCGTGCCCTCATCAGCCGTGGTGACAGCGACGGCTCTTTATGGCCACCCCGAGAATTCCCCGCAGCCGTGGGCCGAAAGCCGGGCCGCGCCAGGCCAGGACTTGGGACATGCACGATTCGCGGAAAAGACCTTCGAGCGAAGCGAATCCCCGCAGACGAAACAAGTCTGCACCGGCTTCTCTGTATGGGACGCTGAACAGGCTTACAGTGCGCGCCTCGTCGTGATGTACGGCACCTCGACGGTGGCACGCGAGATCTCCAACGCGGTGATCGTGCCTATTGCCGAGGCACAGAATACCAACGCCTCCAATTGAAGTCGGCTTCGCCTCTATGGGGTCAATACGACCTTGCCGATATTTCTGCGTGCCTCGATGTAGGCTTGTGCTTCCCCTGCGCGGTCGAACGGAAATGCCTTGTCGACGTGCGGACGCACCCAGCCGTCGGCGACGCCTTGCAGCACCGCGTCAGCCCAATGGCGAATCTTCTCGGGCTCATGCCAGAGGTGCCCGACGTTGACGCCGAACACCGAGCGGTTCTGATTCATGAGCGACAAGGGATGAAAAAACGGCATTCCGAGCGCGACGCCAAGCAACTTCACCGAGGCGAGCGGGCCCGAATCGGCAGCCGCGGAAACGCCGAACATGCCGAGCCGCCCGGTATGACGCAGGGCCTTGAAGCTCTTTTTCCAGTGGCTGCCGCCGATGGGATCGATGATCAGCTCCACGCCTCTTCCGTTTGTCAGGCGCGCCAGCTCCGTCGACCAGTCCTTGCCGCGATAGTCGATCGCTTCGTGCAGGCCGCGTTCTTTGAGGAATGCGTGTTTGCTGCTGCTGGCGGTACCAAAGATCCTCGCGCCGACATGACGCGCAACATCAATCGCAGCGAGACCGACGCCGCCGCCGGCGTTGTGGATCAGCACCGTTTCGTCGGCGGATAGCGAGCCCATGACCACGAGCAGCTGCCATACGGTCAAATAATTTACCGGCAGTGCCGCGCATTGCTCATGGCTGAGCGAAGCAGGTTTGCCGAATACCTGGATTTCGGGCACCACCACGGTGTCCGCATAGCCTCCGAATCGCGTCAGCGCGAATACGTCGCGGCCGATCCAGTCCTGGCGCGCCTTAGGTCCCGCGGCATCTACGCTGCCTGATACTTCATAGCCGACGACGCAGGGTACTTTCGGAGCGTCCGGGTACAAACCTTGCCGTGCCAGAATGTCGGCGAAATTGATGCCGCTCGCTTTGACGCGTATGCGCAGCTCGCTGCCCTGGGGCTGCGGGTCGGGCGATTCGCGTAGCTGCAATTTCTCCGGGCCGCCGTGACCGGTAATGTAGATTTGCCTCATGGGGTTGTCACTCGATCTATCCAGCTATCGCCCGTATACATCCGCATCGGACGCCCGGGCTGCTCAACAAAGCGAACGACTTCGCCCACGACACCGCCTCCCGTCGGCGCGGCGTAGCGAAAGCGCCCGCCGCCCAGCGGCTCGAGCGTTACCCGGTTGTCCAAGTTGGGTGCGTTGGGTGTGACGATGATCAATTTTTTATTGAGCAATACGACCTGCGAGTCTCCGCCGCGGCCGCGGTACAGCCCCGCGAAGCGTTCCCAAGCGGGATCCCAAGCCACTTCCGCGGGTTTCGTCGTCGCTGCCTTCGCGACAGCCTGTCCCACGGTGTTCATCAATTGCAGTGCGATATCGGATGGGTAGGAGTCATTGGTGTTCGTAAGTACGATGACACCCACCTTGTCCCCGAGCTCGACCAGTGTCTGGGTCGTATTACCGGGATAGCCGCCGCCATGTCCGATGTAGGTCTTGTCCTTGACGCGATTGACGTCAAAACCGAGCGCCGTCCCCGCGGTCCAATTTTCTTCCACGGATCGCACGCGAAGCAGCTCGCGCCACGAGCCGCTGCTCAAAATTTGCGCGCCGCCGCGCGGTCCGCGTCGGAACTGCGCTGACTCGAACTTCGCCAAGTCCTCGACGTTCGACGTGACGCCGGTGGCCGCCGCCATTCCGTGCGAATCAACGAAGGGGAGAATCTCGCGGGACCCGTCGGGCATGCGCCGCCCGTAGGGAACGGCCAGGCCCGCTACATTTTTATCCACGCTTGAGGCGTTCATGCCGAGCGGCTTGAAGATATTGCGTTCGACGTAGTCAGCCCAGTTTTCTTTGCTCACTGTCGCGACGACGGACCCGGCGATGGCATAGGCGAGATTGGAGTACTTCCAGCGCACCGACGGCGCAAAGGCCGCCTGGCGGTCGGCAAAGAGGCGTTGCAGTTCATCGGTGCTTGGAAATCGATATGACACCCAGTGATCGCCGGCCTCGCGCTGCAGGCCCGAGCTGTGCGAGAGCAACTGCTCGATGGTTATCGGACCATCATCGTCTCCAGCGGGCTTCGGCTTGAACCACGGCAGGTAATTGACCACCGGATCGTCCAGCCTCAGCTTGCCATCCTCGCGAAGCTGCATGATGGCAATGGCGGTGAACAGCTTGCTGTTCGATGCCACGCGAAATTTTGTCGCCGGCGTCATCGGAATTTTGGCCTTGACGTCCGCGAAGCCGAAGCCCTTGGCCCACACCAGGTCCTGATTGCTGACCACGCCCACTGCAATACCAGGCAGTCCTCTGTATGCGATCTGGCCTTCCACCCAAGCCGAAAAAAGACGTTCAGAACCGAGAACATCCGGATCCGCGGCAATGGTCGCGGCGGAAGGCGGCGAAGTGGGGGTCTGGGCGGGCAGCGGAAGCGCAATCGCTGCGCCGAGAATTGCCAGCGCGATACGGACAGACAATCGGGTATCACCAAGCATTTCTGAAGTCCCCCAAAGCCGGTGTCATTATTGTGGATGCACCACGATTCTACTGATCTTTGGCCTGCATTTGTCGCAATTGCTCCCGTTAGAGAGACGTCCCCGCGCTACGCTCGTCTTAGCTCGCGGAGTCCGGTGCGCCCTCCGGAGCGCCACGCTTCAGTACGTCGGGCAAGGGCTTGCCGCTTTCGGTAAAGGAGAGCGAAACCGAGTTGAGGCAATGCCGCTCGCCGGTCGGGGGCGGGCCGTCGGGAAACACATGTCCGAGATGGCTGCCGCAGCGCGCGCAGACCTCTTCGACCCTGATCATTCCGTAGCTGGTGTCGCGAATGCGCTTGATGTGGGCTTCGTCGTAGGGTTTAAAAAAACTCGGCCAGCCGGTGCCGGAATCGAATTTGGCGTTTGAGCGAAACAACGGCAATCCGCAGAAGCGGCAGGTGTAGGTGCCGTTCTTCTTGTTGTCGAGGAACACGCCGCAGAATGCGGCCTCGGTCCCATGCTGCAGCAACACGCGCCGCTCGTCGGCGTTCAGTCCCGCAGTGATCTCACGGCGCTGCAGCTCGTCGGGGGGATCCATGTCGAATGCCGTCATACATTCCTCTTCAATGTGCGGATGGGCAGATGTTTGGTTCTCGACCGGGCATTTCAAGTCTCTATCCTATGCCGTCCGCGATGGTGGGTGTACATGAGCGCGCGTCGTCGCGCTCGACGATGATCCTGGTTCTCACGTCGCGCAC
>Ga0210402_10002820_pt1 | contig 16645 bp, 12 predicted proteins | sample IncBWC7MmetaG_FD_161055 | JGI IMG/M metagenome (GOLD analysis project Ga0210402, IMG submission 161055) | Forest soil microbial communities from Barre Woods Harvard Forest LTER site, Petersham, Massachusetts, United States - Inc-BW-C-7-M | ecosystem: Environmental > Terrestrial > Soil >... | reverse complement strand
CGGTAAAATTCTCAATCTGAGTTCGCCTCCCAACCAGAGTCAGAAATGCCTGGCATGTCATGCGCTCTCCGTTGCGCCCGAGATGCGTGCCCAGAGTTTCGATATCAGCGACGGCGTAAGTTGCGAACATTGCCACGGACCCGCGGCTGGCTGGCTTGGGCCGCATACGGTAAAAGAGTGGGAGACGCGCACCGGCGATCAGAAGGCTCAACTTGGGATGCGCGATCTGCGCGACTTGGCGGTCCGCAGTCATACGTGCCTGCATTGTCACGCTGGAACCGAGCAGCAATCAGTCGATCACCAGATGATCGCGGCAGGGCATCCGGATCTTACGTTCGAACTGAATCTCTTCAGCGCGGTGATGCCGAAGCATTGGAAAGATTCGACGGAAACGCCGTGGATCGGCACGAAGGAGTGGGCAGTCGGCCAGGGCATGCAATTGCGGGACAGCTTGTGGCGTCTTGCAAGACGAGCCCGCAGTTCAACGTGGCCGGAATACGCCGAACTGGATTGCTTCGCCTGTCATCATAGTCTGACGTCTTCGAAAGACAGCTGGCGCCAGGAAGTTGGATACATGGGCCGTACTCCGGGCGTTCCCGCCTGGAATGCGTCGCGCTCCGTGGTGTTCCGCTACGCTGCTGCCGAGACGGATGCGGCCACTGCAGGGAAGCTCGAATCGGAACTGGCGACGCTCAGCGGTCTGATGGGACAGCTCAGCGCCGACAAGGCTCAGATCGCAGCCTCGTCAAATCGTGCCGCCGAACTTGCTCATACTCTGACGGGAGCCTTGAACGACCGAAGCTACGATCAGGCCTTCACGCTTCGAGTGATGCGCAAAATCGCAGCCGATTCCAAGGCAATTTCTCAGCAGGGCCAGCGAGCTGCCGGACAGGCCGCCATGTCTCTCGATTCGCTCTTCACCGTATACACGCAGAACGGCAAGAATCTCGATGAAGCGGAAGTCAAGGTTGCGATCGCCGGCCTTTTCCAGCAACTCGACGATCCATCTTCATATAACGCGCCGCGCTTCGCCGCGCAGATGCAGAAGGTGAGCGCGCTCTTGAACGCGGAAAAGGGAAGCCGCTAGCCCATGCCCGAACCATCATCCGGGAAACCGAGTTCTCGATCCGGCACTCCGCTGACCGCGGAACATCAGCGATTGGCCGAGCCTTCGCAGGACATGGTTGCGCCCTGGCGCAAGTGGGGACCGTATGTCTGCGAGCGTTCATGGGGAAGCGTACGCGAGGACTACAGCGCGGATGGATGTGCCTGGGAATTTCTTACTCACGACATGGCGCGCAGTAAGGCTTATCGCTGGGGCGAAGACGGAATCGCCGGCATTTGCGATCGATATCAGCTTCTGGTGTTTGCGTTGGCATTGTGGAATGGGCGTGACCCGATCCTCAAAGAGCGCATGTTTGGACTCTCCGGCAATGAAGGCAATCACGGCGAGGACGTCAAGGAATACTGGTTCTATCTCGACAGCACACCAACGCATAGCTACATGCGGATGTTGTACAAGTATCCGCAGCGCGAGTTTCCATACTCGCAGTTGTTAGAAGAGAATCGCCGGCGATGGGGACAAGTCGCGCCGGAGTATGAATTACTCGACACGGGAATCTTCGAGGACAACCGTTACTTTGATGTGTTCGTCGAATACGCGAAGGTGGGCCCTGAAGATATCTGTGTTCGGATCGAAGCATTCAATCGCGGACCACAGGCCGCCGACCTGCATCTGCAGCCGCATCTCTGGTTCCGCAATACCTGGGCCTGGACGGATCCGGCGGGCAGCGAGCCGGTGATTGGATTGGAGCGCTCCGCGCAACACCTCGTATTGAGTGCCAATGATTTTCAAAAGAACGCGCTGCATAATCTTCAATTCCCGTACTCGTTGGGGCGGCGCCACCTCTATGCTCCACTGAACGGCACGCCGCTATTTACGGATAATGAAAGCAATGCCGAGCGACTCTACAACGGCGCGAGTAACCGCAAGCCGTATGTCAAAGACGCCTTTCATCGTCACATCGTGAACGGCGAAAACTCCGTGAATCCGGCGCAGTCTGGCACCAAAGCGTGTCTTCACTACAAATATTCGGTGCCCGCAGGCGAGTCGGTTGTCCTGCGCCTGCGATTGACTCCGGAAAAAACGGATCGTCCGCTGGACGATGTGGACAAGGTGGTCGCGGAGAGAAAACGCGAAGCGGATGAGTTCTACGCCGCCGTGCATCCTCCCAAAGCGACACCGGAAGAAAAAGAGATTCAGCGGCAGGCACTCGCGGGCATGTTGTGGAGCAAGCAGATCTATCTCTGGGATGTAAACCTCTGGCTGGAAGGCGACAATCCCAAAATGCCGCCGCCGGAATCACGCAAGCGGATGCGCAACACCCATTGGCGGCATGTGAACTCGATGCGCATTCTTTCCATGCCTGACAAATGGGAGTTCCCATGGTTCGCCGCATGGGACCTGGCATTTCAGTGCATCAGCCTGGCATTGGTCGATCCAGACTTTGCGAAGGAAAATTTGTGGGTTCTGCTCTTTGAGCAATTCCAACACCCCAACGGACAGATTCCCGCATACGAATGGGAGTTCTCAGACTTAAATCCGCCCATGCACGCCTGGGCCTGTTGGCGTTTGTATCAAACCGAAAAACAACGCACCGGTAAAGGCGACACGGAATTTCTCGAGAAGTGCCTGCACAAGTTGCTGATGAATTTTGCGTGGTGGGTGAACCGGGTCGATAGTCAGGGCAACAACGTCTTCGAAGGCGGCTTCCTCGGGCTGGACAACATTGCTGTCGTAGACCGTGGCGAGCGATTCCCGGACGGCGCGATTCTCGAACAAGCGGATGCGACCGGCTGGATGGGCTTTTTCTGTCTCTACCTGATGCGTATCGCGCTGGAACTGGCTACACAGAATCGTGTATATGAAGGAGGTGCGACCAAGTTTTTCGAGCACTTCATCTACATTGGCGCTGCCATGAAGAAGATGGGCGGCCGCCAGTATCAGTTGTGGGACGAGAAGGAAGGATTTTTTTACGACGTTCTCCGTTATCCGAACGGTGAGTTTCACAAGTTCCGGTTGCGTTCCCTGGTCGGACTCATTCCGCTGTACGGAATCGAAGTGCTCGACCGCGAGGAACTCAAATCCTATCCAACTTTCCTGCGCGACGTGGAGTGGTTTATTCAGAACCGGCCTGACCTTGTCGGCGATGCCTGCTATGCCGTGGATGACGGTGGAGGAAAACGTTACGTTCTCTCGATCGCAGATCCGAATCAGTTCCGCCGTTTGCTGGAGCGGATCTGGGATCCACGGGAATTTCTATCGTCGTATGGAATTCGCAGCCTGTCGAAGTATCACAAAGATCATCCGTTCAAGTTCGGAGACCGAACTCTCGGCTACGAAGCAGGCGAAGCGGAAGTGAAACTCAAGGGCGGGAATTCGAATTGGCGCGGTCCGGTATGGTTCCCCACTTCCTACCTTCTGATCCACTCTTTCCTGCGTTTCAGCGATGCATTGGGTCCGCGGTTTTCGGTGCAGATTCCGGGCAGCGACGGGGATCCGGTGACGCCGTCGACTATTGCGGAAGAAACCGCGAACCGCATGATCTCGATTTTCAAACGCGATCACGACGGGAAACGGCCCTGCTTCGGGGGCTATGCGAAGTTCCAGGACGATCCGCACTGGCGCAACTGCCTGCTCTTCAACGAGTACTACCACGGCGATACCGGACTGGGCCTGGGCGCCAGCCACCAGACGGGATGGACAGGACTGGTCGCGAATCTGATTGACGAGTGGCGCCGGTGACTTGTCAGCTTATGCAGTGTCAGCTTACGCGCTTTTTTTGGTCTTGAACGCTTTCTCGATCAATGTGTATCGCGCGGCTCCGATCAGGCCGGAATCGTCATTGAGCACGATGGTCACCGGCATTTCCTTGAGCAACGAGGTCATCCGGCCCTTGTCGAGAAACGACTGCATAAAAACCTGATCCTTCATCCTGGAAACGTTCTTCGCAGCCACGCTGCCACCAATGTAGATCCCGCCCGTGGACATGAAGTTCAACGCGACGTTTCCAGTTTCCGCGCCGTAGATGCTCACAAAAATCGACATCGTCTGATCACAGATCGGAGCTTTACCTTCCGCGGCCAGTTGCGAGATCAGCGCTGGAGGATCCGCCGAAGCGGCCATCTGATCTTTCAGCCATGCGGGCTCCTCGGCCGTTTTGGTGTCCCGCAGGAAATCGTAGATATTCTTAATGCCGGGCCCGGAGAGAAGGCGCTCACAACTGATGCGGCCGTATTTTTTCTGGAGATACATCAACAAAGTCATCTCCAATTCGTTGCGCGGCGCGAAATCGGAATGACCGCCCTCGCATCCAAACGGATGATGGCGGAAGCCGTCCCAGTAAAGGCCGGCAACGCCCAGTCCGGTGCGCGCGGAGATGACAGCGCGATTTCCCTCCGCATCCTCCGAGCCTTCGTTCAGCGTGACAAAATCCTTGGAGTCGAGCCCGTCGATGCCGTAAGCATAGGCTTCGAGATCATTGATCATTCCGACCGATTCCAGTTTTAGTTGCTTCGCCAGATCGCGCGAATCGATTACCCAGGTCAGGTTGGAAATCTTGCTGCGACCTCTCCGCACGGGGCCGGCCACTCCGAAGCACGCGGCATGAACGGGGATACCTTCGCTCTTGATGAATTCGGAGATGATCTCAGCCAAACCAGCGCGCTCCTGGCTCGGGTAGTGCTTTTCGACGACCAGTTTCAGGCGGCTGGCCTCGGTCTCGAAAGCCGCCATTCGGGTACGAGTTGCGCCGATCTCTCCAGCGAGAATCATGGCTCTATTGTCCTCCATTGGCGCTCGTCGCGCTCCAGCAGTTCGTCGGCATCTTTCGGTCCCCAGGAGCCGGCCGCATAGTTAGGGAACTTGCGAGGCGGCAGAGCGGTCCAGACATCCAACATCGGATCGACCACGCTCCAACCGGCTTCTACCATGTCGGCGCGTTGAAACAGCGTGGCATCGCCGATCATGCAGTCGTAGAGAAGCACTTCGTAGCCGGTGTGAGCATCCGCTCCGAAGTATTTGGAATATTCAAAACTCATGTCGACCGATCCAACTTTGAGGATGGCGCCTGGAATCTTGGCGCCGAAACTCAAGGAAATGCCCTCGACCGGTTGGATCCGTATCACGAGAGTATTTGTGTGCAGTTTATGGAAGGCGGAGTGTCGAAACAGCTCGAACGGAGTGCTCTTGAATTGAATCGCGATCTCGGTGTGCCGCTTCGCCATGCGCTTGGCCGTGCGCAGATAAAACGGGACGCCCGCCCATCGCCAGTTGTCGACCGTCAACTTCATGGCCACATAGGTTTCGGTTCTCGAATCGGGGGAGACTCCGGCCTCCTGGCGATACCCAGGCACTTGTTCCCCGCGTTCCACTCCCGGGCCATACTGACCGCGCACCGTGCGATTGAGGACATCTTCTGAATCCAGCATCTGAATCGCATGCAGCAACTTGGCCTGCTCGTTGCGGACGGCGTTGGCTTGAAACGATGCCGGGGACTCCATCGCCGTCAGGCTAAGAAGCTGCATCAGGTGATTCGGCACCATGTCGCGCAAAGTCCCGGCGGTATCGAAATATCCGCCGCGCTGTTCCACGCCAACGGTCTCCGCGTTTGTGATTTGTACATGGTCGACGTAGCGCCGGTTCCAGATCGGTTCGAAAATGGCATTGTCGAACCGGAACACCATGATGTTCTGGACGGTTTCTTTTCCCAGATAGTGATCGATGCGGTAAATCTGGTCTTCACCGAGGACGCTCTTGATCTCGCGGTTCAAGGCCTTGGCCGATTCCAGATCGTGCCCGAAAGGCTTTTCGATGATGACCCGCCGCCATTGTTTGTTTTCCTGATTCGACAGGCCCGCGGTTCCCAGATGCTGGACAATCGGCCCAAAAAACTTGGGGGAAGTCGCGAGATAGAACATATAGTTGCCGCCGGTTTGACGGTCGCGATCCATTTCGCCGAGCCGGCCGGCCAGCGTGGTATAGGTGTTGGGATCCGAAAATTCCCCCCGCTGATAGAAGAGGCGATCCGTGAACCACTGCCAGTGTTCGTTTCCGCGATCTTCGGCTGGAAGGAATCCAGTAACCTGGGCGCGAAACTGTTCGAGCGTCAAATCGTCAACCGAAACTCCCAGCACCGCGAAGTCCTTGGGGAGAAGCCTGGCTTTTACCAGGTTGAAGAGTGCCGGAACCAGCTTGCGTTTGGTCAGGTCGCCGGCGGCTCCGAAGAGCACCATCACGCAGGCGCCCGCTGCCTGGCCGCCCTGGTCGGATTCGTTTTTCAGATCTGCTGTGTCCGCAGTCGCCATGGATTCGTGTCTGCCCAGAGGATCGAGTTTACCGCAAAGCTGTGGCCAGAATTGTAGGGGAACTGGATTCGAATTGAGAAGCGAGAGCTTGTTTGAAAGTTGTCGAGTTAGGATCCGCGCCCGTTCCAGTCGCTGGTTGAGTGATTCGGGTGCCCGATAGCAGAGTCAAGTGATACAGTGCTTTAGAATTTTCGTTTCAAATTCCAGAGACTGAGAAATTCCTCATGACCCCGTCTTCTAACTTGCGTCCGTACATGATTGCTCCCGTCATCGTTATTGTCATTGCATCGATTCTTGCATTCGCCGCGCCTTCGGCGTGCGCGCAGCAGCCCGCACCCATCGGTTTGTTCGACGCCCAGAATGACGTTGGAGACAATCCGCGGCCTGGCTCTGCTACTTACGACGCCTCCAAGAGTGAGTATCGAATTACCGGCGGCGGACACAACATGTGGGGCGCGGTGGACGCGTTCCATTTTGTCTGGAAACGAGCGAGCGGAAATTTCGCAATCACGGCCGATGTTCAGTTCATCGGCAAAGGCGTCGAGGATCATCGTAAGGCCGTAGTCGTCGTGCGCCAGAGCCTTGATGCAAATGCGCCGTACGCAGACGTTGCTCTGCACGGCGACGGCCTGACCGCTCTACAGTTTCGACCCATACCTGGAGCCGAGACCTCCGAAGTGCGGTCCAGCGTAAATGGGCCGGTGCGTATTCGATTGGAACGGCGAGGAGCACAATTTCTGATGTCGGTGGGCAAGCCCGGAGAACCTTTGATCCCTTCGGTTCCAGCGACCGTGAGTCTGGACGGGTCGGTGTACGTCGGGCTCGGTGTTTGTTCGCACGACGAGAAAGTGCTGGAGACTGCGGTATTTTCGAACGTGACCATTCAGGAACTGCCCGCGACGGCGCCGCATCCCAATCCAGAGAACGTTCGCAGCAGGATTTCGATCTACGACCTGGAGACCAATACGATCCGCGTAGCCTACACAGCGGACAAATTATGGGAAGCCCCCAACTGGTCTCCGGACGGCAAGTATCTGATCGCCAACTCGGGCGGCGTAATCTACCGTTTCGTGCTGAACGCGAATGGCGAATCGCAACCTCAGAAGCTGGCTCTCGACAAGGCCTACGTCTGCAATAACGACAAGGCGATCTCCCCGGATGGCAAGAAGCTCGCCTTCTCTGCCGACCACGCTCCCGCAGACGGGTCGCAAGTTTATGTGTCCAATGCCGACGGTACAAGCCCCCAAGTTCTCACGCCGAATATTCCGAGCTATTTCCACGGGTGGTCGCCCGACGGCAAGTGGCTGGCATTCGTCGGAGAGCGCGGCGGGAATTTCGACATCTATCGCGTGTCGGCAAGCGGCGGCAAAGAGGAGAGGTTGACGACGAGCCCCGGCTTTGACGACGGTCCGGACTATTCTCCCGATGGAAAATGGATTTACATCAATACCGACCGCTCGGGCGGATGGGACATCTATCGCTTCCCGGCGGACGGCGCGGGCGCGAACGACAGCAAAGCTGAACGCGTGACCGGCGACGCGGGCGAAGACTGGTTTCCGCATCCCTCGCCCGATGGCAAGTGGATGGCATTCCTCACTTTTCCGAATGGAACCAAAGGCCACGACTTCAAAACCGCCGTCCAGTTGCGGATGATTCCGTTGCCACCAAGCGACAAGCCTGCACAACTCCCGAAGGATGATGACGACGGAATTCCTGTCCTCACCCAATTCTTCGGCGGGCAAGGTTCCATCAACGTCAACTCATGGTCGCCGGATTCGAAGAAGTTCGCGTTCGTCAGTTATGAGTTGATGCCCTGAGAACGATTCGCGGGATCGTCTTTGCCGACGGATCATCCAAACGATACACTTTCACCATGACGACACCGCCGCAACCCAACGTAAAGTTCTCCAATACTCCCGACTACCGTGAGGCCTACGCCAACAGCGTGCAGATCCGTGTAAACGTTTGGGATTTTTTTCTTGTTTTCGGCACCATGCAGCAGAGTTCAGAAACCCAGGTCGAATTGCGCAATTTTCAGGGCGTTTATCTGAGCCCACAGCAGGCCAAAGCGCTGATGGCACTTTTGCAGCAAAACGTCTCCAACTATGAAGCGGCGTTTGGCCAGATTCAGCTCGACCCACGCCAGCCGGGCGGACCCATAAACTGATGGAGCCTTATTCGGGAAGAGCAGCTACGCGGGCAGCCTTCCCGGCCTGGACGCAGCATCTGCTCCTCTTCGCATTATTTTTTGCGGTGCTGATGCTGTTGCACGCGCCGCTGCTCCGCCTGCCGTACTTCTGGGACGAGGCCGGATACTACGTGCCGGCAGCGCGGGATCTGTATCTGACCGGCACGCTCGTACCGCATTCGACTCCTTCGAACGCGCATCCACCGCTGGTGATGGCATGGCTGGCGCTGGCCTGGCGAGTGGCAGGATATTCGCCGCTTGTAACGCGGACGGCAATGCTCGTCGTCAGTGCGTTCTCCCTTCTGGGACTGTTTCGACTCGCTCGCGGCGCCGCCAATCTTTCCGTGGCGTGGGCGACAATTGTTTTGACCGCGTTGTACCCCGTGTTCTTCACGCAGAGTTCGCTGGCGCACGTCGATCTCGCCGCTGCGGGATTCACGTTTTGGGGACTGGTAGCCTACGTTGAAGATCGTCGTTGGGGAATGGTGCTGTGGTTCTCCCTGGCGGCGCTCGCGAAAGAGACGGCAATTCTGGCGCCACTGGCGTTGTTTGGATGGACGGTGTTTGCAGGCTTTGCGCGGCCGAACTGGAAAGAGTGGTTTTCTTCAGCTGAGCGTCGATCGCACGCCTTCGCTCTGCTCGTCCCATCCGTTCCGCTCGCTTCCTGGTTCGCCTATCACTACGCGAAGACCGGATTTCTTTTTGGCAATCCTGAGTTTCTTCGTTATAACGTGACCGCTACTCTCGACCCTCTGCGAATCCCGATTGCTTTTACTCTGCGGATCTGGCAGGTGTTTGGATACTTTGGTTTGTACCTGGTCACGGCTGGCGGCTTGCTCGCGATGCAGCGTCCCGCTCTGGTTGTGAACGGAGATGCCCGACCGAGAATCGCACTCTGGATGCAGATGTCATTCCTGGCGGTGCTGGTTGCGTACATGGCGTTTATGTCGGTGGTGGGAGGCGCGGTGCTCGCACGCTACATGCTGCCTGTTGTTCCTCTGGTCATATTGGTGATGGTCTCCACGATCTGGCGGCGCGTACTTTATTGGCGGTTGGTGGTGATTTTGGTCGCGATCGCGTTTGTGGCGGGACTGTTCACGAATCCGCCGTACGGGTTTGCTATCGAAGACAACCTTGCGTATCGCGACTACGTGATGATGCACGCGGAGGCGGACCGCTTCCTGGCGTTGCGATATCCGCACGCAAGAGTGCTGACGGCATGGCCTGCGTCCGATGAACTCTCTCGGCCGTGGCTTGGGTATGTGTCGAAACCGTTTCCGGTTGTGCGAATCGAGGACTTCACGCCATCGCAGGTCGCCATTGCCGCGGCTGCGACCAACCAGTTTGATGTGGCGTTCGTCTTTTCGACGAAGTACCAGCCGACGCGTCCACTGCTCGAAGACTGGTTGCCGTGGCAGCGGCTGAAAGAGAAATATTTTGGTTATCACCGCGACCTGCCCCCGGAAGAAATTGCCTCGCAACTCGGAGGTAAGGTTGTATTCCAGAAAAACAGCGATGGCCAGTGGGTTGCCGTGATCGCGTGGGAGAGGGAAGTCGACGCAGTGCTACAACGGCCTCGTCCTTAACGCACGGGCGATCAGATCGCGGTCATCAAGTGACAGGAGTGCGTCTTCACCACCACGAAAACGTTCTTTCCCGGCTCAAGCTGTAGCGCTTCGCGGGCAGCCAGCGTCAGATGCACCTCAAAGTCCGTGCCGCTGCAATCCACGAGAACGGCAATGATCACATCGCGGCGCTCAATCTTCCTCACCAAACCGGGAATGATGTTGCGAGCACTCAGCCCACGCGGCGGCTCCGTTGCGAGGAGCAAGTCGCCGGCGCGAATGCCGACACACAACCCCGACCCCACCTCGGCGCGAACCATGGGCGTTTCAAGTTCGACCGGACCCGCGCCGACCCGGCAAGTCAGCGTGCCGCGTTCTTCGTGCAGCGAGGTAACCGTTGCGGGCAGGATATTTTCAAATCCCAGCAGTTGCGCAACCGTCTCCAGCCGGGGCACGCTCATCACTTCGTGAGGCAATCCCTGCGCAACGATTTGCCCCTCGGCGATCACGATCACTTGTTCGCCCAGCGCGAAAACCTCTTCGTGGCTATGCGTCACATAGAGGATGGGAACCCGGTGCGTGTCGTTCCACTGACGCAGATCGTCAAGGATGAGTGCCTTGGTCGGACGGTCCAGCGCCGCTAGCGGTTCGTCCAGCAAAAGCGCTCGTGGCTCCGTAACTAAAGTTCGGGCGAGTGCCACCCGCTGGCGCTCGCCTCCTGAAATCTGCGCCGGACGCCGATCGCGCAGGTGTTCGATGCGAAACGCGCGCAGCATGGCTTCACTGCGCTGTTGTCGACTGGCGGCTGATAGTTCGCGTAATCCGAATGCGACATTTTCCGTGGCGGTGAGGTGAGGGAAGAGGGCTAGGTCCTGCAGAACGTAACCGATACGCCGCTTCCAGGCTGGCATATCCAACTTGCTGTTCGAATCGAACAAGGCCCGGCCGCCGACCGTGATTTTTCCTCCGTCGGGACGAGTCAGCCCTGCAATGGAATCGAGCACGGTCGTTTTCCCCGCGCCCGAGGCTCCGAACAAAATGGTGAATCCCGCGCCGGCATGGAAGTTGACGTCGAGGTTGAAAGTTCCCAAGCGCTTACGGGCGCTTACTTCCAGAACAGGTTCCTGATTAGAGGCTCGGTTACGTTGAGGATCGCCAATCACCCGCTCAGACGTCATTTGGAAGGACCTACCGTCGACATCCATGCGCGATGGTTCACTCCATACACTACCGAAAGCACAAGGAAAGAAATGATCAGCAAGGCCAATGCCGTCTGATTGGCCGCGGAATAATTCCCGGCCTGCACCTGATCGTAAATGTCGATCGAGATAGTCCTAGTAACGCCGGGGATGTTGCCACCCACCATCAGCACTACGCCAAACTCTCCGAGCGTGTGGGCGAAACTGAGGACGAATCCCGTGACCAGTCCGGCTTTCGACAGAGGAAGCACGACACGGCGAAACGTGCCGATCGTCGATTCGCCGAGCGACGCCGAAGCTCGCAGCAGCTTGTCATCGACCGCAGAAAACGAAGCCGCGAACGGCTGCACTGCGAACGGCAGACTGTATAGGACGCTGCCGATGACCAAGCCCTCAAAGGTAAACGCCAGCGGATGGCCGGTGAGTTTGTCCCAGTAGCGGCCAATCGGGCTGCGAGTGCCCAGCGCCATGAGAACGTAGAGTCCAAGCACCGTCGGCGGCAACACGATCGGGAGCGCGACCACCGCCTCAACGAGAAATTTCCATCGCCAGCGAGAGTACGTGAGCCAATATGCGATGGGAATTCCGATCGCAAGCAACAACGCAGAGACAATGGCCGCGAGGCGCACTGTGAGCCAGAACGCCTCCCAGTTCATCTTAGTGAGTCTCCGGCAGACTGAAGCCGTAGCTTTTCAGCAGCGTGGCGGCTTCGGGGCTGCGCACGAAATCCAGGAACTTGCGGGCAGCGTCCTGCTGCTTCGATTTTGAGAGAACGACCGCCGCCTGGTTCAGCGTGGGATACGAATCGAGCGGCACCATCCAGTAGTGGCCCTTGTCCTTCATGTTTGGCGAAAGCGCGTGGGAAAGCGCAAGCATTCCGGCCTGTGCGTTACCCGATTCGACAAACTGCGCGGTCTGGGAAATGTTTTCGCCCAACACCAATTTGGGCGCGACCTGATCGTAGACGCCGAGCTTTTTGAGCGCAGCTTCCGCTGCGCGTCCATAGGGAGCGTGGGCAGGATTGGCGATCGCAAGTTTTTTCACCGCCGGATCGAGCAGGGACTGAATACCAAGTTTCTGTACGTCGACCGGAACGTCGTTCGGTATCCAGAGAACGAGCCGACCAATCGCGTAGCGGTACAGTGTGGCCTTATCGGCAAAATCTTCCTCGACGAGCTGCGCGGGATAACTTTCGTCAGCCGAGAAAAATACGTCGAAAGGCGCGCCGTTCTGGATTTGAGTTGTCAGGTTGCCGGAGGAACCGAACGTCAACTTGACGGGTTGTCCGGACGCCTTGGTGTAAGTCGCCACAATTTCCGGCAATGCGGTGGAGAGGTCAGCCGCGGCGGCGACGGTGATCTCTTGTGCGAATGCGGCTACGGAAAGGAGAAGGGCGATGATTGGAATTCGGAAGAACATATTTGTCCGGTTAAAGACGGGCTGAGGCCCGAGTCAAAAGTGAAGCTTTACCGCAGCGGTAAACCGCTGCCGCACCCAAAAGCAGAGTTTTTCGGAGCCGGCCCTCAGGGGCTGAAGCCCGCACTCGTTAGGAACGACTTACGCGGCGCTGAAGCGCCGCTTTTCCACGGTAGTGCCGGCATTTGTGCATTCGTTCCGCAACCTGTGAAGCCGTGCCTCCCAAAACCATTTATGAGATCAGTTCTAAGCGCTCAATCCTGAGTGCCAAATGCCAAGTTCCAAATGCTAAGTGCCAAACGCTGCCTCCTCACACCAGCTTCATCTTCGACAACGGCAATTCCTTTGCCCGCTTTCCGGTTGCCGCGAACACGGCGTTGCACAGAGCCGGAGCAAAGGGTGGCACGCCCGGCTCGCCGACTCCTGCCGGCGGAGCGTCACTCTGCACGATGTGAACGTCAATCTGGCGGGGTGCCCGGTTCATGCGAGCTATCGGATAGTTGTTGAAATTGGTCTGGTTGATCGCGCCGTTGGTGGCGGTGATCTCGCCGAAAAGAGCCAGACTTGTTCCGAACACAGCTGCCCCCTCCAGTTGGTAGCGGACGTTGTCCGGGCTCACGATCGTTCCCGCATCGACTGCCGTCCACACATGAGGGATGTGCACTTGTCCCTTGTTATCCACCTCGACTTCGACGACGGTGGCGACATAGGTCAAGAAGCTCCGATGGGCGGCGAAGCCCAGAGCACGTTTTTTTCCTGGTTTTCCCCAGCCGGACTTCTCCGCCACGATCTCGATGACGCGCCGCAAGCGGGCTGTGTCATACGGATATTGATCCAGGGAAGCGCCGTAGTTCAGGTACTTGGTGCCGGTGAAGTCAATCTTGCGATCGGGGCCGATCAGTTGCAATTGATATTGAACTGGGTCTGTTTTGGCGGCGTGGGCCAATTCATCGGTAAAGCTCTGGACCGCGAAAGCGTGAAATATGTTGGTGACGCTGCGCAGCCACCCGATGCGGACGTTGGCACGCGCCGCCCCCACTTCTGCACGGTGGTTGGGGATATTGAAGGGAACGTCAGTCCAGCCGTTGTCAATTTCGTCCTGGCCCGGGTAAAGGACTTCTGCATCGGTAGTGGACGCACTCCCTTGAAACACTGAGCGCTGCAGCCAGGCCAAAGGCTTGCCGTCCGCGCCCACCGCGGCCTTCATATATAGCGCCGCCGACGGGTGGTAGTAACTGAATCCGATGTCGTCTTCGCGGCTCCAGACAACTTTTACTGGCGTGGCAAGTTTTTGCGAAAGCACCGCAGCCTCACAGACGAAGTCCTGAAACGACTTGCGTCCAAAGCCTCCGCCCAGCAAAGTGACGTGCATGATCACGTCTTCCGGCTTGATCCCAGAAGGCTGGCGATCGTCTTCTGGGCTTGCTGCGGATCCTGAGTTGGCGCCCAACAGTGCGCTTTGCCGTCGCGCACGTCCGCCACTGCGACGGGCGGCTCCATGGGAGCGTGGTTCAGATGGGGCGTGTAGTACTCGGCCTCAATGATTTTTCCACCCTTCGCGAAGGCGGCGTCCACGTCGCCGATGTTACGAACCACGTTTCCGGGTTTGCGTGCGGTCTCCGTGAGGGTCTTACGGAATGGTTCCGAGTTGTAGCCCAAGTGCTCACCGTTGTCCCACACGACCTTCAGCTTCTTCCGGCCCTGAAAAGCCGCCCAGGTATTGTCGGCAATTACCGCTACCCCGCCAATAGGCTGGTGGCCGTGCGGAGGTTTGAAGGTTTCAATGACCACGGTTTTTTTGACACCGGGAACCCTGAGCGCCTCTTCGTTGTTATGCGACTTGACACTGGCCCCCAGCACCGCTGGCCGGTCGATGGCGGCATAAACCATTCCTTCAACTTTCTGGTCGATTCCGTAGCGGACCTTGCCATTCACCATGTCGGGCAAGTCGTAAAGATGGTGATTATCTTTGCCGATGTACCGCCATGCGCTACGGGGGTTGAGCTTCAGGTCTTCGACTGCGGGGACCGGTTGTGTAGCGGCCGCTTCAGCCAGATCGCCGAATCCCAGCTTGCGGCCGCCGGCCTGATGCACGACGAAATGCGGTTCGCTGGTATTACATTCAGTTTCTGGCACCTTCCATTGCGCTGCCGCAGCGCGGATCAGCATCAGACGGGCAGCAGCTCCGGTCTGGCGCATGAGGTCAAAAAAATCGCGGACGGAGTGTGAAGTATCCGTTTCCTGGTCTCCATACTTTGGATCGCCAAGCGCCTGGTCAACTTTGACACGCGCCCAGTCAGCACCGAGTTCATCCGCCAGAACAATCGGCAATGAAGTACGGATTCCGTTACCCATCTCGGTGCGGTGGGCGACTATAGTGACGGTCCCGTCGGGGGCGATGGCGATCCACAAACTGGGCTGGAGTAGTACGGGCGCCGATTCGCCTTCGGCAGCCCAGAGCCGCTCGGGAATGAATCGCGCACCCACCACGAACACGCCGCTCGCGAATGCGCCCTTCACGAATCCCCGGCGGGAGAAGTTGTCGATCACCCTCATGCAATGCCCTTTGCGGCCTGGTGGATAGCCGCCCGGATGCGCGAATACGTCCCGCACCGGCACAGATTGCCGGACATGGCGGTATCAATGTCCTGGTCGCTGGGAGCCTTGTTGCTCTTGAGCAGGGCAATCGCCTGCATGATCTGTCCAGTCTGGCAGTAACCGCATTGCGGAACTTTGATCTCCATCCATGCCTTCTGCACCGGATGCAGAGGCGCGATGCCCTCGATGGTAGTGATCTCAGCGCCGGCGACCTCCTTCATCGGCGTACCACAGGAGCGGATCGCCTCACCATTCTGATGCACTGTGCAGGCGCCGCAGAGAGTCATGCCGCACCCAAATTTCGTGCCCGTCAGCCCCGCCACGTCGCGCAGATACCACAGCAGCGGCATCCCGGGATCGCCGTCAAATGTCTTTTCCTGTCCGTTCACCTTGAGGCGGATCATTGTCCTCCAACTCCAACAGACAAATGCAGAAATTGATTCCACATATCCTAGTCGGAGAGCGGGAATTGTGGAAGAGCAACGGTTTTTCACCACGGAGACACGGAGAAAGACCAACCCGGCTTTTCGGTTTTCTCCGTGCCTCCGTGGTGAATTGCTTCTCGCCGCGAGTCTATAATCGTCTGTCACTCCGGGAGGAATTTTGGCTTACGACGATCTGCGCGACTGGATCAAGGCGCTCGACCGCGCCGGTGAACTGAAACGTATCCGTAGCGAAGTGGATCCTATCCTCGAAATCGCCGAGATCGCCGACCGCGTCTCCAAAAGCCGGGACAAGCAGGGAACTGTCGGCGGCAAGGCGCTGCTGTTCGAAAATGTAAAAGGCTACCCCGGCGGAAAGCTGCTGATCAATCAATTTGGATCAGCCCGCCGCATGCGCCTCGCGCTGGAAGTCGATTCGCTCGACGAAGTTGCCGATCGAATACGCGCGTTCATGGACGTGAAGTCCCCGCAAGGATTCCTGGACAAAGTGAAAATGCTGCCTATGCTCGCCGAGATGGGCAAGTTTTTTCCGAAGTCGGTTCCGACTGGCCCGTGCAAGGAAGTCATCCAACGTGAAAATTTCTCGCTGCTCGATTTCCCCATCCTGCAATGCTGGCCGAAAGATGCCGGACGCTTCATCACGCTACCGTGCGTCATCACCCGTGATCCCAAAACCGGCAAGCGCAACGTCGGCATGTACCGCATGCAGGTGTATGACGGCCAATCGACAGGAATGCACTGGCAAAGACAAAAAGTAGCCGCGGAACACTATCGCGATCGCATGCGTCAATCGATGCCGGATTCAGGTGGCGCGGCCCGCACCGCAGTAGACATCATGGCAAGGTCATCCGGAGGGTCGATGCTCGCGGA
>Ga0210402_10002819_pt1 | contig 16651 bp, 16 predicted proteins | sample IncBWC7MmetaG_FD_161055 | JGI IMG/M metagenome (GOLD analysis project Ga0210402, IMG submission 161055) | Forest soil microbial communities from Barre Woods Harvard Forest LTER site, Petersham, Massachusetts, United States - Inc-BW-C-7-M | ecosystem: Environmental > Terrestrial > Soil >... | reverse complement strand
ATTGCTGTGACATTCGTCAAAGCGGTCAGTATCTGCTCGAAGTGATCAACGATATCCTCGACATGTCGAAAATCGAGGCGGGCCGCATCCGGCTTGATGCCAAACAGATCGAGCTCGAGCCGTTCCTCAACGACGCGATGCGCGTGGTCTCTGCCCGAGCTGATGACAAGCGGCTGACCCTCATCGCGCGCATCCGCGGAGGCATCAGCTTGACGGCCGACCCCCGCCTGCTCAAGCAGATCGTGTTGAACCTGCTGTCGAATGCCGTGAAATTTACTCCCGAAGGCGGCCGTATCACCATTCACGCCCGGGCGACCAAGGGCGGGGTGAACATTGCCATAGCGGACACCGGGATCGGCATTCCGAAAGAGGCGCTCGCGCGGCTCGGCCGCCCATTCGAGCAGGTCGAAAGCCAGCTTACGAAAAGTCACCAGGGCTCGGGGCTGGGCCTTGCAATAGCCAAGTCACTTACCGAGCTCCACCAGGGCACAATCCGCATCCGCTCGACCACAGGACGCGGCACCATCGTGGTGCTGCGCCTGCCGAGCAACCGCGGCTCCGTGCAGAAGGATGCAGTGACGGAAGCGGCGGCGTGAGGCGGCCTGCCACAAGGTTGCGGCATAGGCGTAGGACCGCAGGCTAATGCCGCGATCCAAGAAGGCCAGCAGAACCAGCGTGAAGATGCTGTTGTTGAGCTTCAGCGCACGCCGCCCGCGTTAACAACAGGGCCCGTGTAGGCTTCAAACCGCTTGCGTAGTTGTACCACCTGTGTCTCGTTGACTAGAAAGCCCTGATAGTCGTTTGCCACCTTGTAGGAGAAGATCGGCTGGTAGCCGGACGGCGGGGGCAGGTCGTTGCGCGGGGACCAAGTGCCGGTGCCGGCTTGCTGCTCGGGCTCCAGCAACCAGGCCAAGAACAGCATGCCAGCGTTCGGGTGCGGCGCCTCCTTGAACACCGCGCCCATAAGCGGCCAGATTGGAGTCGGGTCCTCGGTCGAAAAATGTGAATCGACTGGGCTGCCCCCCTTCTTCATCGGCTCTGTGATGTTGAAGATCGAGTCGATAGCGACGAGATTCTGACCCGACGCGACGCTGCGCTGCTGGCCAAGGTGGCCTTGGATGAAGTTCGGCTTGGTAGCCATATATTTGTCCATCCAATCCCAGCCGTATTTCTCCACGACTTTGGTGAACAGCCACAGTGTCGCATCGTCATCGGCCGGATAGGGCGTAACATTCTTCCCGTTGAAGATGGGCTTGAGGAAATCGTTGGCCGAATTCGGCACGTCACCATCTTTGACGTGCTGCGAATTGAGCATGTACGGCATGGCGATCACCTGCATGCCGTAAAATGCACCATCGGAATCCTTGAAGCTTGCATCGATCGTCTCGAAGCTGGGGGGCTTGTAAGCCAGCAGATGGCCTTGCGCCTTCCAGCGCACGAAGTCATTGAGCGTCTGGAATATTGCGGCATCGACCTCGAGCTTGCCGGCGCTGAGTTGTTGGTCGATTTTCTTGTCCAGGACGTTGCTGAACCCACCGGTAATAGAAATCTTGATGCCGGGGTAGCGCTCCTCGAAAGTACGCGCGCGTGCCTCCCACGGAGCGCTTGGACCGCCCACGTAAAGCATGAACGCACCTTCCGGCTTGGCCTTCTGGTAAAGTTCGTCGAGGGACTGCGCGCCTGCCGGCATGACGCCGAGTGCCAGCGCGCCGAGCAGGGCCAGACGGCCTGATTTCAAGGCAGGGGCCACGATGATCCTCCCTTTTTATCGTAGGAACGATCATGCTCGGCTGTAACGTTGCGCACAAGCGCGAGCAATGCAGGCGACAGGATGTTGATCGCAGCTTGCCGGCGCTTCATCGCGGCCGATCGGGTCGGGTGGCGGAAGCACGGGGATCCGGCGGATCTTGAGTTGGTCCATTCGTTTCATCCCGGTGTGTGAGGGGGGAGCAAGATCTTCCGCCGCTAGTCGACGCCAGAGCCCGTAAGGACCCGATTCCGATGGGGATTTGGGTGGGGGCAAATGTCTGCACCTCGGATAGGAGACGGCACCTCGGAGCTGCCGATGACTGAACCCCCGCGGAATTTTTAGCTCTGGGTGAGCGCGGCCTCGTTAACCCTCTGGTAACCATCCTGAGGAGACGATGCCACATCGCAATCTGATTCGCGGTGGCTCTCATGTTGCACTGGCATTCTACTCTGGCGCTCAACGAGGCAGCCCAAAAGTGGCGGGCACTCGCCGAGCGGCGCCGCGCCCATTTCGTCGAGCTTTATCATACCAAGCGCTGGAAGCGGTATTACGACGAGGAACAGTTCGTGCTGAAGCTGCGGGAAGCGATCAAAGCGAGCGACCGTTGGGCCGAGATCGCGCCGACGCCGCTGCGACTCACCGCAATCTACGACCGCGACACCGCCAGGCCTCAGAGCTCCGCGGCGGCGTGATCACTTCGCTGCGGGTGCACAAGATCGGTCTTTCACCGATATGCCGCCAGATCGACAACGTTGCTCTTCGCGGATGGATTTAGGATCGTCTGCACGCAGGTGGACAGCCTGAAGGCTGCGTACACGTTGAGCCCGATGCCTATTCGGCTGCGAACGGCCCCGACGAGCGGCCGCGCAGCAGCATAATGCGGCCACACTCACGCGGTCCATCAGGCTTTCTGTGGAAAGTGCATGCTTACAACTCGCGGGCCGCGAATATATCCGGTGTATCCGAATTCGATACCGCATAGCCGGCGCGGAGCGAATTGTGCCCTACATCAGCCATGGGAGTGGTTGAAAAAGCCGCAATGATGACGACCGAGATCGTTATTCTGCCGGTGATTTGCATCAAACGGAGCGGCGTTGACCTTTCGCGCCAGCATCGGTCCCACGTTGGCAATAGCCGAAATGTAATGGAGCTTCGGCGAGCACGGCTGAATCGTCTATTCGAGCGGCTCAACCGACTACTCGAGGATGAGCTGCGGCGATCCCTTTCAAATAAACCCCTGGGGAACCAGCCAGCAGCAACCAAGGCGAACGCGCGGCAGTTTGCAGCCAAGGTCCGCCCCGATCGTTGAGGAGATCTGCGCGCGGGCGTCACGAGCCACAATCAGATTGTAGCCAAGCTGAACGAGCGGAACGTCAATACGGCTCGCGGCCAGCCGGAGCTTGCCAGCGATATCGCCAAAGGTGAGATATGTTCGGGATATGGCGTTAGTAATCTTACAGCTTTGCCGTAGAGCAAAAAGCGGTGGCGGTCAGGGCGGTCCGTCCGGGCCATGACGGCCCGATCCCCCAACTGAAAGGACAAAAACTATCATTCCGGGGAATGCGACCAGCAGACCCACAGCGGCCAGCGTGACCCATGTGGCTTCCCAAGAGGAAAGGGCCACGGACGCCCGTTCCCAAAAGAAAATGCCGATCAATGTCATTGCCACGCCGGCCAGCATCACAACGAAGCCCGCACTCGCATCACCCATCGGCGCTCACCCCGTTGAGCGCAGCCACCGCCACAATGTGATCGAAGGTGCAGGGGCCGGCAACGCCAACCGTAGCGCCTGGTCGCGCCAGGCGTCCCGCTCCATGCGCATCTCATCGAGCATTGCCTTCAGCTCGGCGAGCCGCTGCTGGGTGAGGGTTGCGCGTGCGTTGAGCTCGGCTAGCCAAGCCGCATCATCCGGTGCTGCATCTCGCTGCCTTGCATCGAAGCTCATCGTGCTGCGTCCGCTGCGTTCATGACGGTTGGCAACGGTGCGCCGGGAAGGTTGACGGGCGATTAAAGCAGGCCCTCTGCCACGCGCCCTGCACCGTTCAAATCCGATTTCGCGCCGTACTATCGTAGTGCTATCGTTTGGGTTGACCACAGGAGGTGGCCGCAGCGCCCCCAAGCCGACATGAGCCGCACGCGATTCGCCGACGGAAGATCATGGAAATGTTTGGCGGCTGGATCACTCGCCCTTGAAATTTGCTGCTTTGAGAATCGGCCACCACTTCTCAATCCCGCCCTTGTGGTAAGCATAAAGCGTCCATAGGAGTATGCGTGAACCGTGGGGCACCAGAGAGCGTGCGGAGGCGCTTTTTCGTGGCCCTCGGCCACGCCGTTCATCTTACGTGGCCGGTGCTGTCGACAATTCTGGCGATTCAGGTTGCCCTGGGTCTGCTGGTCGGCTTTATGGAGGGCTGGTCTGTCGGCGACGCGGTCTATTTCACCTTCGTCACCGGCCTCACGATTGGTTATGGCGATCTCGTACCGCGGCAGCCGGTCGCGCGCGCACTTACGATCGGGATTGGTCTCTCCGGGCTCTTCCTCACGGGGCTCATAGCGGGGATTGCGGTCTTCGCCATGCGAACAGCAATCAACGGTCATGACGACGGCTGACCTCCGGTTTCTCCGCGTGCCCCCCTGTGTACGCTTCGTTTCGGACAGAACCCGCAACTACCCGCAACCGACGGCATCGGTTGCTCTCACGTTTGACCGCGAGTCGATCCCGCCGTCGGCTTATGTCCATCTCGTTGAGCGCAGTCCGCAAGATCCGCTTGTGCGTCGCGGCCGTGGCTGCTGGATGCGACCAGGCCAGCTCGAGATCGGTGCCAAGCTGCATCAGCTGCTGGCGCTCCCGTTCGCCGAGCGGTAGAGGCTTGCCCGCGACGATAGCAGCGATCTCGCCTTCTATTCTGTGCACGGCCTAGCAATGCCTCGTTCCAGCGGCGCTCAAGCTCGCCGGCCACCAGGCGATTCGCGGGATCGACAGCGTCGTATTGCCGACGGGCATGCGCGGCCTCGTAACGCGCCTGTTGAAGCGACAGCTCCTCGATACGGTCTGGGGCTCACACCGGCTTGATGTTGGCCGCCCGGATTACCTTGCCCCACTTCTCGGTCTCGTCGGCGATGAGCTTGCCGAAGTCGGCGGATGTGACCGACATGGTGTCCACGCCCAAGTCGGCGAGCCGCACTTTTAACTTGGGATCGGCAAGACCTGCATTGACCTCGCTGTTGAGCTTGCTGACGATTTCGGCGGGTGTATTCTTGGGAGCACCGAGGCCGTACCATTGGCTCGCCTCGTAGCCTGGCACAGATTCGCCCAAGGCAGGGACGTCCGGCAGCGCCGGCGAGCGCGTCGCCGTCGTCACTGCAAGAGCGCGGAGCTCGCCGGCGCTGATGAGCTGGATGCACGAGGCTATAGTACCGAATACGACCTGCGTCTGTCCGCCGAGCAGATCGGGAACGTAACCGCCCCGATACGGAACGTGGACCAAGTTAACACCGGCCATCATCTTGAATAGTTCGCCGAAGACATGGGATACGGCCCCGTTACCGGACGATGCCATGTTGATCTTGCCCGGATTGGCCTTGGCGTAGACGATAAATTCCAGGACCGTCTTGGCGGGAACCGACGGATTGACCACCATGACATAAGGGCCGCCGCCAATGCTCGCGACCGGAGCGATGTCTCTTATGAAATCGAAATTGAGCTGCTTGTAAAGCGTCGCGTTTATTGCGCTCGACAGGCCGGCAAGCAGAAGCGTGTAGCCGTCCGGTGGCGCGCGCACGACCGCCTCAGTGCCGATATTGCCGCCTGCACCTGTCCGGTTCTCAATAACGAATGCCTGCCCAAGCCGCTCCGACAGCGATTGACCCACGAGGCGCGCGATGCTGTCGGTCGCTTGGCCGGCTGGAAAGGGAACGATGATGCGCACCGGCCGCGTCGGATAGCCTTGCGCCCTTGCATCCCGCGATACGACCGGGAGAACAGCAGCACCCGCTGCCAGATGCAGAAATTGTCTACGAGGGAGTTTCATAGGATCCCTCCCAGTGTCGTCGCGCTTTGCGCGCTTGGACGCTCAATAATGTGAACGATGAAGCTGGGACACCCGCCGATAGCACCAATGCTGCCCGTTGCAATGATCGGGATTTCGGCACGTCCTGCCGACGCTCTACTGGAAGGCTACAACAACTTCGGGAGGATGCGGAAGGGGTCCGCGCTGATGTGTTCGCGCTGGGGCCGCTCCTGCTTGGGCCGCTGCGCCGCAGTCAAATCGAGCGGGGCGGATTCCACAGGGCGAGGAACCAGGCCGTTGCGCTCAGAAACCGCTGGGGGAGCCGGCCTACCGGGCGAAGCAACGTATGTGTGTGCAACATCAGGGTCCAGCGGTCCTGGACATGAAAGGACGGTTGTAGAATGTACGCCATCCCAATCACACGGAATTTCGCGGCGATACTTGCAATACTGCCTGCCTTCTGCAGCACGAGTCCGGGGGCCCGAGCTGACTGTGAGGACGTGCTGGCACGGCACATGGTCGGCGAAGCTCTACTTGCCGCGCACCTGGTAGCGCAAGCCGAAAAAGCCGGTATGCAGCCAGCACAGCTTGACGCCATTCTGCAAAGTGTTTCGAACAATTCAGCAGTTGAGGAATTTTAGATCACCGATTCCTCCGGTCATGCGTACTTGACCAACACTGGAGTCGACTTCACCTTCAGCCCCGATCCGACCAAGCAACCACAAGCGTCCGAATTTTGGCCTCTCATAACCGGCGGAAAGAAAGTCGTTATCCAAAGGGCGCGGAAGCGCGAAATTGATAATCGCGTATTTAAATATGTGGGCGTCGCCGGTGTGGATAAGCCTCGCATCGTCCAGGTGGGCGTCGGGGAGGAAAGCCTCGCCAAATGTAAATAGAATAGCCGCGACTTGACCTCACAGGGCAAAGTTCGAACCTATGTTCAGCTTTTGGGGAAACTCCGGACCTAGCCGCCCAGCGGCGCGGACGGGCTCGGGGGCGAAGGACACCCCGGGAAGCGCATCGGGCAAATGGGAAGAATGCGGAGGTGTGAGGGGACTGGTAACCCGAGCGGTTGTGGGGGAAGGATCTCGCTCAGCAAGCCGAGCGTGTCGTCCGCTTTCGGGGCACTGCTGAACTCCCAGAAAACGCTACTGCGGATCACTCCGCCGGTTTTGACCCGACTCGGACACTGGCTGTGCACTGCGGCAATGGTGTTGATGCCGGTTTCAGCCCCTATCAAAGTAGTAGTTTGAGCCGATACAATGGTCCCCTGATCTTGGGAGCGGATATGCGGCGACGTGAGTTCATCACGCTCGTTGGAGGCGCTGCCGCCGTTTGGCCGCTCGCGGCGCGGGCGCAGCAGCCGGCGATGCCAGTGGTTGGGTTCATCAATGGCGGATCGCCCGAAGGATATGCACCGATGGTTGCCGCGTTCCACAGCGGCTTGAATGAAAGAGGTTATATCGAAGGTAACAATGTGCTTGTTGAATACCGCTGGGCCGAGGGTCACTACGATCGTTTGCCGGTATTGGCTACCGATCTCGTGGGCCGACAGGTCGCGGTGATCGCTGCGAATACCCCTGCCACGCCAGTAGCAAAAGCGGCGACCACGACCATCCCGATCGTTTTTGTCACCGCGAGCGATCCGATCGCATCCGGATTTGTGACGAGCCTGAACCGACCCGGCGGCAACCTCACGGGAGTGGCCTTACTGAATGTCGAGATCGGCTCCAAACGAATGGAACTGCTGCACGAGTTGGTCCCGAAAGCGTCTCTGATGGGCCTCCTCATCAACCCAACCAATCCCAATGCTGAAAGCCAAACAAGAGATATGCACGCCGCAGCGCAGAGCCTCGGTTTGCAACTCCACGTGCTTAATGCGAGCAATGAAGGCGACCTTGATAAGGCGTTTGCAACCTTGGCCGAAGTGCGAGCAGGCGCACTCGTCATTGGCGCCGACGGGTTCTTCGTCGATCAAAGCAAGCAGCTGGCCGCACTGGCACCCCGTAATGCGCTACCCGCAATCTTTATTACGCGCGACTTCGTCGCGGACGGGGGCATGATGAGCTACGGAGGGGGACTGAGAGAGCCGTTCCGTCTGATGGGCGTCTACACTGGACGCATTCTCAAGGGCGAGAGACCAGCCGACCTGCCGGTCCAACAGGTGACCAAGGTTGAGCTTATCATCAATTTCAAGACGGCCAGGACCCTTGGCCTTACTGTTCCACTCACGATCCTTGGTCGTGCCGACGAGGTGATCGAATAATTGCGATAATTTGCTGCACCTGCTCAGGTCTCCAATTGGCACTTTTCGTCGAATCGCTGCAATGCACAATTTTGGGAGCCATCGGAGGCACAGCGGACATGCCGAGAACTCGTCGGGCGCGTCGATCCGACGCTTTTGACCCGAACCGGACTGTGGTGGGTTACCCGTGCGGTGCATTCAGGCCGCGTATATGGAGCCTGAAAGGAAGCACTTATGCAATTCTGTGCTGTTGCCAGGAATTGCGCTCCAGGTGTCCAGTAGCTAATCTATCTTCCAACCTTTGGCGCCCGTAACTGCGCCTCGCCATCCGGAACGTCGCTTTTCTTACCAGAAACTTTGATGATTCGAACCCGCGCTCCTGCCAGTGGTAACCTTTTGGGAGCACTGCATGACCCGCAGTAGCAGGTTTGTCACGATAGTTATCGCATTTTCTGCAATTTTTGGGTCTCACTTCGCCGCGGGCCAGGAGAAAAGTATCACCCTATTTGCCGCTGCCTCGATGAAGAATGCACTTGACGACATCAATGCGGCGTTCACGAAAAGCACCGGCATCAAGGTGACTGCGAGCTATGCCGCAAGCTCTGCTTTGATGAAACAGATTGAGCAGGGGGCACCGGCTGATGTATTCGCCTCGGCCGACCTCGATTGGATGGATTACGGCTCGCAAAAGAAGGTCATCAACGACAAAACCCGCATCAACCTGCTGGGTAACCGGCTGGTCTTGATCGCGCCGAAGGATTCCAAGCTCGGCAATGTCACGATCGGGTCGGGATTCAACCTGGCCCAGCTCGCGGGCGGCGGCCGGATCGCCACCGGCGATGTCCGGGCGGTGCCGGTCGGGATATACGCGAAGGCGGCGCTGGAAAAGCTCGGGTCATGGCAAGCGGCCGCGCCTAAATTCGCTATGACGGAAAATGTCCGCGCTGCGCTTACGTTGGTCGCGCGTAGAGAGGCCCCTCTCGGAATCGTTTATGCAACCGATGCCATCATCGAGCCCCGTGTCAAGATCATTGGCGTGTTCCCTGCGGACTCCCATCCCGAAATCGTCTATCCCGTCGCCGCAACCGTGACGGCAAAACCCGAAGCACTCGCCTACCTTTCGTATTTGCGCTCAGCGGCTGCGAAGGCGGTATTCGGGCTATACGGCTTCGTCGTTCTTATTCCACCGAGTTCCTGATGGGCTGTGGCTCGACACTGTCCTGAACGCGCAAGCGTAGTGGCCGTTCGAAAGGTGAAACACAGCGATGGTCAGGCTAAATGAAATTCGCGCCGGAGAGACGGTCGCGGATATCATCTTGCCGACCGATGCAGCGATTGTGTTCAAGGGCGAGAATCCGGCCGACCTGCCAGTGCAGGCACCTATCAAGTACGAGCTGGTGATCAATCTCAAGACCGCCAAGGCGCTCGGGCTCGACGAGCCGCCTTCGCTGCTCGTGCGCGCCGACGAGACCATCGAATAACCGAACCAATGTCGGCGCCTGGCACGTCGTGCTCGGCAGCTGATGCTTGGATTACGAGAGCTGGGGACTAGCCGCTCAGCGCCCGCGGGATGGGCTCGGGGGCGAAGGACCGGATCGGAGTTTCGAGCAGGCGAATAGCGAGCGACGTTGGATCTTCGCTCACCGTGAGTAAGTCAATTGGGACATATCGTTGTTGTTGATACCGAGTTCGGATCGTCCAGGAAGCGGGCCGCGGCCTTGAACGCGCAAGCGGATACGGTGAGGCTTTGATGACCGTCTACGTCGGCGATTAGCAGCCGTGCGTCCGGAATATGCAGCCACAGTGAGAGGGCACTGACGAGCGGCGTGGCTGGGTCGTGGGTGGGACTCGCCACCATCACATTGGGATGCGGTCCGATCTGAAGGTGGTGCGGTGGGTTGGTAGTTTCATTCGGCCACCCGACGCACAGTGCGACGCTGGCTGTGCCGTGGTCCAGCGGTGTTGCGTCCCAGAACTTCCAAGCAAAGCGGCGCGCCCGCATAGCAAGAGCGGCGGCGGCAGCAGATAACTCCGCGTAATCACGCTGCGGCCCGAAGTCGGAACAGAACACGCCCGCGAAGAGACCGTGCTTGCCGGCAACTATCCGAGGGTCAGCGGCGGTGCTGCCAAGCGATGCTGTCTTCGACAATGCATCGAGTATCGAGGTATCGCCACGGCTCACCTGCTCAAGCATGTGGGCAAGCGCCGGCCAGCCAAGCTGCGGATCCAGTCCCGTCGCCAGAAGCTGGGGCACGACCGTGCGGACAGCCGGAGCAGTGATGATTGCAGCGTCGAACACTGCGCCCAAATCCTGGCCGTGCAATGCGCATGTGCTGTCCTTGGCACACCACTGCGTCAAGCGATCGAAGGCATCTTCCACCGAGAGGACGTTGCGCGATAGAAGCGTGGGGAAGGCGATGCTGTGGTCGACCGCGGCGTCGAGTACGAGCGACTTGACGTGATCACCGTAGCGCTCCAGGTACGCCGCTCCATACACCGTGCCATATGAGGCCCCGTAGGCGATCAGCCCGTCGTTGGGGGTGAGCGCCTGGCGGATTCGCTCGATATCGGCGGCTGTGTCCATCGCCGACAAGTGCGCCATCAACTCGCCGGTCGTCGCAATGCAGCTCTGGAAGAGCAGCCCGTTGGCGTGGGCGATCGTCTCGAACTCCGCGGGTGAGGGCACAATCGTCACCGGCGCGGAGACTGCTGGGACGAAACCTGGGGCGCAAAGGATGGGGCTGCTCTCGCCGATGCCACGCGGGTCGAAGGTGACCACGTCGTAGTGCTGTGCAAGCTCCTCGATGTGCTGCGCAGCGCGGGCCTCACCCCCAACCGTCTCCCTGATGCCGGCACCCGGCCCGCCCGGGATGACAAGGAGCACGCCCTTCCTGTAGGCGGGTCGGCGGCGGGCACGCGCGCGAGACGAAGCGTGAGCTTCGCACCCTCGGGGCGGCCGGGATCGACCGCTACGTCCAGGCCGGCGCACTCGGTATGTGGCACGTCGGGGCAAGCCGACCAAATCAACACCGGCCCCGCCGATGTCGCTGTGGGCGCGGCAATGCAGACGAACGCTAAAAGGATAGCGAGGAGCGCTGGAAACATCACGAGCGGCTGGTGAGGCATAATGCTGCTCCCTGTTCGGACTAGTGGTCCGATTCCGAAGTTCGCCAGTGCTCTGATCACGCTCAGGTGCGAACTTCGGAATCTAAGGACCACTAGCAACTTTATGATTCTAGTGCGGCTTTGAATTTGAAGTTCCTAGGCAAAGATGAGGGGGCCGCCTCTCGTCCGCTCGGCCCTGACCACCGCCGCGAGCCGCGCGAATCCGCCGCGGCTCTCGCCGTCGAACACCATCTGGTCCGACATCAAATAGATATCATTGACTAGGACAAAAGTAATGCGCGCGGTTGCGGCTGGTTCCGCAGGACAGATGCCGGCTAACGGGACCAGTAGAAGCCCTGTAGCGGCACGGCGGGTGATCAGCAGCATTGGATTCGGTTGAACAATGAGCCATGCGGTCGTCAAGCGCGCGCGCTTGGCAGGCGGCGAAGTCGCCTTCTGCGGGAGTCAAATTGCCGTAACAAAGTCTCATCAATTCAGGTGCTCTTGTCCTGATGTTTAACCACACGATTCGGGAACGGGAGCTCTTCAGGCGGACCAAAGCGGCCTGTAGGGTCAGGAGTCCTTGACAACGATCGTGAGCACGTTGCACCAGGGCAAAGCGCGAGCGGGGCACAGAGCGAGGAGACAGTATCAATAAATCCCGCGCGGCGGTCGCGGAGGTCTTCCGCCGAAGAAAAGGGGTGGAAAGAATGAGCCGAAGCGTGGGGCCGCGGCGCTGCGCGCGCCCAATCCGGAAGCAAACACTTGCTCGCTCGTGCCCTGCGGGATCGTCTCGATAAGGGCGCGCTCGTGTTTAATCGCAGCAATCGTGCGGCTGTCTAGATTGTAGACGTCACGCCGCATCTGCAGCTTCTCGTCGTCATCTACAAATGCGGTTTGATAGGTGAGATGAACCCAGATCTGCGCCGGCTGCAGCTGAATGTCCTGCTCCACCCTGCCGAACATGCTCGTGACCCTCTCCGCCGTCCAGTGCTCGTCTGGGCGCGCAATGTTGAAAAGAACCTCCGCGTATTTTGCCGGGTCCTGCACGCGCATGCAGCCGTGGCTCTCGGCGCGGAGGTCCTGGCCGAACATGTATTTGTCCGGGGTGTCATGCTGGTAAACGAGGAATTGGTTCGGGAAGTTGAAGCGGATACGGCCGAGTGCGTTCCCGGCGCCTGGCGGCTGCGTGATCTGCATCTCGCCGCCACTATAGCTGACGCGCAGGCCCATGCGCGCGAGCACCGTCGGATCCTGCGCCAGCGCCGGCAGATATTCGTTTTGCACAATCGATGGCGGCACGTTCCAGGTAGGATTGACGGTAATGGATTTCATAGTTTCGCTGAGCAGCGGTGTCGGCATACTCGGCTTGCCAATCACGATGCGCGTGGTCCATACCGCAGCGCCATCATGCATCACCTTGAGCGTGAAATCGGGCTGATTGACGAGCACATGCGCGTTTCCGAGATCACGCGGATACCAGCGCCAGCGCTCCATGTTCGCGATGATCGTGTCAATCTGATCGTTGCGAGTGGAGGCGTTGAGCTCCCTGACTGTTCTCGCATCGAGACTGCCGGTCGGAGGCAGCTGCTTTGCCGCCTGGTAATTCTTCACGGCATCCGCGACTGTCGCGTCATATTTCCAGTCGGATGCGTTCCCCGGGATCCTGAGCCTCTCGCGCAACAGCGGTACTCGCGGGTCTTCCATCTGGTGTTTGCGGCTGTAACTGAGCACCGGCCCTTCAGTGATCTCGCTCCCTGCTCCTCCTGCTCTGCCCCGTAAGTGGGCGAGTGCCGTTTTCAGCTTCCGATAGGGCTCCTGCTGCGGGCTGAACTCTTCGAGAGCCTTCCCGGCATCGCCCGCAGCCGAGATTCGGCTGAGAACCTCGGAAGGCTCCGGCGGCACCTGCGGCAACTGGATGTTGCGGCTGACAAAGCGATAGGAAAAGCGCCCGGCCTGCAGATGGCGGGCAAAGGTAAGTACGGTCTGAGTGAGCTCTACATCGGCTTCGGCCAGCGCATCGGGGCCGAGCACGGCGAAGTTGGGCAACTTGTAGTCCCTGAGCTCGAGGCCGTCGGCATCGGCATTTTTGATACGCGCGATGACCGATTTGGCGCGGGCATTCTCCACACCCTTGTCCAGCCAAAAAGCCGCCAGATTGCGCTTCTGATAGAATGCTTCGATGGCCTCGCGCTCTTTCTTGCTGGCAAATGTTCTGCCTGACTTCGCTACCAGGACATCCCGGATCTTCTCTGTGATCGCGCGATCGGCGGGATCGAGCGAAGTCAGAGGGTCAGGCACCACCCTCTGCTCGGGTGCACTCGCTCGGACCCTCGTTGCGTCAACAGTCGGCGCCCCCGCCTCGCTCGGAGGAGCTGAGGAAGCCAAAGATGCTTGTGTCGAGGCGGTCATAACGTGCGACGCTCCCATCGGGACTGCTGCTACGTTCCTGTCATGCGTGACGAAGTTGAGCAGGACCGCAAGAATCAACAAGGCGAAAGCCGCACCTACCAGGATGCCGTCGCGACGGGGGCCGCTGATCATCTCCTCTGCGAGCGCGAGCAACTTCGGGGACACGATGGAGCGGAGGGCATCCACGATCTTGAGGCCGCCGACCATATCGAACTTGCTTGACGTCGGGACCGGAGCATCAACTGATTTGGCCACCCCGGCGGATGCAGACGGGCAAAACGCTACGATGGCCTGTGCCCACGCATTTCGGGCCGCGACTAACCCTTTCTCCATCAACACTGATGCCGAAATGATGCAATGACGAAACGCCCGGATCATCCACGTCCAGCCGTTCCGAGATCCGACAACGATTTTGTGCATCGCAGGTGTGACCGGCGCTGGCGTTACCGAGTCAAGCTGCATTCGTTCACTTCGAAACGACCCGATAATATGAGCAAGCACAAGTCGTCGTTCGGTGCGCTTGCAATTCGGACACTCGAACGTGTGCAGTTCGCGTGTCTTGACCATGGCCTGGTATGGCGCCACCCCCAAAAGTCGCATTTCTGTACCGCAAGGCAGACAGCGCATCACATTCACCTCGACAATCACCACACGGCTAGGGTCATAACTAATAATCTTGCATCCCAAGTTAGGCGTCGAGGTGGCGTATACTGCGGTAACCCGTTATTGAGAACCGTTCTACGCTGTACTATTGCGCATTCTGCGCGCGCCCCGAACTCAACCTGACCCCGTAACACGCGTCAAAAAAACAGCCCACCGAAGCGGGCTGCTCTCTCTCGCTCACTTGGGCTAACTCGATGTACATCAGTCGCGGACTTGAATGCGCGGCCTCTACCAAATTCTTCGGTATTCATCCCACGAAAGTGCTGCCGCAACTCCGCCACAGGTAATCGCAAACCACTTCATCTTCGCCCCTGCAAAGCCGCCGCGTAACGTTGATATAAAACTGTCAATGGAATCTTGACGGTTTGCGGCGCGAACGCGTCAATCCCATGACGAAAACGTGCGCCGACACGCGTGCGCCACCCCCAAGACAAACCTCAGTGCCGGGTCAGTAGGTCTTGACAGAAGTGCTGCGAATGTAGGGGGTCAGGCGCTGGACGGCGCTGAACCGGTGCTTTTGAATCAATCCAGTCATTAGCGGGTCAAATTTGCTGTGCTGCACAACAGAGCTCTCTTGCAACCATGTGGTAGGGTCTGGCCCTCGGCCTGAGGTGAACCCATGGCGGGAATTGATCGCCTACCTCAGGGTCGAAACGTGACGGTCGAGTACCAGTCCATTTGGCGGAGGCGCGTTTGAAGGTTCTTATATCGGGCGGATTTAGTGGCGCGTACGAGCAGTTGTTGCCGGAGTTCGAGCGCACGAGCGGCATGAAGGTCACGACCGGATCCGGTTCGTCGCAGGGAACAGGATCGCAAACGATCGGCGCGCAGCTCGCGCGCGGTGTGCCTGCCAACGTGGTGATCCTCTCCCGGGAGGGCCTAAATGAGCTGATCGCCGCGAACCGGATCGCCGCCGGAACGGACGTGGATCTTGCGCGAGTACCCCTCGGCGTGGCCGTGTGTGCCGGCACCCCGAAGCCCGACGTGAGCACCGTCGAGGCCGTCAAACAACTCCTGTTGAACGCCAAAACCGTCGCCGTGCCCGGGAGCACCAGCGGTATTTGGCTTGCCACCGATCTCTTTCCGCGGCTCGGCATCGCCGAAAAGGTCAATGCCAAGGCGACGCCGCGCGGCGTGGGCGCAACCGGCATGGTCGCGGCGGGAGAGGCGGAGATTGCGGTCATGCCTGTCAGCGAAATTCTGCAAGCGACAGGCGTCGAGTTCGCAGGCACGATCCCACCGGAGATCCAGTTCGTCCAGGTGTTTTCAGCCGCCGTCGTCGCGGGCTCGGGGCAGATTGAAGATTCCAAACGACTGATCGAATTTCTTGCCTCCGGGCGCGCATCGGAGGCAATCAGGAATAGCGGAATGGAGCCGCTCGCGAGCTCGAGGTAGGGCCTGCTGCAAGCTGGCCGCGCTGCCGCGCACCATCGTGCCCGCTGGAGAGCGTTTTGTGACCGCGTTGTGGGTGAGAAGGCTGGTGTGTCAAAAAGTGAGGCGCCTCCTCCAAATCCCACCACCGTCAAGCCGATCGGCACAATCGCGGTTGTCATGGCCCCAAACGCTAATCACAGTGCCGCCAGTCTGACTTGGGCTCGGATTACAAACCGTGACTCAGGGGAGCCCGCAGAACCAAAAATCACCGCCCGCCTTCCGCAGAGACGCGCCAGCCACAAAAACACGCCAGCGCAAGCTCGTGAGTCAGCACGGCACCTTTCAACGCCGATGAGCGCCCGAAATCCGGCGCTAACTGCGCTAAATAAACAGGTTTGCAGCTACGATTACGACCCCAGTGACGCACGCTGCCATGCAAGAAAACAGCACAAAATCGATTGCGACTCGCACCATTTCCGCCCTCCCTTGCTGCACCCCGCCATCACGCCCGACTGCGGCACAAAGGTGACGTTAGCTGACAAAATTGCGGTGCCGGTGGATAAGCCGACGTTCGGACCTTCAGCGAAGATCAATCGAGCAAGCACGTGGCACCGCGCCCTGCTGTTGACCGAGGGCTATACGGTCCGCAGACGTAGCGGCGCTCTCGATTTACGGTCGGCTAGGTCACATGAGCACGATCCGACCGTCGACGCCGGTGCGAAGCGCGCCGATATCTTTGATGTAGTCGATCACCTCTAATGCCGTGCCCGGCGCGTCGCTGGCAGCGAGTACGGGCTTGGCCGCTTGCAAGCTCGTGTAACCATCGCCGCCGCGCTGCATGAAATCGTTGGTGGCGAGTGAATAGATCTTCTTCTCGTCAAGCGGTGCATCGCCGACCCTGATCGAGAGCACACGATGGCCGAGCGGGCGGCTCGGATCGGCCTCGATCTTGAGGCCCGAAACCTGCGGAAAACGGCCGCTTGGATTGGGCAGCCGCGAGAGCCCGTTTTCGATCGCAGCCTTGAGGTCGCTACCGCTGACGTTGATGGTTACAAGGCGATTGCTGAACGGCAGCTCGGTGAGAATGTTGCG
>Ga0210402_10002816_pt1 | contig 16659 bp, 7 predicted proteins | sample IncBWC7MmetaG_FD_161055 | JGI IMG/M metagenome (GOLD analysis project Ga0210402, IMG submission 161055) | Forest soil microbial communities from Barre Woods Harvard Forest LTER site, Petersham, Massachusetts, United States - Inc-BW-C-7-M | ecosystem: Environmental > Terrestrial > Soil >... | reverse complement strand
GTATTTGTTTTCCGCCGCCACGCGGTAGTAAAAGGTGCCAACCTTGGCTGCGCTGTCGAGATACGAAGTGCGGCTGGCCTTGACCGTTGCGACCGCCGTTTCGCTGCCGCTGGCCAAGCCGCGATAAATTACGTAGTCCTTCAGCGGCGCCCCGCCGTTGTCGGGGACCGCCCAGGTCACCAGCGTTCCCGTGGCGCTTTGCAAAGCCGAGCCCACCTGGGGCGCGGCCGGCGCGGCCGGTTCCACCGGATCGAAGGCAGCGAACATGCGCCTTCCTCCCGACTGCCGCAGCACCGTGCCAAGAGCACTGCGCGAAGCCGTGTTCGGCGAAGACGCATCGCACGACCCCGACACACAGCCATCGGCGAATGCCCCCACCATGCGGCCCTGCGAGTCGAGCGTCAGGTCGTTGAAGTCCAGCAGATTCCGGTCCGCGCCGCAGGTGGTTCCGGCGATGCAAATTGAGCCCACTTGTACCGGATCGTTCGGCGTCGCATCTACCAGGAAGTAGTTGGCGCCGCCGTCATAGGTGGTGGCCACATAGGCGTGCCAGATCCCTTTGTAGTTGGCGGTGTCCTGCAAGTTGCCGGTCGTGGGTGAGCCGATGAAAAACATCGCCGCCCGGTCGGGGTCACCCGCCGCCACCGCGGGAAACACCGAGTTGGCGATGGAAAGCGCTGCTCCCACGTTCACCGATGAGCTCCACGTTTTGCCCTGGTTGCGTGAGACTGCCATTTTCGCGGCGCCGCTACCATCCTGGTAGCCGAAGTACGCCGTGCCATCGCTGGCCAGACCGATCGAAGGATCGTTGCCGATGGCCGGTGTGCTATCGGGGATCGGGCGTACCGTCCACGTCAATCCGTTGTCCGTCGACAACGCGACTGCCTGGTTGGCGCCGCATCCCCGATTCGGCACGTACACCGTTCCGTCAGGCGCCACCTTCACGTGCCCGTGAATACCGGCGCACTGGGTAAGATTGTAAATCGGCACGCCGGGGCCGAACGTAAGGCCGCCGTCATCGCTCCGCGCACAGAAAGCCGTGGCGATATCTTGCGAACAGTAGTAGACGGCGTTGTTGTAAGCCGGGTGTGGGAGAGGGGGAGGCGAGGCCGCTGTATTATAAGGGCCGCTCCCGACTGTCTGGTGATCCACCCCGGCAGGCTGACCCGAACCCTGCGATTGTAGCCAGCTATTGCCGTCGTCGTCCGAAAAGGCCATCACACTGGTCGCGCCAGCCAGTTGCGACTGGAAGAGCCGGCCCGGATGGCTTCCGCCGAAGTGATCGCAATGGCCGATCGGGTCCAGCGTGTTGATCGTCTCCACCGGAGTGGATACATCCGTCCAGGTGGCCGTGGCCGGCGAAGAGCAGTCATCGAATCGGAGGCGGAACTCATGCAGGTTGGAAGTAAAGAACGCGACGCCGCCCTGATTGACCGTGCCGAACTTGAGCGATGCGACGTTCGGATTCCAGTCGATGCCGATCGAAGGTTCACCGGAAGACTCCGCGCCGCCGGCGGTCACCGGTGCGGGGTAGACCTGATAGCGCGGAGCAATCCCAGTCGCCGGCGGAGGCTGCGGGGGAAGCGCCTCCAGCGTGATCGCTCCATTGAAGCTTTGGCCCAATGGATTCCAAGGGTCCACTACTACCGTATAGGCGCCGGAGACGGCCGGAATGGTGGCGACCGAGGGTTCCCCGCCGGCGGTGTCGGACCCCACCAGGTTACCGTTGGCGTCGAACACAAACACATCGAACTCGCCGGCGGCGATCGGGAAGCTGATGGTAACTTTGATTTGCCTGGTGGACGCATCGGCCGCTGCCACGTTCACAGTCAGCCGAAATGTGTCGCACTGCTCGGCCGGGATAGTAGCATCGCAAATGGGTGTGCCGTTGACATTATCGGTGACGTTGGGCACGGCGAACGGACCTGCCGTGTAGGTCACCGTCGGATTGCTATCGGTCAGCGTACCGCTCGAGGGTGAAGCAGCGAAGCTGGAGCAGGTGAGGGCAGACAGTACAAGAACGCACCGCAATGCGCCGTGTCGTCGGGTACACAGTTGCAAGAGTTCGTATTCCACGGCACGGTGTCATGCACATTTATTTCCTTTGTTGAGTACCGGACAGTCGGCAATCGTAACTGATTGAAAAACAATCCACCAAAGCCAGCACCACCCAACGGTGTGTCAGAACTTCACGGAGGTCGTTGAATCTTTTTCCCCAAGGGCGCGCTCGGCATTCGGCGCGGATTCCGGGCCGGTAGCGTCTCCCACGCCGGAACTTGGGTGCTGGCGGACGTGTGATCGCCCGAACCGCGCCCCTGCATCAGCGGCGTCCGAAAAGCCGACGCAGCAGTCCAACCCGGGTCTTCTGCGGCAAGACTTGAGCCCACTCTTTGCGAAGTTGCCGCTGATCCGCCGATAGAGTGTCCGGGTCTGCTTCCATGATCCAGCTCAGGTAAGTGTCGAAAATGGTGCGCCACCTGAGGTTGCCGGAGTTGCCATATAGAGTCATGAGAGCTGTCGCAGCCGTGGTTGTATTCGGATGCTGCACACCCAAACCTTCGGCGATAACGGGAACTGATTCTTCCAGCAGCGCTACCCCACGTTGGCGCTGGTTCATCAATTCGTATGCCTGAGCGAGCGTGGTTTGCATGACGGAGATTGTTAGAAGTTCTTGTTTGGTTTTTCGCGGCGCAGCCCGGATTGCATTTTCGAGGAGGCGCGCGGCGTCTTTCGTGTTCCCTTTCCCGGCCAGAACTGATGCCAGACCATTGGCACTGTTCAGCGTGTCCGCATGCGCCTCGCCGAACATCTGTTTTCTTGTCTCATACACCTCCCGAAACCACTGCTCCGCCTCATCCAGGTGGCCGGCCAAATAGAGCGTGTACGCAAGCTGATTTGTCGCGCCCAGCGTGGCGTAGTGGCGAATGCCCGCCAGCCTCCTCAATGCCTCGGTTGCCTTCCGCTGCAATGTGAGCGCTCCATCGAAGTCGCCCAGGGCGCGCTTCGTCACGGCGAGGGAGTTCATGGCCGTAAGAGTGTCCCGGTGCTCACTCCCCAAGACCTTGGCGCACAATTCCACATTTTTGATTTGCATCGGCAGGGCGGATTGATAATCGCCACTCGTGAAGTACGATACCGCGAGTTCCCCGATCGCTGTGAGCGTGTGTGCGTCATCCACTCCGGCTACCTGCATCAGTCCTTCCGCCGCTTCCTCCAGCAACTTGATCGCGCCCCGAACGTCTCCGAGAGCAAAGCGCCCTTTGCCTGCCTGTGTCATTGCCACCAGAGTGTCTTTGTGCCTCCGGCCGAGTTTCCGGCGCAGTTCGTCCAGAGCTTCCTCCTGCAGCTTGACTGCGGCCGCGACGTCGCCTCTCTCGCGAAGCACCTCTGCCAAGGCTAGGCGTGCCTTCGTCTGATTCAGTTTCTGGCGCTCGGATGAGTCACCTAACTCCAGAATGCACTGCCGCAAGAGGCGTTCAGCCGAATCGTATGCGCCCCTCTCGTAATCATAGTTGCCAAGGCAGTTGAGCAGATAAGGCGATTCGCTTCCAGCGGCGGGCAGAAGTTGTCGGGCATGAACGACATCGAATTCGATCTCCGGGTGAACGTTCCAGTCGCCCGTCGAGCCGGGCAGTTTCTCGACGAGCGCGTCGACGGCAGCCCGGCGAAGCTCTTCGGATCGTTCTTTCCCTGGATCCTGGAAGCGGATCACGCGGCTGACCAGACTATGCACGCTGAGATAGTCTTCATTCCGCTCGGAAAGAGATAGCCTGCCCGTCTGATGCACACCCAGCTCCAGCCGGGTCTCCGCGTCGCCGATTCCAGGCGGGCCCGCCTTTGCAAACGAATCGCGGATCAATCGCAGAGGAATGGGCGCTGCCGCGAGCACCGACGCGAGCCGCAGCAAATCGAGTCCTTCGGGTCCAAGCATGCGAATACTGCGCAACAGAGTCGCGGCGATGCTGGTCTCATGGCCCGTGGGGAGGAGGCCGGTAAACCGGGCGGCCAACTCCAACGCGTCCTCGTCCTGCCGCTGCAGCTCCTCGTGAACCGCCGCGAAGGGCTTGTCCGCGGCCGCCGCTGCGAGGCGGCTGCCGATGACAGCCAGGGCAAGCGCTTGCCGGCCGAGATCGCTGCAGATCTGTGCGGCAGCACTGCGTTCCGTCTCGTTGGCGGGCTCGCGAAACGAACACAGCAGGTTGTTGGCGTCGTCGGGCTCCAGTGTGCCTAGATCCAGGAGTCCGCCAAGCTGCTCGTATTCGGTGCTCCGTGTCGTGATCAGATTGCAGGCAGCCGCATCGGGCGCGAACCACTTCTGCAGCTCGCTGTTGGTTAGTCCCGGCGGAACATCGTCGACGATCCAGAGCACGCGGCCGCGACTGTGTAATGCTTCGGCAATGTTTCCCTCTACCTCTTCGATGGATTTCCCCTTCGTACTCAATCCGAGCAGCGCAGCGGTCGCGACAAACTGGCGCCTTCTCTCCGCCTCCTGGCGGTTCGGGTCGGTGGCGTCTCCAGCGTCATCGTGCCCATAAGCGCGCATCCAGAAGATGCCGCCGGGATATGCCGCCGCGAAACGCGCGCCGTATTCTTCAGCCAGCATGGATTTGCCGATTCCGCCCAAGCCGGCGATCTGTGCCAGAGCCAGGCCGCTCTTGTGAGTGATGATCGGCACAAACCGGGCCGCCAGCAACGAGTGGACCCGCCAGAGTTCTGGCAGCCTCCCGATGAATCGCCGAGGGCCCGGCCCAGGATGCCCGAACCATTGTGTTTCGGCTGGTCCAGCGACCGCCCCGAGTGGGTCCGTCAATCTCTTTAGGTGATCGTAGAGGCGGGCGGGCAGGTCCGGATCATCGGGGCCCCGAAAGAGCGCATCCTGCAGTTCGATGGGATGGATGTGATCGGCGGAGATCTCGGGATTAACCACCAAAACACGGTCGCGCGGGTCTCCCGCACTCTGGCCTTTGAGGAACGCGAACGTGAGCTCCCACTGGCAAGGCCGCCGCGTGGGGTAAGTTTTGGAATAGTAGGCCAGCAGTGCCTTCGACTGTCCTAGCCCCTCTTCAATCGAACGTGTGATGCCGGCGAACGCCGGTATGTTGTCCTCATCGACCCAGACCGAAATCCCTGTTTTGCGAAGGCGGCCGGCAAGCGTGGTCACCCCTGCCTTATCTTGGTGGGCGTAGCTAATAAACAGATCAAACACGTGCCGCGCGCCTGAACTCATAGTGTATCGCGGCAGAGTGCCCGGAACCTGTAGGCACCATGGTCGGCGCTCGAAGTCAATCTGCTGATCCTCCGGCCTTTACGTATCGTCCGCCGGATAGATCCTGATATGTAACGGTGACGGGCAACTGTCCCGTGGTCAGCAGCCGCCTGAAAGAGAATCACGGTGGGTGCCCTCCAGTCATTTCAGAGCTTGGTCCGCTTAACGGTGACCACACTTTTAAAACTCCCATCCCTCATTCCCTCAACAACATACACCCCGCGGCCCGCCGAAACCGCCGCGCTCTCATGCTTAGATGGAGTAGGACAGGGCCCGCTAAGCGCATTCCGCACCCCCCGATCCGACACGAGGTTTCCCATGATGTCATCCCAAGCTCAATTCGAAGCCACAGAAAGCCGGAGTAGGGTCAGAGCCGCGACTTGTCGCTCGACTGTTAGGGAGTGGTCGCCGGCCACACCCTACATGCCGGCCCCAACCGGCCTCCTGGCCAGTCAATCCAGCCTCCGAATTGGCATACTCCGATGAAACTAAGCAATTTACCCTCAAATTGGCTTCGTTCCGCCATTTATTACTGCACCGGGGAAAGGCCCCAAATAAGTAATGAAAAACACTAATCTTCTCTCAAGAACAGAAAGCTTCGAACCGGACCGCCGGGCTCTCGCATTGCCGTCAAACGCACCGTTAAGCCACGACGACCAATTCTTCCCCGTATTGCGCCTGTCCGTCGGCCGCGCATCGGGCCTCTGCGGCGAAGCAGCCACCGACTCGGGAATAGCTGTGTCAAAGTGGTGATAGTATGGCAATGCTCTGAGGGGCCGGGCCGTCCTTTTGTTATGCGCCTCACCAAGCTATCTCGCCTCGTGTTGTGGTCTGCCGTGGTCGCGGTTCTCGGCATAGGCTTTCTCCTGATCGCACGGGCGGAACAGGACACATCCCCAAACACAATTCCATTGCGGCTCATCGTCGTGAACTCCGCTACCCAAGCCGGCCAGATTCTGGAAGCACTCAACAGCGGCGCGGATTTCGCCGTGATGGCGCGCGAGAAGTCCGTGGATGCCACGTCCCTCGATGGCGGGTTCCTGGGCAGCGTCGATCCCGCTTCGCTTCGCGCGGAGTTGCGGGACGCGCTCAAAGGCGTGGAACCCGGGCGTCTTTCCCGCGTCTTCAAACTGCCCACCGGATTTGCCGTCCTGAAGGTTCTGCCACGGAGCGAGGTCTTGGATCTGGAGAATACCGAACGGGCCCGCCGGTCCGCTGTCAGCGCCGAAGGCAGCGTGCGGTTCGATTTCGACATCTCCGGCATCAATGAGTCGGAAGCAGCCCTGGCAGGGTTCCCCAAGCCAGACGGCTGGTATCTGGACCTGAGTGGGGCCTGTAAGCTTCGCACCCAGTCGTTTGCGGCCGTCAAGCAGCGCGCTGAAAAGCTTTTCGACCCGGCGAACGCCGCGCAGAACGCTGGCAGACAGGCGATCGATGTCATGTCGATGCGCGTGGCCGAGGGGCAACTGCATGCCTACCGGGGCGAGATGGCCCAGGCCATTGAGCCCTGGGAACTCGCCTACCGGATCGCCTCCACGGATCTCCCGCGCGCCCTGCCTTATCTGGAGGAACTCCTGGGCATCGGATACCTGCACCAATCCGAAATGGAAAACGGCGTCTACCGGAATCCCGGGGAACGGTGCCTGTTTCCGATGCGCCCCGGGACCAGATATGGCAAGACTGCGGCTTCGGAAAAAGCCATTGAGTATTTCTTGAAGTTCCTCAAGCAGAAGCCTGACGATCTGGAAGTCAAATGGTTATTGAACCTGGCGTACATGACCGTGGGAACCTATCCGGCGAACGTACCGAAAGAGTACCTGCTGCCGCCCGCGTCGTTCGCTTCCGCTGAAGATATCGGGCGCTTCACAGACGTGGCCACCGAAGCTGGGTTGAACCTGTTTTCGATGGCCGCGGGATTGATTGTCGACGATTTCGACAACGACGGCTTGCTGGACGTGGTCACCTCGAGTTTCGATATGTGCACGCCCATGCATTTCTTTCACAACAACGGTGACGGCACGTTCACGGATCGTACGGAGAAGGCTGGGCTGTCCGGCCAGTTGGGTGGCCTGAATATCATCCAGGCTGACTATAACAACGATGGCTGCCTCGACATTCTGGTCTTACGCGGAGGCTGGGAAATCCCCCAGCGGAAATCGCTGCTGCGCAACAATTGCAACGGAACCTTCACGGACGTTACGAAAGAGAGCGGCCTGGCGGATCCGGCAACCAGCTCCCAGACCGCTGTCTGGGCGGACGTCAATAACGACGGCTTCCTCGATCTTTACGTGGGAAATGAAAACGGGCCCAACCAACTTTTCCTCAATAACGGCGACGGCACGTTCAAGAACATCTCACATTCCGCCGGCGTCGACCGGGTGGCATACACGAAAGCAGTGGTAGCGGCGGACTACGACAACGACGGTTACGTGGACCTTTACGCCGCCAATTACCGCGGGGACAATGCGCTTTACCATAACAACCGCGATGGCACGTTTACCGACATCGCCAGGCAGGCTGGCGTCCTGGGGACCGGCCACACCTTCCCCGCCTGGTTCTTCGACTACGATAACGATGGCTGGCCCGATCTGTTCGTCACCAGCTATTACATGTCGGTGGAAGAGACGGCACGTACCTATCTGGGGCTGCCTCACAACGCCGGGACCCTGAAACTCTACAGGAATCTGGGGAACGGCGCCTTCCGCGACGTCACGGTGGAAGCCGGGCTCGACAAGGTCTTCATGCCCATGGGATCGAACTTCGGCGACGTGGATAACGATGGTTACTTAGACATCTATCTCGGCACCGGCGATCCAAGCTACGCCTCCCTGGTCCCCAATGTCTTGCTGCACAACAAGGGCGGGAAGTCATTTGTGGACATCACGGCGTCCTCGGGAACCGGCGAGCTGCACAAAGGACATGGCGTCGCCTTCGCGGACATCGACAACGACGGCGATGAAGACATTCTCACCGTGATCGGCGGCGCTACGCCGGGCGACAGTCACGCGTTCCGTCTTTTCGAAAACCCCGGCCACGGCAACGATTGGATCAGCATCCGTCTCATCGGAGTAAAGGCGAACCGCGCTGCCATCGGAGCGCGGACCAAGGTGATCGTGAAGAACCAGGGCCGCCCCGGTGAGGCTGGCGGACTGGAGACGCGTTCCATCTATCGCACCGTCGGCAGCGGGGGATCGTTCGGGGCTTCGCCGCTTGAGCAGCACATCGGCCTGGGAAAATCGGCGCAGATAATAAGCGTGGAGATACGGTGGCCGGGAGCCGTCGACTCGCCGCAAAAGTTTCTCGATGTTGGCAAGAACCAAGCCGTGGAAATCACCGAGTCTGCCAACGCCTACAAGAAGGTAGTCCGGCGGCCATACCGATTGGGGGGCGCCGGCAGGGGCGTTGTATCCCGATGAAACGCATCGCCATCGAACGCGGAAAATTTCTCGCGCTCGCGGTGTGTTTCTGGGTCAGCCCCATGTGGGCCCAGAAGCGCTACCCGGTGACCGGGATTATTCTGAAAATAGACCCGCCCCATCGGACCTTTGCCGCTTCCTGTGCCGCTATTCCCGGCTATATGGAGGCCATGGTCATGCCTTTCACGGTGCGCGATGAGCGCGCCCTCGATGGCCTGCAACCGGGTGCCCACGTCGAGTTCACGCTGGTCGTCGAAAAGGACCATTCCTATGCCGAGGCCATTCGCGTCCACCACTACGAAAGCCTGGAGCAGGAGCCGCTGCGCGCTCGCCGCTTACAGCTTCTGGCGGACCTGGAAACGCCGGCCGGCCCGATGGACAAGTTGGCGCCAGGGCAGCCGGCGGCGGATTTCACCCTGACCGATCAAGCGGGACAGCGCGTTACGCTTTCTCAATTCGCAGGCAAAGTTGTGGCCATCACCTTCATCTACACCAGTTGCCCCTTGCCTGACTACTGTTTCCGGCTATCCAACAATTTCGGACGCCTCAGCAAGCGCTTCGCGGACAGGATGGGCCGCGATCTGGTTCTACTCAGCATCACCTTCGATCCGGTGCACGACCAGCCGAAAGTTCTCGCAAAATACGCCAACACCTGGAAGGCCGACTCGAAATCGTGGCACTTCCTGACAGGCCCGCTACCCGACGTCAAAGCGGTCTGCCGGCAGTTCGGCCTGAACTTCTGGCAGGACGAGGGCTCGCTCACGCACTCGCTGCACACCGTCGTCATCGACCGGCGTGGAAAGCTGGCTGCAAACTTCGAGGGCAACGAATTCACGGCCGAGCAACTCGGGGATTTCGTGGACGTGATGCTGGCTAGGCAGTGACGCGGCCAAGACCGGTTATGATGCGGCATTTGATATCCAGTCTCGCCCCGCTGTTCGCCGTTTCGCTCCTCGGCATATCGGCGGGCCGGGCTGCGGATAACCAGGTCGCCAACCAGGCCGCCATCCAGGATGCGCTGGCGGCGCTGCAGCGAGGGGATTTCACCGCTGCCGAGCGGACGTTGCGTGCCGAGCTGCTGACGCACCCAAATGAAGCGCCGGTGCTGACCCTTCTAGGCGTGGCGCTGGACAATTTGCGGAAATTCCCGGAGGCGGATGCGGTGCACCGCCGCGCCGTTTCGAACGCGCCACGCTCGCCCGACGTTCTGAACAATTACGCCAACCACCTGGTGGGCGCCGGTGACGAAGCGGGCGCCCGAAAAGTCTACCTCCAGGTGGTCGCTCTCGATCCCGCGAACTCCAACGCCAACGTGCAACTGGCGCAAATGGCCCTCAAGGGAAAGCGCGGGGCGGAGGCTCTGGGCTATCTGCGGCGCCTTCCGGCTAACCAACAGGAAGCCGCCAACATCGCCATTCTCCGGCTGGGAGCTATGTACCTGGCGGGCGATCGTGCCCAGGCCGATGCCTTGGCCGCGCGATTGTCCGCTGTCATCGATGGCGACCTGGGGCTGAGCTTCTCGGCGGGCATGGCGCTCGCCAACGCAGGGGAATTCGATCGGGCCGAGACATTCTTTTCGAGGGCTCTGGCGGCAGCTCCGGCGGATTTCAACGTCCTCTTCAATTTGGGCGTTGTGGCTTCCCAAGCGGGCCATAATGCGCGGGGTCGAGAAGTCCTGGAGACGGCTCTGCGCCAGCAGCCGCGGAACGTCGACGTGCTCTACAACCTGGCTTCGGTGGATGCCGCATTGAAGCAAACCGATGCCGCCGTCCGGTTGCTGGCACAGGCGGCGCGCCTCGCCCCACAGCGCGCAGACATACAAAGGTTGCTGGCCATCACCACGTCCGACCTGGGAGCGTTGGAGGATACGGCCGCGGCCTGGGACCTGTATCTGAAACTTGAGCCGAATGACGATTCCGCCCGCCGCGAGCGTGGATTTACGGCCATGCAGATGGGGAAGGTCGAGCAAGGCATCGCCGATCTCAAATGGTTCGTGGCACGCCATCCTGACGACGCCGTCGGGCACTACGAACTGGGCCTTGCGCAAAGCAAAGACGAGCCGGTCAAGGGGCTGGCCCATCTGGACAGGGCGATCGCGTTGAAGCCGGATTTTGCAGCGGCGCATTCCGCTCGGGGCAGCTTGTACTATCAGGCTGGGAAGTTCCAGGCGGCGGTCGCGGACCTGGAAACCACCGCTTCTCTCCGGCCTGACGATGCCATCGCCCTCGATCGCCTGGGTCAAGCCTATTCGGCTCTGGACCGGCCTGCCGAAGCAGTACCGGTTCTGCGCCGCGCGGCCGGCCTGGCCCCGGATGATTCCAAGACGATGCTTCATCTGGCACGTGCGCTGGCCGATGCCGGACAAACCCGCGAGTCGAAGGAGGCGATGGACCGCTTCCGCCAACTCGGCCCCGTTACCGTCAAGGCCGTACCCGGGGGCCTGGTGGACTATCTGAGTCTCACGCCTGAGCAGCAGCGTGCCGATTACGGGGCCCGTGTAGAGAAGGCCGCCCGCGCCAATCCGAGTGACGCACTAGCGCAGGTTAGTCTTTTGAAATTGTTGCTGGAGGACGGCAATCGGGACCAGGCGGCAGCCACGGCTCACCGCATCGCAGGGCTGAAGCCCGGCCCCGCAATCCTCGCCGACGCCGGGCGCGCGCTCCTGGAGTCGAAACAGTACCCGCCAGCCAGGGAACTGCTGGAGCAGGCTGCGGCGGCCGGTCCATCCGCCGATGTGGATCTGGATCTGGCGATTGCGACCTTCCACGCAACGGGTAACCGCGAGGGGCTCCAGTTGATGGACCGTGTGCCGGAACCGGAGCGCAACGGCGACTATTACCTGGCGCGTGCCCAGATGCTGGATGCGTCCGGCAAGACAGATGAAGCGGCTTCCGCTTTGGACAAGGCTCTCCACGCCTCCGCCAAACGCCCCGATTTATACCGGCAGGCGACTGTTTTCCTGGTGAAGAACGGCCAGCTTACCGAGGCACTCGGGTTGCTCGATCAGGCGGCTCGGATTCTGCCGCAGGATCGCGAAATTCTAATGCTGAGAGCCACCACCCTGGAACGCGCCGGACGAACGGCCGATGCCGAACGTCTGCTGGGCGAGATTCAGAACCGCTGGCCGGAGTGGCACGCCATCTGGGTGGCGAATGGGGTTATTCTTGCGACCCACCAGCATTTTGAGGAGGCTCGCCACGCGCTCGACACCGCGGTTGCGCTGGGCGCGCGAAGTCCCGAAGCTCATTACTACCTGGCCGACAGCATACTCCGCTCCGCGGGCGGCCACCTCGACGGTGCGGAAGTGGCCATTCAGCACGCGCTCCGTCAGGCGCCGGACGATCCCTGGATATTAGAGCTCGCCGGCAGGATTGCATTGGCAAATGGCGACTACCAAACCGCCGTGCAACGGCTTCGCGAGGCCGTCCACCTGGGTCCGGCCATGGTCCAGCCACACATTACTCTCGCGCGGGCATACGGCGCGCTGGCCCGACCGGAGGAGGCGCAGGCCGAACTGGAGCGGGCTAAAGCGATCCAGCGCGACTCTTCGGGCGCGGACGAGGAGCCTCCTTATCCCAGCCGATTGTTCCAGCAGAAACCGGCCCGCGATTGGTAAAGAACCCTTCGCCAGGAGCATTGGTGTAAAATTCCTCCATGAAGACTGTCTGGTTCCGCGCGGCCGCCGTTGGCGTCGCCGCCCTCCTGTTGACCGCCGCATATAAGCGCGCCGAGCCCACTTCCGTTATGGCCGACGCCGCCAATGCGTTTCTGAATTCACTCTGGCCCGACCAGAAGGCAAAGGCGTCCTACGCCTTTGACGACGACGAACGCCTTAACTGGCACTTTGTGCCGACCGGAGCGAAGTATAAGCCGGGCGACCGCGAACTGCGCAAGGGCATGCCCTTGGGCGCGATGCAGCCCTTTCAGCGTGAACTGGCGACCGCTCTGCTTGCCGCCGGCCTGAGCCAGCAGGGCGTGATCAAAGCTCAATCGATTATGAGCCTCGAACAGGTTTTGCTGCTCCTCGAAGGCGCCAAACCAGCTAATCGCCGCGACCCCGATAATTACTTCATCACAATCTTCGGTGCTCCTTCCGCCAAAGGCACGTGGGGCTACCGCATCGAGGGCCATCACCTGGCGCAGAACTACACCATCGTCGATGGAAAGGTTTCCGACTCGCCGTCGTTCTTCGGTTCCAATCCGGCCGAAGTCCGCATCGGACCCCGTAAGGGACTCCGCGTTCTGGCGCTTGAAGACGACTACGGCTACGACATGATTGAATCACTCGACAAGACTCAGCAAGACGTGGCTGTGGTGGACAAGACAGCGCTGAAGGACATCATCACCGGAGCCTCCCGCAAGGCTGCCCTCAATGGCGCCCCGAACGGCCTCCCCGCTGCCAAGATGACCGCCGTGCAGTACGACAAGCTGATGACCATCATCGAGCTATACGCTTCGAACGTGCCGCAAGCGATGGCGGAAAAGCGTCTGGAACTGGCGCGGAAGCAGCCGAAGGACGCCACCTTCTTCGCTTGGACCGGCGCGGTGGAACGCGGCGGCCTGCACTATTACCGCATCCAGACGCCCGGCTTCTTGATTGAGATGGATTGCACGCAGGATGAAGGAAATCATGTCCACTCGGTGTGGCGTAATTACGAGAACGATTTCGGTCTTGACCTGCTCAAAGCCCATTACAGCGCGAGCCACTAATGAACAAGCGTGCCGGTGAGGACGTTGGACACGAGGCCCGCCATGATTGGCCCCGGAAGCCCTTCTGGAGATGAGGTGATGGGATCCCAAGTTGCCCACCAGGTTGTCACAGAATCCGATGCTCAGATGACTACCCGCTTCCACTTCCCCCGACGGAAGAGAATCACCGACACCACCGCCAGCACCGATTCCGCGATACAGATTCCCAGATACACGCCGCGCGGGCCCAGACCGGTGGACCGCGCCAGCCACCAGGCCAGCGGCAGTTGCAGCATCCAGTAGCAAAACAGATTGATCCACGTGGGTGTGGCGCTGTCGCCGGCCCCGTTGAACGCCTGCTCCATCACCATGCCCCAGGCGTAGAATGGGTAGCCCAGGCTGATGTACCGCAGCGCCGTGACGGCGATGGGCGCCATCGCCGGGTCATCGGTGAACAGGCTCACCACCGCCCGCGCGAAGGCGAAGAACACGATGCCCACCGTGGTCAGGAAGACCATGTTGTAGCCGCCGGCAAGCCAGACGACGCGTTCGGCGCGGTCGGGCCGCCGCGCTCCCAGGTTTTGCCCCACCAGCGTGGCGGCGGCGCTGCAGATGCCCCAAGAAGGGAGGATCGCAAACAGAATGATCCGGATAGCCAGCGAATAGCCGGCAATGGCGGCGCTGCCGAAGATGGCGTTGATGCGCGCCAGCGTCATCCAGCTTGCGGTGGCGATGAAATACTGGATCATGGCGGTGCGCGCGACGCCCAGGATTCGGCGCAGCACCGGCCAATCCAGCCGCAGATGGCGGCGCGCCACCGCCACGCGGGCGCGTCCACCGAACAGAATCGAGAGTTGGTAGAGCACGCCGATACTGCGGCCGGTGGTGGTGGCCACGGCCGCGCCCGTCACGCCCAACTTCGGGAAGAATGCCAGGCCATAGATGAAACACGGGTCCAGCGCCAGGTTGATGAGGTTCGCCAGCCACAGCGTGCGCATGGCGACCGCGGCATCGCCGGAGCCTCGGAATACGCCGTTGATGAGGAACAAAAGCATGATGCAGGCGTTGCCGCCGAGGATGATTCTGGCGTAGACGGAGCCGGTCTGAACCACCCCAGGCGTGGCATTCATCAGGCCGAGCAGCCAGGGCGCGGACAAGGCGCCGCCAATTCCCAGCGCCACGGCCACCAGGATGCCGAACCCGATTGCCTGCACTGCCGCGATGGAAGCGCCTTCGTGATCTTTCTCGCCGATGCGCCGCGCCACGGTGGCGGTGGCGGCCATGCTGAGGCCAAGCGCGACGGCGAAGATGAGAACCACCAGCGACTCGGTCAGCCCCACGGCCGCCATCGCGTCGGCCCCCAGATGAGCCACCCAGAAGGCGTCTACCAGGCCGAAGGTGGATTCCATCGCCATCTCCAGAATGGTTGGGATGGCCAGCAGCGCGATGCCGCGGCTCAGACTGCCCTGGGTGAAATCCTGGTTCGTGCCGGCGATGGCGGCGCGTAGGAATTGGAATTTGCCGGTGCGGGTCGTTTCTGTACTGGTTTGCATTTGGGACCTTTCCGGAGACTATTTCAGACATGCTCCGTCCACGTTGATTTGGTTCTTTGGAGAAAGGGACCGATAGTGTGCGCGAAAGCCGTCGAGCTCTAGCAGCGCCGTCGAGCGCTAGGAGCGCCTTCGAGTGCGCGGAGCGCCCGCGGATTTCGCTATCGATCTACAGAAACAGAGGTATTAAACATCGGCTGCCTGCTTTGAAAAAGTGTACCACAGAAGGAGGGTATCCTGCTCTTGCCCATTCCACCGCATTCCAACGGATCCGCGTTACCTATTCCACCGGGCGCGGCGCCAGGTTTTCGGCCTTCCAGCGCATGGCGGCGAAGATGCGGGTGCGGCCGCCGGGGTGGTCGAAGAAGATCCACTCTTCGATGGAACCCGGGTCCAGTTTCCGGTATTCGCCGAGCAGCAGATCGGCCTCGGCTTCGCCATCCGGCTGGCGGGCGGCGTTCAGGCCGTACATGTCGGCTTCGAACTCCTGGGTCCGCGTGAAGGTATTCTCAATGGGCGAGAGCCCCAGCGAGATCGCGGAAATCAGCAGTGCGGCCAGCGGCAGCACAGCCACGTCGGTGACGCCCCTGAGCCTCCAGCGCGTGCCCCAACGAAGCAGGCTCCAGTCCAAAGCCCGGCGAAGCCAGGTGAACGTCAGCGTGAAGACGATGGTCGAAAAGAGAATACCCTTGTAGATGTGATTCATCACGAAGTGGCCCATTTCGTGGCCCATTACGGCTTCAATGGCTTCGGGCGAGCAGCGGTTGAGCAGGTTGTCGTTAAGGCTGATGCGCGTGGTGCCCAGGAAGCCGCTGACGTTGGCGCTGACGCGCTTGCTCTGTTTGGAAGCGTTGAATTCGTACACCTCGGTGACGGGGATGCCGTTGGCGCGCGCCAGCCGCAAGATCGAATCCTTGATTCGCTGATCCTTCAGCACCGTGTAGTCGTTGAAGAGGGGTGCGATGAAGACGGGCGCGATCAGAGCGCCAATCATCACAAAGACGATACTCACCACCGCTCCCCAGATGTGCCAGGCGCCGGGCAGCCGCCTGACGATGCCGACCAGCGCGGCCACGGCAAGCCCGCCCAGCACCAGTCCAAGCAGCAGTTCCTTGGTCTGGTCGCCCATCCAGGAAACGAAATTCTGGTTGGAGAGGCCGTACTGATGCTCGCGGAAGAACCCCTCGTAAACCGTCAGCGGGAAGCCGGCAATGGAGGTGACCAGAATGTATTGCGCCCAATAGACCAGCGTCTGGAGGGGCCCGCGGCGCGTGATGCGTTCGGCCAGGTCGCGCATGCCAGCCGAAAGTCCGGTAGCGAGCAGCACCAGGGACAATACGGCGCCGTAGAGGAAATCCCAAAGCGTCAGCCAGTAGCCGCCCTCGAAGTAGGCGTCGCTGCGCTGGCGTTGTGGTGTGGGGAAACTGGCAAGGTAGGCGTTGGTGGCGGCGGTGGCGTCGAAATGGCTGGAGGCTTGCGCCTCGGGCGGGATGGTGAGGTGGTGCGGCGCGGGTATCTGCGCGGGAGCCTGCGCGGCCAGGGCGGCCGCCAACAGCGCCAGCAAGGTGAAGAGCCGCGGCATGGCCTTTTGAGGCATGGCCTTTTAAGGTTGGAACGGCCAAACCGCGGTGGTCGTATAGCCGCCATCCACGGCGATCAGTTGCCCCGTGATGTAATCGGCCCCTGCGCCGGCCAGAAAAACCGCGAGTGGCGCCACGGCTTCCGGCGTCGCCGGGTT
>Ga0210402_10002815_pt1 | contig 16663 bp, 13 predicted proteins | sample IncBWC7MmetaG_FD_161055 | JGI IMG/M metagenome (GOLD analysis project Ga0210402, IMG submission 161055) | Forest soil microbial communities from Barre Woods Harvard Forest LTER site, Petersham, Massachusetts, United States - Inc-BW-C-7-M | ecosystem: Environmental > Terrestrial > Soil >... | reverse complement strand
AAGACCGCTGAAAGCGCTGGCGACCGAGAACGGCGGAGTGACTGTACACACAAAACCATTTGAGATTAAGACCGCGCGGTTAAGGATTAAGAAGGCAGAAGCCGCAAGTGGAGAGGCGAGCTCGAAACAGTAAACAAGATCTGGCAAGACCAGCAGCGGTTGAAGCGCTCGGAGGGGGGTCTCTTTAAGTTTGACCGGCCCTGGCTGTGCTCTTGGGTCTCGGCACCCAATTGCCCGCTAAGCGCTTCTGCCCCCGACAAGGCTGCTTTAAGACGGCCCGGAGAAACAGCCCCATCCGTCGTTATGCCCTCCCCAACGGTCCGCAACGGATTGCAGCAAGCTTTCAAAGTTAGTGATCCCCTGGTGGGATGCAGGCATGTGTCGGAATACGAGTACGTCCCAAGGAAAGTCCTGATTTGGATAATCTCCCTTCACCGAAATCTCGCAGCCTAATGAGCGAAATGTGTGGACGGGAACCAATGTAGACCGTTATGCTACGCCGCATGACACTATCTGCTCGCAACAGGCTTGAAGGTAAAATCACAGAACTCCAGCTCGGCGGAGTGATGGCGCACGTCGTGGTCCGTGTCGGAGACAATCTCATTGAGAGTGTGATTACCAGACGAAGCGCCGAAGAGATGAGCCTCAAGGTGGGTGACACAGTTTCGGCAATAATCAAGTCCACGGAAGTCATGCTCGAAAAGAAGTAAGAACTGAAGCCGGTCATTTTCCGCCTCTGAGACGGAGGTGTCACATGCTGGGTCGAGTTCTGCGCACAGCATTTTTCTTGATTTCTGCCTACGCCACCTGCGCTAATTTCACATGTATACCGGCTGTGGCCGCACAAACGTCTAACGAGGTTGCACAGCTCAAAGTCGGCGGCGCGGTTTCGACGCCCCTTACACTGACTATCGCGGACCTAAAGAAAATGCCGCGAACTACCCTTCACGTCGAAAATCCACATGACAAAAAATCCGAGGTTTACGAAGGCGTTTTGCTCGAAGAATTGCTCCGCAGGGCTGGCGCACCTCATGGAGAACAGATTCGAGGGCCATTCATGACCACTTACGTGGTCGCGGAAGCCACCGACGGCTATCGCGTGCTGTTCGCTCTCGCTGAGTTGGACGCTGACTTTATGAACTCAGAGGTTCTTGTGGCTGACACGTTGGATGGTGCCCCGATCGACGCGAAGCGTGGTCCGTTTAGGCTTGTCGCGCCGCATGATAAACGGCCGGCGCGGTGGGTGAGGATGTTGAAGTCGATAACCGTGTCCTCACCGAAGGAATTGAATTAAATGAGAGAAAAGCAAAACCTCATTGTCACGGCCAAACCGCCTAAAGATAGCGGGGCCCCCGGCTTCCTGTGAAGAAGAATAAGAAAGGCCCAAGAACTCAATTAAGCAATCAGAACCTCCCCTCGCGACGATTTCTTGGTGAACTGCATGCTTCGAACAAGTAACCCAGACCGCTGCTGAATGGCTCGCGTATAATTCGCTCCTGCCGTGGCAAGCGACTCCCGTTGCTGCTTCACGCGATCTTGGATCGAGTCTCCCAACTTCCCCCCAATTAGACACCGATGGCGAACGCCTTCAATAGCTTGCAAGCCATGGGGAAGGGGGGCTGTCCTACAAGCCTTCTCGTCCTCTCATCGTTACTTCGTACTCTCCCCTCGTCCCGATCCGCTGGCTCCGAGCCACTACCCTTCGGACTCCTCACCAGTCACCAACTACCGATCACCAGCTTGCCCTGAGCGTAGCCGAAGGGCCGCTCTCTCCGCACTGGCTACCAGCTGCTGGCCTCTTGGCACTGAACGGTGTACAGTCAGGCGGCGAAACGAGGTCTATAGAGTGAACAAAAATCTGGCAAAAGCAGCGGCGGTCGGGGCGCTGGGTGGTTTTCTCTTTGGATTTGATACCGCGGTCATTTCCGGGACCACGCAGGCGTTGACTGCCGTCTACCACCTGACACCGGGACAGCTTGGCCTGACGGTTTCGATGGCGTTGATTGGAACAGTGATTGGCGCGATGACAGCCGGCATTCCGGGACAAAAGTACGGGGGCCGCGAAACGCTTCGGGTCCTCGCCATCTTTTACGTGCTTTCGGCCTTGGGCTGCGCGTTTGCCTGGAACTGGCACGTATTGCTGGCGGCGCGGTTTATCGGCGGACTCGGCATCGGAGGGTCGTCGGTACTGGGCCCCGTGTACATCGCGGAACTTGCGCCGGCAAAAATGCGCGGGCGGCTGGTGGGGATGTTTCAGATCAATATCGTCGTCGGCATTTTGATGGCGTATCTCTCGAACTACATCATTGCGAGCTTTGGGCTGGGAGCTGCGGAGTGGCGCTGGCAGTTAGGCATCGCCGCACTACCGGCGTTTATTTTCCTGATTCTGCTCTTCGGTATCCCGCCCAGCTCGCGGTGGCTGGTGACCCAGAAACGCGTGGAAGAAGCGCGCGGCGTGCTGCAGTCGATGGGCGCGGAAGATTCGGAAGGCGAGCTGCGCGAGATCGTCGAATCCATCCACCTGGACAAGCTGCAGACGTCCGAGCCGCTGTTCCAGTGGAAATACCGGCTGCCCATTTTTCTGGCAATCACGATTGGGATGTTCAACCAACTTGCAGGCATTAACGCCATTTTGTACTACCTGAACGATATTTTTGCGGCTGCCGGGTATGACAAAGTTTCGGGAAGCTTGCAGGCAGTGGCAATTGGCTGCATGAACCTGGTAGCGACGCTGCTGGGAATGGCAATGATAGACAAATTGGGGCGGAAAACGCTGTTGCTGATTGGCGCAGTGGGGACGGCGGTTTGCCTGTTCGGAGTCTCGGGAGTTTTCTACTCCCAAAGTCATCGGAGCTCCCTGCTGTGGCTGCTGGTGGCGTACATCGCTTTTTTTGCGATTTCTCAAGGGGCGGTGATCTGGGTGTACATCGGAGAGGTGTTTCCGAATCGCGTGCGCGCAAAGGGGCAGGGATTGGGGAGCTCTTCACACTGGGTGATGAATGCGTTGATTGCATACTATTTCCCGCAGGTTGCGAAGTCTTCGGGCGGGGCGCCGTTTCTGTTGTTTGGAGTAATGATGGTGGTGCAGTTTGTGGTAGTCCTGCTGTTTTATCCAGAGACGAAGGGCGTCAGCCTGGAGCAGTTGCAGCATAAGTTGGGGATTGAATAACACTGCCGCAGCGCGCTCAATGCGCTGCGATGGTCATCTCGATGCCGTATTTCGGGCGGAGAGTTACTAGCGGCTCGGGAATGACTGGGAATCCCTTTTTCAGACGGAAACTGAATTTTTGGGCGATCGCGGCGACTACCAGCGCGGTCTCCAGCTGGGCGAAGCCTTGACCGATGCAACGGCGAGGGCCGTCTCCGAATGGGAAGTAAGCGCCGGGAGGCAGGCGCTGCTCCAAGCCACTTAGCCAACGCTCCGGCGTAAATCGCTCCGGCTGCTCGTAATATCGTGCGTCGCGATGCATCACCCACTGCGAGGCAAGGAGCGTACTTTGCGGCGGAATCTCATAGCCGCCGACACTGACGGGTTCTACATTCATGCGCGCCATGATAAAGGCTGGCGGATAAAGCCGCAGCGACTCGTGTATGACCGCGTTGAGGTACGGAAGCTTTTCGAGGTCGGAAACTTCCGCGGGCTGCCCGCCGAGAACGGAACGGAGTTCTTCGTGCAACCGCGATTCGGCCTCAGGATTTTCGCTCAGAAGATACCAGGTCCAGGAGAGGGAGAGAGCGGTGGTTTCGTGGCCGGCAACGAACAGGGTCATGGCTTCGTCGCGGACCTGCCGCTCGCTCATCTGACTGCCGTCTTCGTTCATGGCAGCCATAAGCAGGGATAGAAGATCATTGCGGGGCTGGGTGTCTTTCTTGCGGTCGGAAATGATGCCGTAGATGAGCGAATCCATGTACTCGACTTCGCGGCGGGCGCGCCGATTCGCGGGCGTAGGCCAACTTGCGGGAACTCGCCATGGAGAGCGACCGCGCCGAAGGTAATAGCGCATCAGAAAGGTCATGGCTTTTCCGATGGATTCCGAATCGCCGGGGAGGCTGGTGCCAAAGAGAGTGCGCACCGCGACCTCGAGCGTGAGCTTCATCATTTCTTCGGCGATGTTCCGGGTTTCACCGGCTTGCCAGTGCTTCATCCGCTCCAACGCGCAATCCACCATGACGGGCGAGTATTCGTTGGTGCGCGAACGGTGAAAGGCGGGTTGAGCGAGGCGACGCTGGCGCCGCCAGAAGTCGCCCTCGCTGATGAGAAGGCCCTGGCCGAGCAGCGGCCCGATGACGAGTTTTGTGAGAGTGCTTTTGTGCAGTTTGGCGTGGTCGAGAATCAGCAATTGCTGGATGTAGTCGGGTCGATTCAGCAGGATACGGTTCATTCGCAGCACGGGCATACTGACAATGTCGCCATACTGACGCGCGAGCCGTTGCAAAGTGCCGAGGGCGTCGTTGCGGACATCGAGCGCCAGACCGAGAAAGGGCAAGCCTTTGGGGCCGGGCGGGGCGTGGTTTCCGTTGGTGGTCATCTTGGCAGCGTGAAGTTCACTTTAGCCACGCAAAGTAAATAACGTAGAACCAGCTGAAGATGCCGTGGACAATCATCCATAAAATGGAGTGGTGAGCGCTCCAGGACAACGTGATCGCGAGCATGCTGCCAAATCCCCAGACGCCGACGCCTGCCGAACGTCCGCCGCCACCATTGCTCATGGGAGTTCTCCTCGTGTGTGAAATCGGGTGCTGACAGTTTAACCTGAGGAGCAAGATTGTCTCGCAAGGAAAGGTGGCGGAGAAGATCGTTTCCCGGGATTGAACGGAAAGACTCTCAGGCGCCAAAGGGGCGCCAGCTAAAGTCAGATTGTTCTGGGAGTGCGGCGGGATGGGGAGCGCCGCTTAATTCACGGTCAACTTATACGAGGCGGAGTGGCTGAGGCTGCCTGAAGTACCGGTTACCGTGATGGTGTAGGTCCCCTCTGGAGGTCCTTGCGTTGGCGGCGGCCCGGATCCTGTGTAGGTGCCACCACCACAGGATACGCAAAAGCCTCCGAGAAGTAGAATGGCTGAAGCGGCGAGCGATAGCCTGGCGCGTGGAATGCCCCTCGATCGGTGCAAGATCAGGGCAAGCAGCAGCCACGAGATGCTTAATGGCAAGGCTTGCCAAGGAAGTGGTGGCAGGACAAAGTGCGGCTTGCCTGTGAGGATAGCGCCCGAGCGCATGGTCGTACTCACAGAAACAGTAGCTGTGGCCGCGTTTGTGCCGTCCATGGACGAAGACATGGGCGAGACGGCGCATGTCGAGGCCATGGGCGCGCCAGGACACGTCCAAGATATCGTTTGGTTGAATCCACCGGAAGGCGCGGCGGAAACGGAAAAGTTTGCCATTTGCCCGGCGGTGATTGTCGAGCCGGAGGGAGCAGCGACAACGCTGTAGTTCGGCGAGCCACTTCCCACCGGCAAAGCGGCGAGAGCCATCAGTAAATCCAGGCGACCGTTGCCCAAGTCTGCGCCGACAAATTGAGCGTGGGCAATTGCGGCGGACGCAACAGACTGGTTGATGTCAATCTTGAGCGCACGTAGGAGAGCCGCGCCGCCGGAGACGAAGGGTGCGCTGAAGGACGTTCCCCAACCAGCGGAGTAGGTGCTGAACGGAAACGTAGTGATGATCGCTTCGCCGGGAGCGGCGACCCAGACGATGGCGTTTCCATAATTCGAGGAGGCCGAGCGCGTATCGAGATCGCTGGTGGACGCTACGCCCATAACGTCCGTTTGCAATGCGGCTGGGTAAACTGTTTCTTTTGCCCCGTCGTTGCCTGCGGAAGCTGCACAGATGATGTTGAGTCTGTTTGCGTAGTCGAGCGCGCTCGAGAGTTCCTGGGACGGGGAAGTGAAATCGAAACTCATGTTAATCACGCTGGCGTTGTTTTGGGCGGCGTAATAGATGGCGCGGAGAATGTCCGACAGGTAGCCCGTGCCATCGGAGTGGAATGCCTTCAGCGGCAGGAGTTGCGCATTCGGGGCGACGAGATGGATTACGCCCATCACCATTGTTCCGTGGCCGAATGCCGCGTATTGAAGATTTCCGTCGAGGACGGCGGCAGTGGACTGGTCGAGAACTGCAGCAGTCGATTGATTCACAATGGCGGGTTGGCAATTGGGACAGGGCGTGGGAGCGGGCGAAGTGAAATCGGTCATCTCCGAGCCGCCCGGCTGATTGCGCGTGAAGTCGTAACCCGCGAGGAGAACGTTTTTCAAGGCGGGATGATTCGGGTCGACGCCGGTGTCAATGTCGGCGACGATTCCCTTGCCCGATACCTGGAACGTGTTCTGTGCGTCCTGAACGCGGACGATGCCGGATGCGGGCTGGTTGGCGTAGCCGTTCCACACAGTGTTACCAAAATAATTTACGAGAGTGCTGTCAGTAAGTCCGGCAGGCGGTGTGGTAACAGCATTGAGGCCTCCGAGCAGGGTGAGCACTTGATCGAGTTCGGCGTCGACAATGCCTGGTGTGTTGCGCAGCAGTGTTAGCAACGTCGTCGGGTCGATTGCGGAAGGCGCGGTAAGGAGGAAAACCTGGTTCAGCGTGCCGTCGATGGCAGCCACGACGGTGCAATTCTGCGAGACGCAGAGCTGCGTTAGAACGGTGTTGCCAAGCGTGGAGCGGACAATGAAGCGGTTATCCGCTCGGGCGGGGGTAGTGAAAATAGAGATTAAAAGCGTAGCCGCAAGCCACATTTGGCGTTTCATGGCTCGGTTGTTCCTCCTGTGCAATTCCCCTTCCGGGTTCCCGCCGGCCGTGGTTCGGTCCTAATTTGAAATCTCAATCGTGATCAGGTGTCAGCACAGGCGACTGCGCGAACGCAGGCGACACCAGCGCACACAAAATCCAGCATAGGAATAAATAAAACCAAAACGCGTGGCAATCATAGACGGGAAAATACGGAAATCCCCGTAAGGTGGATACCTGAAGCCCCGAGGTGGTCGCTATAAGGCGGACGAGACGGAAGTGCCGGCGGCGGCAAACACGGTGGACATTTCGGCTTGGGCGAAGGAGAGGAAGGTACGGACGACAAGGGGATCGAACTGCGTGCCGCTGGATTCGTTGAGGCGGCGGACAGCTTCCTCGTAGGGAAGACCCTTTCGATAAGGGCGCGACGAAACCATGGCGTCAAACGCATCGATTACACAGACAATGCGGGAGACGACAGGAATTTCTGTGCTCTTCAGGCCGGCAGGATAGCCCTTACCATCGAACGATTCGTGGTGGTGGAGAATATCGAGCGCCGCGCGTTCGAAACCCGGAAGCATCCTCAGGACAGCCCAGCCATACTCAGAATGCTTTTTCATGAGGGCGTATTCGTCTGCGTCCAGGCGTCCGGGCTTGCGGAGAATCGCGTCCGGGATCCCCACCTTCCCGATGTCGTGGAGAAGCGCGGCTACTTCAAGATTCTGAAGCTCGGATTCCTCGAGGCCAAGTTCCTGCCCTACGCGCATGCCCCATTCCGCCAGGCGAGTGCTGTGGACGCCGGTGTTGAGGTCCTTGAGATCGAGGAGTTGATTGAAGGCACAGATGACGGAATTGCGGAGTGCAGCAGACTGTTCTTCCAGTTGCTTGATCCGGAGAGACTCCGGCGCCCCGAGAACCGGGGATCCTTCCGAGGTCGCTGGAGTCTGGTAATTCGACATTGGGGTTATTTGCAAAACAACAAGCAAGCGCCGGAGCCGGACGAAGAACTCGAACTGTTCACCCATGCAGACACTGCCTGGTAGATGTCGAGGCGCCCGTGGTTGAGATCCGGCGTGAGCTGGATTGCGTGGGAGAGTGCATTCGCGGCCTGACTTTGATTCAGGGAGGGCTTTGCACTCAACATCAGGGCTGCGGTGCCGGCGACGAGCGGCGAACTGAAGGAAGTGCCGGAAGCGCTGGCGTAGGTTCCTCCGGGGAAGGTGCTGATGACGTTTTCACCCGGAGCGGCGATCAAGACGTCGACAGAGCCGAAGTTGGAGAAAGTGGAGCGCGTGTCCCAATTCGTGGTGGAAGCGATGCCGACAACGTAGCTGTTCAGCGCAGCAGGATAAACCGGCGCGCTGGTGCTTTCATTTCCGGCGGCGGCAACCAGAACAACACCGGCCTTGTTGGCATAGGAAACGGCTTGAGTGAGCGATGGCGAATTGGAAGTGAGGTCGAAGCTCATGTTCACGACGTTGGCATGATGCTGAACAGCGTAGTAGAGAGCGGCGACGATGTTGGAAAGATAGCCGGTGCCATTCGAGGAGAAGGCTTTGAGCGGAAGAATCTGGGCCTTGGGAGCCACGAGATGGATGAGGCCGGAGGTCATTGTGCCGTGGCCGAAGGCGGTATAGTCCGGACCATCGAGCACGGCCGCGGTGGACTGGTCGAGAACGGCTGCAGTGGATTGCTGGACGTAACCGGGCTGCTGATCCTGAGAGTCGGTGTCGACATAGCCGCTCTGCAATTCACTGACGTCGAGCCATTCAGATGCGCCGGGCTGATTGCGGGTGAAATCGTAGCCGGGAAGCAGAACGGCCTGGAGGACAGGGTGATTGACGTCAACGCCTGTGTCGATCACAGCGACGATGCCGCTGCCGCTGATCCGGAATCCGTTCTGGGCGTCCGTAAGACGGACGATCTGCGCCGCAGGCTGAGCAGCATAGCCATGCCACACGACGGTGCCGTAGTAATTCACGGGAGCAGTGTCGTAGAGGCCCGAGGGGATGGACGGAAGCGGCCGTTGCGGGATGGGCAACAGGCGGTCCGCCTCAACACTGACGATTCCGAGCAGGGATTCGACCAAGTTTAGAGTGCCGTTTACCAGATTGACGAGGAGGTTGTTGGTGGAGGTGACCAGAAAGGTCTGGCCGACCTGGCCGTCAAGGCCTCCCTGCACCTGACAGTGCAGAAGATTGCAGAGATTGAGGACGGAGGACAAGCCGCCCGTGGTGCGAACGATATACCGATTTTGAGCCGCCGCAGGCTTGGGGACAAATAGCACGAGGGCGATGATGGCGACGATCAGGGTGAATCGTTTCATAGTTGCAACCCCTAAGGGGTTCTCCCACAAGTGGATTACTCGCTAAATCGGCGCGAAACGTTTCCCTGGAATTTTCTAAGGGAAGGCTTTTCGAGCCAATGGTACGAGCATGTCTTTTCGACTAAACAAGCTTCCCATTGCGCTTGGTACTTTCGTACCAAGCTGGGAACGCGGGGAAACTCTTTCAAAATGGGCGTGGTTCATGCCTTTTCCTCCGGCAGACGGCCCAGCGCTTCCCGGAGCGAGATCACAATCGGCTCGCCGGAAGGGGTAGCAAAAGTCAGTTGCAAATCGCCACTGTTTTTCACTTCGCCGCTGAACTCGCCAAATTGGTTCGCGGCCGTGTGCACCACGTCTCCGTGCATGTTGGAAACGAGTATGCGGGTGCCGACAGCGATCATTTTCGGATTGCTCAAATTCAGCAGCTGGCCGGTCACGACGATGAGATTGCCGTTGGGCTTCATCTCAAGCTGCACATCGATCTGGTAGGGATCGGCGCGATAGAGCATTTGCCGCGTGCCGGCGCCAGCAGAGCGGAACCCTGCGAGCATGGGCTGTAGAAAGCTGTCGAAGAGAAGCTTGACCTTGCCATCAGCTCCTTTGTTGTGCGGGCCGAGCGCGACGCCCACAAAGGCCGCTTTCGCTATTCTGACAGCGCTTTCTGGAGGCTGATAGTTCCCTTCCACAGCCGCCGACGCCCGGACTCGCTGCCAGAGCGAGACGGTTTTTTGACAAGACTTGCACCCAAGATTCAGGTGCTTGTCCATCTGTTGCCTCTCGGCAGTGGCTACCGCCTGATTCACAAAGTCGATCCATTTCTCAACGCTAAAATGTTCCATCATTCCCCCAGAATCCTCTCGGCACCCCATACACTCCCCAGTGGACGGGATGAAAGTTTTACCCTCATTGGATAAGGGGCGAGAGGCGGTAGAAAAATATAGAGTATTTGTGTTTAGTTAAGTCTCTTGGAATCAGTGAGTTTTCCAAGGAGGACGAACGGGGCCCAGAAATAGGGGTGGGGATTCTGCTGACGCAGTTGCTGCATGGCGAGTTGCAACGCGCCCGCCATTTCGCCTGACCGCAGGTACTCGCGATAGAAGAGCTGCATCAGTTCGGAAGTGCTTTGATCATGGACGTCCCAAAGGGAGAGCAGGAGGGTGGAAGCACCGGCGCAGAAAAGGCCGCGTTGCAGGCCGAGTAACTCATCGCCGGCGGCAACGAAGTTCATGCCAGTGGCGCAGCCGCTTAGGGCGACGAGATTCGCATTCAACCGCATCTGGTAGAGGTCGAACAAATTCAGGTAGCCGTCCCCGAGGCGGATTCCGGAAAACATGGGATTGTCCTGGCGGTAGACACCATGCGTGGCAATGTGGAGCAGGCCGATGTGTGGGCCTCTTTTGCGTAGCAGCGACGATGTGGCTTCCTTTCCCGTTCGAAGCGTCGAATGCGGCAGGAGCGCCGCGACAGATTCAGCTTCCTGGAGAATCTGCGGGGCGCGATCGTCAGCGATTCCGAAGACCAGAGAATCCGTGTTGGTGCTGGCGGGCTTCTCCTGGCAGGCGAAGAAGACCGAGGAGCTGGGGGCGTAGGAAATCGTGAAAGCATCGCAGAGGTACTCCTCGCCGGTTCTGAGAGCGTGGAACGGCAGGAAGTGGAGAGGACCGTGGGGGACGATAATCAGGTGCTTGCCGAGGCAATACTGGCGGAGCGGAGCGATTAATTCGTCGTAAAGAGATTCGAGATGGCTTTGCGTGGCTCGCAGGAGTGGGTCTTCAAATTTTCGGACGTACTCGCCGCCCATGCGGAATTTTGAAAGTTGAAATCTTAGCAATTGGAGAATATGCGTAACCCGGGGAAGCACGGTAACTGGCAGAATCCGGATTGCATCGCGATTGATAACGGCGGCGAGGAGGCGGTCGCTGGCGGAAAAATATTCGACGAGCGTTGCGTCAGGCGGAAGGATAGATCGCAACTGCTCGACAGAAAGCTCGGAGGGAGCTTCGAGCGTGGTGTATTCCCGCTCGCGCGCCGGGAGTTCGCGCAAAGTACGAAGCAGTTCTTTCTCCTGGCTTTGGGCTTTTTTCTGGAGCGTATCGAGCCGCTCGCCGGATTTTTCCTCGGGGCGCAGTTGTTCGAGTTCGATGCGGTGGTAATACCAGTTGAGCTCTTCGCGAAGGTCTCTGATCCTGCGGACAAGGTCGCTCTGCCCGGCATCTCCCAGCGGAAGGCTCTGGCCGCTTTGAAAGATCATTTCGATCATGCTGCGTGATTTGGCGGCTTCCATCCACGCAAGAGCTTCTTCCGTCGTGGCGTCCGAGCCATCGCCGGAAATGAACAGATCCAGCAGGGCTTCATAAACCTGCATTCGGTTTTTGAGAAAAGAGATTTTGAGCTCTTCGCCATGCAAGCGGCTGCGCAGAGTTTCGAGAGACTCTTTCGCTTCGAGAAACGCACGGAGGGCGGCAGGGCGGTCGTTGCGGGCCTGCGCGAGTTGCCCCTGAAGCAGATGAGCCTGGTAGGCGAGGACGGGCGTTTGAAGCTGCGCGAGCCGGGAAAGAGATTCGTCGGTTTCTTTCTGTGCCTCCGCGGGATCGCCGACCTGCAGAGCGATTCGGGCTAGCAAAAGATGGGCGAGAGCAGCTTTTCCGGAAAGCGCACTTTGATCAAAGAACGCCGCGGCTGCGGCGCAGAGCCGCCGGGATTCAAAGTACCGGCCTTCATGGAAGAGCAGCAAGCCCTGGTAGAGGTCGATCAGCCAGGGCCAGACGAGATTTTTTTCTTGACTGAACATCTCGCGGGCTTTTGTGAAGCGTTCCAGCGCCTGAACAGTTTTGCCCTGTTGTGCGTAGGCGGTGGCTTCGTTTGCGAGGGTTTTTGCCGCTTCGTAGCCCATGCCAAGCTTTTCGAAGCGTAGGCAACCTTCGTGAGCCATTTCGCGGGCTTCTTCGCTGAGATTGAGTTCCAGGTAAATGTCGGAGAGATCCAGATGGCAAAGTGCGAAGTGATACGCGTCGCCGGTGGTTTCGCAGGCGCGGCGCGCAGCGTAGAGTGCTTCAATCGCGTGGCTGTACTCGCCACGAAGGTAATACAGGTAGGCGATGTTGTAATCCGCCTGAGCCACGAGCAACGGCATGTTGTTTTCGTGGCAGAAAACGCGGGCGCGTTGATAGGTGGCGAGCGCGCGGGGGAAATCGTTCAGGCCAATCAGGCATACGGCCATATTGCTGAGGACCACGGCGATGCCTTCGGCGTCTTTGTAGGGCATCAATTCCCGGTAGGCGTTCTCGTAATGCGCGATGGATTCTTCGAAGCGATCCTGGCGGTGGAAAATATTGCCGACGTTGATTTCAAGACGCGCGAGACGCCAGCGATCTTCGAGCCGAGAAAAGATTTCCCGTGCGCGCTCGACGGCCTGGAAGGCCTGGTCGTATTCGCCCACTAGGATCATGGGTTGGATGGAGCTGCTCAGGGTCCGGGCCATTTCTTTCCATGCGTGCAGGGATTCGTAGAGCCGGATGGCTCGCTGGTGATGCTCGATTGCCGCGCGATAGTCGCCGGAAGAGTAGAGAGCGTTGGCCATCGCGCGCAAGGCCAGCGCTTGGGCTTCTTTACGGCGCAGGCGTTTGGCGATCAGGATCGCGGATTCGGCCAGATGGAGCGCCTCTTTCGTGCTAACTCGAACCCGTTGGACAACCAGTTCGGCGAGTTGCTCGATCGTTGACTGGCGGACCAGGTTCGGATGTTTTGCGAGAAATTCGCGGCGGGTCGTATCGCTCGATAGCTGTCCGAGTTCAGCAATTAGCGAGCCCGTTGGTTTTTTTGTGCGCGTGTCTGGCATTAGTAAAAGCCAAGTTCTTCGAGCTGGCGCCGGAGCCGCTCAATGCATTTCTGCCGGGTAAAACCGATGGAGCCCAAGGCAAGACCGAGTTCGGCGGCGACTTCAGCGTAAGGTCGCGAAGGAGATTCGAAGAAAAGCATCTGGACCAGGCGGCGGCATTGAGGCGTAAGGCTTTCCATCGCCTCCCGCAGCATTTGTTCTTCCTGAGTCTGTTGTATGAGGCTTTCGGCGATCGGCGGGCTCGCCGGCTCGGGCGGATTTTCTTCGCTGTCTCGGCTTACTACTCGCTGGCTTAGCCGCTTCACACGGTAGCACTCGTGGTGCGTGACTTGCATGAGCCACTTGGGGAGCGCCCGAGGCTCGCGCAATTCCGGCAAGCGCACCAGCAGCTCCACGCAGGTGGCCTGGAATACATCGGCGGCTTCCTGAGGTGGAAGGCTGTATTTGATGGGGATCGAATAGATGAGCGCTTTGTATTTATCGATGAGCTGAGCCCAGGCAGCCTCGTTGCCGGAAAGACACTCTTTCACGAGGCGGGTGTCGTTCCATTTCTTGGCCGGCTTGTCTGACGCCTTGTGTGTCGCCTTGGTCCGGGCGGGGCTCATCGAGCGGCGTTCTCCCGGCCATTCTTCAGATAAAGCTGCTCGACATTCCAAAGCACGTAGGGCTCAAGTACAGCAGGATCGAAATTGCCGACGGAGTGTTTTGCGCCGGCCAGAATGTCGGGACTTGCGAGAAAGATCATCGGTTGATACTCGGCGAGAATTTCCTGCGCTCGATCGTAGAGCTTTTTTCTCTGGTCGAAGCTGCGTGCCGACAATTGTTCCTCAATCAGGTGATCGATTTCGGCTTCCCATGGAGTTGCGGGATGCACTTGCGAAGGATTCCAGAGGTGCGTACCGCCGCTGGAAAGCCAGACGTTGATGTCGGAGTTAGGGTCGGCGTCGTAGCTGGCGATGCCCATTACGCACGCGTCGTACTCCTTGGTTTGCGCAACTCGATCGAGAAGCGATCGAAATTCCATGGGAACCACTTGTACGTGCATTCCGAGTTGTTTCAAGTCGTCTTGCAGCAAGGCGGCCATTTTGGAGCGGTCGGCGTTAGACGAACTGGTGAGAATGCTGAATTCTACGGGATTGCCATCGGAATCCTGAAGCGTGGAATCTCCGTTTTGCCCGGTGGCCCAGGAAAAGCCGGCTTCTTTGAGAAGTGTGCGTGCGCGATCGAGAGAGCGCGCGGGTCGATCAAGATTCGCGTCGTTCCAACGCTTGTTGCCCGGAGTGACCAGGCCCCAGATCGGAGTTCCGCGACCCTGATAGACCAGGCGAACGATGGCCTCGCGATCCGCGGCTGCGGAGACCGCCTGACGGAACTTTACTTCGCGGAACCATTTCTGTTTGCGTTGCAGGTCCGCGGACGCCTTTTCGCTCACGTCATTTAAGTTGAAGAACATAAAATTGTATTCGAGGCTTGGGCCCGCGTCGGTGACCGTGTAGCCATTCCGCTGGCGAGAGAGCACGGAGAAGTTCTCCGCGCCCAATTGGCTGATCATATCGGTTTCGCCGGACTGGAATTTCAGGACTTGAGCGTCGGCGTTGGGGACGAAGAGGAACACAAGCTCGTCGAGGTACGGCAGGCGATTACCCTTGCTATCGGATTTCCAGTAGTACGGGTTGCGCTCGAGCACGAGGCGCTGCCCGGCGACATATTCTTTCAGGCGGAACGGGCCGAGCCCGGCCCACTGATTTGCGGTTGCGCTGGGCGAACCGATTTGGCCGAGCTTACCTTCCTCAAATGGCTTTTCGAGAAGATGGCGGGGCAGGATGGCCATGCCGTCGAAGAGCCGCTCGCCGGCGCCGTAGGGTTTCGCCATTTGAAAGACGACGGTTTGCGCGTCGATTTTCCGCACGACGATTGGCTTGCCACCCACAATCAAGAGATCGCGTTGCGGGGCATGCGTATTTTCGTCGAGATAGACACGGAAGGAAAAGAGGACATCGTCGGCGTCCATCGGTTGGCCGTCGGAGAATTTCAGATCTTTGCGCAGAACAAGGGTGTAGGTGAGGCCGTCGGGAGAGATTTTCCAGGATTTGGCCAGCGAATGCTCGGTGAGTTGCGTGGCGCGATTGATGTGGATCAGATCGGCTTGCATTACACCGATGACTTCACGGGATCGGGCGTCAGCGGCAATGATGGGATTCAAAGTTTTTGGTTCGCCGCGGAGAGAGACGACCATGCGTCCGCCGAAGCGGCCGACTTCGCCGGGAAGGACGAGCAATTCTTCTTTTGAATTATTTTGCTGCGGGCAGGCGAAGGTTTCTTGGAAAATTACTGCGGAAAAAACCAGAGACAACCGGAAAAGAATCCGGCAGCGTGCGACTGCAGCGGGGCGGTTTCTCACGCTAGGCTCCCAAGACTCCTCCTTTCTATCTTGTACGGGTTAGGGCGTTCCTGCAACGCGCTGGCGAGCCCCAGGTATCCAAGGAAGAACGGCACCATAGCGAGAGCGGGCAGGTACATCCACCAATAGGAGACGAGGACGCTGTATTGCTGGAGGTTGGAGAGGAGATTTCCCCAGCTTGGAACGGGTTCGGGGACGCCAAGGCCGAGGAAGGAGAGGGTCATCTCGGCAAGGATGTATTGGGGAATGAGAATCGCGGCTTGGGTCAAAAGGACGCTGGAGGTTTCCGGAAGAATGTGGCGGCGGAGGAGGTAAAAGTTGGAGGCGCCGAAGCCGCGGGCAGCACGGACGAAGTCGTGCTCCTTTGCGCTGAGGACTATGCCACGAACGAGGCGAGCGGGACGTGCCCAGCCTACGGCAGCGATGACGGCGACGATAAGGAAGAAAGCCTGGAGCGGATTGACGGTCAACGGCAGGAAGGCGCGGAGAGCGAACAGGAGATAGAGCCACGGCAGGGCTAGAAACAGTTCGGCCACGCGCATCAGGACATCGTCGCGCCAACCGCCGAAGTAGCCCGCTACGGCCCCGATGCACCAGCCGATGAAGAGAGTGAATGCTGCGCCGAGAAGACCAGCGAAAAGCGAGATCTGGCCGCCGAAGAGAAGGCGCGAGAATTGATCGCGGCCGAAGGCGTCAGTACCTAGCAAGTGGATTCGTCCGTTTTCGACGCCGAAAAGATGAAAACGGGCCGCGAATAAGCTGAGCAAGCGATAGCGGTCACCGGTTACAAAAAATTTCAGGGGACGCGGCTGAGTTGCGTCTTCGACGTATTGGTCGAACGCGCCGGGACGCAATTGAAATGCGTAGACAAAGGGCCGCACATGGAAGTGTTTCCTCGCGTCCACAATATGCACGCGCATCGGAGGCAAGTAAGGATTCTTACGGTCCTGCTCGACGGGATCGTAGGGAGCGAGAAATCCAGCGCAGATAACGATACTGTGAAGGACGCCGAGGACGAGCAGCCAGATTTTCACTTTGCGCCGGCGGATCATCGGGAGGCGCTCTCGGTGCGGATACGCGGGTCGAGCCAGTACAGGAGCACGTCGGTGAGGAAATTTCCTGCCGCCAGAAAAATTGTGGAGAACAAGACGCCGCCGATGACGATATAGATGTCGCGAGCGAGGATTGCTTCGAGGAGGAATGGGCCGAGGCCCGGCCAGCTCATTACGACTTCAATGAGAAGCGAGCCGCTTAAGAGCGCGCCGATACTGAAACCGAAGAGAGAGAGGAGCGGATTTGCCGCGGCGGGAAGGGCGTATCGAAACAGGAGTGTGAGCCGCGGGATTCCGTGGCCTTCGGCAGCCAGAAGAAACG
>Ga0210402_10002814_pt1 | contig 16663 bp, 9 predicted proteins | sample IncBWC7MmetaG_FD_161055 | JGI IMG/M metagenome (GOLD analysis project Ga0210402, IMG submission 161055) | Forest soil microbial communities from Barre Woods Harvard Forest LTER site, Petersham, Massachusetts, United States - Inc-BW-C-7-M | ecosystem: Environmental > Terrestrial > Soil >... | reverse complement strand
TATTCCGCGTTGTAGTTGTTGGTGAGAACCTGAAATTCCTTGACTTCCTCGACCGAGGCACCCAAAGCGTCGCGCGAGGAGACGACTTGGTCGGAAATGTTGCCTCCGTCGAGGTTGACCGTGAGGCCACGCGAATTGACCGCGCCAGGCCCCAGGATGTCGAAAGACAGGCCGGTGTAGTCATAACGTACGCCAGGAGCGCTGGCGGCCAGACCTTCGTAGTCATTGGAGATGCCGCCAAGCCCGGCGAACGAAGTGGTCGTCGGCAGGTCTGCCATGTCCTTCTCGTCAATGACGGTGGACGTGTCCGTCTTGGACGATTCGATCAGCGGAAGCTCCGAAGTGACCAAGACCGACTGCTGCTGCCCCTCCAGTGTCAAATTGAAGTTGATATCGCGTTGCTCGCCCACCTGGAGTTTTACGCCGCCTACTTCGGCTTTCGAGAACCCTGCGGCATCGATGGTTACATTGTAGAGACCCGGCGGGAGGTTCTCGAAGCGGTACAGGCCTTCATTCGTGGTTTGCGTGGTGCGCTTGATCCCTGTTTCCGTATTCGTGGCGGTGACTGCGGCGCTCGGGACTGAGGCCCCCTTAGGATCCAGCGCGCGCCCTGTAATGGTTGCAAAGGCCGCGCTCTGCCCGTGCGCTCCGCTAGCGGAAGAGAGTACGACGGCAATGAGCATCAATACAGCTTGAAGGAATACACATACCCAACAACACTTTCGTGCCGATCGATTCATAACACCCCCCTGTAGGACGCGAGTGAAAGGACGGCGGATGTTTCCTGGAACTGCCCGTCCATATTGGCCTCACGGTACGTTGCGTTCCAAAGAGGGGTCAAATCAAATGTCCGTCAAATAAGTCTAATGCTTAGAGAGATTTGAGAAATTGCAGATGAAATTTAGCTGGAGAGGGAGTGGCGCGGGAACCTAGTGCTGTATCAAGTGGGCGGGAGGAGTGTGCGCAAAATAAAAAACAGGGAAGGCCGTGGTGGCCTTCCCCGTTTCTGCAGCGAGTTTAAGAAAACTCGCCGGAAGAAGTTAGAACGTCAGCCGTAGACCGAACTGCATCTGCCGCGGGTTGTTGCCCTGCGAGCTGACTGTTCCAAAGGTTCCCGCAGGATCCTTAGCCGAGAAGGCCGTTGGGTCGAGGGTGGGACTGTAGAACACGGGATGGTTGAACACGTTGGTAACGACATACTGAAACTCGAGGCTGACGCGCTCGTAGATCTTGATGTTTTTCGTTACTCTCAGGTCCATATTCCAGTACGTCAAGCCACGGATCGCTCCGACGCCGCCCGTCCCGTTGTCGAGACCGAGGATTGGGTTGCGAGTCGTGGCGAAGAGGCCTGCTGGATCGGAAAAGATGTTGAACGCGCCAGGACCAGCATTGGCGTGGAGCGAAGAACCGTAAGGGTGCGCTCCCGTGAAAATGCACTGTTCGTTGTCGAAGAAGTTAGAGCCATCGCCCGCGCCGAAGGATTGGGCGTTGCTATTTGTGCCGCAATACACAGGCGCCCCGCTGCCCGCAGCGAAGACAGGTGCAAGCTGCCACCCACCCGCGATGTGACCAATCAGGCCGTGCTGCCCCTTGTAATACGGGTCATCAATCAGGGCGTAGACGTTGTAGACGAACTTGCGGTCAAAGTTCTGCACCCCATACATATTGTTGATGTTGAAGGGGTCATTCGGCGTGTACTCGCTGGTGGCCTGGACGAAAGCTCCGGTGCCCAAAGCCTTGCTGTAGGTAAAGTTTTGCTGCAAGGTGATGCCGTGCCAGTTGTTGACCTTGAGCGAAACGAAGGCACCGTTGTAGTTGCCATGGCCGATGCTGGCATTGACGCCGACGCCGCTAGAGAGCTGGCCATTTCCACCGAGCGCCCCAGCAAGTGGCGTGTTCAACATGCTGCGTGGGAAATTGAAGCCGCCGTTGTCGAGGTCACTCCACAAGTCCCAAACAGCTTGCGACGTGAAGTTGCCGATCTCATTGAACGCTGCGGTGGCGGTGCAGTTTTTCAAAGCAACACCTGCGTAAGAGCCGCCACAGTATCCTGTACCTGCCAGCGCCGTTTCAAAGAACGCCTGGGTTGGAAGCGCATTGAAGTAAGCCGTATAGGCCGGGTTAGGTGTCTTGACGCCCCCGACAACAATCGTGGGAGACGGAACGTTTGCACCGCAAGCATTATAGGAGGTGGCGCACCCTAGAGACGTCTCGATGGCGGCATAGGCTTTGTCGAATCTCTGTCCACCAACTGTCATCATGTATGGAACAGCGTTGATGTTGACGGGCTGATATTCGTGGGTAATTCTCCGGCCAATGTAGCCGAGTTCCAAGATGAATTTGTTTGACAGTTGTCGCTGGATGGTGAAGTCGAAAGAGTCCACCACGTTCGGACGGAAATGCGGGTCGAGGGCTTCTCCGGCCGCTGCCGAGACATCATTGATACCCGGGAACGTCGGCTGAGGCAGAGTTTTTGAAGCAGCGGGAATCGGAGCGTTGTTGCCATCGGTTCCGACGCGGAATGCCTGTGCGACGGTAGGGCTGTTGTTCGGAAAAGCCACAGTATTTGGGGAACCGCACGTGGGAGCCCCGGTGCCGCCGGAGGCTTGGGGTATGGGCATCCAGTTGTTGCGGCACTGAACGGCCTGGATCAGGCCAGTACCCAGCAGAGGCACGAGGACTAGGTCCACTCCATTCAGACGGCCATAAACGCGGCTATAGCCGCCGCGGATGACCGACTTGTTTCCACCGAACACTTTGCCAAGGATTCCATCGCTGATGTTCGGGTTCCACGCAGCAGCCACGCGCGGGCTGAAGGAGCCATAGAAGGGCAGATAAGGATACTTTTGGCCGCCTCCAGTGTTGCCGACCAGTGCAAAGCCGACCTCCGGATTGTAAACCTGCCCATTGAGAGCCGCAGCTTGGCGCGCGTTAAGATAGGCCCTCAAGTCAAGCTGTTGGCCGGCCTGATCCACCAACTCGATCTGCTTGCCGAATTTTTCGGTCGGGGGCATTTCGAGGGTCCAGCCCAAACCGTAAGTCAAGGTGAAGGACGGCTTCACGTGCCAGGAATCGCTCCAGTACACGTTGTAATAAGGGATATTGCTCTGGTCAAACGCGTGGGTAAGCGGAGGATTCAGGGCCAGATTAGCGCCGGCGCGGGTGTAGGCGATCTGAGAATCGGAAACGATTCCCAGAACCGCAGAGACGTCGCGACCCCAAGTGGATGCGCTGACGCCAGCAGGATTGGTGCTGGAGAAGTCCACGGTCGCTCCACCAGGCGTTCCCGATTCACCGAGCTGGTAGGTGGCCTGATAGTTGATGCCGCCGCCGTTGTCCGAGCGCTGATGGTAGTCGTAATTCTTCTGAACTGCGCCACCGAAGGTGAAAAGGTGATTGCCCTTCAGCATAGTTACATCGTCGCGGAAAAACTTGTCCTGACCATCCCAGAATCGAGTGCGGACACCTTGGGTGTTCACGTTGTAAGGAGCTAGTACGGTTGTGCTCTCACCAAAGGGCTCGAGCGCGGCGCCACCCACGTCTGTCCCAAGCTGGGAGAACTGAGGCACCCCGCCGGGATCGCCCCAGGCCCAGTAATTACGGAGGTAGCTAAAGTGAAAATCATTTGTGGTATTGGAAGTGATGTTCGTGGTCAAACCAGCAACGAAGAACCAGGGCTGCTGGGGACGGACACCCAAAATAGCGGGATTGCCCAACGTGTCGCCAGGGAAGAAGCCACCGATATCAACCTGACTCGTGGAGGCTCGAGTGAGTTTGTAGTAGCGGTAACTGCTATTGAAGTGCCACTTTGAACCGAAATCGTGATCCAGGCGAGTGACTCCAAAATAGGAGGTATAGCTATTCGAGGCGTTAGCCTTGAATCCCTGCTCGTTGACCCCATCGCATTTGGATGAGCCAGCGAATCCGCCGCAACCACCACCAGCCGTACCCGTCTCATTTGGAAGAGGCATGAACTTGTTCCACATTTGCTGGACTAAGGGGTTGATCCCAAGGCCTCGGGGATCGCACTTAGCGGTGCCGACCGGGCCGCAGTTGTTCCCAGTGTTCATGTTGTACTGCACGCCACCGAACGTCAGGATGCCAGCGCGCATGTTAGCCGTCGGCACGATCCTCTCGATGGTTGTGGAGTTGGGCCACCAGAATCCCTCGAAATTGGCGAAGAAATACGTTTTCCCGCCAAGGATGGTCTTTGGAACGATCGGCCCTCCACCAGAGGCGCCTCCGCGGTTGTAGTGATAGCTGGGGAGCTTGGTACCGGAGTTGTTGTTATCCCATGTGTTAGCATTGAGATTGTTGTCGAAATAATATTCGTAAACGCTGCCGTGCCAAGCATTAGTGCCGCGCTTGGTGACTACCTGCACTTCGGCGCCGGCTGAACTGTTGAAGTCAGCTGTCTGATTGGCGGTATTGACTTTGAACTCTTCAACGCTGTCGAGGGGAGTTGGCATTACACCAGTGGGGCTGCCGCCAATTGAATTGGACACGATGCCGCCTGTGGGATCGCCGGCGAAGCTTGGTGTATAGACCTGCATGCTGCCGTCCATGTCATTCGTATTCTGGCCGCCATCGAGCATGAAGCTGCTCTGATCGACCACCGCGCCAGCCACGCTGCCATCGGGAGAGACGCCCGGCTGCAAGGTGACGAATGTGGAAGAGTCCCGGCCAATGGAAGGCAAGTTCTGCAGTAGATCACCACTGACGGTGTTGCCCACCGTAGCGTTAAGCGTCTGAAGTTCGGCGCCACTGGTGACCGTCACTTCCACGGTTTCAGCAACCGAACCGAGCTCCAACGCAACGTTCAGGGTCAAAGACGCACCGATATTCACGACTTGGTTGATGAGCTTTGAAACGCGAAATCCCGTCTTGCTGACAGCAACGTTGTAGCTGCCGGGCACAACGTTGGCGAAGAAAAAGCGCCCAGACTCATTGGTTGTCGAACTTCGCGGAGTATTGGTCGCGGTATCGGTCAGCGTGACCGTGGCACCCACGATAGCGCCACCCGAGGGATCGGTAACCGTTCCGGCGACCGTACCCGTGGACGCGCTCTGGGCAAACAGTGAGACAGGGGTGACAGCAAACAAACAGAACAACGCAGCTAGGAGCAGAGCCACTCGCTTACTTGACATTCAACTACCTCCTGGATGGGCCGTGAGGCCCTAAACATCTCAAACAGGTCAACCAAAGCAAACAGAGCCAACTATTCTCACGAATTCGAACTTTTTTGAATCGGCAACCACCACAACGGGAACCGTATGGCACAAACGATTGCAAGCCGACTACCATTTGCGTCATAAAAAGTTAAAGCCAGCGCGCTCTATGAATTATCTAAAGCTGATGTGACTTTGAATTGTAACAATCTACGTCACACCATATTTTGCTACAGGCTTTCATAGGCGTTTCGCATACTGTCCCTGCACGAAGAGTCAGCCAAGAGCACACTGCGCGCAAAGAGCGACAAATTCGCACGCCGTACTTCTGTCCGAGTTCATTCAGTGACAGCAACCACACCACAAGGCTATGGTGGCGTTATATATTGTGCGTCGGAGATTTTGTCAACCAGAATCTGTCAGTAATCGAGATAAAGCTGAGATTTATAGGATTGAACGGACCGAACCGAAAAGTCATAGCTCTAGTAGCATCAGTACTTATTTGACCGCCGACGTCCGGAGATTCTCGGCGTGTCAGCACTAACTAGGGGATGGAACTATCATCTGAGTAGACCGTGCGGCCGCCCACTACCGTGCGCAGGACCGTGGTTTTGATGTATTGCTTCGGCGGGATTTTGGTGAGGTCGGCAGAGAGAATAATGAAGTCGGCAAATTCACCGGCTTTGAGCACACCCTTCTTCCCTTCCTCGAACTGCGCATACGCGGACCCGGAGGTGTAGGCGCGAATACAGTCTTCGAGAGAAATTTTTTCCTGCGGTTGCCAACCGCCCGCGGGACCTCCTTCGGGCAGCTCGCGTGTAACGCAAGCATAGAGTCCGCGCATTGGATTGATAGGTTCAACATCGTAGTCAGTGCCGAAGGCAAGATGGGCTCCACTTTTTAGGAGAAAAGCCCAGGCGTAGGCGCCTTTGGCACGGTCCGGGCCGATGCGTTGCTCAGCCCAGCGCATGTCGCTGGTCTCGTGAGAGGGCTGCATCGAAGCAATGACGTTGAGTTGGGCAAACCGCGGCAAATCTTCGAGAGCGAGGACTTGCGCATGTTCGACGCGATCGCGGCGGTCGCGCGGGCCGTTGGCTTTCGTGACGGCTTCGAATACGTCGAGGGCTACGCGGTTGGCACGGTCACCGATGGCGTGAAAGTTAAGCTGGAAGCCCGCTTTATCACGCTCGATAGCCATGGTGCGCAGCTTGGCGGGATCATTCGTCAGGATTCCGCTAGTGGAAGGATCGTCCGAATACGGAGCGAGCATGGCGGCGGTCCGAGAGCCGAGTGCGCCGTCGGTGAACGCTTTCAGCGCACCGGTACGAAGCCACGGGTCGGTCGTGCCGCCCTGAGCGCGCATATTTTGTAACTGGTCCATGGGCAGAAGAAATGGCAGCCACTCCGTGATTCGAAGAGTGAGCTTCCCTTCTTCTTTCAACTGCGTATAAACCAGGAAGTCCGCCCATTCGGAAAAATCCTGCGCCGAGGTGACGCCGTACTTGGCTGCTTCCGCAAGCACCATCTGGATGCCGCGGCGGCGCTGGTCGGTTTTCAAGTCGGGAATCCTGACGGAAACCAGGCTCATCGCGGAATCTTCTTCGAGCATGCCCGTGGCTGCGCCGTCGGCGTCGCGCTCGATCATGCCGCCGGGCGGGTTCGGAGTGTCCTGCTGGATTTCGCCATGCCGAAGCGCGAGGGAATTAGCTACCGCGACATGCCCCGAGATATGTGTCAGGAAAACCGGGTTTTTTGGCGCGACGGCGTCAAGCTCCTGCCGATTGGGAAATTTCTTGTCCGGCCAGAGCGTGTGATCCCAGCCGCTTCCGGTGATCCACTCGCCCTCTTTGTGATGAGCAATGGCATCGGCGAGGCGCTTCTGCAACTCTTCAATGCTCGTGACGCCATTCAGCCTCACAGAAAGCATGTCCGCACCCGCGCCGCCGAGGTGCACGTGGGCGTCGTTGAAACCAGGCATAACAAACTTGCCTTTAAGCTGGATGGTTTCGGCGCTTGGATCGTTGCCGCCACATTCTAGAAGGACGTAATCGATCTTACCGACGCAGCGAAGCTTGTCATTGCGAAAGGCCATCGCTTCGGCCCACGGATTTGCCGGGTCATTGGTATAAATCCGGCCGTGAAGATAAACGATGGTGTGCGGCTCACTCTGCGCCGATTGGGTTTGGGCCCTTGTCCGCATAACGAACACTCCGGCACAAGAACTTAGGAGGACAATCCCAAGCAAGAAAAGCAAGCTGGTCGGGCGAATCTTCATCGAGTCTTCTCCGGCGCGACGTCTGCGACCCCCAGCAGGGTGAGCAGGGCGCGCTTCAATCCCATTTCGCGGCCTGCGGGGTCATACCACTCCTGGAGCGAGTGCGCGCTTCCGCCATTGCCTCCGGCGCCAATCGAAATCGCGTCGATGCCCACAGAAAGAGGAACATTCGCATCGGTGGAAGAACGCTCGATCCTTGATTCGTTTCCCACGACAACATCCGCGGCGCGCAACGCCGCGAGAAGCGGTGACTCCGCCGCCAATTCGCCACCGGGCCTGCTTCCGATGACTTCGACCTTCCACTCGAGCTTGCCCCTGGAACGATCTCGGGAGGATTCCATTTCGTCGCGAACTCCGGCGGCCATGCACTCGCGGAGAGCGGATTCCAGTCGGGTGAGCTCATTTTCGCTTTCAGAGCGGACGTCGACCTTGAGGCGGGCCTCGTAAGGAATGGAATTTACGGAAGTGCCGCCTTCGATTTGACCGAGATTGAATGTGGTGCGCGGCGAGGCGGGCACTTTTGTATTGATAAATCTCACGGAGCCGCGAACTAAGGCGTTAATGGGGTTGGGCATGCCAAAATCAGACCAACTGTGGCCACCGGGACCGTTGATCACAACCTCGAGGCGGCGCGACGCGAGCGCTACGGTGGTCACATGGTCGGTTCCTGCGCCATCGAGAACGATCACGGCTTTGAGCCGGCCATGGTATGCATCCACGAGGGCACGCATCCCGCGGAGATTCCCCTCGCCTTCTTCGCCAACGTCAGCCACAAACAGAATCGTGCGTTGTGGTTTGATTTGCGCTTCGTGAAGGGCTCGAGCGATGGCCGCGAGAGCGGCGAGGCCCGTTCCGTTGTCAGAGATGCCGGGCGCTAACATACGGCTGCCATCGCGACGCACTTTGACTTCCGTTCCCGCCGGGAAAACTGTATCAAGATGCGCGGAGAGCATGACGAATTCTTTTTCGTTCACACCGGCCAACTCTCCGATCACGTTGCCGGTGGCATCGATTTGGACATTCAAGCCGGAAGCGGAGAGAAGCGCTTTGACCGCTGCCGCGCGCTGGGCTTCTTGAAACGGAGGAGCTGGTATTTCTGTCAGGCGCGCTTGCTGGTCATTGATCCAACTTAGATTGGGGGCGAACCATGCCAGCGCCGCGCGCACCTGCGCGTTTTCGGCAAGCTGGGCGGAAAAGGCGGAGCGCGTGGAGTGGCGCACGAGGGAAGAGCGAACCGGCATAGCGAAAAGGATAACCCAAACAAGGGCGCGTTTCACTGCCGTGCTCGGCGCTGTTGCGGTGTTCAATGGCGTGTGGCCTCGGCGCAGAGTGCGGAGATTTCCGCGTCGGTTAACACGCGAGCCGATTGTTTGGCGGCATCAAAGATGCGATTGACAAGGGAATCGTCGGACGGAATTTTGTGGCGCTCGAGCCAGAAAAGCACGTTGGACTTGCCGCTCATGGGACCGATTTCGATCACTTGCTCGAGGCCGAAGAGATGCGAAGGCACGCCGCTGTAAACGGAATCGGCGAGCGCCTGGTCGCCTTTGTGAAACGCTTTGATGATCGCGGCGGCGTGGACACCGGTGGCTGTGCGGAAAGCGTCGCGCCCGATGACCGGATAGTTAGGCGGGATCGTGGTGTGCGTATATTTGGCGACCTTTTCGCAGTATTCCTTGAGCCGCGATAAGTCCTGCTGGATGACGCCCATTAGGCGCAAGTTCACTAGCATCAATTCCATGGCAGTGTTCCCCACACGTTCGCCCAACGAATTGGCTGCGGCGTGGACCTGATCGGCGCCGGCAGCGATCGCAGCGAGAGAGTTCGCAATCGCCAGTCCGCGATCGTTGTGGCCATGCCAGTCCAAGCGGATTTTTTCGCCGCTGGGCTTGACCACCTCTTCGACGACGAATTTCACGAGGTTGTACGCACCATTGGGAATGGCGTGGCCCACGGTGTCGCACAAAACGATGGCGCGCGCGCCGCTGCGAATCGCCGTGGTGTAAAGACGCTTCACAGTGTCCGGGTCGGTGCGAATCGTGTCTTCCGTCACGTACATGGAGGGAAGGCCGTGATCGACCGCGAACTTCACTGCTTTTTCCGTGGCGCGCTCGAGATGATCAACAGTCCAGTCTTCTACGAGCCGACGAATCGGGCTTGAGCCCAAGAAGGTTGCTGCTTCAATCGGCATCCCTACGCGCTGAGAAATTTCCGCGATGGGGCGAATGTCGGCTTCGATGGTTCGCGCGGCGCAGTTTGCCTTGATCTTCATGCGCTTGGTCGCGATTTCGCGGGCCAGGGCTTCGGTGTGTTCGATGGCGCGCAGACCGGCACCCGGCAAGCCTATGTTCAGCGAGTCAATCTTCAAAGATTCCATCAAGTGCAGGATCTCGATTTTTTCTTCGATGCTGGGATCGTGGACGCTCGGATTCTGCAGGCCGTCGCGGAGCGTTTCGTCGTTGAGTAGAACGCGAGTGCCCGGTGCGATGAGCGGCGCTGCGGCCACGTTCCAATCGTAAATCCATTCGTTTTGCTGCATCGAGCTCGCCTTCCTTCCGCTCTTGTGCTTCGAACTCGCCGATTGCCTGCGAGTTTGACTAAACTAAAAACCGTGATCGCGAAACATGGTCTTTAGCGCTCCGCGGGCGTTTCGCAATTTTGCGGCGAAGCTTCCGCCAAATTCAAATCGGAGAAACGAGTCGGCGGCGTGCTCGAGATCCGCGCCATAACGATACCACCACGGCTTTTCGCGCCCCGCCAAACGGTCCGTATCGATGTATTTGGGCTGAACCATTTCGAGCAAGCCTGCTTTGCCGTGTGTGCGGCCCCAACCGCTGGCGCCGCAGCCTCCGTGTGGCGCTTCGGTAATGCCGAAATAGCTGATCGCGTCATTGACCATGACTGCTCCGGCCCGGAGCTTTGTGGCAATCGCTTGGCCGCGCTTTGCATCGCTCGTCCACACGCTGGCAGCGAGGGCAAAAGTGGAATCGTTCGCTCGGACTACCGCCTCTTCAGCGTCCTTCACTGATTGAACGGCGAGGATAGGACCGAACGTCTCCTCTTGAAAGAGTTTCATCGAGGAATTTACGCCGGCAATGACCGTCGGCTCAAAGAAATTCGGTCCCACATCAGCGCGAGGATTGCCGCCGCAGAGAACCTTGGCGCCACGCGCCACGGCGTCACTGACCAAATCGCTCACACGCTGCACGTGATGAGGACGAATCAGCGGTCCGACGTCGGTTGTGGGATCGCATCCGGGGCCGAGGCGAAGCTTTTGGGTTTTCTCAACGCAAAGCGCAAGAAAATTTTCCGCGATGGACTGTTCCACGAATAGTCGCTCGACGGAAAGGCACACCTGGCCGCAATTCGTGTAGCTGCCCCAAACAGCGGCGCTTGCAGCAACTTCGAGATTTGCGTCCCCAAGAACGATCATCGCGTCCTTGCCGCCGAGTTCGAGCACGCTGGGGATCAGTTTTCTGGCGCAAGCTTCGGCGACGCGGCGGCCCGTAGCCACGCTGCCGGTGAACATGATTTTGTCCGGGTCCGCATCAATCAACGCCTGGCCAACTTCGCCACCGCCTTGAATCGCCGTGACGAGATTTTTCGGGAAACCCGCGTCGGCGAAGAGCTTTTCGATCAGCGCGCCGCAGTGCGGCGTTAAATCGCTGGACTTGCACACGACCGCGTTGCCAGCGACAACAGCCGGAATAATCTGGCTTAGCGGAATGGCCAGTGGATAATTCCAGGAGCTAATGATGCCGATGAGGCCGACCGGATCGTACACAATGCGGCCGGATTTGGCTTTTGCCGCGCTGCTATGGTGAGGCACGCGCTCGGAACGCAAGAGCCGTGCGCCATTCTTTGAAAAATACTGCGCGGTGTCGAGCGCGACAAAAAGATCCGCAAATAGAGCTTCCACACGCGGCTTGCCGGACTCCGCAACAACCGCGTCGGCCAGGGCATCGCGCGAAGCCATCATTTGTTCGCGCAACACGCGCAGTTGATCGCAACGCTTCTCGGCCGGCACGTTGTTCCACTGAGATTGTGCTATGCGCGCGCGCGACAAAATTTCACGCAACGCAACCGGAAGCGTTTTTTCAAACTGGGCAAGGATCTTGCCCGTGGCGGGATCTATCGAAGGAATCGTTTCAACAGGGATGGCCGTAGTAGCCATAGTGCGATTCTAACTTAATCCACGGCGTTCTGGCCCTCCGACTAAAGACTCTCGTACAGCTCGCCCACGAGTTCAGGGCTGGCCGATGCGCCAAGCTTCATCGTGCATCACTTGCACCATGCACAGCCCCTGCGGAGGCACGGTTGGCCCGGACTTGGCGCGGTCGCGCAATTGATAGAGGCGCAGAATATCGTCGGGAACCAGCTTGCCACGGCCGACGTCGAGAAGCGTGCCAACCATTTTACGGACCATATAGCGCAGAAACGAGCGGCCGCGCACGGTGTAGACAAGTTCTTCGCCGTCTTCGCTGCGAACCAGCTCGCTTGCGTAGATTTCGCGCACAGTGGAGCGCTCCTTATCGTCGTCCTCGGAACCCGTGGATGCGGCGAAGGAAGCGAAATCGTGCGGGCCAACGAAGCGAGAAGCGGCAATGCGCATGGCGTCTTCATCGAGAGGAAACGGGTAGTGCAAGACATACCGCCAGACCGCGGGCGGAACGACTTTGCCGCGATACAAACGATAGCGATAAATTTTTCCGAGGGCCGACCAGCGGGCGTGAAAATCCGGTCCCACTTCCTCGGCGCCGACAATGCGAATCGTGGGAGGCAGCAGCGCGTTCAATGCGCGTTGGAACTCGCCCGCGGACAGGCCTGATTGCGTCCGGAAGCTGGCTACCTGGCCAAGCGCGTGTACGCCCGCGTCGGTGCGCCCCGCGCCATTCAGCATCACGTTCTCCTGCGTCAGTGTCCGCAGCACGCTGGAAATCTCTCCCTGAATCGTGGGCTTATCGGGTGACTGAATCTGCCAGCCGTGGAAATCGGTTCCGTCGTAGGCGATCGTGAGCTTGAAATGGCGCATGTAAGGAAAATGTTCCGCTTTATGGACCAATTTTCGGACGAGGCGTCTCGTTGGGCAAGAGTTTTGGGCGAGTCACGTTGCCGAGCGCACGAAGCGGCTGCCAGGTTTTACGGCCACGCCGCCTTCGCGGCACAACGGACAATCCTCGGGTTCGTACTTGGCGATGGGAAGGTCCAGCAGAGCCTGAGTCTCGACTCCCAGTTCAAGCGTGCCGCCACTTCGGTCGATCAAGGCCCCGGCAGCGACGACTCGCCCACCAGCTTCCTCGACGACTCGGATGGTTTCGAGCGTCGAGCCGCCTGTGGTCCAGACATCCTCGACGACAAGCACGTGCTCATCGGGCTGAAGTGAAAATCCACGCCTGAGAGTCATTGTGCCGCTGGCGTCGCGTTCGGCGAAAATAGCCGGCACTCCCTTGCCAACGGCGCCCTTTGGTTCCGGCAATGCGCGGGCAACTTCCTGGCCGATGACCACGCCGCCGAGAGCAGGGGAGACGACGGCGCCGATGATGGCGTCGGAAAATAGCGCGGCCAACGCATGCCCCAGCTTCTCGGCGAACCGGGGGTACTGAAGGACGAGCGCGCATTGCACGTACATTCCGCTGTGCATGCCGCTGGAAAGCTCAAAGTGGCCGTGCCGGATGGCTCCGGCGGATTCAAACATGCGCAGTAGTTCTTCTCTCGAGAGCATCGTCTTCGGCCAAGGACAAATTCCACTAAATGTCGAATCGTGAGCAGCCTAGCCGCGGTGCGCTGCGTTGTCAAGGAATTGAGCCCCTGTTAAACTGCGGGCTTAGTTTCCGGGTTGCGTCAAAAATTTCTGGCCGCTTTCTGGGTCAAACTGTGGTGGATGTCCCTGAAAAGCCTCATCGAGCGGCCCCGCTCCCGGAGTCTTCCTTCCGCGTGGCAAGAAACCGGCCAAGTGAGTGTACCAACACCGATGCAGGGCACGTTCCACTCTGTCAGATACAAACAAATGCGTCCCAAGGGGACAGAATTTTGAGGGGAAAACTATCATGACGACTCTCTGTGAGACCGCAACATCCTTGCTTGTACTGATGAACAAGAAGCGGTCTGTATTTCACCCGGGCAAAAAGTTGCCGGGATCGCGACTCGCGAGACCTTTCACTGCGATCTTTTTGGCGGCGCTGCTCGCCATCGGTCCACTCTCGCCCGTTTTCGCGCAAAGCCCAGCGCAGAACCCGCCGTCAAACCCTTCCCCGGCTCCTTCGGCGGCGGCGCAGGGCTCGTCCATCGCACCTGTCAGTTCCCTCGGCCTGGCGAAATATGATTTCACCAACGGGCCACGGGCATTCCCCGATCTCCTCAAGCCCTATCAACAGATACACATCGATCAGCCTGTCATTATCAATTCGCCGCGGCTCCAGCAGCTTATCCACGATGGCAAGCTAGAGCTAAGCCTTCAGGACGCAGTCGAGCTGGCCCTTGAGAACAGCATGGACATTGCCGTCCAGCGTTACTATCCCTGGATTGCCGACGCCTCGATTCTCAAAGCCAAGGCGGGCGGCTCTGGCTACTCGACCCCCGGGGGTAACTATGCTTCCTCGACGGCTTTTCTTCCTAGCTTTTCTTACGACCCAACCGTGACCAGCATCATTTTCCTCGACGATCGCACCACGCCCGTCAACAACCCCTTCATCTCCGGCACGGTCAGCCTCGCAGCCCTGCAGACCCACACCACGCAATTCAACGAACAGTTTTCGCGAGGCTTTGAAACGGGGACCAACCTGACGGTGAGTTGGAACAACACGCGCAGCAGTTCGACCTCGACAGCCAACTTCTTTAACCCCGCCGTTCAATCAGCGCTCTCCGTGGGGTTCTCCCAAGCCCTCTTAAACGGCTTCGGAATCGCCGTCAACACGCGAAACATTCGCATCGCCAAAAACAATCGCAAAATTGCTGACTGGGCGTTTGCACTGCAAGCCATCACCGCCATTACCAGCACAATTACTGCTTATTGGGAACTTGTCTACGCGCGCGCAAACGTCAAAGTCAATGAACAGGCCATGACCGTTTCCCAAAAACTTTACAACGACAACAAGAAGCAGCTCGACGCCGGCACCATGGCGCCTCTGGACGTAACCCGCGCTCAGTCCGAACTCGCCACCGACCGCCAGAATCTAATCGTTGCGCGAACCGTCCAGTTGCAAGACGAACAAATCCTAAAAAATGCCATCACGAAAGATCCTCTCGCGCCTGATGTGGTAAACGTGGAAATCATTACTTCGGACCAACCAACACAGCCCGCAGCGATTGAAAATCCCTCGTTTGAAGACTCCATTAAGGAAGCATTTACAAAGCGGCCGGAGCTTCAGGAACAACTCTACAATTTGAAGAACGCCGAAATCGATATCCAAGCCACGCGAAATGCGCTATTGCCCACGCTCACGCTCAGTGGACAATACAGCTCCGTGGGCTTGGCCGGCAATTCTCCCATCAAAGGCGCCCCGGTAGTAACGGGCGGCGCGCCAATCGTCGATGTCAACGGCAATCCTATCGCGGTGGATATAAATGGAGTCGCCACTCCGATCTTTGAGCCGTTGACCACAACGCCTGTCACTGGCATTAATCAGCAAGGATTCACCGAGGCTCAAAGCCAGATCTTCCACAATCACTTCCCGGACTATTCTGCTCAATTGACTCTTAGCCTTCCCTTGCGCAACCGCTCCGCACAGGCAGACAGCGCGCACGCAATACTGGCCCAACGCCAGCAAGAGGCCGTCCTCCAGCAATTGAAAAACGCCGCGCTTCTCGACGTGCGCAACACATACATCGCACTCACGCAAGACCGGGCCCAGGTGGATGCCGCCAGCGAAGCGCGTCAACTTCAGCAGGAAACGTTTGACGCTGAGCAGAAGAAATACCGGCTCGGAGCCTCCACCGTTTACAACGTGATTCTCACGCAGCGCGACCTCATCGCCGCGCAAGGCACGGAACTGCGCGCACTGGCCAATCTCGAGGAGGCCAAAGCCAACTACGAACGCGCGCTTGGACGCACTCTCGAAGTGAATCACGTCACCATCGCCGACGCCAAAACTGGCGAAATCGAGCGAGAGACGCTGATCCCGGGTACGCTACACGGAAAGGTAGTAGGCACTGAAGATCTTTTGAGGGACGGCGGCATGCGCTAGTCTCCTGCCGAGGTGGCGCAAGAGGCTTTTCCAGCGCGGCCTCGTCTTGACTTGAATTTGTTTCCGCTGCTCGAGCGTGGCCTTCAAAATTGCTTTCTCGAAAGGCCTGTCAATTCATTGCCAGTCTTTCTATGCAACTGCGTGGTGCCGCCTCAGTTTCCTACAAGCAAGCTCGCAAAGCGACGAGTCCATTTAGATGGCGAAGGGGGCAACCAACCGCCTTCGAAGTCACAAACAGTTCTCGAAGGCAACCCGGTCAGCGCAGTTTCTTGCTTTCGACCTGCGCGACTCGCAGCTTCACCATTTTCCGGATGAGCGCAGACGGTAGTGGCTTGTCGATCGGAAATTGGATGGTCCCTTTGGAAATGGTGAAGCCCTTGAGTTCGCTTTTAAACGCCTCGATCACCGAGGCAGTGGGGAACAAGCTGCAGTGGTCCGAAAAAGCAGCGAACCACACCAGCACGCCTTTATGCTTGAACGCAGGAATCCGATAGCTGATGGTTTCAGTAGCCTCCGGTGGGGCGGCGGACCGAATCGCCGCGCGAATCTTGTTCAAGGTGCCGCGGGCGGGTTCGGGGACGCCCGCGAGGTATTCGTCGATGTTTTTCGGAGCGCCTTTGCTTTTCGCCGGAGAAGTGCGATTGCTGGATTTCACTTTTTTCATGGGGGCAATGCTACAAGAGCTTGCATTTCAAATCCATGCCCCAGACGACGCTGTCGCTATTCAAAGTGAAAATACCAAAGCTCCTTTTTAAACACCTCCACGTTTCGTCGCGTCACCGGAGGTCGGGAATCGGTGTAGCTAGGCTCCTCCAGCTTCGGATCTGCCGAGATGGTCGCATTGGCAACTGCCGGGATGCGGCTGGCAAGAGCGAGTGGAGTGTCAGCAGAAGAATCGATAAAATAAAACCATGACTTCACTGAAAACGCGACCTAAAAGCATCACCGAGTACATCGATGCCGCCCCCAAAGCGGCTCAAAGGAAACTGCGTGAATTGCGTGAGTGCGTTCGCAAATCTGCACCCGGAGCCAAAGAA
>Ga0210402_10002813_pt1 | contig 16669 bp, 19 predicted proteins | sample IncBWC7MmetaG_FD_161055 | JGI IMG/M metagenome (GOLD analysis project Ga0210402, IMG submission 161055) | Forest soil microbial communities from Barre Woods Harvard Forest LTER site, Petersham, Massachusetts, United States - Inc-BW-C-7-M | ecosystem: Environmental > Terrestrial > Soil >... | reverse complement strand
AGGGAGGGGGCACCGAGCGCGGCGGCATCGGGGGCGGTTGCTCCAGCAGCACGGTGCGGCGCGGATCGATTTCGGGCCAGCCGCTGCGTATCAACTCACCGAAATCGGCGATCTGGTAGTCCGGCACGACCATGACGCGGGGCAGCGCCCGCGGGTTCTCGTACACATAGGCGTCCGCGGTGCGGGCGATGAGATTGAGATCGCCCGCATGGAGCGAAGCGTCGATGCGCTCGACTGGCACGCCGGTGGCGATGAAGCGCACGCCGCACAGGTTGGCCATGGTGGAGCGGTAAGAAGGGAACAGCGGCGCGAAGCCGCGTTGCGACGGCGTCGCCACGGTGTCGCCGACGCCGGTCGCAAGCGCGAAGTCACGCAGGCGCAGCGGATTGTGCCCGAACAGGTGGTCGAAGCCCTGGGCGAGTGCGACGTCGGGCCAGTGATACGCGATGCCGATCAGCTCGACGCGGTCGCGGCGGTCGGCGCTGAATGTCTCGGCAAGTTTTGCTTTGAGGAGCGCAACGGTCTCATCGCCGCTATCCGGTCGCAGCGCCTCGTAGCGCGAGGGCGGCAGGCCGGTCGATTCGTTCGGCCCATTGTTCCAGGCAAGGTCGAAAGTGGTGAAACCGCAGAGCAGCATGGCCGCCGCGGCGGGACGCGCCGGCGCGAAGCGGCGCATCAGTGCGACGAGCGCAATCGCGCCGGCCGCGAAAGCCACCCCAGTCATGATCGGCAACAGCGCGACGCCGAGCTTGCCGGCTTCACGCGCGACAGCAACCGCGATGGCGACGGGTATCGCCATCAGTGCGGATTCGACGGCGGTCCACCAGCGCGGCGCGGGTGCGGTGCCGGCAAGCAGACGGTGGACCAGGTATCCGGTATTGATGGCAAGCAGCAGGCCGATGATGAAGGTCGCGTCGGCAGGCCGGCGAAACAGGTCGACGCCCGGCAACAGTTTGTACATCGCCGAGAACGCCGGCGTGTACCAACCGAGCGCATAGAGCAGCACGAGCGCGAGCATCACCGGAAAGACGCGGATTTCGCGCGTCCATAACAGGCCGCGCGCTAGCCCGGTGCCGGAAACCAGGATCATGGCGAGAATGCCGCAATAGATTTCGCCGACATTCTGCGCGAGGAAAAGTCCGGTGGGCGTCATCTTCTCGCGCCAGCCGGGACTGGGCGGACCCCAGAAATCCACATTCGGGTCGGCGGCGCCGAACAGGTCGGAAACGAACAGCATCAGCAGCAGGGCCGGATGCAGCGAGCCGCGTCCGGCCGCTTCCAGGCCGACGGTCGGGCGATTGCTGTCGGCTGCGAGCAGCGCCGAGAGCACCACAGGGACGACGGCTATGAGGGCGGCGGTCACGGCGCAAACCGCAAGTGGAAGCATCGTGCTCCTGACGCGCGCGAGCCGCCCCGTGCCTTCAAGCCACCACGCGATGACGTAAAGGGCAAGCACGTAAAGTCCGAGCAGCGCCACCTGATCGCGTCCGATGATCAGGAGCGCGATGATGACGCCGGCCGCAAGGCCGGTTCGCCATGATGTGCGGTCCAGGGTGCGGGCCAACAGCCACAAAGCGATCGGCACATAGGAGAGGCTGATGATCTCGCTCGTGTGCTGCAGGCGCGACGCCGCCGAGCCGCCGAATGCGAAGATCAACGCCGCGACAGCGGCGCCGCCCGGATGCCAGCCGCGGTCGCGGAAGAACAGCATGAGCCCGAGGCCGCCAGCAAACAGATACGCGAAGGTGACGAAATCAGCCTCGCGAAAGCTCGGCGCCGGGTCGAGCGCCGCAAGGGCGAAATGCAGCGGCGAAAAGATCAGCGATTGCGGATCGGCGATCTGCGGCCAGCCGGCAAACACGTTCGGAGTCCAAAACGGCGACTCGCCGCGGGCGAGCGACGACGCAAGGAATTGCAATTCGGGCTGGAACTGCGCCTTGGCGTCCCACGGGATCGTAACCGCTCCGGAAAGCCATGGCCATGAGAGGACAGTAAACGCCGCCACGTAGAAAGCCACAGACAGCGCGAAGGCGCGCGTGTGCGATCCTGATGAGTGAAGCGGCATCTTAGAACCCGTTGCGTCGCATTACGGGTAGCGAGTGCCGGCAAAGGCGGCAAGAGCCGCTTTGTGAACGTGCCGCCTGTAAAAAACGCGCGACCAGATACCACAGCTTATCCACGACTTCGGCTTTGCCCCTTGGCGCCGAGGCGATCCAACGTTCGCTTTAGTGTAAGGATGCGTCGGGCCGCCGTGCGATTGGCCACGTCGTCCGAGCCGGTGTCGGCGATCGCTTTCGAGACTGGCTTCGGCGACCTTTCGACCTTCAACGGAAGGTTCCGGGATGTGTTCGGCATGAGTCCCACGGTCTACAGGAAGCGCGAGCGCACAACGTAAGAGACGCGGGCCCGGGATGCAGACTTCACCCGGATCGACTGTTGTTATAGTTTGACGCCGCCCAAATCGCCTCGCCGCATCGCGCGATAAGAAAGGCGCATCCTGTGAATAAGAAAATGGAAAGGGATCTGCATGTATCGTTCGCGCGTCATCCTATCCGGCGTTATCGCCGCCCTGACGGCTTTCGCCTCCAGCCACGCGCCGGCTTCGGCCTCCGAACGATGCGACCAATTGCTGGAACTGCTCAAAGCCAGGATTGCCGACGCGATCTGCCTTGAGAGTCCCGATCTCACGACCGCCAATCCGGCAACGACGCCGCTCAACAATTCCCTGCGCGGGCTGCCGCCGTTCGCGTTCACGCCGCAGATCGACCGCGACACGATCGCGCCGCCCGTCGGTTTTCGCACGCCGATCACCAAGGCGGTGCCCGGCATGCAGGTTCAGGCTCGCATCGCCGGCGATCCTCTTGGCCAGGCGCGCATCTTGATCCGCATGCCGGATGACTGGAACGGCAAGCTGGTGGTGGCGGGCGCATCGGGCACGCGCAGCGAGTTCAACGGAGATTTCGCCTGGAGCGACTACGTCGTGCAAAAAGGCTATGCCTATGTTTCGCAGAACAAGGGCATCTACAATCTGCTCATATCGACGGCCGCCGATCCGCTGGCGTGCCGGCTTAATCCGAATTCCGGAACCTTCGTTCATTTCTATGACAACGATCCGGCCGCGCTGTTCACGCGCTGGAACGAGATCATGCTGGCGGCAACCAGGATCGGACGCGACGCAGTCGAGATTACATATGGCCGGCGTCCTGCGCGTACCTATGCGGTTGGCACCTCGAACGGCGGCTACCAGGTGCGCCGCGCCGTCGAGACGGCGCCGGAGCTGTTTGACGGCGGCGTCGACTGGGAGGGCACGTTCGTGGATCCCGCCGCTCCCAATCTTCTTAGCGCCCTGCCGCCGGCAATCCTCAATTATCCGGACTACCTCGCCTCCGGATTCGACTCCGGCAGCACGGCCGCCAAGAATATCCGCGAGGCTGGCTTTCCGCCCGATATGACCATTACGTACGAAGGCAACGCGACCTCGTTGTGGGGGCTGCACTGGATTCAGTTCTGGGAAGTCACCCAATGCCAATGGCAGAAGCGGCTCGATCCTGGCTACGATACTTACGGTTCCGGGACCGGCACGTACGTTTATGTCGATCGTCTGTCCGGGTCCGACGTCGGCGCAAATATTGCGGCATTCGCCACCACTGGACGGATCAAGCGGCCGCTCATCACGGTGGCCGGTACCATGGACGGCCTTCTGCCGATCGATGTCCATGCGCGCGCCTATGCCCGCAAGGTCGAGGCCGCGCTGAGCCGCGACAGCGGCCCGGCGGCTCGTCCATCGGGAGAACGCACCCCGGAATACCGGCTCTACGAAGTGCAGAACGGCAATCACATCGAAGTCTTCACGACCACATTTCCGCGGTTGGAGTTGATCCAGCCTCACGCGCTAAAGGCTTTCGACCTGCTGGTCGCACATGTCGAGGAGGCAGCGGCGCTGCCGCCGAGCCAATGCATCCCGGTCGCTGGTCAGATTGCCGCGGCGCCGGCGCAGCCGGGGCACTGCGCAAGCTTGCTCGCGCGGTGAGGACGGCGATTCAGATAGGAGCACCGCCTTGCGGGCGGCAGAACCGCGGGCTAGACCCTGCCGATGCAACCGATTGCCCTCTATCCAGGCTCGTTCGATCCGGTGACCAACGGCCACGTCGATGTGATGCGCCATGCGGCGCGGCTGGCCGGCCGGCTGGTGATCGCAATCGGGGTCCATCCCGGCAAGGCGCCGCTGTTTCCGGTCGACGATCGCATCGCGATGCTGGAGGAGACCTGCGGCGTCATGGTGCGCAAGGCGGGCTGCGAATTCGCCTGCATCACCTTTGATGACCTTGCGGTTTCGGCGGCTCGGCGGGTCGGCGCTACCGTCATGATTCGCGGCTTGCGCGACGGCACCGACCTCGATTACGAGATGCAGCTCGCCGGGATGAATGCCGCGATGGCGCCCGAGGTGCAGACGGTGTTCCTGCCGGCGTCCCCGCTGGTGCGTCCCATCACCGCCACTTTGGTGCGCCAGATTGCCGGCATGGGCGGCGACGTATCGGCCTTCGTGCCGGCTTCCGTGGTGGACCGGCTCAAGATTAGATTTAAGATGAACACGCGAACCTAAAAGGAAGCTCTCATGCTACGATTGATCGCCGTCTGCTCCTTGCTTGCCGGCTTTGCCCTGTCGCCCGCCGCCGCCCAGGGGCTGCCGGCGGGCGCCGATCCGCAGAACACCCTGGTGATCGACACCACCCAGGGCCGCATCGTAGTCAAGCTGCGCAACGACATCGCGCCGAAGCATGCCGACCGCCTCAAGCAGCTCGCCCGCGAGAAATTCTATGACAATGTGCCGTTCCATCGGGTCATCCCGGGCTTCATGGCCCAGACCGGCGATGGCCAGAACGGCAACGGCAGCGGCGGTTCGAAATACCCCGACCTGAAGGCGGAATTCTCGCCGGTGCCCTTCAAGCGCGGCATTGTCGGCATGGCCCGCAAGGGCAACAGCAACGATTCCGCCAACAGCCAGTTCTTCATCATGTATGCGGACGGCGCTTTCCTCAACAACCAGTATACCGTCATCGGCGAGGTCCTGACCGGCATGGACGTGGTCGACAAAATCAAAAAGGGCGAGCCGGTCCAGGATCCTGACCGTATGGTCACGGTCCGGGTCGCGGCGGACGTCAAATGAGCCGGGCCCTGCCGTTCTTCTCCCCTCCCCCTTGTGGGGAGAGCAAAGGGCGCCCTTCTTGGGTGGGGGTCGATGGGTGTGGTGCCGCGGTGCCAAAACGGCCCGACCCCCTACCCCGACCCTCCTCCGCAAGGGGGGAGGGAGACGGCACCGTCGCGCCAAATACACTTGCATCCTTACTGATGGGGGCTGCGGCGCTCGCGATCGCATCGACGGCGGCGCCCGAACCGGCGCACGCTGTGTGCAGCGTGCTCAGCCATCATCCATGCACGCCGTATTTCGGCAGCGTGCTGCGCAATCATCCGTTCACGCCGTATTCTTGCGGGGTGTTCAGCCGGCCGGGCTGTACGCCCGAGTTGCTGTTTCCGCTCAATCAGGTTCCGGTGCTGAAGGTGGAGGGCCGTACAGGTCCGCCCGAGCCGCTCGACCGCGAACACCCGGTCAGCCGGATCAATGAGCTAGGCCCGCTGCTCTCGAAATGCTTGGAACTGCCGCCTGACGATGAGGCGCAGGCCGGCATGCAACTCACCCTCAAGCTCGCCTTCAAACGCAACGGCGAGCTTCTGGCTGATCCGCGCTTTACCTACACGACCCAGGATACCCCCGAGAAGGCGAAGGCCGCCTATCGCGACGCCGCCCTCGAAATGCTCAAGCATTGCACCCCGCTGCCGGTCACAGACACGCTCGGCGGCGCTATTGCGGGGCGCCCCTTCGTGGTCGCCATCAAGGAAACCCGCGGTGTCAAGGCTGGCGGCCGCTCCGATGATGCCGGCTCCGCGGCCCCTGCTCGGGCGGGCGAACCGAAGCCGTGACCATAGCGTTCGGATCACAATCCTTATCGGCAGGCCGTGTCGACATGCTCAATCGCTGCGCCCCGTCGTCAATCACCAAGGAGCTCGGCGATGCCATTGCGGGACGCCCCTTCGTGATCCCGATCGTTGAAGCCCGCAAGAACAGGAAAGCCGAAGTCAAATGACGCAAAGCGCTGGAGCCGATCTCGACAACACGTTGCTCCTGGAAACCTCCAAGGGGCCAGTAACTATTGTGATGCGGCCCGATCTTGCCCCCAGCCATGTCGCCCGCATCAAGGAGCTGGTGCGCGACGGCTTCTATGACGGCCTCAAGTTCCACCGCGTCATCGACGGGTTCATGGCGCAGACCGGCTGTCCGCACGGTTCCGGCACCGGCGGCTCGGGCCAAAAGCTCAAGGCCGAGTTCTCAAAGGAGAAACACGTGCGCGGCACCGTCTCGATGGCGCGGGCGCAGAATCCGGATTCCGGCGACAGCCAGTTCTTCATCTGCTTTGCGGATTCGAAGTGGCTCGACGGCCAATACACGGTCTGGGGCAAGGTGACGGCCGGCATGGAAAACATCGACCGGATCAAGCGCGGCGAGCCGGTGTCCGATCCGGACAGCATCATCAAGGCGCGCATGGCGGCGGATGCGGGGTAGGAGAACGACTGGCATTTTGGGCGCCATTGGCGTATATAATGTCGGTAAGACTGATCACCATCGCGGAGACCCCGCTGTTCGTGCGGCAAGCCGAAAAGGTGTGGACCGAAGCAGAGCGCGAGGAATTCGTGAATTACATCGCTGGTGATCCGGAAGCCGGCGATGTGATCCCGGAGACAGGCGGCGTTCGGAAGATACGATGGAGCGTGGAAGGGGCCGGCAAACGTGGTGGCGCGAGAGTGATTTATTTTTACCACGACGCCGGTCGGCCGCTTTATCTGCTGATGGTCTATGCAAAGGCGCGTAAGGAAGATTTATCTGGCGATGACAAACGCACCGTGCGGAGCCTTGCTGCCATTCTAAAGGGGAGGACGCGCGACAAAAGAAAATAGAAATACCAGCTGGAGGGAAAACAGGACGACGATGAGCAAGTTCGCAGACGAGTTGATCGCGAGCATGAAGCAGGCCGCGGCGCATGCCCGCGGTCAAAAAGCGCGCGGTTTACGCGTCACGACGGTTGAGATTCCCGATGTGAAGGCGATCCGCAAAGCCCTGCATATGTCGCAGCAGCGCTTTGCGACCCTGTACCGCATCCCGCTCGCCACGCTTAAGAATTGGGAGCAGGGGAGGCGCTACCCCGATGCCCCCGCCGCTGCCTATTTGCGCGCTATTCAACGCCGGCCGAAAGAAGTCATGGAAGCTGTTGCAGGCTGACGTGATTTAATTGGTGGTCTGGCTCGGAGGGTGAGCCAAAGGGCGCCTCCAAGCTGCCGACACGCCTGCAATTGACGGCAACCGACGGGCTGTTTTCTCGGTGAGATTGGTCCCATTATTCGGTGCAATAGATGAGAATACGAACGTGCACCATGCGAACCGCGCAGCAATTCAGCATCACACTTCCGTTCGACCTAGCCGAGGCCATCGACGGGAAGATCAAATCGGGTGCCTATGCATCTGTCAGCGAGGTCGTTTGCGATGGCGTGCGCGCTCTGCTTGAGCGCGATGCGGCAGTCGAGCAATGGCTCCGCGATGAAGTGATTGCCGGCCATCGAGAATACTTGGCCGATCCGTCGCAGGGAGTTCCGGCTGAGGATGTTCTCGCTCGCATCAAGGCCCGCCGTGCTGCGCGTAAATCGATTGCTACCCCCCATAGCGAGACCGCGCGGTCCGCGGTCTGCCTGGTCTCCTGCGTCGCGGCGATTAGCTTCTCATCTGCCACACCAAGGTAATTCCCGTGCAACTGCGCGGCCGGCGGGGTTGAAATAAATGACCATCATGACTAACTTGACCAAAGTAATTTTCTGAAACGTCGCTTCGCAGCGAAAGGCGACTCCATGAGCACCGGCAATAAGAGCGGCGGCAAGATGAGCGCCGGCACCTGGACCGTCGCCGAGGCGAAGGCGAAGCTCAGTGAAGTGATCGAGCGGGCGCAGTCGGCCGGACCGCAAGCTATCACCAGGAATGGGCGCAAGGCCGTCGTCGTGGTGGCGGCCGAAGAATGGGAACGCAAGACCAAGCGGGCCGGCAGCCTGGCGGAGTTTTTTGCGGCTTCCCCGTTGCGCGGATCACGGATGAAAACCAGGCGCGTGACCGACCGGCTGCGGAAGCTCGATCTGTGAACTTTCTTCTCGACACCAATGTGGTATCGGAATGGATAAAGCCGCGCCCCAATGGCGGGGTGGTTTCCTGGCTCGCGGAGGCCGACGAAGATCGTGTTTTCATCAGTGTCGTTACGTTGGCCGAGCTGCGCTATGGGGTCGAGCGGATGGCGACCGGCAATCGCCGGCGACGACTTGAGGAATGGTTGCGGGGCGAATTGCCGCTGCGTTTCGAAGGGCGGGTTATTTCGGTCGATAAGGCTATTGCCGACGCTTGGGGGCAGGTCGTGGCATACAGCGAGACCGCGGGACGTCCGATCGGCGCCATGGACGCCCTCATCGCCGCAACGGTCAAGGTTCACGGCCTCATCCTGGTCACGCGCAACGCTTCAGATTTTGAACCGACCGTGAAGGCCATTGTGAACCCGTGGACTGAGGATTGACGTCCGTTCGGTTGCTCGGCCAAAGAACGGAATCGCTAATCCATGCGCACCGACCTGTTCGACTTCGAGCTGCTGCCGGATCGCATCGCGTTGCGGCCGGCGAGCCCGCGCGACTCGGCGCGGCTCCTGGTGGTGCGGCCCGGAACCGTCCCTTTGCTCGAAGATCGCATCGTTCGCGATCTTCCTAATCTCCTCCGCCCCGGCGACCAGCTCGTCGTCAATGACACCAAAGTCGTCCCGGCACAGCTTTTCGGCCGGCGCATCGGCGGCGCAGTCGAGCCCAGGATCGAGGCGACCCTGATCAAACGGCTCGACGGCTCGCGCTGGCAGGCGCTGGTCCGGCCCGCCCGCAAGCTCAAGCCGGGCGACGTGGTGCGGTTCGGGCAGGAGGGGCAAGTTTGCTTCCTCGGCCAGCTTGACGCCACCGTGGAGGCGAAGGGCGTGGCCGGCGAGGTGACGTTCGCGTTTGCGTTTCACGGGCCGGTACTGGACCAGGCCATCGCGGAGCGCGGCGAGGTGCCGTTGCCGCCTTATATCGCGTCGCGCCGGGCGCCGGATGCGCACGATCGCATCGATTACCAAACCATGTTCGCCCGGGAGGAGGGCGCGGTCGCGGCGCCAACCGCCGGGCTGCACTTCACCGAGCACCTGATGGACGAGTTGGCCTCGCGCGGCATCGCGTTTCATACCGTGACGCTTCATGTTGGAGCGGGAACGTTCCTGCCCGTCAAGGCTGACGACATCGCCGGGCACAAGATGCATGCCGAATGGGGGCAGGTGAGCGGGGAGGTGGCGGCGGCGCTCAACGCAGCGCGCGCTGGTCGGAGTCTGGGACCGCGAACGTCCCGTCTGCCGTTTTCCTCCTCGCCAGATGCAGGGGAGGGTAGGGTAGGGGGAGCGCGCATCGTTGCGGTCGGCACCACATCGCTGCGTTTGCTCGAAAGCGCCGCGCGGGATGACGGCGCCATCGCCCCGTTTTCGGGCGATACCTCGCTGTTCATTACACCGGGCTACCGTTTCCGCGCCGTCGACGTGCTGCTGACCAATTTCCACCTGCCGCGCTCGACGCTGTTCATGCTGGTGGCGGCATTTTGCGGGCTCGACACCATGAAACGCGCCTATGCGCACGCGGTCGAAAACGGCTATCGCTTCTATTCCTATGGCGATGCCTGCCTGTTGTTCCGGAACCCCGAATGACCGCTTTCGCGTTTCGTGTCGACGCCGTCGACGGCGCCGCCCGCACCGGTGCAATCGCCACGCCGCACGGCGTCGTGCGCACGCCGGCGTTCATGCCGGTCGGCACCCAGGGCGCGATGAAGGGGGTGCACTGGCGCGACGTGAAGGCATCCGGCGCCGACATCGTGCTCGGCAACACCTATCACCTGATGCTGCGGCCGGGCGCCGAGCGAATCGCGGAACTCGGCGGGGTACATAAGTTCATCAACTGGCCGCACCCGATCCTGACCGATTCCGGCGGCTTCCAGGTGATGTCGCTGGCCGCGCTGCGCAAGATCGACGAGAACGGCGTGACGTTCCGTTCCCATCTCGATGGCGCGATGGTGGCGCTCACGCCGGAACGGGCGATCGAAATCCAGAATTTGCTCGGCTCCGATATCGCGATGCAGCTCGACGAATGCATCCGGCTGCCGCGGGCTCTTGCCGAGCTGGAGCGCGCCATGCGGCTTTCACTCGCCTGGGCGGAGCGCTGCAAGCGCGCGTTCGAAACCGCCGCTGGGGCAGCTCCTGGACGCGCGCTGTTCGGCATCGTACAGGGCGGCGACGATCGCGAATTGCGCGCCGTCAGCGCCCGCGCCCTGGTCGATATCGGCTTTGCGGGTTACGCCATCGGCGGGCTCGCGGTCGGCGAGCCGCAGCAGGTGATGCTGGAGATGATCGAGACGGTCGCGCCGCTGCTGCCCGCCAACCGGCCGCGTTATCTCATGGGCGTCGGCACGCCGGACGACCTGCTTGGGGCAGTTGCCCGCGGTATCGATATGTTCGACTGTGTGCTGCCGACCCGCAACGGCCGCCACGGTCTTGCCTACACGAGGTTCGGTCCCATCAACCTGCGAAACGCCCGCCACGCCGCCGATCCGCGCCCGCTCGACGCGCAAAGCCGCTGCCCGGCCGCGCGCGACTATGCGCGGGCTTATCTGCATCACCTGGTCAAGGCGAACGAGACTCTGGGCGCGATGCTGCTCAGCGAAGTCAATCTGTACTATTACCAGGACCTGATGGCAGACATCCGCGCGGCCATCGCGGCCGGCAAGCTGGCGGAATTTTGCGGGCTGACCAGAGAAGAGTGGGCGACGGGAGATTTGGCGGAAATCACTCCAGCGTCTCGCGATAGCACCACACCGCAATCGCCACCACCGCGACCATGAACACTGCGATCGGCCACAGTTCGGGGAGGATATCGGGAGTGCCGTTGCCCTTGATGAGCACGCCGCGCACGATCCGCATCGCATGGGTGGTCGGAAACACCTCGCCCACCCATTGGGCCCACACCGGCATGCCGCGGAACGGGAACATGAAACCCGACAGCATGAAGGACGGCAGCAGCATGAACTGGGCGAGCTGGACGGCCTGCATCTGGTTCGCCGACACCGTTGAGAACGTGATCCCCTGCGCCAGATTGCCGGCAATGAAGAGACCAAGCGCCAGCAATAGCGTGACCAGCGAGCCGCGCAGCGGCAGGTGAAAGAACAACGCCGACGCCACCAGGATCAGCACCACCTGGATGTAGCCGATGAAGACATAAGGCACCATCTTGGCCACCATGACTTCGATCGGCCGCACCGGCATGGCCAGGAGGTTTTCCATGGTGCCGCGCTCGCGCTCCTTGGTGATCGACAGCGTCGTCATAAACAAAGTCGACATCATCAGTACGATGCAGATGAGCCCCGGCACGATGTTGAGCACGGTCAACTGCTCGGGATTGTAGCGGGCGTGGACCACGAACTGGAACGCCGGTGTTGGCGGCGTTGCCCGCATGACGGGCGGCAGGTCGCGGTCGAGCGCGGCCGTGACGGTCGCCAGCGCAGCCGTCGCATTGCCGACGGCGCTGGGGTCGGTGGCGTCGGCGTCGATCAGCACCGAGGGCCGGTCGCCGCGGTCGACGGCGCGGTCGAAATTCGGCGGGAATGCGATGACGAACATCAGTTCGCCCTGCGCCAGCGCCCGCTCGGCCTCGGCCTCGCTCGCCAGCATGCGGATGTCGTAGTAGCCGCTGTTGCGCAGCGCCGTGATGATGGTGCGCTCGTATTTGGAGTGCTCGACCGACAACAGACCGGTCGGCAGGTGCTGCGGATTGGTGTTGATCGCATAGCCGAACAGGAACAGCTGCATGATCGGCACCGCGATGATGAATCGCAAGGTGAGGGCGTCGCGCGTGACCTGGATCCATTCCTTGCGCAGCAGGGCATAAAGCCGCTTGAAGGAGATCATGGCTGTTCTCCCTTCTGGCTCAGCATGTGGATGAAGACGTCTTCGAGGCGCGGCTCGACTTCGCGCCATGCCAGAGCGCCGTAATCGGCGTGGTGGATCGCGTTTTCGAGCGCGGTCCGGTCCGTCCCGGCCACATGGAGAGCGCGCCCAAATACGGCGGCAGCCTCGATGCCCGGCATGCGCCGCAGGCTGCGCGCCGCGGCATCGACGTTCGCGCCCGTTGCCTCGAAGGTAATCAGTCCCGAGGCGTGCGAGACCTCGTCGGCGCCGCCCTGCACCACGATCCGCCCTTGGGCGAGGTAGACGATGCGATTGCAGCGCTCGGCTTCGTCCATGTAATGGGTCGAGACCAGGACCGTGAGGCCCTCGCCCGCCATGTCGTGGATCAGGTCCCAAAACTCGCGCCGCGCCTTGGCGTCGACCCCGGCGGTCGGTTCGTCGAGCAGCAGGAGCGCCGGCTCGTGCAGGATACAGGCTGCCAACGCGAGCCGCTGCTTCCAGCCCCCGGAAAGCTGCGCCGCAAGCTGGTCGCGGCGATCGGCGAGCCTCATGCGGTCCATGATGCTGTGCACCGCCTCGCGGGGACGGGACATCTCATAGACGCTCGCCACCAGGTCGAGGTTCTCGAACACCGTGAGGTCGTCATAGAAGCTGAATTTCTGCGTCATGTAGCCGACGTGGCGGCGGATCGACGACGCCTGCCGGATGATGTCGAACCCGAGACAGGTGCCGCGCCCGCTGTCGGCGGTGAGGAGGCCGCACAGCATGCGGATCGTGGTGGTCTTGCCGCTGCCGTTGGCGCCCAGGAACCCGCAGATCTCACCTTTGGCGACCTGCAGGCTGAGGCCGTCGACAACTTTGACGGCGCCAAAGCTCTTTCTCAGGTCGCGGACGTCGATGACGTAATCAGACATCAAAGCATTTCCCGCTTGGCCTGGCGTTTACTTTGCTGTCATCGCCCGGCTTGACCGGGCGATCGAGTAACCACCGACAGGGGATACTGGATTGCCCGGTCAAGCCGGGCAATGACACCAATGAGCGACCTAATCGCAGTCCGTTCTATGGGCCTTCTCGCGCGACTGCAGGCGCCGGAAGCGGCCGCACCGCCATCGGTTGACCGGGATTGATGAGCGTGGCCTGCTCGCGTGGCGGCCGCGCCTCCACCATGTAGACGAGCTTGGCGCGGCTCGCCTCGCTGTAGATCACGGGCGGGGTGAACTCCGCTTGCGGCGAGATGAAGGAAACGGTGGCCGCGAGGCCGGCCGGGCAGCGGTCGCACAGGAGCGCCACCTTGTCGCCGCCACGGACCTCGGCGAGGCGCGGTTCGGGGACGAAGAAACGCACGAAAATATTTTCCGGCGGCAGCAACGACACCACCGGGCCGCCGGCCGGGACGGTCTCGCCCGGACGGGCGAGCACGTCGGCGACGATGCCGGCTGCAGGCGCCGTGACGTGGCGCTGATCGATCCGCCACTGCGCCATGACGACGGCGGCGCGCAGGGATTCCACCAGCTGCTGTTGCGCCTTGATCTCGCCCTCTCGCCCGATCGGGGCGCGCAATTGCGCCACCGCGGCTTCGAGGCCCTGCACCTTGGCATTCGCCGAACGAAGATCGGCGCGCTGCTGGTCGACGAGCTGCAGGGAGGCGGCGAAGGTCTTCGCCAGTGTTTCGTTGCGCCGGAGGTCGCCCTCGATCTTGTCGCGCGCCGCCGCGGCGTCGGCGAGGTTGGCTTCGGCCTGCTGAATTTCGGTCGGCTTGCCGGCGGCCTGAATATTGGCAAGCTGCTCTTCGGCCTGCTTGAGCTGGCGCGTGGTTTGATCCCGGGCCGCTCGGTCGGCGGTGTCGTCCTGGTCGAACAGGGGCGCTCCGGCCGCGATCTTGGAGCCGCGCGCCACGTAAAGGGAGGTGAGGAGACCCTGCTGGGTCGGGCCGACCTTGATGAAATCGGCCTCGGCATAACCCTGCCATTCGACCGGCGGCGTCACGCGCGTGGTCCACCACCAGCCGGCGCCGGCCGCAGCCAAGAGGATGATGGTAGCGGCAATAAGACGTCGGTCCACGGCTTGAACCTTTTGTAACCGGACGGTATTGTTGCATTAGCATTATTGCCGCAGCGCGGCAAGGAGGACACGGACGCATGTCCGATGCGCCGTTGGAACATGGCGAGTTCAAGCGCGGTCCCGGCGGCAGGCCGACCCGGGAGGAAGCCGAGCGCCGGCACCGTAGCCTGCTGGCGACGGCGTTTCGCCTGTTTCTAGACAAAGGCTGGGACGGGGTATCGGTCGAGGAGATTTCGCGGCAGTCCGGCGTCGCCAAGGGCTTCATCTATGCGCGTTACGCGGACAAGGATGCGTTGTTTGTCGAGGCAATCGAGCGCCTCATGGCGGACGCCATGGGGACATTGCACCTCGCCGAGCCGCTGCCCGATGATGTCGAGGAGGGGCTTTGCACGCTCGGGCGCAGGCTGTTGGATCTCGTTCTTCGGCCCGAAGCGCTGGCGTTCCATCGTCAGTTCATCGCCGAGGCCGGCCGTTTCCCGGAGCTTGCGAAGCTGTTCGTCGAGCGCAATCGGCTCCTCGACCTGGTCGACGAGGTGCTACGGGTCTACGCGGATCGCGGCTCCATCACGCTCGGCGAGTCGCGGATGACGGCGGAGCATTTTGCCATTCTGGCGGTCGGCATTCCCCGCACGCTGGCGCTGCTGGTCGGCCGCGAGCCGCCGGCCGATGAGGATCGCCGGCTGCGCGCCGCGGTGCGGCTGTTCCTCGACGGCTGCCGGGCCGGTTGATGGGATCGTATGCGCCGTTTACGAATCCGGCCGTCATTCCGGGGCGCCACCGCAAGGTGGCGAGCCCGGAATCCATTCCCCCCCAGTCGGTGGTTATGGGTTCCGGGCTCGCCGCTTCGCGGCGCCCCGGAACGACGGCATATAACTCGAATTTCAAAATCGCTGAAATAGCCGCAGCGAATCCGGGTTGCACGAACGCTGGAGAATTTTCATGCGAAAGATCGGAACCACCGCACTCGTTGTTCTGGCCGGCGTCTTGCCTGCGCTTGCGGCCGAGTTGCCGGCCCGTAAGGCCGGCTTATGGGAAGTCAAGACGAGCTTCGAGAACCGCGATGGGGCGGGCCCCACGATCCAGCAATGCATCGACGCCGCGACCGATCAGATGATGCAGTCGAGTGCGGGCCCTCTGGCCCAGGCTGCCTGCTCCAGGCGCGACGTACAGAAGTCCGGCAACACCATCACGATGGACTCGACATGCACGCTCGGGGGCAAGACCGCGACCTCGCACGCCGTCATCACGGGCAGCTTCGAGAGCGCCTACACGATGACGGTAACCTCGCAAAGCGACTCCCTGCCGGGCGGCAAGATGTCCATGACGATGGCGGCCAAATGGCTCGGCCCCTGCGCGGCCGACCAGAAGCCCGGCGACATGATCATGGGCAACGGGTTCAAGATGAACATTCTGGAGATGCAGAAGCGCGGTCTCTCGCAAGGGGTGCCGCCGCCGCGGTAGGTTTACCTCGCCGCCACCGTGCCGGCCCGGAGGAGCGCGTTGGCCTTGGGCGTGGCGGGGGAGGGGGGTGCCAAGACCAACGCGCGCCGGTAGCCGGTGGTCCAGGTCGAAAGGGCCAAGCTCCAGCCACAGGACAGCAAAGAGCATCGGGGTCTGATTCCCGTCCGTCCGTCCGTCGACTTAACGGAAAATGAATTGGGGAAAATGAATTGAAGAGCCGCAACACCGGCATCATCCGATATCGGCGCTCGCAGGACGGCGCGCCGGTGATCGGTAAGGGCGAGGGGATGACTCTCAAGCAGCGCGAGGATTGAAAATGATCCGTCCGGCTTCACCCGGTCTGCGGTGAGGTCGCGTCGTGATTTCTACGCCCTGGTCGAATGCGGTCAGCATCCGCATCAGCCGCGCAACCGAATATCCCCGATAGCGACCGCGCAGGATGTTCGATAGATCGGGCTGCTTGACGCCAAGCAGCTTGGCGGCATCGGTCTGCGACAGCTTTCGTTCTTTGATGAGACGGCCCAACTGGACGACCAGCGCGGCTTTCAGTTGATGCTCCTCGGCATTGGGGAGGCCGAGGTCGGCAAAGATGTTGCCGCTACCGATGTCGTGCGCCGGCAAAGTTTTCTTGCTCATGGCCTGGCTCCCTTGGTTGCCCTGTCGATGGTCTCGGCCTCGTAATCTGTTTTGAATTGAAAGTCTCTCGCACCGAGTTGCAGAATTAGAATGTTCCGGTCAAAAAATCCCCTGGAGTAGCCGTAGGATGGGTTGAGCTCTTGCGAAACCCATCAACACGACCGACACATCACGCCATGACGAACTACCGGCGCAATTTCATTTCCGGCGGCAGCTACTTTTTCACCGTGAACCTTGCCGACCGCCGGTTGCGCTTGCTCACCGAACAAATTGCCCTGCTGCGTGAAGTGGTCCCCGGTTTTGGGACCACGGGCTTAAGTGGAGGCGCCGGCTGTTCCGTCATGGTAGATGGAGCAGATGATGAAGAAAACGAGACGGAAGTTCGATGCCGGCGTGAAGGCGAA
>Ga0210402_10002812_pt1 | contig 16670 bp, 12 predicted proteins | sample IncBWC7MmetaG_FD_161055 | JGI IMG/M metagenome (GOLD analysis project Ga0210402, IMG submission 161055) | Forest soil microbial communities from Barre Woods Harvard Forest LTER site, Petersham, Massachusetts, United States - Inc-BW-C-7-M | ecosystem: Environmental > Terrestrial > Soil >... | reverse complement strand
TCTTCTTGACGACTTTGTCTCCAATCACCTCGTACACCGGGTATTCCGCTTCGCTCAGCACGTGATCGTCCTCCAGCTTCGTTTCGCGAAAGCGTCCCTTTAATCCGTTCGTGAAATAATTCGCCGCATTCGAGGAGACATCCGAACCATAGAGGTCCAGCGTCACGCTGTAATGAAAGTTCAGATATCTTTGAATCGTCTGCAGGTCGATCACTCCCATCGCTCGCACTTGCGCCGGATCCTCCAGCTTGTTCTCCTTCATCACTTCGCACGTGCGCTTGATGATTCTTGTGACCCCCGTTTCTCCGACGAACATGTGGTGCGCTTCTTCCGTCAGCATGAACCGGCATGTTCGCGAAAGCGGATCGAACCCGGACTCCGCCAAGGCACACAGCTGGAATTTTCCGTCTCGGTCCGTAAAGAAAGTGAACATGTAGAACGCCAGCCAGTCCGGCGTCGGTTCGTTGAACGCACCCAGAATGCGCGGATTGTCCGCGTCCCCCGACCGCCGCGCGAGCAGCGCCTCCGCCTCTTCGCGCCCATCGCGCCCAAAATAGCGGTGCAGCAGGTACACCATGGCCCACAGATGACGCCCTTCTTCCACGTTCACCTGGAAAATATTTCGCAGGTCGTACATCGAAGGACAAGATGAGCCCAGCAGGCGTTGCTGTTCCACCGAAGCTGGCTCGGTGTCTCCCTGCGTAACAATTACACGGCGCAGCGTCGACCGGTATTCTCCCGGCACTTCCTGCCACGCCGGCTGGCCTTTGTGAATTCCGAAATTCACCTGGCGCTGCGCGTCGCGCGGCTGCAGAAAGATTCCCCAGCGGTACTCCGGCATCTTCACGTAGTCGAACTGCGCCCATCCATCCGGCTCCACGCTGGTCGCCGTGCGCAGATAAACCTCATAATTGTGGCTCTCGTTCGGCCCCATGTCGTACCACCAGCCCATGTACGCCGGCTGCCAGTGCTCCAGCGCGCGCTGCAAGCCGCGGTCCCGTCCCAAATCCACGTTGTTTGGAATTTTCTCGGTGTAATCGATCATGGCCTTCTCCTCAGTAATTTCGGACCGGCTCGCGTCTCCGCTTTAAACTCTTTCCCAATTAAATTTCACAGGCGCGCCCGTTCCATAAACTTTCAACGCACCGCTTGTCCCGACGGCATTCGGACGAATAAAAATCCAATTCTGCCAAGCCGACAACCGCCCAAAAACACGCGTTTCAAGCGTCTCGTTAATCCCAAAACGCAAATTCGCCTCGAGCCCCGTCAATGCATCCGGCGAAAGCGCCGCGCGGGACTCCAGCGCCTGCCGAATTTCATCTTCCCAATCGAGGTCGTCTGGCGCGGCCGTAACGAGCCCCGAGTCCATAGCTTCATGAACTGTAAGCGCGTTTCCGATCAAACTCCGCAACCTCTCGAGTTGTGCGGAATCCTGATAGAAGCGCGCCGCCATTCGCGAAAGCCCATTCACCATGGGCAACGCCCCAAAATTCATCCGCGACAGAACGATCGTCGCCACCTTTTCGCCGTCCTGTGAATCACGCATGTAAATCCTGTCCGCCGCAAGCGCCAGTTCGAAGAGCGTCCCCGCAAAGCACGAACCAGGTTCGATAATTGCGTACAAAGAACGCGAGGAAACGTCGATTCGAGCGAAGGTCCGCCGCATCATTCCCAGAACTTCGCGCACGAACCAATTGTCTTGGTTATTCAAAACAAAGTCGTCGGCCGCCAGCACTGCGTCGGAATTCCCGGTCGTCTTGATGATCCACAACCCCAAATCAAGTTCGCTCGTGCGTAGCGTCAAAATGGCATCATCGAGTTCTCGCGCCATCTGCAAAGGCCACCAGTTCGCGCCGGCTGAAAGTGCGCCCTCGATCGTATACGCAGGCACGGACTCCGGCGCGCGAACTGTCAGCATCACAGTGCGCCCCTCGCGATTCACATGTGCATCCACGTATGCATAGTGCAAGCCAGCTTCATCCACCGTCCTACTCAACGGCGTCAGCGTCACGCCTTTCGCATTCGCTGGACGATCACTCTTCTCCGCCAGTTTCAGCGCGCGTTGCTTGACGTGCTCCGCGAATTGCTGCGGCTTGACTACTTCGTCTACGAGCCGCCAATCCTTCGCGCGTTGTCCGCGCACGCCATCCGGATTCGTGCAGAACATATCGGCATAATCCCGCCTCACTTTTCGTTTGTCCGTGACGCGAGTCAGCCCGCCAGTCCCAGGCAGAACACCGAGTAGCGGCAACTCCGGCAGACTTACTGCCGACGACCGGTCGTCCACCAAAATAATTTCGTCGCACGCCAGCGCCAGTTCGTAGCCGCCGCCCGCCGTAGTTCCATTGCACGCCGCAATGAATTTCAATCCCGAGTGCGCGCTCGAATCCTCAATCCCATTCCGGGTTTCATTCGTGAACTTGCAGAAATTCACTTTCCAAGCATGCGAGGACAGCCCCAACATGTAGATGTTCGCACCTGAACAAAAAATCCGATTCTTCGCGCTGGTAATAACAACCGAATGAATCTCCGGATGCTCGAACCGGATCCGTTGCAGCGCATCGTGCAGCTCGATGTCCACGCCGAGATCGTACGAATTCAACTTCAGTTTGTAGCCCGGCCGGATTCCGCCGTCTTCCGCCACATCCATCGTCAGCGTAGCCACAGGCCCATCGAAACTGAGTTTCCAATGTTTGTATTTGCCAGGCTCCGTCCGGTAGTCCGGCGGCTCGACCTTCGCATGAAGCTGCTCTGTCGCTGCAACGTCCACGTGATCCTCCTACCTTTCGCTTTGCTTCTCGCTGGTTTGCAATGCCGACTTCAATTTCGCAAAACTCTCGTCCACGGAAATCCCGGATGTGTCCAGATACATGTCCGCCTTCCGGTAGAGCGGCTCGCGCGCTTCAAGAATTCGGCGCAAGTCGTGCATCGCCTGATTGCCGCCCGCAATCGCCCGCAAATCGCCTTGCGCGATCACGCGCGCCATGTGCTCTTCCGGCCGCGCCTTGATCCAAACGGTGTAGCAATTCGAAAGCAGATAGTCGTAAGTTTCTTTTTCCGAGACAACGCCCCCGCCGATAGAGAGAATCGCCCGCTCATGCTCTTGGAGCGCGCGTTCAAGGCAGCGTTTTTCGATGGCGCGATAGCCCGATTGCCCGTAAAGCGAGAAAATTTCACCGAGCGGCATGCCCGTATCTGTTTCAATCTCCCGATCCATCTCAATGAAAGGAATGTTCAACTCTTGGCTCAGCCGCAAACCCAGCGTCGATTTGCCGGCTCCGCGCAGTCCAATGAGGGCCACGCGCTTTCGACGCGCTTTCTCTTCGTTCCCGAATTCGCGCATCAGTCGAAATATCGCATCTTCGACGCGATGCGCTGGAAGCCGCTCAAGGAAGCGCTGGATCAATAGCTTTTCATAGTTTGTCTCTGCTTCCGGCCCGAATAATTCTGCGAGCGAGACGTGGAGCGCGCCCGCGATCCTTCTCAGCAGCACGATCGATACATTTCCTTCGCCGGCTTCGAGTTGCGCAAGATGCCGCTCCGATACATCCGCTTCATGCGCCATCATTTTGCGTGTCATCCCGCGTCGATTGCGCAGTTCCCGCACGCGCTTGCCCAGAAAAAGCAAAAATCCATCTTCCGTGATACGCGCGACGCGCTCTGAGGTAGCATCTTTCGGATGGGTGCTGGTCTGCATGGCAAAATATATAACGATGACTTCAACCGCACCTGCAGTATAGCGCATCCAAACGTCCAGAGGTCAAGGTATAGAACAGGGCTCCGTTCGTTCTCCCTGGATTCACTGTCCGTTCCTCGATGTTCTCCTAATAACTCTTGGTATTTCAGTTTGTTACGGTCCATTCGAAAGACAGCAAGCAGCATGGGATCCTCGACTGGCGCTACAAGAAGATGCAGTATTATGCCGACATCGTGGTATCATCTCTGCTTCTCAAGTTCGAATCGCGCTCATTTTCAAACCTGAGGGACTTTCGAACCGTGCGGTAATTTGAAGCGTGCACCCCAGCGGAGGATCGCAGATGAAGCTGCCGAATTATATTTCCGGACAATGGAAGGAAGGCACTGGCCCGGGGGACCCGCTCCTCGATCCCGTCACCGGCGAAGAACTGGTGCGTATCTCTTCGCAAGGCGTCGATGTCAAAGCAACTCTCGAATTTGCCCGTTCGAATGGCGGCCCTGCGCTTCGAACGCTGACGTATCGCCAGCGCGCCGAACTTCTTGGCAAAATCGCCGATACGCTCGCCGCAAATCGCGAGGAATATTTTCGAATCTCCCTGCTCAACCTGGGCGCGAATCAAGCCGACGCATCATTCGATGTGGATGGCGCGATCTACACGATGAAGTATTACGCAAAAATTGGCCAGGCGCTCGCCGAGGGGAAAATTCTGAAGGAAGGCGCGCCCGTTTCTATTTCGAAGACGGGCGCCTTCGTCGGCCAACATTTCTTATTGCCGACAAAAGGCGTGGCTGTATTTATCAACGCGTTTAATTTTCCAGCGTGGGGTGTGTGTGAAAAAGCTGCCCCCGCGCTGCTCTCCGGTGTTCCCATTGTGATCAAGCCCGCATCGCCAACTGCCTGGCTGGCCCACCGGATGGTTGAAGACATCGTGAAGGCCAATATTCTACCCCCCGGCGCGATTTCCATTCTGTGCGGCTCGGCGCGGGATATTCTCGATCACGTCGGCGAGTGCGACATCGTTTCCTTCACCGGTTCGGCGGATACGGCCGCCCGCATTCGCTCGCATGCGAATGTCCTGCGCCGCTCCGTTCGCATCAACATCGAGGCCGACAGCATCAACTCCACGATTCTCGGACCGGACGCCGCCCCGGGAACCGATTTGTTCGATCTCCTCGTAAAAGAAGTCGTGCGCGAAATGACGCTGAAAGCGGGGCAAAAATGCACCGCCATCCGGCGCGTGCTGGTTCCGCGGCATAATCTCAAAGCCGCTGGCGATGCGATCGTTGCACGATTGAGTTCCATGAAAGTTGGCAATCCCAGAAATGCGGAAGTGAAAGTCGGGCCGGTTGTGAACAAAGCGCAGCAGGCCGCATGTCTTGAAGGATTAAAACTGTTGAAACAAGAGTGTGCGGTTTTGTTCGGCGGCGATGAAAAGTTCCAGCCAGTGGATGCCGATCCGCAAAAATCAGCGTTTGTTCAGCCCACGCTTCTTTCTTGCGAAAAAGGACAGGACGCAAAATTTGTGCACGACGTCGAAGTATTCGGCCCGGTGGCGACGCTCGTCGCCTATGACGGAGTGGATGATCTTATCGCGATTGCGCGCCGCGGCCTAGGTTCACTCGTCGCTTCCATTTTTGCGAACGATCCCGCTTTCCTCCAAAGTGTCGCGCTCGGCATCGGCGATTTGCACGGCCGCATCATGATTGTTAATTCGAGCGTAGGCACGCAGTACACCGGCCACGGAAATGTCGTGCCGAGCTGCCTGCACGGCGGTCCGGGAAGGGCCGGCGGCGGCGAGGAACTTGCCGGTTTGCGCGCGCTGCTGCTTTACCATCGGCGGTTTGTCGTGCAGGGTCCGACGAGTTGCACGAATGATCTGGCAGGTTTGTCCGCTGATACCAGCCTCTTCTATTCTTAAATCCTCGCTGAATGTTACGAAGCATCGTGGGCTCGCCGATCTTGCAACTCGCGAAGTTTGAAGCGCTGCAGCTTTCCCGTGGCGGTCTTCGGAATCTCGGCTAGAAATTCGATCCAACGAGGCCGCTTGTAGCCGCCGATTTGTTCTCCAACCATTTCCTGGAGTTCTTGAGCCAATTGTTCGCTCGGCGCGAATTCTGTGTTTAGCACAACAAACGCCGCGGCTTTAGTGAGGCCATCCTTATCTTTGCGGGCTACAACGGCAGCCTCGCGGACGGCCGGATGCATGATCAAAGCACTCTCGACTTCCGCGGGGCTTAGCCACAGGCCGTTGACCTTAAATACGTCGTTGGAGCGGCCGGCGTACCAAAAGTAGCCCTCTTCATCCTCGTAGTATTTGTCGCCGGTCCGGAACCAGTCGCCTACAAATGTTTCCTTGGTTTTTTCGTGTTTGTTCCAGTAGCCGGAGCAGGTGGAGTCCCCTTTGATCAGGAGATCGCCGATTTCGCCGGGAGCTACGGAGTTTCCGTTCTCGTCGACGATTCTCGCTTCATAGCCCGGAATGATTTTTCCGCTCGAGCCGGGCTTTACTTCGCCCGGACGGTTGGCGATGACCATTTGCAAAGTTTCCGTGGAGCCGAGCGAATCCAGAATTTCGACGCCGAAACGTTCTTTGAATCGTTGGAACAATGGCGCGGGAAGCGATTCGCCCGCGGAGATGGCATGGCGAACGCTGGAGAGATCGAACTCTCGTCCGTCCTCGCGGTGATAGGCAAGCAGAGCAACGTAGTTTGTGGGCACGGAGAAGAAAAGCGTGGGACGGTAGCGTTCGATGTCCGCGTAAATCGTCGAGGGAGTAGCGCGCACGGGAGAAAGAATCGTTGTGGCGCCGCAACCCAGCGGGAAATAGCCGGCGTTTCCGAGGCCGTAGGCGAAAAACAGTCGCGCGACGCTGAAGCAACGGTCGCTCTCCTTCATTTTCAAAATATTTTTGGCGTACAGCTCGCAGCACACGACCATATCGTGATGAAGATGCACGCAGCCCTTGGAGGCGCCGGTGCTTCCCGAGGAGTACAGCCAAAACGCAGGCTCATCTTTGCTGGTAAGCGCAGCTTCCAGATTTGGCGAGGCAGAGGCGATCAGTTCTTGTAGTGAGTCATAAGTTTGTGGACGCTTGCCTTGAGATTGGCAATCCTGATTTACTTCGCTTACCACAATTTCTTGCAAATAGCGGAGCCTTTCCGGCGGAATCGATCGCAAATGCGGCAGCAGAGGTTCGCTGACGATGGCAACGCGCGCGCGGCAATCGTTCAGGATGTACTCGTAGTCCTGAGGTTTCGCTTGCGTGTTGACGGGCACGGCCACGGCGCCGATTTTGATTGCGCCAAAAAAGGAGTAGAGGAACTCTGGCGTGTCCAAGAGCAAAAGGAGAACGCGCTCCTCCGAACGAACTCCGAGAGCCAGCAGGGCATTGCCGGTGCGGTTGATTTTTTCCAGCAGTTGCTGATAAGTGACACGCTCGTCGCCACATTCGATAGCAACCTTCCTACCGCGGCCTTCCTTGACGTTGCGATCCACGAAGTGGGTCGCAACATTGAATGTTTCCGGCAATGTGATCAAGAGATTGGCTGCCTCCGGCCGGTCTCAGTGGAGAGCTGGGACATTCTGTAGCGCAAACGAGCGGGAGTATAGCATGGGGGAATTGAGGCAAGTTGCGGGGTCGACATCGCGAGGAAAAAAGGATGCGAGCGGATGGCATTCGCCAGCCGGCTTGGGTCCTGCGATCATAGAGAGAAGCGTCAACCCCGCAGCGTTCAAAACAGAAGAGATACAAAACCCGAATAGTGTTGAGGGCCACTCTCTGTCCCAGCCGCCCGACTGATGTAAACTGAGCCCACAGGAGACGCGCGATTCTCTGCGTGTCCGCTAGGCACACATGAGCCAAACCAAACAGATTGCAGATTCTTACCGCGCCGCGACAGTTAAAGGGGCTTGGTACGGGCCTTCGCTCGCCGAGCTGCTAGCAGGGATAGCGCCGGAACTCGCGACGACGCAACCCATTCCCGGGGCTCATTCCATTTCGGAGCTCCTTCAGCATTTGCTCCTATGGAACGAAAGAATACGAAACACCTCCGACAGCCATCCGATGCCGCCGTGGGAGGCTGACAAAGAATGGGCCGAGCCGCCGATTCCCTGGAACGAGCTTGTCACCCGATGGAACCAAAGCCGAGACTTGCTCGAAGAGCAGATTCGGAGTTTCCCCATCGAGGATTTGCGGAAACAGGTGCCGGGGCGTGGCTATCCGTACGAAACGATGTTGCACGGAATTGTGCAACACGCGATTTACCATTCCGGGCAGATCGCGATGGTCTTGAGCATGCTCCGGTCGCGATCCCACTCGCGTTAAAGCTGTCACACTTGCCCGCCCGTGTTAAGCTTCCGCGCCATGGATGCGAAACACGTCACACCAATCTTGAACGTATCCGACATCTCCGCGAGCTTTGCCTGGTTCGAAAAGTGGGGCTGGAAGAAATGTTGGGACTGGGGAACGCCTCCGACATTCGGAGCAGTCGGGTCAGGCGAATGCGAAATCTTTCTCTGCGTAGGAGGCCAGGGCGGGCGCGGCAAGGGAACTAATCGCTCAACGTTTGGACCGGAAGGAGACGAGTCGGCCGACAAGGGCGTGTGGATGTCAGTGTGGGTGGAGGACGTCGACGAGGTCCACAGACAGTGCGTGGCTGCCGGACTAGACGTTACATTTCCACCGACCAACATGCCGTGGAACGTCCGCGAGATGCACGTTCGGCACCCGGACGGACACGTATTTCGTGTCAGCAGGGGCACTAGCGAATAGGGATTTCTTCCAGCGAAAGCGGCGTTGATCGCCTCACTCCAAGCGCAAACTCCCAGCGAGGATGGGCCAAGCAAGAAATTCTTGCGGATTCAAGGATTTGTAGCGCGTCGAAGTGAGGCGAAACCAAAAAGTCAAAGGCCCCACACGCAAAAGCGACTTGCGGGGCACCTCGATTAAGTTCCACGCTGAGAGTCCGGGCAACCCGACCTGATCAAAACCTCTACAATATTCCCGCCCGTCGTTCGTCTACAACAGTGGATGGATGAGCCGGTGAGCGCTATCTCGATGACCGAGCAAGACCGTCAAATCACCGAAGTCGTCGCGGAACAACGATCGCGGCTGCGCAACTTCATCCGCCGGCGTGTGCCCAATCCCTCCGACGCCGAGGACATCGTGCAGGAGGTCTTCTACAAGCTGGTGGAAGCCAATCGCCTGCTGATGCCGATCGAACACGTGACCGGCTGGCTTTTTAGCGTGGCACGCAATCGCATTACGGACCTTTTCCGCAAGAAGAGCCCGGAGGTCTTCAGCGACGCGGCGGTCGTGGACGAAGACGGCGACCTGCTTCGGATCGAAGATATGTTGCCATCGCCCGATGCCGGGCCCGAAGCGCTTTACTTCCGCAACGTGCTACTTGAGGAATTGGAATTTGCGCTAGCCGAACTGCCCGACGAGCAACGTGAAGTATTCGTCGCTCACGAACTCGAGGGGCGCAGCTTCAAAGAGTTGTCGGCGGAAAGCGGCGTGGGCGTCAACACATTGCTTTCGCGCAAGCGCTACGCGGTGCTTCATCTGCGCGAACGATTGCAAAGCATTCACGACGAATTTGCGAAGAAATGATCCGAAGAAATGAGGAGCACAAGATGAATAAAATTCAGAAACGGATAGGGATTGCCATTCTGGCCCCCTTTGCGATCGCGCTTTTCATCTGGATTGGCGGCGAACTGGTGATGCATCTGTGGAACTGGCTGGCACCGACGCTGTTCGGATGGCGGCAAATTACTTTCTGGCAGGCCTTTGGACTTCTGGCTCTCTGCCGGATTCTGGTCGGAGGCCACGGCGTTCGTAGCTCAGGCTCCAATATGCGGCGACGAATGAACGAACGTGTGGGGCAACGCATGGACGAGCGCTGGGAGAAGATGACGCCCGAGGAGCGCGAGGAATTTCGCCAGAGTTGGCGCGCACGTTGCGGCGGCTTTGGAGCGCCGAGCAGCGAAACCAAGGATCCGGCGTGATAGTGGTGCCATGGCGATTTTGAGCCGGCTCAAGCAAGCAGTTGAACCGCGGTTGAACGCAGGCTGATCGATCGGCAGGAACCCATTCGGAGCTGCGTCCAAGGACGCAACTGTCGTACAATGCGGGCAACATACGGCGTTTCACCCCAAACGCGCATCGAATACAAGCGAAAATGGTTGCTCGGTGACGGAGCTCAGGTGCGTGGTTGTGCCGACTTTATTTCAAGATTGAGGTGAGCGTAATGAGAGAACGGATTTTCCGCGTTGCCGCACTCTTCATGGTTGTGCTGTTGTTGCCTGCTCCAGATTGGGCCACCTGCGGCGGTGGTGGCGGCGGCGGGATGGGTGGGATGAGAAGCGGCGGTCCAAGTGGCAACCCAGGCGGCATGGGCACCGAGCAGGTCTACCAAGTTCCCTGGAAACTGATGAAACCCGAAGAGGCGCCTGCGGCGGGCGGACTGGTCGTGTACTGGTTCCCGTCTTCCGCGCAAGAATTTCAGAAATCCAGCTTGCGGAATTCGCGCTCGCTGTCACTGTATGCGACGCAGTGCGTCACGATGGGCGTCGCCGACGCTGGCACCACGCTGGGGCAAAAATTTCTGAGTGGCGACAAACTCCCGGTGGTCGTGCTGGCCAAATCGGACGGGACGGTTATCAACAAGCTGCAGAACGACAATGGATTTCTGAAAGTAGACCGAGTGGAAAAGCTGGTGGAATCCGAGATGAAGCAGCGTGAAGAAGCTGTCAAGGAGGAACTGAAAGCGGCCAAGGAAAAAGCGAAGTCGGGCGACAAGGAAGGCGCCATTCCGATCTATCGATCCGTGCTCGACGAAAAGTGCCTCTTTCCGGGTAAAGCAAAAGATGCCGCGAAAGAACTGAAAAAGCTTGGTGTGGATGCGGCTGTGAAACTGTTTGACGCGCCGGTCATGGATCCGGGCAAGAGCGCCAAAATCGAATCCGTCATGAAGCGTGGCCTTGAGGCGGAGATGAACGAAAAATACGAAGAAGCTGAACGGCGCTACAGTGAAGCGCGTGGTATGGACCCTGCCGATCCCGCTCCGTTGCGTTATCTCGGAGAGCTTTATCGCCATCATCTGGGGGATTGGGATAAGGCGCACCAGACGTTCCAATCTATCCTCGATATGCCTGCGGACCCGCTATCGCGCGCGGTCGCGCTGCATGGCATCGGCAAAATGACAATTCACGAAGGTGATTTCCTTAAGGGCCTGCACTTGATGGAAGACTCCGTGCGCGAGTATCCTCTGGCGCTCGCGTACCGCAATCTGGCCGTCTACTGGAATTCCGAAGGCGATGCCGCCAAGACCGACTATTACACGCGCGAAGCGACGAAGCTGGATCCGACCGATCCTTACAATCTCGTTTTCGCGGCCGCTTTCCTTGCCGGGAACGGCCATGCCGACGAAGCGCTGAAAATCGCACAGGAAAACGAAGCGATGCTGCCTGCTTCCTACAACCTTGCCGCCATTTACGCGCAGCTCGGCCAAAAGCAAAAAGCTCTCGACCTGCTCAAGCGCCATTTCTTCCAGTACGAGCGCTTCGAAGCAGTGCGCTCGAAGGAAATGATGGAAGCTCGAGTCGACGCCGTGTTCGCTTCTCTCCGCGAAGACCCGCAATTCATCGCCCTGACCAGCGCCGCCGATGGCAAACTCCCCATCCCGCAAAATAACAAGATGCCTGCGGCCGCCCCAGCGAAGATGTAAGCGGCTGGCCTACCAGAAACCCTGCGGTGGGAATCAAGACTGCCGACATCGAGGGCGTTGCCTTAGTGAAGGCTTCTCAGGCATCTCTGACGGTGCGATATGCCTCTTTGCCGGCTTCCACAGCGCCGGCGACCGTAGCTTTGACGTCGTCCACGGACTCTTGCGCGCGGCGAGTCCAGCGCTTTCCTGTCGAGGTGATGTCATCAACACCTTTTTTCACCGTGCTGGAGATCAAGTCGCGCGTCTCTTCGCCCGAGGATGGCGCAAAGAGCAGGGCCAGAAGTGCGCCTACTCCAATGCCTACGGCAAACGTAGTGTATTTGTTCGACCATTTATTGTGACTCATCGTATCCGTCCTTTGAGGTAAGTTTTTGCCTCGTTGCGCTTGGCTTCGAACTCGGGCGTACGCATGCCGATCAATGCACCCATGAGACCGTCAACGGCCACGCCGACACCCATGCCTGCCAATCTGGCCATGATTGGACCGGTGGCAATGATCCCGAGCATGTTTTTATCTCCCGACTGCTGAGGGCGAGTACGGTTTAAATCTCGTCGCGCTGAAGCGCGCCGTTACCTCTTCGCGTGCGGGAGACGCTGCGCAGTGACTACCTTAGTCTGAAAGAGGGCAAAGGTATGTCACGTTTCAGACACTTTCGTCCTTTTATTTCACGCTTTATCTTTCCAGTACCTGCGATTGAGCCTAGGTCACTCGACGTCAAGACCCCATTTGCAAATAAAAAGAGGCCTCCTAAATCGAGGTCACTCTTTGCCTGCCTGGGTTGAGTCGGCTGGATAGAGATCGGCGTTGAAAACTTAAATGACGCAGATGGACCAATTCACTCCGAAGACCATTTCGGCATGCCCCGTGCCTCGGCTTGCCTTGACGGCGTCGGTGACCCTGGAGCTTATGGAGCGGCGACGAGACGAAAACAAAATAAACGGGGCGGCGCTAATACTTGGGACGAGCCGCCCCGTTCACGTGGTTAGCTTCGGCGTCAGAACCGAACAACGGCGCTGATCGAGACGCGTGTGCAATTGGCGTTGCCGCCGGAGTCATGCAGGCCGACGTAGTCGAGCTGCGGGCGCAATGCTAGGTGAGGCAGAACGCCGATATCGACGCCACCGCCAACGCTATAGGCGAAGTTGTTGGAAGAGGTCGACGCGCCACCATATCCTGCGGTCAAATGCCCGGCACCCGCCAGGAATTGAACGAAAGGAGTGAGATTCGTCGGGTTGTGCATGATGATTCGCGGACCGAATAGAAAGGTGTAGGTGTTGACGGAAACCCCGCCCGGAGAGGCGTGGTACCCACCGAAGTCACCAACGATACCCAGGTAGGGGATGGGCTTGTAGGCGACCGAACCGCTGACGCCATTCTGGTTTAGGTCTCCGCCGCCACCGAGGCGGAAATAAGAGTATCCAATGGAAGCGTCGGCGGACTGGGCACGCGACGGAATGGCGAAGATGGTCATCAGTAAGCTAAATAAGAGCAAGCGTTTCATAGGTTTGTATCCTTTCGAGCGTCATTCGACGTTGTAAAGCCGACCCGGAGGACACGGCAAAGGCAAACTGGGTAGCCGTCCCCAACGGCTCCTTCTATTCTGAGCCAGTGGAGGGCGGCTGTGGCTGGGATTGGAAGCGGTGTTTCTTGGTGTGCAATAGGTCGTTCCGGCGCTCCCTGCCGCGAATTTCGGCCGATAGCTTTGGCCTTCAGGCAAAACGGATGCGGGCAGAGTCGATATCCTTTAAAATACTGAAAACAAACAGCTTATCTATTATTCGAGAGGCCAAAAGGCAGTGTGTCAGCTGATTTTGAAGCATCCGGGCCTAGTTGAGCGCCTGTGAGCCAGAATAACCTTGAAGGCCATCCCAGACCAAGTCATACACCCTGTATTCTTCAGGTGCCAACACGCGAACTGACACAATTTCAATGCCCAAACCTCAAGCGCGTCTTGCCGAGTGCCAGGAAGCGCCACTGCTCTTAAAAGGAAGCCTCTCGCCGTAAGGGTTCTTCCACCTCCGGCTCTCCATCGCCAATTTTGCCAGAAGAAGAAGCCTCTTCACGCGGGAGAGAGACTAGCGATGTCGTCTTAATCGTTAAAGTACATTGACTCGGGAGCAAAAGGGGCGTAGCGTCCTGACCCCAAAGGATGCCTTGTCCCGGGCTCGGGTACCTTGACTCTTCCTAAGTCCAAAGGAATCACTGAACTTCTCAAGCGCTGGAGCGATGGTGACGCCGCCGCCCTGGAGGAGCTCGCTCCGCTCGTGTACAACCAGCTGCGGCGGTTGGCGCGCGAGTGTCTTGCAGGCGAGCGTGCCGACCATACTCTGCAAAGCACAGCCCTTGTGCACGAAGCTTATCTACGGTTGGCTGGGCGGGCTTCCGTGCATTGGCAAAACCGCGCACACTTCTTCGCAGTGTCGGCACAAATGATGAGGCGTATTCTCGTGGACCATGCGCGAAGGCGTCTCGCTGCCAAGCGCGGAGCGAATCCTTTCCTTCTGACACTCGACGAGAGCGTGGCACTGCCCAGGCAGCGCCAAATAGACCTGGTTGCTCTGGACGATGCGCTAAACAGTCTCTCGAGACTGGACGAAAGACAAAGCCGCATCGTGGAATTGCGCTTTTTCGGCGGACTCTCCCTCGAAAACACCTCGCGAGTCCTGGGCGTTTCACCGGCAACCGTTAAACGGGAGTGGGCCACCGCGCGAGCCTGGCTGTACCAGCAAATGAGCCGAGAAGAATAGATGACTCCGGAGCGATGGCAGCAAGTCAAGGAATTGCTGGGCACGGCCCTTGAACTGGAGCCCGTCAAGCGCACGTCATTTCTGGACAGTGTATGCGCGAGTGACTTGACCTTGCGCGAGGACGTGGAGCGGCTGCTTGCAGCCGAAAAAGAGGCGGGATCGGAATTTCTCGGAGATTCCGCCTTTGCGGGGAAAATGGCCGAGGACGCGTTCGAGCAGACCGAGCAATGGATCGGACGCAGAATCGGCCCGTACCAGATCGTGGAAGAAATCGGCGTCGGGGGCATGGGCAAAGTTTTTCGGGCGATGCGCACCGACGAGCAGTACCAGACGGAAGTGGCCATCAAATTCGTTCGTGCCGGTCCCGACGCCGAGTTTGTAATCCAGCGATTCAAGAATGAACGGCAAATACTGGCCAACCTGGATCATCCGAACATCGCGCGCCTCTTGGATGGCGGCACAACCGAAGAAGGCTTGCCCTACGTGCTCATGGAGTTGGTGCGCGGCGAGTCCATTGACGCGTATTGCGATAAGAACAGGTTAGCCACGACGGAACGCCTGAAATTGTTTTTGCAGGTGTGTTCAGCCGTGCAGTACGCTCATCAGCGGCTGATCATTCACCGCGATATCAAGCCGGCTAACATCCTCGTGACACGGGAGGGGGTGCCGAAATTACTCGACTTCGGTATCGCCAAGATCCTGGAATCCGGTGCGACTGCCGGCGGTCTCGATCCAACGGTCACCCAATTTCGATTGCTGACGCCGGGATATGCCAGCCCGGAACAAGTGAGAGGCGAGGTCATCACTACAGCCAGCGATGTTTATTCGCTGGGAGTGGTTTTGTACGAACTGCTCACGGGACGCAGTCCCTATGGAGTGACCAAGAGCACATCGCACGAAATGGCGCGAGCCGTTTGCGAACTCGAGCCAGAGAAGCCCAGCTTGGTCGTTCTCCAGGCGAATTGGACAGCGAGCAGCTACGTCGCGAAGCCTAATCGTCGGGAGACGGCCGGATCAGTTCGCGATGGTTCGCCGGAGAAACTAAGCAAACGGCTGAAAGGCGACCTCGACAATGTTGCGCTGATGGCGCTGCGCAAGGAGCCCAGGCGCCGGTACGCTTCCGTCGAGCAGTTCGCGGAAGATGTTCGGCGGCATCTCGCGAACTTGCCGGTTGTCGCCCGCAAGGACACCCTCGGGTATCGTTCATCGAAGTTTTTCACGAGACACAAGGCGGGAGTGGCCGCGGTGGCAGTGGTTCTGCTGACACTGGGAGCGGGTTTTGCCGCAACGTTGCGGGAAGCGCGCATCGCCGAGCGACGATTCAGTGAGGAACGCAGCCTGGCTAACTCACTGATGTTTGACGTCCATGATTCGATCAAGGATCTGCCTGGAGCCACCCCCGTTCGGAAAATGCTGGTTGAAAAGGCCCAGGAGTATCTGGACCGGTTGGCGCGAGAAGCGGCAGGGGACGTGTCTTTGCAGAAGGAACTGGCCAGCGCCTACGAACGGGTCGGAGATGTGCAAGGCAACCCTTACTACGCAAACCTGGGTGATGTGGATGGGGCTCTCGAGAGCTATCGAAAATCCTTGGTGATCCGCCAGCGGCTTTCCTCGCAGAACCCGAGGGACACGCTACTGCGCCGCGAACTTGCCGGTGGATACAACAAACTCGGTGCGGCCCTGGACGGAAGCAAGGATTTTCCCGGCGCGCTTTTGAACTATCGGGAAGCGCTGCAAATCCTGGAGAACTTGGGGAAAGATGAGACCGATGCCCGGACTCAGGATCAACTGGCGGGCGCGTACTACTACGTGGGAATCGCTTCGGCGGAGACCGGCAATCTGAAAGAAGCACTGGACAACGCCGCAAGAGGTGCCGCCATTCGCGAGACCATCCACAGCGACGACCCCGCCACACAGACGCTGATTCGAACGCACCTTGCCGGCGACTACGGCAGCATGGCGCAAATTCTGATGTCGGCGGGTGATTCGGAATCTGCCGTGGCCAAACAGCGGATGTCCTTGGACCTTCTGAGATCACTCGCGGAGCAAAATCCGAGCGATCAAACGATCCTATCGTTCGTTGGTGAGGCGGAATTCTACCTCGGCGTAGCCATGGAAAAGACCGGTCCTTTGGACCAGGCGTTAGATCACTGCGGTAAGGCCAGGGATATTTTCGAGGCGCTCCTTAAGATGGATCCGAAGAACGCCTTTGCCCGCGAATACCTCGGCTTGGCGTATGAGGTGAGCGGCCGCCTGCAGGTGTCGGAAGGCAAACCAAAGCCCGGAGTGCGAGCTTTGAACAAAGCCATTCTGATCTTCGAAGGTTTGAAAGAGAAAGACCCAAGAAATCCGGAGACGCTGACCGGGTTCGGTGAGTCCTATTGGGGAATGGGACGAGCCTGCTCCCTCCTGTCACGGAATGCCCGCAATAGGTCCGAGCGGATGGAATACTTGCGGCAAGCGCGCGCTTGGTATGAAGAAAGCTCTAAGGCCTGGCA
>Ga0210402_10002810_pt1 | contig 16681 bp, 9 predicted proteins | sample IncBWC7MmetaG_FD_161055 | JGI IMG/M metagenome (GOLD analysis project Ga0210402, IMG submission 161055) | Forest soil microbial communities from Barre Woods Harvard Forest LTER site, Petersham, Massachusetts, United States - Inc-BW-C-7-M | ecosystem: Environmental > Terrestrial > Soil >... | reverse complement strand
TCTCTGATCTCTGGCTTTACTCCGGCTCCTGACTCCTCACTCCTGACTCCTGACCTCTGCCTTCGGCTTTTCCTCGGGCCGCGGAAAGAGCACGAGGCCGGCGGAAACGTTGGCGCCGGCGAGGCGGGGGCCCCAGGCGAGTTCGTTGCGCCACTCCGCGCCCGGTTTGTAGCCGAGGGCCGCCTGGATTTTTTCCGTGGTCGCGGGCATGACCGCCTGGAGCAGCGTGGCGCCGAGGCGCAGCGCCTCCGCGATCGTTGCCAGCGTGGAGCGCAGCAGCGCGGCATCGAGCGGGACGGTGGACTTGGCCAGCTTCCACGGCGCGCGCTGGTCGATATAGACGTTGATCGCGGTGATAAAAACGACCGTGCGTTCCAGCGCGGTGTGAAACTGAAAGCCTTCGCAGAGCACGATGGCCTCGTCGCGCGTTTTTTCCCAGAGGCCGCGCAGCTCGCGCTCGGGCTCCTCGGCGATCTCGACCGCGGGAATGACCCCGCCGGCAAAGCGCGTCGTCATGTTCAGCGTGCGGTTGACGAGGTTGCCCAGGTTGTTGGCGAGCTCGCTGTTGTAGCGGACGAGGAATTGCCCCCGCGTGAAGTCGCTGTCCTGCCCGACATTCATCTCGCGAACCAGGAAATAGCGGAAGGCATCGACCCCAAACTCGGTGACAAAGTCGAGCGGGTTGATCGCATTGCCCGTGCTCTTTGACATTTTCCGGCCGCTGACCGTCCACCAGCCGTGCACCAGCAGCATGCGCGGGGGCGGCAGGCCGGCGGCGTGCAGCATGATGGGCCAGTAAACGGCGTGAGGCGGCAGGAGGATGTCCTTGCCGATCACATGGATGTCCGCCGGCCACAGCTCCGGCTTGTCCACGACGGCGGTGTAATAATTGACCAGCGCGTCGAACCAGACGTAGGTCACGAATTTTTCGTCGAACGGCAGCGGGATGCCCCACTCCAGGCGTTCGCGCGGGCGCGAGATGCACAGGTCGTTGAGCGGCTCGGTGAGAAACTCGATCACCTGTTTCTGGCGGTACGAAGGGAAGATGAAGTTCTCGTGCCTTTGCAGGAAGTCGACAAGCCAGCCCTGGTAGCCGCGCAGCTTGAAGAAATAATTCGGCTCCACGATTTCCGTGACTTCGCCGAAAATTTCCGGCCAGGTGCCGTCGGGGTTGCGGTCTTTTTCCTGGAGGAACTGTTCCTGGCGCGTGCTGTAGAAGCCGCGGTATTCGGCGCGGTAGATTTCGCCCTGGTCAAACAGGCGCTGCAGGATCTCGCGCACGACACGCTTGTGCCGCTCCTCGGTCGTGCGGATGAAATCGTCGTTGGAGATGCTGAGCTTCGTGCACAACCCGCGGAACTCGGCACTGACCTCGTCCGCGAACTGCTGCGGCGCGATGCCGCGCGCGCGCGCGCTCTGCTGGACCTTCTGGCCGTGCTCGTCGGTGCCGGTGAGGAAAAGCACGCGGTCGCCCATCAGCCGCCGGAAACGCGCGATGACGTCGGCCAGCACCTTTTCATAGGCATGGCCGATGTGCGGCGAACTGTTCACATAATCGATGGCGGTGGTGAGATAGAACGACTTCATGGATGGGAGCGTATTCAAACTGCAAAGGCATACCGCTAATGGCTGGGAAAGCGCAGAGCAAGGCGGACGTCGAGGCGCCAATGCCCGGAGGGCCTTGGCCCTCGACGACAACGCCGCTCCGCGCTTTTTTCCAGCCTTAGCCCAAAGGGTTCACGCGATAGAGAGGCAGGCGCGGCGTTCCGGCAGAGGGGGATAGCCTCTCCGAGGATACCCACCCTCTGCCGCGCCTTGCGGCTGCCGTCTCTCGACGCGAACGGTGTGCCTTTGCAGTTTGAATACGCTCCCATGGCAGCCGGCCAAATTCGGAGTTCAAGGTTCAAAGTTCAAGGTTCTTCATTCGCAGTTGGTAATTTGCAGTTGGTAGTTCGTGGTTCGTAGTTGGTGGTCGGGCATTTCTCATTGGCCATCCTGCATTCGTCATTCGTGATTCGCAGCCACCCCCTGAATCGCGAACCTCCGGCTCAAACGCCCGGTTTCGGACAAACCACAAACTACCAAGTGCCAATGACCAAATACTCGCGTGGCGCCCGCTAGGGTGTGTCTTCAAATTGGCATAGTCCGTCGCTGAGGGCGCAGCCGGTGGGGGGCCAGGCGGGCCAGGCCAATTTGAAGACACACCCTAGCGCGCAAATCCATTTGCCAGTCGCAAGCCGGCGGCCCAGCATGGGTTTTAAGGTCGCGGGGTAGCTTCCCGTTGTCCGCCCGATGAAACATTTCGTCCAAGTGCTCAGCATCGCGCTTGTCTCACTGGCGATTTTTATTGCCGCGGCGCTGGCGGCGCATGCCTGGCTGCACCGCCAGGACCAACAACTGAACGCCGAAGCGGCCGCGGCACATCAGGCCGAACCGCCGGCCGCCACCCGGCTGGTCGAGTTGTACCGGCAGGCGCTGGCCGGGCTGCTGCTGCTCGCACTGGCGCTGTTTTTGATCACGGCGGCCGCCGCCTTTCTCGGCCGGTTGCGGCCGGAGACAGGGGCCTTGCCGTTGTCCGAGGTGAAAAACCTGTCCCGCCTCGCCCAGACTTCCGCCGAGCAGGGCACCGCGCTCATCCTCGAACGCAATGAACGCCGCCGCGCCGAAGCCGACTCGCAGTTCAAGCAAACGCTGCTCGGCCACGCGCGGGAGGAGAAGGTGCAGTTGGGCCGCGACCTGCACGACGGCATCATCCAATCGCTTTATGCCGCGGGCCTGACGCTGGAATCGGCCCGCGAACTCGTGCACCGCGATCCCGCCGAAGCCGAGCGCCGGCTCGCCTCGACCCTGGCCGCGCTCAACACCGTCATCCGCGACGTGCGCGACTACATCCACGGCCTCGCGCCGGAACGGCTCCAGCGCGAGAGTTTTGGCCAGGCGCTGCAGGTGCTCACCGATGAACTGGGCGCCAGCCGCGAGGCAAAGTTCGACCTCCAGGTCGACGATGACGCCGCGGCGCTGCTCAGCGCCGGGCAGGTCACCGACGCGCTGCAGATCGCGCACGAAGCCATCAGCAACGGCTTGCGCCATGGCCGCGCCACCGTGGTCACGGTGCGGCTCCGCCGCGGGGAGCGCGAAGCCTGCCTGCTGGTGCAGGACAACGGCACCGGGTTCGACCCGGCGGCGCGCGCCCATGCGGGCCACGGCGTGAACAACATGCAGGCGCGCGCCACCCGGCTGGGCGCCGAGCTGCACGTGAACAGCCGTCCCGGCGCGGGCACGCGCGTGGTCGTGAATATTCCCCTTATGCTGGACTGAAGGATCAAGTACCAGGAATACTTGCGCAGCACTCTTGTCACTTGATACCTGTTACTTGATCCTTCAGTCCAGCATGAGCTACACGCTGAAAAAACCTCCCATCCGCGTCCTGATTGTGGACGACAGCGAACTGGTGCGCGCGGGCCTGCGCGCCCTGCTCGGCGTGGAGCCCGCCATCGCCGTCGCCGGCGAGGCGGAGGATGTCGCCACTTCCATCGCAATGTGCAAGCGCCTGCGGCCCGACGTCGTGCTGCTCGACATCCGCCTGCCGGACGGCACCGGTTTCCAGGCCTGCAGGGAAATCCTGCGCCGCCTGCCCGCGACGCATGTGCTCATCCTCACCTCGGCCATCGACGACCGCACGGTGGACGACGCGCTCAAGGCCGGCGCCCACGGCTATTTGTTGAAGGAAGTCAACGGCCGCAGCCTGATCCAGGCCATCATCGACGTGGCCGACGGCAAGTCCGTGCTCGATCCCGCGATCACGGCGCGGGTGATGCAGCTCGCGAAATCCGGCCCGGAGCACGATGCCCTGGCCTCGCTCTCGGCGCAGGAGCAGCGCGTGCTGGCCCTGATCGCCGAAGGCAAGACCAACAAGGAAGTCGGCTCGGCCATGAACCTGAGCGAGAAGACGGTGAAAAATTACCTCAGCAATATTTTCGACAAGCTGCAGCTCACCCGCCGCACCCAGGCCGCCGCGCTCTACGCGCAGACGCAGCCACGGAATTAATGAAAACTTTCAGGAGCTTTACAGAGATCGCAAAGGCCGCTAAGACAATATCGAATACCCCCGGATTGGAACGGATTTCTCCTACTGTCATTCCGCGGGCAGCGAGGAATCTCTGGTTCAAATCGAAGGCCACAAGAGATTCCCCGCAAGGCTCGGAATGACAAAACATAGCCGTGCCAATCGATGCCATTCGTGGCTTCCCTGAAAATGGCGCAGCCATTTTCTTTTGGCAGGCTGGAGGACGAAGTCCGACAGCCTGCTAGAGCGCTTTAACCACTGGTGGTCACTGATCCGGAAAAAGACAGATAAAAAATGGCTTCGAACCCAACTTCATATTATCAGTGACTATATAAGTGTGCATCAGTGGTTGAGTCGGTCTTCTGTCTTTTTGGAAGTATTATTGCGGATTAGTGTGCGTTATACCAATGTCCCCTCCCAATTAGACTTTTGCGCCATGCAGCTGTGGTAGGGCGAGGCGTCCCCGACGAGCCGTTCGACCTCGCTCACGGCTACAGACCGCGCCCTACCAAAGTCCAAATGAAAGAGGCGAATGGTATTAGTGGTTAAAATGAAGCTGGACCGAATGGCCCTATCGACCCAGGGGCGAAAAGCCCGCAACCGACTCTGGACGGTGGCCGCCAGATACGGTAGCATGCACTATTGTGATTACACCGCACCCTCTCAGGCAGAGACCCTTTCGCTCCCGCCGCGGCATGACGCTGGTTGAGGTCATGGTCGCCATGCTCATTGCCGTTTTAATAATGACAGGAGTCGCGGGAGGATTGATCCAATCAACCAAGTCGGCCGCGGGAAGCATGACCGAAATTTCTGTCGAGGCAGCGGTGGAAAGTTATCTGGAGCAGATGCAAAGCATGCCCCTATCCAGTCTCATCACGCCCAACCAAGCAAACAACAAACCCTGTACCAATCCCGATGGCACTCCCAACTGGGCGGCCGGCGGGATCATTCCAACCCAAAAGACGAATGCGACGCAGGCTGACGATGTGCTCGAATGGTCAAACAGCGGCAGCGGAAACCCCACGATTCCCAGCCTTTCAACTTTCACTCCAGGAATAACGCCCGCCGGGGTAGTCGACAACCTCAAGGAGATTCCCGGTGATCCAAATAATCCAGGCTCAGCACCGACTGGTGGTTGGGCAGCAATCTGGCCCAAGGCAAACTTGGCCACAGCCAACGTGACCAATCCCGCGCCAAAAACCAACAACCTGCACATGAATGTCTGGGTCTGGATCACCGATCTCAGCGCTCCCACGCCAGGTGCTAGCGCCGCGAATCCGAATGGAAATGTTCAATCGGTTTACGGCATCACAGTTATCTATACCTGGCAGTCCAACAATGGGTTTGGCCCTCAATATCACATGGGTGTCCTTCATTGCATTCGCTCCAACTTATCGTAGCGCCTCATGAAAAACATTTCAAAACCAGCGGCTTTTACCAAGCTCCGTGGCTTTACTTTAGTGGAGCTCATGATCGCTGCTACGCTGACCGGATTGGTGCTGACGGCGATTCTGACAATCACGATCACATGCCTGAAAATTTACAACAACAATGCCAACAAGCTAACAGTAGATAAAGACATGCGAAAGTACACGATGTACTTCGAGAATGATGCCGCCTACTCAAACACCTTCTATATTTATGACACCGTCGCTAACGGCGCACCCGCGCTCGACACCACCACCTCCACGGACAATTACATCAACCCCGGACAGGCGGGCGACCTGCTTCTGCTCATAACCACCGCAACCAACCCCGATGGATCGACCGACGTCAAACGGGTGATCGCTTATTACCACGTGGTCACAGATGCTACAACCAACTCCGGGCCGGTTTACCGGCTAGACACCCAAGGAGATAATGCGAGTGCGGCGAACCCTTCGCCTGATTTTGGCGCCCCGGGTACGACTCCGGTTTATCAACTGTACACGACTTATACAAAAAAAGGCTTTTATCAGGGGCAAACGCTTCAAACGGTGATGAAAAACCTCACCACGACCAACAACGCATTCATGCCCTCGGTGGTCGGAAACGCCGCTTATGACGGCACCAATACACCCACTCGCCTTTTTTACTACTTGGTCAAGGCGACCACGTCGAAAGGCGCTTTCATGGTACAGTCACAGATCCGCGAGACGCAGCAAAATGGCGATCCGTATTGCATCGACACTTACAATCTCACCATGTGGCCGCGCAGCTAGACAAACAATTTTTCGCTAAAGACCATTGCGTGTCGGTAAACCAGAATTCCGCTTTCCCGTTATGAAACATCCTTCATTCCCTTCAAGGCACAGGCGGCTCAGGCTTGGCTCGGCCCTCGTCACAGTCATTCTCTTCACCACCGTGATGTCATTGCTGATGGTATCCATCGTCAGCTGGTCCACCACCGAGAAAAGTCTCAACGCCCGCACGGTCTATTTTATCGAGGCCCGCAATGCCGCCGAGGCCCTTTGCGAGTACGGCGCCGCCCAAATCAATTACATCGCCCAAAATAAAGCCCCGGCGCCCAGCTTCGATCCGCAGGCCACCACCATCGACGACACGCACAATCCCCTGCAACTGCCCTTTACCGCCGACACCCTTTCTGCCAAAATCCCGCTTTCGTTTTTCAATCCCAACGCCACGAGTAATGGAATCCCTAACTACGGCAGCACTGGAGCTGACGTGGAGAGCCACATTGACACGAACCCGATTTCCACGACGAATCCCTCCGGGCTGGAACTGATCGGCGGGAAGGCCGTCAAGATACCGACTACGGGCTCCGCGTACTACGTCGATCCCACCGTACTTGAGAACGAAGACGATCCTTTCGCGACATTCAATGTGCGGCGCACGGATTACCAAGTCTTGGCCAAGGCCACGGTGGTCCGCCCGGATGGCCAAGCCCCGATCTCCGCTTTTGTAAAACAAACCGTTTCGGTGCGGGGCGTGCCGCTCTTCAACTGGTTCATCTTCTATTCGAGCAGCGATCTCGAGGTTTATCCCGGCGCAACCATGGTGTGCACCGGGCCGGTACACACTAATTACAATATGTTCATTAACGCCTCCAATTCCGCCACCCTCACCTTTAAAGGCAAGGTCACCGTGAGCGGCGATATTTACCACTCCATGGAATATCCGTCCGCGGACGACAAGCAAACTGCGATGGACAACAATTCGATCTATTTTAACGGAGCCAAGCCTCCGTTACCCTACGCCGCCACAGCCATGAACCCCGGCGGTGGATCCACCTGGTACGACAGCACTGACGGCCATGAAAGCAATACTTATAGCATGAATAAGTGTTCTACTTCCCTCTCCGATTTAGCTAACAGCAATCTTACAGGTTTTAACAAGGATGCAAAAGCCATGTGGAACGGCAATTTGCAAACACGCACCCCGCAGTTTTTTCCGCCCGGATTCTCATCCCCACTCATCGCTGGAACTGGCGTTGACGGCCTGCAGTACAAGGCCGACACACCCTATGTTGACAACGGCGACCAAGTTGCCGTTGCCAACGGGAGCAATCCAGGAATCAAAATCGACCACCATTATTCCTGCAATTACCACGGAGTGACATCCAGCTCCGGCACCCCAACTTTGACGCCGTTCGCAGGAAATGTCAGCGCTTTCAACGATCCGCCCGACTCCGATTTTAATTCGACCAATTACCCCACCAAAGACACATATTATAACGCCCGGAACGGGCTCGAAGCCATAAAATACGCGAACGCTGCCAATCTCTATATATTGGTGGCGGTCGACACCACCACGACCCCTTACCAGGCAACCATCAACTACTATGGTCCGTATAATTCATCCAATATTGGGAAAAAAGACCCCAGCGGAAACTATTACGGGCCCAACGGCGGTATTTATCTCGGCACCGCTTACCTGAACAGCACCACGCCTTACATTCCGCTGCCGGCTTCAGGATGGACGGCAGGACCGATGGAGCCTCCTAATTTGGTGAGCTTCGTGCCTTACGTTCCCAGCGGAACAAAAGTGAAGTACGGCTTCTACGACCAGCGCCAACATGCCGCGGTCGACATCGTGCGGGTCAATATGAGCGCCCTGAACCAGGCCTTGATCGACGTCAATACAGGCACCGGAGCCCCCGGAAGTTCGACTCCGGCCAACCCACCGACGGCAATCTTGAACAATAGCGTGGACAGCAATAATAAAAATTTGAATGGCGTCCCCAACACCAATGGCAAAAACTCCACCATTTGGGGATCCGGCACGATGATCCCGTCCAACGGACTTCCGATTACAAACGATAATACCGGCGGCTGGAATGGGACGGTTTACATCGATGTCGAGGCCGATTCCGGCACGGTCAACGCCAATAATCACGAGATTTGCGTCTGCCTGGACAATGGAAAAACCCAGACCACCACAACCGGCAGCGTGACGAGAATCAATGCTCAACAAAACTTGATCCCCAATGCGCTCGATCCCAGCGGCAACCCACTAGGTAACAAGCCTGATTCCATTGTCGGCGCGGCCGGATTACCCGGCCTATCCCTTGCCACCAACGCTCCGGTCTATATCGTGGGCAATTTTAACGCAGACGGCAAGCTCACGACCGGCGGCTCTGCCCTGCCCGACGATGAAACAACCGACAATCCGTGGACGACGGTCAGCCAAGAAGTTCCTGTCGCCATTATTGCGGATGCGGTCACCTTGCTGTCTCCCAACTATTTTTCGGGCACGGACAGCTCAATCAACACGGACGATATCAATCACCCTCCGGGCGACGTTGACTACTGCAACAACGCAACCGATACTGAGAATGCCTACAGCAGCCAGTCCACGCCTGATATAACGGCAAACGGGTCAAGCGAGGTTGCTTGCGCCATCGTGGCTGGTTTGGTTCTCAGCACCGACTCCGCCGCCAGCGGCGGCGTGAACAATCTTCCCCGTTTCATTGAAAAATGGAATAGCGGCCCAAAAAAACAGGTGTATCGCGGGTCGTTGGTAAATCTGTACGTCAGCAAAATCGCCACCTCTCCGTTCGTCTCCGGAAGCGTTTACTTTGATCCGCCCAATCGCATATGGGGTTATGCCGATATTTTTGCCGATGGCATATTTCCGCCCTATACGCCCTATAGTTATGGCGTTCGCCGCCTCTATTTCAACGACCTAAGCGCCAGCGACTACACGAATGCGCGGATCGATGCCACCTATGGATGGCCAAGCGAACCCACACCGTTCGTGCCGGTCCAGTGATCTGCCGGTAAAGGGAAAGCCGACGGGGTTAGGTAGGAAAGGACAGCCGCGGGTCGGGCCTCTCCTTGTTTAATTTTTCCTTTTTGACCCAAACCAACGGTACGGTCAAAGCGCGGCAACGCAAGCGACCGGGCGGGTGCCTCATGGGTTGCTGAAAGCTTGCGCCTACAGCATCGTTTCAAGCCCGAACCTGTTTTTGCCAGAACCGGCCTAGGGTTCATGCGACCAACAGGAGCGGGCAAGCGCGGGGATGCTTAACGACGGTTTTTCAGAAATGCCCGCACCCCGCGTCATGGGTTCCGCAGAGGTGAAACACCGAGGCTTTTTAAAAAGCGCGGCGCGGCTGGCAGCGTGGAGACGACGCCCGACACGCGGCTGGATCTTTAGCCCTCTCCACCAAACTACACTTGAAAGGGCGGCCCGACAGGCTCCCCTGAAAGCCCATTAGCACAGGGCAATTCCAACCAGAAAAAGATCGACATAATATTTATAAAATACTTGCGTTCAATGTTCCCACCCTGCTCAATTCGCCAAAGTTATTTTGGAACGACAGCAAACCGTCAGCAACCTAACTAACCCTCAATAACCCCATCAAACACCATGCCTAGCGTACTTAACGTCTCGTTACGAAAATTCGCGGGTTGGGTTGGAGTATCTACCTTGATGCTCGCAGCCCACGCCGTTTATGCCCAGACGCCGCCCCCGGCCGCTGGAGATGATACCATTGTCATTTCGAAGTTCCAGGTATCCGCGGCCCCCGCCCACGGCTACAGCGCTTCGGAGACCATGGGCGCCACCCGCGTCAACACCAAGATCATCGACCTGCCCTTCAGCACGGTCAACTTGACCGACCAATTCTTCAAGGATTTCGGCCTTAATCTCTTGGATGAAAACACGACCCAAGTCGGTGGTTTGACCGGGTTGAGCATCGGCGGCAACTTCCTCCTCCGTGGCTTTAACTCCACCTCCCAGTTGCGCGACGGTTTCTACCGCCTCGGCCGCTACGGCGCCAGCAACGTTGAACGCATGGAAATCATCCGCGGCCCGAATGCCGCCATTTACGGACGCTCCTCGCCCGGCGGCATTGTCAATTTGATTTCAGTGCAGCCGAAGAAGAAGGACTCCCAAACGCTCTTCATCCTGAACGGTGGCTATGACAATCGCCAGGAAAAAGCTCAATTGACCGGTTCGCTGGACTCGTCCCACAAGACCTATTATGTGGTCTCGGTCGACCAAACGGAACGGCGTTTCGACGGGGGCTTTGACCACATCCGCAACAACGAAGCCTTCGTCAGCGTCAAGCACGACTTCTCCGACAATTCCCACCTTCAGGCCTCGGCTGAGTACTTTCTCCAAATTCAGCATGCCCCGCAAGCGGCGGCGCCGGCTATTTTCGCGACCAGGACAGCAACGGCTGATAACGCCGCACCCATTCATGCGGTTGGCTACTACGACATCGCGTTGGCGGGATACAACCCCTATGGTCCACATAGCGAACTGAATCGTGGTAACATCAGCTATAGCTTGAACTACGATAAAAGCTTCAACGACGTGTGGAGCGTGCGCGCGGCGGCAAACAACTACCGCTCACGTCGCTGGGATTTTAACCAGAACACGACCGCATGGGCGCCTGTCATCCTAAAAGCGGATGGCACACCGAATAATGACGTCCGCACCACCCTCGCCGCCCCCACCACGGCCGCCCTCGCCAAGGCCGGCAGCCCACAAAAAGGGGTGATCCAGGAAGATGGCGGCGGCCTCCAGGTGGATCTCCTGGCGCACTACTTCCTGCTTAATCACGCGGTGGATAACAATTCGCTGCTGACCGTCGACTTTAACGATTACTATCGCTACGATCCGACGCTGCAGACAACCAACGACTCCGCGCTCAAAGCGTGGACCGCCGCGGGCGGGGGCGCCACCGTCCCTCTGGTTCGGGTTGTCAATAAAATCGGCCAGGTTAACTACATTCCCGCTGGTCCGCTTACCTATTTCCCGGAGAATTTCGTGTATGGAGCCGAAACGCTCGTCAACAAGACCCGTCGGCGCACCACCTCGCTCGGCGGCAATTTCCGCCAGCAGATGACGTTTTTCCACGGCAGGCTGATCACCTTTGCCGGCGTGCGTTATGACGCCGTCAGGTTCAACCAACGTGACTACACGGTGTTTTTCCCTGACATTGGCTATGCTGGCAAGGGCCAGCTCGGCACAACAGAGCCAAACACCAGTGGCACCACCGCAGGGGTGAATGGCACCGGCCAAGTGCGCCGCTATTTCCACCAGACCAAGCCGAACGCAGGATTTAACCTGACCGTGGTCAAAAATGTCCACTTGTACGCCAGCTATAGCGAAAGCTACTTTGTCGACCAGACCAGCCGGCCCGCGGCCATCGCAGGTTGGGCGGCCTCAGGGACGCACTTTTTGCCGGCTGCGTTTAAACCGCAAACGGCCAAGGGCTATGATTACGGTGTCAAGGTTTCCCTTTTCGACGAACGGTTGAATGCCACGCTCGGCGGTTACTACGCCACCCAAAAGAACGTCGTCGTTCAGGATAATGTCGTCGATCCAAGTTCAGGCCTTGTGACTCAAGTCAGCCGGAGCGACGGCGACCAGGTCGACAAAGGTGCGGAGTTCGACCTCAATTGGCTCCCCAACGACAACCTGAGCTTTTCGGTCAGTGCCGCCGTCGTGAATGCGAAATATTCAAACTTTGGCGCTGCTTTCCCCGAGGCCGTGGGCCGCTCCGTCCAATTTGTCTCGCCGGAAAACGGCAGCGCCTCGGCGAAATATACCTTCTCCACCGGGCCGGCCAAGGGCTTGGATTTCGAGGCTTCGGTGCGGTATGTGTCATCCACTCCCGCGGAAAACCCCACGGCGGGTGACACGGTCAATGCTGCTGGCGTTGTTACCGCCCACACCGACCAGTGGACCCTGCGCACCCCGTCCTCCACGGTCTGGAGCTTCGGCGTGCACTATCAGTTGCCTTGGACGCCACACCACATCCATCAAACCATCGGGTTTGAGCTACAGAACGCGTTCAACAGATATTACCTCAAGTATGGCAGCACGGCGACCTTGGACAACAATCAGGCGGACTCGCGCTGGTTCGCTGTGACGTATCAAATCGCACACTTCTAATTATCCGATAATCTCGGTTCCGAGCCCGCCGGCCTTTCGCCGGCGGGCTTTTTTTTGGAAAAAATTCACTTGTTGGTCCTGGAAATGATAGTTCGATTTACCACCTCGCGAAAAAGTGGCTTTGTCATTCCGAGTGAACCGAGGAATCTCACCCGTAGAGCAACCTGATCGGGATGCACGTACAGCATAAGGGATTCCTCTCTACGCTGCCAATGAACTGATGGTAGCCACAAAAGGTCACAAAAATGACCGGCTTTTTATGATCTTCTTGTCCGCCGAAGCCTCGGCGAAGGCGGATGTGATCCTTCGTGGCAAAAAATCCGGGTAATTTTCACAGGTATGGAAACCAAGGATTACCAGATTGGTTCTAACTGCGCCTTCCTCCAGCAGCCAGGTCAGGCCAATTTGAAGACACCCTGCAAGGGCACTACCTGTCTTTCAGGTTCATGCCAGGCCGGGCCAGCACACCGAAATTTAACCCGGCTGACGCAAATGGATGCGGATTTATTATGTCATGTTATGGGTAACTTTAGATTAAAAAAGGTTATTACAAATTTTTTTAAGCGTTGAAGCTTGACTCAATCAGATTGCGATAGTGCTTAGTGCAAATCATTAGGCCTATTTCCTAGCAGGCCTGATCTTCAACATCTTCGACGAAACCAACGCCCTGTCCGCCAGCAGGATCGGGAGCGTATAACTGAGAAAAATCCATTATGAATCCGACTTATCCCGGCGTCTACATTCAGGAAGCCACCAGCCCGGTCCATCCCATCGCAGGCGTTGCCACGTCAATCGCAGCGTTGGTGGGCTACACGGACAAGGGAATCGACAACCGCGCAGAACACCTCTTCAGCTTCTCCGATTTTGAGCGATTGTTTGGTGGTTTGGCCGCCGACAGCGAACTGAGCTACGCCGTCCAGCAATTTTTTCAAAACGGCGGAACCGAAGGCTATGTCGTGCGCGTACCAAAACACGGCGCCACGGCGGCAAGTGTCAGCATCATCCAGGAGGCTTCTTCCACGCACGCTTGGAAATTCTTCGCCTTGAGCAGCGGAAGCTGGGCGGACGGAAATTTGCTCGTCGACATCGATTTTAATGGGATCGGCGAAGTGATTCCTGGCACCCTGGCGGTTGCCGGGACAGCTGTGACCGGAATCGGAACCCATTTTTCCCTGCTTGAAGTCGGGCAATGGCTGGCGTTCGCCCAAGACATCGGCATTCCCCACGTTTTGTACCAAATTGCCACCATTACCGGCGACACGGTCCTGACTTTGCACAGCGGTCCCGCTGCCGCCATCACTTCCACCGCGGCGGCGGTTTACATGGATAACCAGGCCTGCAACGTGACGATCACCAATCTCGCGGATGGAACGGTGGAGTCGTTTCCGGACGTGTCATTCAATTCCAACAACTCGAATTACCTGCCGAGCATATTGAACGATTTCGATACGGGGTCGCAGCTGGTCAATGTGACGCCGCCCACCTCGTTTGACGGCCCGCCGCCCCCGCCTCCCGTGCCCACAGGGATCGTCGGCCGACCCAAGTTGATCGGCAATGTGCTGGATTCAATCTGCGGTGGAACAGTGGTCGGGGGAGTGACGGTCGCAAGCAACTCGGCCACCGTAACCGGCTTTGCAGGCATCGCGGCTCCTGGGCAATCGGTGATTTTTTCCACCGACCCCACCAGCACCATTTATACGGTCAGCTCGCTCAACAGCACCACCCACGTCCTGACGTTGACATCGCCTTTTGTCGGAGCCCCTGGTGTGGCCAATGCCACCGTGCTCGGTGCCGTGGTTAACGCTGATTGGTACATCAATATTGGCCTCCAATCTCCGGCGACGGCACCGGCGCCACTGCCGGTCAAAATCAAAATATTCTCCAGCGGAATCAGTGCACCGCCGCAGTCTCTGTCCGGATTTGCAACGCTGCTCCAAACGGCGCTCAACAATGCGCTGAGCGTGGCGCTGCCCGGATCTTCGGTGCAAGTCTCCGCCGTGAACTGGTGGGGTGCGCCCGCGATCCGGCTTTATGGCATTGTTCCCAATTTCCCTGATGCGGTCTTCCAGTTCCAGACCACCGGCGGTGGATTCAATGATCTGGCCATCGCCTTGGGATTGGACAGCGCGTCAGTCCTGATCCAAAATGTCAGCCACTATGCGTTGGGCACGGGAAACCTTTTCCCGGCCAGCAGCAGCATTACTTTCACTACCGTAAGTTCATCCACCTTGGGCTCCGATGGCTCGGGATTGCCGCAGACCGCGGATTTGATCGGAGACCCCAGCCTGTTCACCGGAATTTATGCGCTGGATAAAGTTGACCTGTTCAACCTGCTGCTCATTCCCGATGCGACCCGCGCCCTGGGCGGAAACCCGAACACGCTCGATCCGGTGGTGGATCCGAATGCGATCTACGCGACGGCCATCGCCTATTGCGACCAGCGACGGGCTTTTCTCCTGCTGGACGCTCCGCCGAATATCAACACGGCCTCGGCGGCGATCGACTGGAAGACGACCTTGCTCACCGTCAACGACCCGAATGGCGCCGCTTATTTTCCACGGCTCCGGCTGCCGGACCCGGTCAACAACTACCAACTCCGCACGTTTGCACCCTGCGGCGTGGTCGCGGGATTGTACGCCCGAATCGACGGTTCGCGGGGCGTCTGGAAGGCGCCGGCCGGAACCGAGGCCACCCTCAGCGGCGTGCAGACGATGGCGTACAAGCTGACCGACACCGAGCAAGGCGCGATCAATCCCCTGGGATTAAATTGCGCCCGGATTTTTCCCGTGTACGGCCCGATCATGTGGGGCGCACGCACGCTCGTCGGCGCGGACGCCGAGGCCAGCCAGTGGAAATACGTCCCGGTGCGCCGCGTCGCGCTGTATATCGAGGAGAGCCTTTATCGCGGCACCAAGTGGGTGGTTTTTGAACCCAATGACGAGCCGCTGTGGGCATCGATCCGGCTCAACGTCGGCGCATTCATGGACGGTTTGTTCCGCAAGCAGGCGTTCCAGGGACAAACCGCCGATGAAGCCTATTTCGTGAAATGCGACAGCGAAACGACCACCCAGGCCGACATCGACCTGGGGATCGTGAATATCCTGGTCGGTTTCGCCCCGCTCAAGCCGGCCGAATTTGTCGTGATCACCATCTCGCAAATGTCCGGTCAGGCCCAGTCCTAACCAATAATCCTGCACAACCAAGAGGAACCCAACATGGCCGAATTCACTGTCAATCCAACGCGTTTCGATCCTTACAAAAACTTCAAGTTCCGCCTCAAGTGGGACGGGCGCTACGTCGCCGGCATCAGCAAAGTCTCGTCGCTGAAGCGGACGACGGAAGTCGTCAAGCATCGCGAAGGCGGCGATCCCAGCACCAGCCGCAAATCACCGGGCCGGTCCGAGTTCGAGGCGATCACCCTCGATCGCGGCGTCACGCACGACCCCGAGTTTGAGGCTTGGGCGGCCAAAGTCTGGCAAGTCCACGCCGGCCTCGGATCCGAAGTCTCGCTCCTGGATTTTCGCAAGGATGTCATCCTCGATTTCTACAACGAGGCGGGCCAGCTCGCCATCAGCTACAAAATTTATCGCGCGTGGGTGTCCGAATACGTGGCCTTGCCGGACCTGGATGCAAACGCCAATGCCGTGGCCATTCAGCATCTCAAGCTGGAAAATGAAGGCTGGGACAGGGACACGTCCGTAACCGAGCCCAAAGAAAAGAGCTACGTTTCAACCCACGCCTAACAGGCTGCTGAGCGTGAAGCTCGCGCCGTCCGGGACGGACGCGAGCGCGCTGCCATCTATTCCTTCTTCCAATGCGGACGATGCTGCCTGATTTTGGAAGTTTAAAACCACTTCTCGATCGCCGATTGCTTGAGGCCTGGGATCGGGCTTTGGCGGCGGGCGATGCGGGCCGTGCGTCCGCGTTGTTGTCAGCAGCCTGCCCCGGGACAACCCCCGCGCAATGGGACGCGGCGGGGATTCCCGAGGTAAACCTCCAGCTTGTCCGCCTGCGGCAGATAAGCTTTGGCTCCAGCCTCACGGGGTACCTGCCTTGTTCCAAATGCGGCACGCAACTTGAATTCGCCATCGACGTGCCGCAAATCATCCGACGGCTTGAAACCATGTCCGGGGATGCCACGGCGGACTGGACCGCCGGGAACAACCGCTTTTCCATGCGCGCCGCCAGCCACCTGGACTTGGTCGCGGTGAGCACCCAAACCGCCCGGGAAGACGCGCGATGGTTGCTTTTGGAGCGCTGCACCCA
>Ga0210402_10002808_pt1 | contig 16689 bp, 16 predicted proteins | sample IncBWC7MmetaG_FD_161055 | JGI IMG/M metagenome (GOLD analysis project Ga0210402, IMG submission 161055) | Forest soil microbial communities from Barre Woods Harvard Forest LTER site, Petersham, Massachusetts, United States - Inc-BW-C-7-M | ecosystem: Environmental > Terrestrial > Soil >... | reverse complement strand
GCTATCATTCCCCATGTTTACCCTGAGCCTCGAAGGGTTTCGCCCACGCCTTCGTCTCCCTCGCCCAGTTCTTTGTAGGGTTTGTAGTGGCGGACCTTTAGGTCCGTTCTCCTCGCCTATTCCCGCAGCCCTCCCCGCCCACACAAGGCCAATCCCTCGACGGGAACGCCTCGCTCTTCCACCAGTCACGAGTCACCGGTCACCAGTCACTAAGTCCTTTACAATCCGCACTTCCGAAAATCGCGCCCGTAACTCCCGTAGAATCCGCACTTCCAAAACACAGGACTTAAAGTTCTTTGGAATGAACACTTACGAAAAACCCCCCCGGGGGGAGGGGCCCCTCCGACATTGCAGTGGCACAGACTTCAGTCTGTGCTCTTCCGACCTAACGCCAGTCTCGGAGTTCAACGGAATGGGGTATCAATCAGCGGCGACCAAACAACTCAATTCACGACCGGCGGCGGTCGTCAGGGACGGCGGCGATGCCCAGGCGGCGAAGTTCGTCGGCGTAATACTTGCGGTAGAGGACGTTCCACTCCTCGCTGTCTTCCAGGATCTCTTTTTTCTGCGAGGTGATTTTTTTGCGGACTTCCAAGTCCGCCTTCTCTTCTTCGTGGAGCGTGGCGGTGATGATCTGCACCACCTGCTGGCGGATGGTGTCGCGGTCTTCAACAAATTCTACATCGTCGCTGGATACCAGCACGTCCGTGATTTGATGGGAGATTCGGACAATCTTTTCGCGGCTCAGTCGCATTCAGGTCGCTTGCCCTCGAGTCTTTCTTTTTCCGGCGCCCGCCCACCAGCGCGCCAGACGATGAAGCACAGTTTCTCAAACAGCGATTGCTCTTTACCGCAAAACCAGCTTGCGGTCGCGCGCGAGCTGCTGCTTCACCTTCTTGTACATCTCCTGGTACGAGACGCTGGTGCGCCGCATCTCATCCTGATGCTCGAGGAGGATATTGCGCACCTCTTCGTTGAGCCGGTCCTCGACGGTGATCTCTTCCATCATGCGCTGCCGGAGCCGCTGCGCAACCGCGTCCGCAGCCTTCGTCTCGATCAACTTCCCTTCCACAAGCCGCTTGACCACTTCCGTGGCCATGTATCCGACGTAATCTCGTGCAATCAGCATCCCAGAGTGAGTCCTTTGCGCGAAAGCAAGAGAAAGAGTTTACTGGCTGTACCAACAAAGTGCAAGGAAGAGCGGAATCCGAGCTTTAGTGGCGCGGCGTGTTTGTCCCCAGGTTTTGTGGACAGATTTTGTGGCGCAGGCAATCCTGCCTGTGTGCTTTTGAAGTGCTCGGGAATAGCGCAGAGCCTGGCTCGGCTTCAGCGTAAAAATTGGAGGCGCGAGGCGGAATCGAACCGCCGATAAAGGTTTTGCAGACCTTTGCCTTACCACTTGGCGACCGCGCCACATTCTAAAGGGCTTAACGCTCCCACACGAAAGGAGCGTCCTAGCCCGAAGCAAAAGGATTTCAACAATTATAACATCATCGCGGCCGCCGATTTCGAGGCAAATCTCCGCGGCCCTGTCGAAAAATGAACCAGTTGTAAAGGATCGAGAATGTGCAAGACCACGGGAAAAAAGTCTTGGCGGAGCGCGTTGACGGTGCGTGCTCCTTCCTGTACGATTAGTTTAGTGGGGCGCTTAGCTCAGCGGTTAGAGCGTTCGGTTTACACCCGAAAGGTCGTCCGTTCAAATCGGACAGTGCCCACCATCGTAGTGCATCACCTGTGACGATTCACCCTTCAGCGGGGACGTAGTTCAGTTGGTTAGAACGCTGCCCTGTCACGGCAGAGGTCGCGAGTTCGAGTCTCGTCGTCCCCGCCATTCTTTTCATTCACTTGCGCGAATGGCCCCCGCTCACGTTTCAAAATTGTGTCGTCCTTTGTGCCATAAAGTTCTTAGAGCAGATTCACGGCCTCACCTCGACTTCTGCGAAGCAGCAGTTCACTACTGTGGCATTTCCCGAGAATCGGTACGCCCCTAAGCTACCGTGCGGCGCTATCTCTTGACTTGGATGGCGTGTTGATGTAAACAAGCCGAGTCTTTCGTTGCTTTCTGGGAATCTCACGAAACCGTAAATTTGCTGTAATCTGCTCGCCACGAGAGTGCGGCTATGCGCTCTGAATTTGCGATTACTCTATTTGCTTCGGGCGGCGTGCTCCTGGTCCTGGATCAGTGGAGCAAGCGGATGGTCCAAGCGCACGCGGCGAATCGGTGTATCTCGTGCGGGCGCGTTTTGCGCATCCGGTATGTAAAGAATCCGGCGCTTGCGAATGGGCGCAAAGCTCGAGCCGCGCTGGTGCTCGCCTGGCTCGCCGCGCTGGCCTCCGCGATCGTCCTATATGGCTCCGGCGCGTGGTTCCAGAGTTACGCCGCGCTGTTCGGTCTAGGATTGGCGTTTGGTGGTGCGGCCGGGAATATCGTGGACATCTTGCGGCTCCGCTCGATTGTGGACTTCATCGACCTCCGTTGGTGGCCTGTTTTCAACTTGGCTGATGTAGCCATCGTTGCCGGATTGGCGGCAGCCTTTTGGCCCCCAACCTAGAACTTTATGCGGCCCATTCTATTTCAATGGCGCGGCCTGAAAGTCTGGAGCTATCCAGCCATGTTGTACCTCGGGCTGGTCGCCGGGGTTGTCGCCGGGAATGTTGCGGCGCATGCCGCCGGAATTGACGCTTTGCGCGTCTTCTTGGCGACGCTGGTCCTCATTGTATTCGGACTGATAGGCGCGAGGCTGTCCCACGTCGCCTCCCATTGGCCCGCATATCGGCAAGACCTCCGGCAGATTTGGAATCGTAACCAGGGCGGGCAGGACCACTACGGCGGGCTTGCTGTCATTCTTCCACTTTCCGTGCCCTTGCTCGCTGCGCTCCGGCTACCTCTGGGCCGCTTCTGGGATGTAGCTGTGTTCACCTTGCTGTGCGCGCTGGTTTTCGGCCGCATTGGCTGCTTGCTCAACGGCTGCTGCGCGGGCCGCGGGTACACGGGGTGGGGCAGCGCGTATCTCCCCGATCATCGAGGGGTGTGGGAAAAGCGCATCCCGACACAGTGCCTGGAGGCCGTCTGGGGCGGCGTTTTACTCGTTTCGGCAGTTGCCCTCAGGCAGAGGATGCCCTTTCCCGGCGCGCTGTTTCTCTCATTCACGGCCGTTTATGCTTCCGGGCGCCTCTTGCTTATCTCCGTGCGTGAGCGCTCCGCAGAAAGCCGGCTCGCGATTCATTATGCGTTTTCCTTGCTCCTGATTGTGTTTTCGCTCGCAACGTTAACCTTTCGTTGGTCGAAATAGGACGTGTTCTATGGCGAATGATTTCACAGGCGATTTCGACGTGGTAGCGGAGTTCGCGATTCCTGCGGTGGACCGGGTGCTCGCGGCGATGCATCGCGCCGAGAGGTTCCCTCATTCTCTGAGCCTCCGCGTGGACGACAATCCTCCTCCTGGATCAAAGGCCGGCAGGCCCTCCATCGTCGCGGGCGTGGACTCGTTCGGAGATGCGACCGTTGATCATTCCCGGCTCGGCGCCGTGGTCCCCCTCGCGGGGGCCTCAGCCGCGGCGAGCCGCTTTTCGCCGGGGCTGGACTCTGTCGTGAACCCCGATTTGCTCAGCGCCTACGATCCCCCTGTTGTTCCTAGCCATTTGCAGGGACGTGCGCAATTACAACTGGCCGCGCCGACGATCGAACTGAACGACCCGTCCGGGAAAAACCTTAAGGTCAAGCTGAACGTGATGGCGCGGTATTTCCCGGATCCAGGTACCGCGCGGCTCACTGAGTTCTTGCGCGGCGAACTGCAAATGAGTGCTGGGGTGGATCAAGTGGTCTCGCAGCAACTGAACATGATTGACGTCAACATCAAGGCGGACCAGATCGGCATCTCCTTCAACCAGTCGTACCCGCCACAGCCTCTGAGCCCCGAGGATTTGGCGGCCGTAAATCTATTGATCCGCAACGCGCTGAAGACGGGCTTCCTGCCTTCCAGTAATCCCGTGCCCGGCAACATCGATTACGTGCGATTTAAGGCGCTGGCGGGAAACCCAAACGTCATCGGCGTGATGCTGAATATGGCGAGCTTTGACCCTCGCACGGGGCACCATGAGGATCCAGGAAGCCCCGGGGATCCCGGAAGCGTGAGCGAGAACTTTGCCGGAACGGGAGACGATTTTGCTTTGGCGCTGGGCAGAGACTTTATTCTTGGGTTTTTTGGTCCGCTGCTCAACAACATACGCACGCAGCCCCTACCTCCCATCAAGGTCCACCAGTGGCCTCTTGGGGACGGCCACTACACGGTGACTATCACCCAGGTAACGCCCGACCTGCAGAACGGCAATCCCGGAAAAATCGTCCTGACCATCACAGGAGGCGCGGTCGGCGACCAGTGGTGGACGCCCAATTTCACCTTTACGGCTCGGCTGGCGTTTACCCTGCAGGCGAACGGGGACACGGTTGATCTCATCCCAGATGACATTTCCGATTCCGACGTGAACACGACGAGTGACTTAGTGAACGCGCTTGCGAAGGGCGCCATCGTATCAGGCATTCGGGACGCGGAGAAGGCAGCTCTTACACAGAAAGACCCGAATAACCCGAACAGCAGGGATGTCTACGGGCAAGTGAATGACATGCTGAGCGCGGACAAAAACGTCGGGCAATTCTTGAGGTCCCTGCTGAAGCCTCCGGACCAGCAGCCCGGAGCTCCACCTCCGCAAGACATCTTTTTCCTCCTCTGGTACACCTTGGCGGAAATCAAGTCGTCGGGAATCGTCCTGCATGGTTCGCTGGCCGTGGCGGACTGGCCGGCCGTGCATGTGGAGTTTCAACAAATTCCGGCGGCAACAGGCGGCGGGCCTCACGGCGCGGGTGGCGTGGGCGGCGCCGTTTCTCAAGGGTCCGACTATTCCGCGCTAAATAGCTGGATTCCCGGGGGCACGATTCAGCAGTACGAGTGGGCCTACCAGGGGCAAGCGCAGCCGTACATTGATGCGAACAGGTTCGTGCTGATTTCTCCTCGGCCCGGCACAGTGGCCGAAATGGCCATGTCTGGAGCCGCATCCGGACCCGCAGCGCCCGGAATTACGATCGGCCCAAGCACGACGGGCTTGGTGTCGGCCTACTCACCGCTTTGTCTGACGGTGCGAGGCGTGCGGTACTCCTCTTCGGGGCAAGTCGTTCAGCAGCCAGTTAGCGGCTCCGCGTGCGGAGCCACCACTGTGCCGGTTGTGCAGGGAGCTGAGGTCACACCGGGCGGGGCCTTGATGGTGGCGCTGACGCAGCCGGGGCCGGGCGGGCACGTGGAGGTGGTGGGCCACGCGGCGGCGCAGCGCGATGTAACGGGAGGCAATACGCCAAATCGCCTGGTTCATTTTGCAGACGACAAGACGGCGAGTTCGCTCGGGCTACTGCTGGATGCTGTCCGCGGAAGCAGGCGCGCCGATGCGGCCACTGCCGTTCTTGTTGCGATGACCGCGCAGCAACTGGCAAAGGCCAGGCATACCCCGGGTATCATCTATGTCGAGGACGGGACGGGCAGCTGGTCCCGGGCGTTCGGCGTGAAGACTCGGCCGTTGACGCTGATCGCCGAGCCGGCGGGGGGCGTCCCGTGGCAGCAAGAGGGGCAGCTCGACAGCGTAAAGCTGGCTGCGGTTCTCGCAAAGTATCTTGTTCGGACCGGACCCATCGCGCAGAGCGTGGCGAGGCTCAGCGTCAGAATCGGGCAGTCGGTGCCGAACTTTTACTTGCCGGGTCAGCGAACCACCCTGCGTAAGATTGCGGGGCGTGTTCCGATCATCCTCGTTTTCTGCAATAGCTTGTTGAAGGCAAGCCTGCAGGCCGTGCTGGACCTCCAGAAAACCACGGGCAAAGGCGGAGGACAGGGGCCGATTCTGCTGGCCATCTTCGTCGGGGACGTCCCCGAATTGGCAAAGAAGGTCGCCGCGGAAAATGGGATGACGGCTTTGGTGGTGCCCGACCCGCATCGAAACATTTCGGCCGCTTACGAAGTGAACATCTTGCCCACGACTGTCTGTCTCGACGCGTCAGGGCTGGTCAGAAGTATTCGTTACGGCCGCTTCGCCGTGGAGCCTGGTGCTTCTCCCACTGGCGGAAAAGCCGGCGCTTCCCAGTGAGGCAGCGGCAGGAGCCAGAATGCTTACAGAAGTAGAACGGGGCGCGGTGGCCACGAAGGAACGGCCCAGACTCGGGAGGTGTAGCCAAGCATGATTGATCCATTTGTTCTTCTAACGCCGGTCCTCGTCTTGGCCGTGATGGCGCTTGCAAGATTCATTGGCTGCGACGTAACCATTGGCAGGGATACAGGGTATGTGATCTTCAACCCGCCGGGCGGCGGCTACTTCAGCCAACAAACGGTCACCCTGACCTCGTCTTTAGCAGGAGGGGGCGCCCAGTACACGACTGACGGTTCGGATCCCACCAGCAGCTCAACCGCTCAGGTCTATACCGGGCCTATTCCGGTATCGGCCACGACCACGATCAAGGCCGTTGACCTCCCCCCGCGCGAAACCTACTACGCCCTCCCTGAAGGATGGGGACCCATTGGATCGCAGACCTACATCATTGGCCCCATCACCTTTCAGCAATTTGCGGAGCTTGATGACCAAACGAATATGAGTCCTGACCCAACGGCCGTAACCACGCCAACCACGGGACCGGGATCGTTCGCGGGCAGCATCGCCCAGGATACCTTGATGGTGGTGTGGATCTACTACCGAGGCCCCGACGACGGCAGCATCACCGTGAGTAGCGTCACTGATCCCGCCGGGAATTCCTACTTCCCGGCCGTGGGCCCGACGCCCCAAGGGACAGAACCCCCGGCGCTGCTGGGACACCGGCAGGAAATCTGGTATGCGGTCATTACCCACACTGACACGGGCGGAATGCCTTTCACGGTCACGGCGCACTTCACGGCGCCGGTCACCGTGGACAAGGCCATCAGCGCTCACGCGTATATAGGCGCGAACCCCAGCGACCCACTCGATAAGACACCAGATATGACTCCCATCGTGGCCAGCGCGAGTGGTCTATCCGGCGCCGTCTCCGCAGGCCCCGTCACAACAAACTTCGCGCGGCTGGTTTTCGCTGCGGCTGTATACGTGAACGCTGCTGGAGGGCCCGGACCGGGATTCCGGCAAAGGTCCGTGCTGAGCGGCAACGTGTCGGAGGATGCGGACGTGCCGAACCTGGGCCAAGTGGTCCAAGCCACGTTCACGCCAGCGACAAATCCCTGGATCGCGCAGATGTGCGCTTTCAAGTAGCCCTGCTCGGCAGAGCAGTGCAGCGTTTCGGCGCCGCCCAACCTCCAAGACAGCAAGCATAACCTTTAGCGCGTCTCGGATTTGTCGATTTGAAATTGCCCGTTTGCATACGAGACGTGGGCCAAGTATTCAAGCGCGCGACTGGTCGTCGGATCGGTAGGGAATATATACCTCCATTCGCAGCTTCATCTATGTGTAGGTTAGGATCGGTGGAAAGGAGTTCCGCATGTTCGTTGTTCCGACCAGCGCGTCTTTGATCTGCCTCATGGCTGCCTTGAGCCCGGCGATGGCCCAAACGTTGACACAGCGCCCTCCCGACAAGCAAACACCGGCAAAGCCCAGCAGCCAGGCACGCCCCCCGTTTCCGACCCGCGATCCGAATACGCCGGGGTATGTCAAAGCAAATGAATTGCCCGACGGTGCCATCCCTTCGGCGAAGGAAGATGGGAACTTCATCATTGGCCCCACGCACAATCCCGCGCCGGAATTGGCCGCGAACGAAAACGTGCCCAAGGGTGACGTCTTTGAATTCACCATGGAATCCAAGGACAGCAAGATCTATCCCGGCATTGCGCGCGAGCCCAACACGTTCGCCGTGGCGGACCCAGCTGACCCGAACAAGGTGATCGTCAACAGCTATCCAGCTCCCTATACGCGCCGGGGGGCGGTGTACATTCCCAAACAATACGTACCCGGCACTGAAGCCCCTTTCATCGTCGGGGCGGATGGGCCGGACCAGACCTTGTTCACTGCACTCGACAATCTGATCGCCGAGCACCGGGTGCCGGTAATAATTGCGATCTCCATCGGCAACGGCAGCGGCGACGCCCAGGGCAGCGAGAGGGGGCTGGAGTACGACACGATGTCCGGGCTCTACGCGGAGTTCGTGGAGAAGGAAGTGCTGCCCCTGGTGGAGAAGAAATACAACGTGAAGCTCACCAAGGATCCCGACGGGCGGGCGACGACGGGCTGCAGCTCTGGAGGAGCAGCAGCGATGGCGATGGCCTGGTATCACACGGATCTCTACCACCGTGTTCTGAGCTACTCGGGCACGTTCGTGTACCAGCAGTGGCCGCACAACCCCGAGACCCCGCACGGCGCGTGGGAGTTCCACGAAACCCTCATTCCCAACAGCCCGAAGAAGCCGTTGCGCATCTGGATGCATGTTAGCGATCAAGACATTCTCATCACGCGCGACAACTATCACGACTGGGTCGTCGCCAATGAGCGCATGGCCACGGCTTTGGCCGCCAAGGGGTATCCTTACCAATTTGTCTTTGCTAGGAACGCTGTACACTGCGACCGGGGCGTGAAGGCACAGACTCTGCCTATGGCACTGGAGTATGTGTGGCAGGGATACACACCGAAGAAGTGAACTGGCTTAGAGGGGTCGCAAGCTCGTCGCGTACTTGGTTGCCGTGGATCGCCGGCAAAAAGAGTTCCTTACAGTAAAAAGAGAAAACCGCACCGCCGCCTAGCAGGACGGCGGGAATACAAGGAGGATTTCTTCGGCGCGTGGCCTGCCAGGTCTTGCCGTTAACGCGACTGGGCGAAGGAGCGCAAGCTCTGGATGCTCCCGTTGATAAGTTTCGAGACTGGCAGGAGATCACAAACTCAATCTTCTGTGCAAGACCACTCGCTGGTCTGAGACGGCAAATGGAAGTCTGGTTCTATCGGAAATAGGAACCACGGCTGAGAGGCCAACGCACGCGGCGAAGAATCAGAAAGGATTTGCATCCGCTCTCCTCCGTAGCGCGTCGGGAGAGCTTTTGCCCTCTTGACAAAGACCTACCATGGAAGTCGCGTTACCGAACAACTTCTCCTAACCGCGTTTACCAGGACTTGAGGATTAGTTCCGGTTTGCCCGTCAACCGGGAGCAATCGAATCGGCAAGGCTTCTAGCACGCTGTGAGCGTCGAACAGGAACAGTTGGAGGAATCTCGTCAGGCGTCAAGCCGATCCGGAGAGGGCCCCTCGGGAAAATGCCTGCATTACGCTTGTCCACGACCGGTGTATGGAAGGCCGGTCAGTTTATCGGAAGTTCTCCACAAGCATGATGTCACTATTTAACGCATCCAGTTGCGTGTAGAGGATCGTCTTTTTGTCCGAAGAGATCGCCAATCCCGGCGCTCCCCATGTGGGACGGCTCTCCAGATCGAACACTCGCGTAGTGCGATGGGTCGCAATGTCGAAGAAATTGATTCCAGGTTTCGTTGTCATGTCGAGGTAATAAATGCCGTTCTCGACCACTGCCCAATAACCCCAGTAGCCTGCTTTCAGAGAGCTTATGACCTCAATCTCTTCGCCGCCGTTAGTCGGAATGCGCCATAATCCGGGAACTCCCAGACCTTTTGCATAATACAGGAATCTCCCGTCGGGTGATTCGAACGCCGCAAATCCACCTTGATGTGTCACTTGCACAGTGGTTCCACCATCGGACGGTATCTTCCACACTTCCCAACGGCCGCTGCGATCTGAAGCAAAAAATATCCAACGCCCGTCTCGCGACCAGCTGGGCACGACGTCGCTCGATAGTTCACTGGTGAGCCTGCGAGGCGAGCCGCCTTGAGAATCTATGACGAAAATGTCCGCATTGCCGGGAGTGCGAGAATCGAAAGCAATTCGTTGTCCGTCGGGCGACCAACGTGGAGTCCCAGTGATAGACTTGAAGTGGGTTAGCTGAATGAGCCCACTCCCCTCGCTCCGGCACACCCAGACTTCATAATACCCGCTGCGGGTGGATTCGAAGGTAATCTTGCTTCCATCAGGCGAGAACTGAGGACCACTCTCCATTCTTGTAGAAGATATGAACCTGTCGGCTGGACCAGCCGTATGTGACGAGCTGAGCTTCCTTCTCCAGACATTGATATTCGCCATCTGGCGCACATATACCAATTGGTTCCCTCGAATCATAGGTTCGATCCCCTCTTGACCGAACTGCAGTCGTTCTGGCTCACCCCCATGGAGGGATATCTTCCAGAGCCAACCGGCATTTACGGGCCAACTAGCATCTGGGAAAACGATGTGGCGACCATCCGGGGCCCACGCTAGACCCCAGTTATAACCACCCGAGATCAGACGTTGTTCCTTTCCTCGTAAAACGGACACCATATAGATTCCGGTTCCTCTTCTGGCGAAGGCCAGTGTTTGGCCATCGGGCGAAAATACAGGGTCGAAATCACTCCAACGCGGCGGCGAAGTGAGTCTGCGAATTTCCTGTGATTCGAGCGATAGGAGAAAAATAGAAGACACAGGTTCGTTACCAGATACACGGTCAGAAAACGCAAGTAACTTCCCATCGGGCGACCATGAGAGGCGGCCTGCGGCCCCAAGGGCTTCGTAGAAGTCTTGTTCGTCCCAAAGAGTCTTGCGCATTCTGCGCTCAGCACCACCCAATGCAGGGATGACGTAAATGCCTGTTTCATCTTTTAGAATGCGACAGAATGCGATGTAACGGCCATCGGGCGACCAGACTGGATTGAAGTCGATTGACGCCTGCTGCGTCAGTCGTAGCGATTCCTCACCCCCGATGAGCTTCACATATATGCTGTAGTGGTCGCCGGTTCCACCGTTCCAAGCAAACGCCAGATGCTGGCCGTCTGGCGAAAGACTTGGGGTATATTTTGCGCCAACATTAGTGACGACAGGGGTTACGACTGGGGTTACGGCGGGATGACTTGCTCTGGATCTGACCGAATGGCTGTAGTACAGAAAAGACAGGGCAAGGGCACACGCCGTTAATCCGCTTATAACAGCATTCCTCGTAGTGGACAGCCAATGCCACCGTCTGCGCCGGGCCGATGGGGTGGCGGTCGGTATCTCAACAGTGCCGATGAAGCGATACCCTCGTCGAGCAAGCGTCTCGATGAACACCGGCGAGTCCGCCGAATCTCCTAGGGCGTCCCGCAATCTTTTGACGGCAGCGTTAAGGCCGCGGTCGAAATCGACGAAGGTATCCGCCGGCCACAGCCGGTTGCGAAGTTCTTCCCGCGTAACGATTTCGCCGGGGTGCTCCACAAGCATACACAGAACCTGGAACGGTTGTTCTTGCAGCTTCAGCTTGACCCCACCCTTGCGCACCTCGCCGGCCCGAACATCGACCTCCAGGATTCCAAAGCGAAGAAAATGCGGGGATTGAGTTGGCGCAGGCATCATGTCTGATAGACAGGAGTCTACACCCCTCTAGAAGTCTCGTCACTTTCCCTCCTAATTCATAGGTGCCAGACAGTTTAGCTCGTCGCTGGGATATGGCTAGCTCGCAATCGCTGGGCCATTGAGGTAGCTGCTCGCGGAGGGCAGAGTCGGCGTCGCCATTGAGGTGATGCCGTGAATGGAATATTCGAAGCTTGCGCCGCACTGACGTTCCTTACCGTCGCTCCTTTAGGCTTTGCGCAGACACCGACGCCATCAACGTCTTTCAATCCAGAAGTGAGTATCTCTGTCCATGATTACGCAGGAGTTCCCAATGTACTGTTGGCTTCAGCCGAGGACCAAGCCAGAGAGATTTTTCGGCAGGCAGGACTGGAGACGGTTTGGCTAAACTGCTCCCCGCAACTGGAGAAACTTGAACTCGAACCTGTCAGCTGTTATTTCTCGGACTCCTTGCATCTAACCCTTAAGATCAGTCCCCATGCGATGAATGCCCAGATTCGTAATCGCCTCGATGTGCTCGGTACCGCTTATCCGGATGAGCAGGGAGCCGGGTACTTTGCATATGTCTTCTATGACCGCATTCAAGAACTTGCCCAACAGCGAAGGCTTGGTCATGCACTCCTGGCCGATGTGATGGCGCACGAAATTGGGCACTTGCTGCTTGGATCGACTTCTCATTCCACGAGTGGAATCATGTGCGCACATTGGAATTATGAAGAACTACGGAAGGTCTCTGAAGGAGCTATGTCGTTCATTCCATCCCAATCAAGGATCATGCGGGACCGGCTGCGCGCTCACCAAGGCCGACGGTTAGAACAGGGCCCAGGTGCGCGACGACTGAAAATTGCAGCGACTGCTACTGCCTCGCCGCAAGATGAAGCTCCTCTCTGACCAGCCCGAAGAATGGGCCTAGCAGAAGCGAGAGAGTTTCCCCAGAGATGCTGAAGATTTCCCGCCTCCAGAAAATAGTCGTCAACGGGTTTCGCACTAGGTGACGGACTCAATGCCTGATAAACCCGGGTTCAAAGAGATGAGAAGGCGAGGCGTTGTCGACTAAACCTGGTTTCCCCGAACGGGACTTGAGCGAAGCTGCCGGGTGGCTTCGTTCAAACAGGTTTGGGAAGCGTAAAGATGAGGTTCTGGACGAGTTGTCGGCAACACGGAAGTTATCCTAAGTCCCGATCGTCGCCTTATCGGACATGTTGTTCCTAGTACCGAGTTGTCCGATAAACGCGTTTTGAGTCATTGAAAGGGGTTGAGGTATTCAAATACATATCGCGATTAGAACCGGATGACAATCCCGGTGGAGATCCTAAAGTTGTTCTGCGAGCGGTCTCCGAACTGCGTCAGCAGGTAGTCTCCCTGTATTATGCGCCAAGAGAACCGGTCGGTAATCCTGGTATCAATGCCGCCTCCGAGCGCCATCGAAAAGGACGAATTCCCGAAACCCGCCGTGCTATTATGCGCTCCTCCAAGGAGTAAGTGGCCAAATGGCGATACACGCGCAGGCCATGATACTTGCGGACCGAAAAGATACGTGTAAGTCGACGTGCTGATTCCGCTGATAGATCCGTAATGCCCGTCAATATCCGCCACTCCGCCCAGCCAATCCGTAAATTTGTATTGTCCCGAGATTTCCCATCCGTTCAGATTGGCTGACGGCGAAGTGTGGAAGCGCAGGTAAGAATAGCCTCCGAAGACTTCCACTTTGTCTTGTGCTTGCGCCGAAAATGAAACAAGAATGCACAGTCCAAACAGCACCGACATTTTCCGAAGCATAAAAATTGCCTCCGGAACACAGGATATTAGGGATCGCCACGTCCGCTGGGCCGTTCCGTGGTTTGTTCCTGGTGCCTCGATATTCGCTCGGGAAGCCTAAGGCACCACTTTGGGCTGGTGACCAATCGGACTTGTCCTCTCAGTCGTTGGTCAGGCGGCATTATACACGCGAATGTGGATGCGGAGTAATCACTGCGGAGGCCATAGTATCGTAAAGCGCGTGAATTGGAGCTGCTAGCTCCTGGTTAGTCGCGTTACCGATAACTTGGTTACTGGCCCTGCTTGTTCGATTTATGCTATCAGGGCTTAGAACGCAGCGGCGGCTCACTCCCCGCCTACTGTTTGTCGAACACCACGACGTTGTGAACGTCCTTGCCCTCGGCATTCTTCCCTTGCCAGGTGGATGTCCTCGTCTTGCCGTCTTTGGACACTTTGGTCGTAATGGTCATTACCACTTTGCCGTCTTTCTTTTGCAGAGTTTCGATAGTGTTTGCATCGATCCGCTTGAGGGAAACTGCGTCGGCATTCGCGATGCCGGTCGCTGGGTAGTCCTTTCCGTCAAATTTCGCACTGTACTGAACATGCGTCGGCTTTCCGTCACCATCTGTTCCGGTTGCGTCCAACTTGTAGTTGTTTTCGTCTGATTCCGCCACGACGGTGAGATCCTTTGGTGCAGGTCCCGGACTATATTTTGACTTTTCCGGATTCATCTTCCACGTCCCCGACTGCTGATCGGCTGCTGCCGTCGCCACAGTCAGCGTTAGCGCAGTAATCAGCATGGCGATCGCACAAGCAACTAACTTTTTGTTTCTTCGCATGATTGCCCTCCTAGCCACTCTTTAGGGCTGGCCTTTTGTCTCCTTATCTTCCTAATTACGCGAAATGTCCAGCACTTCCTTTGAGTAGGATAGTCCGACAATCTCTGCGTGTTGGCCATGATTCAGTTGTGCCTGGTAAGTCGGATTACCGGTAACTTGGGTGCTGGAAACAACATGTCTGATTTGCCGTTTTTCAGCAGTTAGGACTCTCGAATGTGCAGGATCAAGCCTTCGGAGCACTGTAGTTCGCGACAACTCGTGCAACTCTTCCATTCGCCGAGAACTCCATGAATTCCGCCGTGTGTGTCCCCTTTTGATTTGTGTAGTAGAGCACAACGCTGCTTACACCCAAGAGTAGGTCAGTAAGGCGAAAATGCAGTTCCGGATACGCTTCCAACCCTCGTCGAAAGTAAGCTTTCAAGTTCGCCTTGCCGATCACCTTCCCATCAGCCGTCCCTAGCAGTTGAGCGGCAACGGGTGAAGTCAACTCGATTGCATCTTCATAGTGCGCCAGGATCAGGTCCAGATCATGAGCGTTCCAGGCCGCAATCCAATGCTCGGCCAGTTTCCAAGCCTCGTCTCTCGTCACGACAATTTCTCCAGCACGTAGCCGTCTGTAATATCTGGGTGCATTGTACGACGCCTTTGTAGATAGTGCATTCTTGACCACCGGGCAGGCCAGCTCCTGATTAGTCGCGTAATCGGACATGTGGAATCCGCCCGAACCGCCTGCTCTCCCGTGAATCCGTGAACTGCTAAACTACGGTAAATTGCCCATACCCAGCTACAGGAAATACCTGATTCACGCGGGCCACGACCGTTGGTAGTCTGACCCTGATATAGCCTCTGAATGAGACACCCCGAGAGCAGGTGCTTGAACTGGACACAGGCACCTGCTCCTCCTTAATTGTTACTTGGTCCACAATTCGGTGAACAGTCTTACCGTGGCGGGGCCACGCATCGAGCGCGGCCTTGAGATTGTAGTTTGCCTTTCAGATGCTAACAAACTTTGATCCAGCGAGGACTGTTTCCACAGCCGTGAGCAGCTCGATTGCACCCATTGATAAATCTCGTGGAACTGGGCCCGGCAATCCTTCCAACGATGTTGCCAACTACAGGCGCCCGTGGGTCGCAATGGAAGCTGAGCGCCGCCAGATTCAGCTTGCCGGCTTGATGGCTCGTGCCGAAAGCCACAGGACCGCCGGGTTCACGCGCTCGGGATAGATCGCAAGCATCTGGTTATATAGCTCAGACGCGGTCTGGGTATTGGCCGCGATCCTGTCGAAATCGCGAATGTATTTTCGCGTTTCTTCGATGATATTCGGCGTGTCTGCCGCGCCGGCCCTCTTGTGTCCGGCGACAACGGCAGTCGGCTTTAGAGACTCGATTCTGTCAAGCGCCGCGATCCAATCCTTCCTCGTTTCGGCGTTTGACTCTCCGAGATGAAGATGAACATCGTTATAGGCGCTGTCGCCCGCGACGACCAGGCCGATCGAACGGGCGTGCAGGCAGGTCGTGTTGTCTGTGTCGGTGTGGCCGAGTGGAACGCTCACGAGTTGTTCCCCTTCCAGCTCCATAACGCCCCCTTCGAGTTCATCCGCGACGACGAGCGTTGAATCGATTTGTCCTGGAAACCTTGGTTTCCAATATCCGTTAACTACGGGCAATGAGGCCTGCTTCTGCATGACAGCGATGACTTCCCGAGTTGCCATGAATCGTGCTTTCGGAAATTTCTTCTGAATTGTGTTTACCCCGAAGAAATGATCGCCGTGGCCATGGGTCGCGTAGATCGTCGTCAGATTTTTGCCGCTGGCGGCAATCCAGTCGACAAGCTTCTGGTTTTGCTCGACCGTGATCGCGGTATCTACCAGGACAGCCTCGCGCTTGCCTGAGATGAGCGTTGAGGAAATCGGTGACCATTTCATTTCGCTCGTGCCGGGCGGAAGGTCGTTGGTGACAGCGGGAATCTGGCTGCTGATAAAAACGTCCCACTGCAATCGATTAGTCATAGGCACCTCTTCAAGACGGTCTCGAACACTGTTTTTAAGATCTCTTTCGAGCGCGCGGCTTGGCATTCGGTCACCCCAACTGTTGCCAGCTCAACCTGCCGCCTCGTACAAAAGGGCTTCCACTTTCTCGTCGAGGTCCCGCGCGACTGCTAGGGCTTCGGAATTTCGGTAAGGAGCCAGGAGACTAGCCATCCTGTCGTACGAGACGTGCACTCCGTCAGGGCGTTCGTCGACGAGTACGGTGACGGGAGCGTAGGAGCCGGCGTCCGGAACCCGCTTTGCCATTTCCTGCATGATGAGCGGATTGCCGATGATGAGGCGGACCATGCGCGGCGTATCGCGGCCCGTCGCTTTGCGAATAACGGCCCCATGGTCGAGTTCCATGAAGCGCATCAGGCCGGTCTTGCCGAGCCCCTTGCGCACTGCGCTCTCGAGTTCCACAAACGTCCGTGCGGCCGACGTCGTTTTCGCAAAATCAACCATGTCAGGATTGCCCACAGCACCCTTAATCGCGGCTAACACTTCGTCGAACGGTCGCGACGAGGTAAGGCTAAATCGCTCAACCTCAATTTTGGCGATCATCGCGACATACCCTTCTTTTCCGTCTCGACGAGGTTGCCGAGGACCTCGGGCCAAATTTTCTCGAAGTCAGTGTCCCG
>Ga0210402_10002807_pt1 | contig 16689 bp, 11 predicted proteins | sample IncBWC7MmetaG_FD_161055 | JGI IMG/M metagenome (GOLD analysis project Ga0210402, IMG submission 161055) | Forest soil microbial communities from Barre Woods Harvard Forest LTER site, Petersham, Massachusetts, United States - Inc-BW-C-7-M | ecosystem: Environmental > Terrestrial > Soil >... | reverse complement strand
TTCGAGACCTTGAACTTCGGCGGTGCGGCCGACGAGCAAATCACCGCCCTGCATGAGGATATGCAGGGCACGGTTTGGCTGGGAACCGATCATGGATCCCTTTACCGCTTCGCGGAAGGCCGCTTTACCCTGGCGGCGGGCGCCGGGCGCATGGGTTCCAGCGTCCAAGCCATAACCGGCGATCACGATGGAAATTTGTGGATCGCGACCCATGGGGTCGGCCTGGTGCGTTGGCGCGATGGAAACTTCAGCGTGCTCGGCACCAATCAGTTTGCCTCGAGCGAGTTGAGTGCGCTGCTCGAGGATGACGAAGGCAGTCTATGGGTCGGCAGCGCCGGCGAGGGGTTGCTGCGACTCCGAAACGGCAAATTTGTTTCCGCCGGCGTGCCTGAAGGACTGCAAGGCAACACGGCGTGGACCATTACGCCGCGCCGCAGTGGTGGCGTGTGGGTAGGGTCGGACGGCGGGCTCAGCAGTTACGTCGACGGATCGTTTCAACACGTTGCTGCCCCCAAGGGTCAGGACAACATTCGGGTCCGTGCGGTTGTCGAGGATCGGGAACATGCCCTCTGGGTCGGCACCCAAGTCGCGGGCGCCTATCGAATCGATCAACACGGGGCCGCGACCGTTTTCGATCACTCCCGAGGACTCGCGGGAAACACGGTTATCGCGATGCTCGAGGATCGGCAGGGGCGCGTCTGGGTCGGCACCAATCAGGGGCTCGATCTCATCGATCGAGGAATTGTCAGCTCGCAGCAGTCTTTGCTGCCGGGCTCAAACCGCAGCTCCGTGCGTCTGATTTATGAAGATTTCCGCGGCAAGCTGTGGGTGGGCACTGAAACCGGCGGTTTGTTCGTCATCGGTCCTGACGGGACACAGCATTTTGGCGCAGCGGATGGCTTGCCCAGCGATTGGGTCCTTGCCATCCACGAAGATGAACGCGGCACCATTTGGCTCGGCACCACGGATGGATTGGCCGTATGGCGCGGCGGCAAGATGATCTCGCTGGCGCAGTTCGGGGGCCCGCTGCGCGAAACCATTCTTCAGGTCTTGGAAGACAAGTCGCACCGATTTTGGCTGACGACCAATAGGGGATTGTTGTCCGTGCCGCGCGCCGATCTCGACGCACTGGCGGACGGCGCGAAGAAAAGCCCGGAATTCACCATCTACGGCCTGGCAGACGGCTTGCGCAGCGCGGAGTTCGCGGGCGGCAATACATCGGCCGGCTGCCAAACGCCCGATGGCATGCTGTGGTTCCCGAGCATTCGCGGGATCGTGAGAGTGGATCCCGAACATATTCGATTGAATGCCGTCCCGCCCGTCGTGCAAATTGAGCAGGTCTCGGTCGACGGCGTGCCCTTGAACTTGAACGGCGAGATCGACGTGCAGCCGGGCCAGGAGAAGTGGGAATTTCAGTACACCGCATCGAGCTTGCTCGTGCCCCAACGCACCAGCTTCAAGTATCGCCTCCAGGGATTCGACAAAGGTTGGATCGAGGCCGGCAACCGAAGAACCGCCTACTACACGCATCTGCCGCCCGGCAGCTACGTCTTCCAAGTCACGGCCGCGAACAATGACGGGGTCGTGAGCACACATGCCGCCGAACTTCACTTCAGGCTGGAGCCGCCCTTTTTTCAGACTTGGTGGTTTCGGCTGCTGGCAATCTTCAGCGTTCTCGCCGCCGCCGCGGCGTTGTACCGCTTTCGCGTTGGGCACCTGAGAAGACTGGCCGCGGCGCTCTCGCAGCAGGTCGCGCACCGCACCCGCGACCTCGAGCAGGCGAATGCGGATCTGCTTCAGGCGAAAGACCGGGCGGAGCTGGCGGTGGTGGCGAAGTCGCAATTCCTCGCCAACATGAGCCATGAAATACGCACACCGATGAACGGCGTGATCGGAATGTCGGAGCTGCTGCTGGATACGCGTCTGGATCGAACGCAGCGTGATTACACCGAAACCATCCGCGCCAGCGCCGGCGGCCTCCTGACCATCATCAACGACATTCTCGATTTCTCCAAGATCGAAGCGGGCAAGGTTGATCTGGAGCAGATCGACATGGATTTGTGCGCCACCGTCGATGATGTTGCGCATTTACTCTCGGTGCAGGCGCATGCCAAGAAGCTCGAGTTGATTACGAACATCGATCCATTGCTTCCCGCATACGTGATCGGAGATCCAGGCAGGCTGCGACAGATATTGCTCAATCTGGGCGCCAACGCCATCAAATTCACCGCCAAAGGCGAGATCTCCATCAGCCTGCGGCTCGCGGGCAGCGAGCCCTCAGGATGCGTGATCCGCTGCGAAGTGAGCGATACCGGCATCGGCATCCCCGCGCATCGCGTGGGGGCGCTATTCCAGCCTTTCTCGCAAATCGATGCATCAACGACCCGGCACTTCGGCGGTACGGGACTGGGACTTTCCATCGTGCGCAGGCTGGTCGAACTGATGCGGGGCGAGGTCGGAGTCGACAGCATAGAGGGCGCGGGCTCGACATTCTGGTTTACCGCGCGGTTCGGAAAATCCGCCGGCGAGCGGGTGACGTCGCACCCTGATTTGGAAATACTCAACAATCGCCGAGCGATCATCGTCGATGACAACGCCACGAATCGAAAAGTACTGCGCCTGCAGCTTGCGCGGCTCGGCATCGAAACGCGCAGCGTTGATTCCGCCAAAGCGGCGCTCAAGGAGCTTACGGAGGCGCTTGATCGGAACCAAAGATTCGATCTCGCTGTGCTGGATTACATGATGCCGGAATGCGACGGCCTGGAACTGGCGCGCCAAATCCTTGCCGATGGGCGCTTCCAGTCGATGCGCCTCGTACTGCTCACCTCGGCTCAAGCGATTCAAGCCGGCGGCGACATCGCGGCCCTGGGGTTTTCCGCCTACTTGCTGAAGCCCGTCTCGAATCGAGAACTGCACGAAACCCTGCACCGCGTGATGTCCGCCCAAACGCCTCAATGGCACGGCAGCACGCAGAGCATTGTGATCGCGGCCCCAAAAACAGATTCGCTTGCCACCGGACGGGTGCTGTTGGCGGACGACAATCGCGTCAACCAGAAGGTGGCCCTCGGTGCATTGCAAAGGATGGGCCTCAAAGTAGATGTCGCAAATAATGGCGAAGAGGCGGTGGCGGCCTGGTCGGCCGGGATATTCGACCTGATCCTGATGGACTGCCAAATGCCGGTCATGGATGGCTATCAAGCTGCGCGTGAGATCCGATCGCGCGAGGCGGGCGGGAATCGAATTCCGATCATTGCGCTCACCGCCGATGCCATGAAGGGAACGGAACAGCTGTGCCGCGATTCCGGCATGGATGATTATCTTACCAAGCCGATTGATCGCGACCGCTTGGGCGATGTCATCAACCGCTATCTGTCGCCTTCCGAAGGCCCTACGCGCCTCGCTCAGAGCCGGGAACCTAAGCCCGATTGCATCGAGACTGCGGTTGAGCCCGTCGATTGGGAGCGGCTCATGCTTACCGCCGACAACGACCGCGATTTTGCGGGCGAACTCATTCAGCTCTTCATTGAATCGGGGGATTCGGTGCTCAAGGACATTCGCGACGCCCTCGAACGCGGCGACATGGCGGCTCTCGGACACGCAGCTCACTCGCTCAAAGGCTCGAGCGCAAATATGTGCGCAAGCCCCACCAGTGAAGCCGCGGCTCGACTCGAGTCCGCTGCGCGTGCAGGCGCCGCCGAGGGTGTGGCCGAACTCGAAATGCAATTGCGCGCGGAGACGCGCAGGGCAATTGAGTATCTGCGGGCTCGCCAAGCGTAGGCTTTCTCCTACAGAATGCCGCAGGTCGGACACAATCAAAAAAAAATTTCCCGCGCCGCAGCGGCGTTGTTACCTCCTTGTAATTTTTGAAGCGTAGTTTCCGATGCAGTTTGAAATCAACTGCATCAAGGAGACTCAGCTATGCTTCAGACGAGATTAAATGAATGGTGCGCAAGGTTCGCCGCCTGCGCATCCGCAACGGCGATCTCGGCAATGGGTTTTTCCGCCGCGGCACAGGCAGCCGATTCCTCTAGTACCTCAGACGCAATCAGAACCGCTAGCCCGATCAAGCACGTCATCATCATCGTCGGCGAAAATCGCAGCTTCGACCATTTGTTCGCGACCTATGTGCCGAAGCACGGGAGGGATAAGATTCAAAATCTCCTCTCCGAGAAGATCATCAATGCGGACGGAACTCCCGGCCCGAATTTTGCCAAGGCGCATCAGTTTCAAATCACCTCCGCACCGAACGGCGGACATTTCTTCAGCAGCGCGGATCTCAAGGATAAGACGCTCTACGGCACGCTGCCGCCGCCGGATCTCGCCGGAACCGGCAAGGTCTCGCCGTATGTAGGAATTTTGAGCCTTCCGGGCGGTGACCCGGGCTTGCCGCCGCAGGATCAGTTCCTGTTCGCTACCGGCGGCAGCGGTTTGGATTTTACTGTGGGAGCGGACACGCGCATCACCAACGTCAATAATTTGCCGCCTGGACCGTTCCAGATGACGGGTCCGACAATGCCGTTCGACGCCTTCACCGGCGACACCATTCATCAATATTTCCAGATGGTGCAACAGGTCGACTGCGCGATCGATGCAGAACATGTCTCGAAGAGAAACCCGACCGGTTGTCTGCATGACCTGCAATCCGCGGTGACCACCACCTACAGCACGCCGCCCACGGGCACGCCGCACGACACGGGTCAGACCATGGCGTTCTTCAACATGCAGCAGGGCGATGCGCCGTTCTTCAAGTCGCTCGCCGATCAATACACGATGAGCGACAACTATCATCAACCCGTATTGGGCGGCACGGGCCCCGACAGCCAGCCGCTCGGCTTTGCGGACCAAGTGTTCTTCAGCGACGGCATGGGCAACCCGGCGACGCCGGCGGCGGCCAATATCTACAATCCCGATCCGCAGCCGGGGACTCTCAATCTTTATACGCAGCGCGCGCAGTGGTTTGACTGCTCCGACGCCACTCATCCTGGGATATCGGCGATCCAGAACTACCTCAAGGCGCTGCCCTACAAACTGGACCCGAAATGCGGCGCCGGCGAGTTCTGGCAGGCGGTGAATGTCAATCCGGCCTTCACGCCGCAGGGTACGGTGCAGAGCGGGCTGGTGGTGCCGGCGACGAATCAGAAGAGCATCGGCGATGTCCTCAGCGCACACAACATCTCCTGGAAATACTACGGCGGCGGCTTCAATGTCTCCGGTACGGCCAGCCCGTTGAATGGCAGCTACTGCAACATCTGCAATCCCTTCGAGTACGAGTCCAACTATCCCACGGTGGTTGCCGATCACATGCGGGACGTCACGGACCTGTTCACGGATCTCGCGAACGGCACGCTTCCGGCGGTATCCTATGTGAAGCCGGACGGCACGATGGACGGGCACCCGAACTCATCGAAGTGGACCCTGTTCGAGGCCTTTGCGCAGAACATCGTGCAGCTTGCACAGAGCAATCCGAAACTGTGGGCCGAAACCGCCATTTTCGTCACGGTGGATGAAGGCGGCGGCTATTACGACTCGGGATTCATTCAGCCGGTGGATTTCTTCGGTACCGGCCCGCGCATTCCGATGATTGCCGTTTCACCCTTTTCGAAGGGCGGTCACATCAGTCATGTCTACAATGAGCATTCCTCGTTCGTGAAATTCATCGAACGGAATTGGATGCTGCACGGCACGTTGAGCACGCGAAGCCGCGACAACCTGCCGAATCCTGTGCAGGACGATGACGACAATGACTATGTGCCGCGCAATATGCCGGCGATCGGAGACCTGTTCGACCTGTTCGATTTCGATCATGGCCGCCACGATCGCGACTGAGTCTTAAGATGGTATCGATGGACCTGCATCGATGAACATCGGGCGCCGGCTGGGTCTTAAGCCGGCGCCCTTTCGCGGAAAAACCCGCAAACAATCCTCCCGTAAGACCGCCGCCGTACGCGATTTGCAGCCCAAGTCTTGCAATCTTGAGACGGGCGTTTAGGTTCAACTGGTATCTTTGTGCTTGAATTGAACAGAACAAGCGCGGGAGACCAGCATGTCCGACGAATTCTTTCGCAAAACATTCGGGGATACCGAGCCGGCTCATATCGGCAGCGGTTGGATCAGCGGAGTCATTGCGGTCTTTCTTGGGCTGCTTGGTTTGGGCGGCACGCTGTGCCTGCGCTTTCCGGAGCTTTTAACTCTGCCCGATGCCCGCACGCAATATCCGATGCTCGTCATGCGCGTGCTCATTCAAGGCACGATCTTCGCGGCCTTTGTGTTTGCCGCCGTGTCCGCGGTCCTGCGTCAACGCAAGGTGCTGGCCCTCACGGGCGCGGCGCTCGCCCTGGCCGCAGCGGCTCTCGGCGGCGGCACCATTCCTCTGCCGCAGGAAGTTGGCACGAAATATGGCATCGGCTTGGACTGGTTCCTGCTGGACCTGCTCGTCATGACCATCGTCTTCGTTCCGCTGGAGCGAATTTGGCCGCTGCATCCCGGCCAGGGGACATTCCGCGCGGAGTGGACCACAGACTCGTTTTACTTCGTCGCCACTCATTTGCCCGCGCAATTGATGACCTTTCTCATGCTGCTGCCCGCGGCCTTGGCATCGCCGTGGCTGGCAATCCCGCAACTTCAGGCGTTCGTGAGGAACTGGCCGTTCGTTGTCCAGCTCCTGGCGGTGATTCTCGTGGCGGATCTGGGTCAGTACGCGGTGCATCGGGCGTTTCACAAGATCCCCGCGCTGTGGCGCTTCCACGCCGTGCATCACTCGATCCGCACGATGGATTGGATCGCGGGCTCGCGCTCGCACTTTCTCGACATCGTCATCACGCGCGGTTTGATCATGATCCCGCTGGCTCTGTGCGGATTTTCGCAAGGCGCCATCGTCGGCTACATTCTGTTTGTGTCCTTCCACGCCACGTGGTCGCACACGGACTTTCGTCCGCGCGCCATTTGGCTGGAAAATTACCTGGTCACGCCGCGCTACCATCATTGGCATCACTCAGCTCAGGAGGAAGCGATTGATTGCAATTTCGCCATCCACTTCCCGTGGATCGACCGCGTGTTTGGCACCTGCCACTTCCCGAAGGATCTTTGGCCGACAAAGTACGGCTTGAACGGCACAGCGGTGCGCCCGGGTTTCTTCAGGCAGTTCGTCGACCCGTTCATGGGCCGATAGCCCGCTGCTCTCAGAGGCTGACTTCCAAATGGGCGAGGTCCGCGGGCTTCACGGTTCCCGTCTTTGAGGGCGTGACCAACCCGAGCGCGGCCATGGCTTTCACCGTCATGAAACCGAAGTCGAATTCCGCGTCGGCGTGAGAAAGGCGCAGCAGATGCGGGTAGTGATGGTGATTGTTTTGCAGGCAGGCACTGAAGGTCGCCATCACGGGCAACCATTCGCCGATGTTCATCGCGTTGTCGCCCGGATCATCGTAGCGCCGGGCGCCGAAACGGCGATCGTGGGTCCAGTAGTTTTGGATTAGATTTACCCAGAGAGCGAACACTCGGATGCCCGCCCACAGCACGAACGCATATTTCCAGTCCCGCACCAGCGCCCAAACAAAGCCGTAACTGATCAGCTGAGCCAAAACCGCGAACAGCGGATGTCCGACCAAGGCGAAAGGCCAGGACTTCAGGATTTCATCGCGGGCCATGTCCTGTTCGCATCGATAGGGAAACAAGCAAAGATAGGTGGTCTTCCAAAAACCGTCGGAGGCGAGTTTGTTCGGATCGCCGGCATGATCGGCGAAGCGGTGATGATTGCGATGGCGATTCACCCAGCTGACCGGATCAACGTAGATGCCAACCGTGTTGTTGAGCAGCACCAGGATTTTGATGAACCATGGCCTATAGTCCAACGCGCCGTGCGCTATCCCCATATGGATCACGTCCGACAGATAAAGGCCGGCGAGAAACCAGACGAAGAGGATGTACAGAATCCCGACACCCGCGCCCTTCAAAGGGCCTAGAGCCTCGGGTGCCAGCAGGGCCGATGCGGCCACACTGAGAGCCAGTATCGCGAAGCCGATTGCGTTATATACCTTCATCGACATCCCTCTTCCGTGACGAGCGCGCGCTGATGTTGCCGTGTCGGGGGATCGGGGTCAATCAGCCGTTGTGTCGGCTTTAACTCCCAATCAGTCGGTTCAGCTTTGACATATCGCCTATGCGGTCGTGACCGGTACAGACGACTCTTTTCAGGTAACTCTTCACTATTACCGTCGACGCCCGGCAGCACTGATGCCCTTGTCAGGGTGTCGACGATGCAGAAAAGTCGTACGCATGGAGGCGTACGCGTCTGTTTCATCGCACTGCTCGTGCAAGCCAGACAGTGTGGCGTCCGCAGTTGGGATCTTCGCTGACATGCGCCTCGACACGAAAGCCATTGGCTTCGAGCAATTCACGATATTCCCCGGGTGCCAGACTGGCATGGTAAAGCGGCTCGCCGCGATAGGAGCCCATGGCCACGCCGTGAGATGTGCCACTCGTAAACATCAGCGCCGCGCCGCCGGCGGCGTGCAATCTAAAGATGGGAAACATTCGGCGCTGATCATCATGGGAGAGGTGAAAAAAACTGTCCCAAGCCAGCAAGCCGTTAAATGTCCTGCCCAGCGCGAGCGTGCGCATATCAGCCACGTGCCAACACTGCTTCGGGAAGCGCTCGCGACAAACGGAAATGAGGGTCGGAGAGGAGTCCGCCCCCTCGACGGCGAAACTTCGTTCGATCAAGTATCGCGCGATCGGTTCACCGGACCCGCAGCCGATGTCGAGTATGGCCGCGTGTTGCGGCAATAACGCGATGAAACGATCAAGCCACGCGCTCTCATCCCATTCGACGCGGCGACGATCGGCGACGTAGTGATGCGCGTTGCGCTCGTAGAGATCGATGATCCTGTTGGAGTCAGGCGGCACAAGTTAGATATCCTACGGTTGGGCAGATCAGCAGACGTTGGATCGACTCATTGCGTGCGAGCCAATCCAGCGTGCATCACCAACTCAATGAGGCGCTCCGGATTCACGGGCTTCAGCAAGTAGTCATGCACATTCAGGTCTTGGATCTCCTCGGGCATTTGATCCATCGTAAAGGACGTGAGCATCGCAACCACGATGCTCTTTGTGGCGGCATCTTGGCGCAGTCTTTGGAGAAACTCGATTCCACCGACTCGCGGCATTTTTAGATCCAGCAGGATTAGTTTTGGCAGCGCCTGGTCACGATCGGAAAACCGGGCTTTGCGAAATATGAAGTCGAGCGCTTCAACTCCATCTGAGAGGCGCAATATTTTTTGGGTCGCGCCAATACTGCGCAAGGCGCGCACAGTCAGTTCGGCATCCGAAAGATTGTCGTCAACCAGCAGGATCTCGACCTTGTCCCATTTTTCCAAGGTCGGTCCCGACTGCCCGAAGCGCGAACCTTTCTGCATTCAGGCCCTTGTGCCGCGAAGTTGCCACAACAAGAACGCGTAGGTGTCTGCTGCTTCCCGGTCCTGTTGCGCGCGAGTGGAGCCGATGCCGTGACCGGCGTCAAAATCCACGCGCAGCAAGATGGGCTTGCCGGAATTGGTGGCGGCCTGCAGGCGCGCGGTCATCTTGCCCAAGTGGAAGGGTGCGACGCGCGGGTCGGTGACGCCGGTGGTTAGGAGCACGGCGGGATAGGGCGTGCCGTCCTTCACCGACTGATAGCTGTCGATCATCTTCAGTGCCTTGTAGCCGGCGGGATCGGCGATGGCGCCCCATTCGGGTTCTTCGCCGTAGCCGTCTTGCTCGACCACGTAGCGCAGGGGATTCGACCAGCCGACGCCGTCGATCACCGCGGCGAACAGGTCGGGCCGCTCGGTCATGGCACGCCCGACTGTGATGCCGCCGGCGGAGCGGCCGCCGATGGCGAGGTGCTTCGATGAGGTGTATTTCTTGGCGATGAGTTCGTCGCACACGGCGATGAGATCGCGCCAGGTGTTGGGCTTGTTGGCGAGCTGTCCGGCCTTGTGCCATTCACGCCCGTATTCGCCGCCGCCGCGGACGTTGGCGTAACCGACGATGGCGCCTGTATCAACCAATGCGAGCGTGCGTCCGGCAAAGGTCGGTGTGTAGGCGGCGACGCCGTACGAGCCGTAGGCGGAGATCCAAGTGGGGTTGATGCCATCCTGTTTCATGCCTTTGCGGTAAATCAGCGTATACGGAATCTTGACGCCGTCCCTCGCGGTGGCGAAGAAGCGTTTGGCTTCATAGGCACTGACATCGATGGCGGGCTTGGGTGTGATGCCGGTATCGCCAAGATGACCGGCACTGTCCACCGACCAGATGCCCGCCGGCGTGAGCCAGCCTTGAAACGAAATCAGCACGCCGTCGTCGCTCGGAACCGCGTAGATGGAGCCGATGGTGCCGTCGAAGGGCAGCGTGATGTCGGCGAGCTTGCCGTCGCGGCTCAATCGCTGCAGCCGGCTGATGCCGCCGTCCATGATTTTCAGGTAAATGCCGTCATGAGCGCGCGCTGTGTTGTCGATGACGAGAGTGGCGTGCTGCGGTACCACCGTCGTGCCGTTGGCGATGCTGGGCGCGGCAGCGGAGGTCTTGACGATGCGGCCGCGCGGCGAACCTTTGTTGACCAGCAGGTACAAGTCTTCGCCGTCGAGTTCAAGATCGGTGACTTCATCGTCGAAGCCGGCAAAGGAAACCCACTTCGCCTTACCGGCAATGGCGTCAGCGAGCGGTGCGATGAACCATCGGCCCTCGGGTCTCACGTCGGCGAGCTGCAAGATGGCGTGGCGAGATCCCGGGGAAGTAATGATGGTCGGGACCTGGATCTTGTCGTAGTCCACCCCGGCAACCAAACCGCGCTTCATGAGGATGGGATCGGATTTTGGATCGGTGCCCAATTTATGGAAGCGGGCCTGCGCGTCCAGGTAGCGCTCGGGCGTGGCGACGGCGCCGGTGAGTTGGGTGTAAAAGAAGCCGCTGGCGTCGTCGAGCCACTGCGGGTTGGCACCCTCGGTATTGGGGATGGTCTCGGGTAAATCCTTGCCGTCAGCGACGGTGAGAATGTGCAGCAGGGAGTCCTCGCTGCCGTCCTTCGACAGGCCGTACACCACGTACTTGCCGTCGGGCGAGGCGCGCCACCAGTCGAGCGACATGTGGCTCTTTGCGGAGCTCATGGCGGTGGGGTCGACCAGCACGCGGTCGGGACCGTTGGTGCCTTGGCGCACGAAGAGCTTGAAGTTGTCGGCCCCCAAGGGGCGCTGTTGAATGAAGGTGAGGCCGCCGGCGCGCTGCACGCGCGCGGTCGCTACGGTTTCGCCGGAGAGTTGCTCGATGCGCTTGAGCAGGGCCGTGCGGCGGGGCAGGGCATCGATGATGGCGCGGGTGTGCTCGTTTTGCCCTTTCAGGAACGGCAGCCAGTCCGGATCCTTGCTGTTCTCCATCCAGCGATAGGGATCGCTGACGGTTTCGCCGAAGTAGGTGTCCTTCACGACTTCGACGCGCGCGACCGGCGCCGGAGGCACGGCCTTCGAAGCGGTGGCGGTGGCCAAGAGCTTCAGCGGCAGCAGGGATAGCGACAGGGCTCCGGTGGAGCCTAAGAGAAAGGAGCGGCGGTCGAGATCCATTTTCATGTTAGTGACTCTTTGTGTTTCCCCGGGCGATGCCGGGTGGTTGCGTGTCCTGCATATCTTAAGGCCGTGCCGCCAGGATTTCGTCGAGGCGCGCGGGTTCGGCGGTATCGCGTTCGAGGTGTGGATAGCGCAATCCGTCGTGATAGTCCAGGTTCGCAACCACATAGCGATCTCCGATCCTGACGATCAGTTCGATGGGCGCTTGCGTTCCATGCGCCGCGCGGATGGCGTCCTTGAGCACGTCGGCGTCGTAGGCAACGCCGTTGATGGCGAGAATTTGCGCCCCTTCGGTGAGCTTGGCTTTGAAAGCCGGGCTGTCCCAGATGACCTGCGTGAGCATGCCGTCCTTGCCGCTGTCCTTGCCGTCGATCTCGATGCCGATGGAGTTGAGCAGGTCGATGCGCTTGCGCTGATCCTCGGTCGTGGATTGATAATCGCTCGGCTTATCGGTGTACACGAGCTTGTAGCCGCCGCGATGAAAGCCGTCCAGCGGTACGGGCTTGGCCGTAGAGTCCAGTCGCTGGCGCAAAAAAGCGGACCAGTCATTGGGCTCGACGGCATTCAGCGCTTTCACGATGTCGTCAAAGGTGTAGCTCACGACGGTGAAGCTGCCGTCATTGATGCCGAAGAAGGCGCGGGCAAAATCATCGAGCGATCGGGCTCCTTTGGAGTGCTCGCGTATCCAGGTGTCGGCATCGAGCCAGATCAGCGCGGATTCTGAGTAGTAGTCCTCGAAGCGTTGCCAGTCGAGCCAGGACTGCGGCCGGCGCGGATTGATGATTTCATCGTTGGTGGTGTCCTGCAGCGGGCGCCATTGGCGGCCTTTTTGAACTTCGTAATGTGCCGCGGTGATGGCGAACTGATCGAGGGCCTGTTGAGGCGTGCGCAACCCTGAACGTGCAGCCAGCACCTGACCCCAGTACTCGGTTTGCCCTTCATAGACCCAGAGCAGGCTGTCTTGCATGGGCACGTTGTAGTTCGGAGTCCAAAGGTCCGCGGGGCGGCGGAATTTGCCGTTCCAGGAATGCGTGAACTCGTGCGGCAGCAAGTCCCTGGCGAAAGCTTCCTTGTCCCACTTGGTGAAGGACTCAGGATCGGTGCCGTCCTCGCTCGATTGATGATGCTCCAGGCCGTTCTGTTGAATCTGATCGCTCAACGAGTACAAGAAATCATAGTGGCTGTAGTGATGCGAGCCATAGAGCTTGTAGGACTGCCGTACCAAGTTGCGGTATGCCTCAAGCTGTGCGGGCTGCACAGCCAGCAACTCGGGCCGGTCGGCAAACAGGTCCATGTGCACGGGGACCGCGGCGCCCGGATCGAGATCGAGCTTGGACGCGTAGCGGCCTGCGTACAACGGACTGTCGATGAGCGTTTCCAGCGTGGTGCGCTTGAATTGCGTCTGTGCATGGTCGGTCGAGGCGGTCTCGAGGGCCGAGCCAAACTGCCAATCGGCGGGCAACAGCAGCTGTACCTGGGCCGGGATTTGCCGCGTGAAGTAGCCGGCGGGGTAGAACACCAGTTCGTTCCATTCAATCAGCATCAGTTCACGGCTCATTTCCAGTGCGCCGACCTTAGGACTCGTGGGCGAGAGATAATCGAAGTCGATGTCGATCGCGTGCGTGCCGGGCCTCAAGTTGAGGCGAAATGCGAAGACATCGACCGGGTCGCGTTTCCAGGTCACGGGCGCGCCGTTGGCGGTGAATCGGATTCCGGCGATTCGATCGAGCGTGCCTTCCGGTGCATGGGTGCCGGGCAGCCACTTTGGATACAGCAGCACGGTGTCGGGGCTGACGCCGCTCAAGGTTTCATGAACGCGCACGATGCGATGGCTGGTGTCGCTGGCATCGACCTTCAGCTGAATCTCGCCGGCGTAGGCACGATCCTTGGGCGCAATGATTGACGTGAAGGGTGCGGTCGCGCTCGGACCGGCAGTCTCGGGAGCGGCCTTGACGGCGGCGGCAATGCTTAATCCTAAGGCGGCGCAAAGGGCGATTTTGCAGGCAACTGTCCTCATGAGATCCTCTTTCTTGTTGGCGGCGTGCATCATATCAAAGAGGAGTTGGCCCAAAGCGCATGCCTGAACTGCCGGATATTTCTGCTTATTTGAGCGCGCTCAACGAGCGGATCGTGGGCCAACCGCTGGAGCGCGTGCGGATCGGCAGCCCATTTTTGCTGCGAACGGCGTCGCCGCCGATCGCGGAGGCGCAGGGCCATGTAGTTAGGGAATTGCGCAGAATCGGCAAGCGGGTGGCGATCGGGCTCGACAACGAGCTGTGGCTGGTTCTGCATCTGATGATTGCGGGCCGTCTGCACTGGCGCCTCAAAGGGGCCAAGCTGTCGGGGCGGAATAATTTGGCGGCCTTCGATTTCCCGAATGGGTCGTTGGTACTCACCGAGGCGGGTACCAAGCGGCGCGCGTCGCTGCATGTGGTTCAAGGTGAAGAGGGGCTGAAGTCCTCGGATCCGGGCGGCCTCGAGATATTCGACAGCGACCTTGCGGCATTTCGCGCGGCGATGACGGCGGAGAATCGCACGCTGAAGCGCGCGTTGACCGACCCGCGAATCTTGAGCGGCATCGGCAATGCGTATTCGGACGAAATATTGCACGCAGCGCGGCTGTCGCCGATTACTTTGACGAGCAAGTTGTCGCCGGAGGAATGGGACAGGCTTTACGCGGCGACGCGTGCGACGCTGCGGTTGTGGATGGATCGGCTGGGCGCGGAAGCAGCTAGGGGATTCCCCGAAAAAGTGACGGCCTTTCGCAAGGAGATGGCCGTACATGGGCGGTTCGGGCAGCCGTGCCCGCGATGCGGGGAGCCGGTGCAGCGCATCCGTTATGCCGACAATGAAACCAATTACTGCGCCAAGTGCCAGACGGGCGGCAGGGTGCTGGCCGATCGGGCCCTGTCGAGGCTGCTGGGAGCCGACTGGCCGCGAACGCTGGATGAACTCGAGGCGCTGAAGCGGCGGTGATTAACTTAGGTGAGTCGATGTCGGGACCCGGCATCACCTCATTGCGCGTCCGACAGCGATCGCTGACACGAATTCGGCGGATACATTGATTCGATTGCGCCATTGACTGAAGTCCCCAAATATAAGTCCCGGCCATAGTGGTTACCCGCTCAATGCGTCCTACTGACCGTTTGAGCCCTACTAACCCTTCTCACTCGGAGTAATGAATGGAAACGAATTACATTTCACGCGACACCTATGGCATGTACAAGAACGTTGGACCGGGTCCCGGACCCGCGCTCATGGGAGCAGATACTTTGATCGGCAACGACGTGGCCAACACGGCCAATGAAAGCTTGGGCACGATCAAGGAACTCATGATCGACATGAGTTCCGGGAAAATCAGCTACGCGGTCCTGTCCTACGGCGGCTTCTTGGGAATGGGCGATCGACTGTTCGCAGTTCCGTGGGCCGCGCTAAAGCTGGATACGGCGAATAAGCGTTTTACGCTCAATGCCTCGAAGGAGCAGCTTAAGAAAGCGCCGGGATTTGACAAGGATCACTGGCCTGCCATGGCTGACAGCACCTGGGTAACCGATGTGCACAATTTCTATGGCGTCAAGTCGACGGGCCGCGTTCAGTAATCGAAATTTGAGTAATCCGATCAGGTGAATCGTGAGGGCCGGCATTGGCGCCGGCCCTTTCGATCCCGAAATCACGTAAGGCGATTGAGGAATTCCCGGCCGGCATTGCTGAGGATGACTTTGCCGGTTCCCGGCTCATGGTCGATAAATCCGTCGATGCAGGCATCCTCCCAAATCGACAGTCGCGGACACGAGGTCCGCCAGGTTTCCATAATCTCGGCGTAGTCGCGCGGCCGGGCCGCGATCCATTCAAGCATCTGGCGCGTTAGCGCTTTCGTCGCGGTAGTCATGGCTGCGCGCCCATCATTTTACGGAATTTGGGCTGAGTTGCCATCCGCAGGAAGCATGCAAATCTTGTGACACTCGGTGAATTCGGCCGTATATAGCTGTATGACCCTTGAGCGTGCGGCAATTTAGGAGGCGAAGATGAAACCGGCCACTGCGATTGTTTTGATGCTGAGTCTTGCGGGTTTGAGCAGTCCCGCAATCGCGCAAGAGCGCAATGCCGGCCAGAGCGGAGCCGCCGAGAGTACGGCGGAATCCACCGGGCGAAACGAGGGCGTGCCGATCGAGCGGATCATCGCCGCGGTCGCCAAGAAAACCGGAAAGAAGTGCTTGGTGGATGCCAGAGTCCACGGCCCCGTCGAGATCTTGGGACAGGACATCTCAGCGATCAGCTACAGCGATTTCTTATCGATATTGCAATTGGCGGGATACACGGCTGTTGAAGGGAGCAACTATGTCAGCGTGATACCTCAGTCAATTGTCAGGCAGATGCCGCTGCCGCTGGCGATGGGAAAGGAAAAGTACCCGGAAGCTCAGTACGTCACCCGAGTGATTCCGGTTAAGAACCTGCCGGCGGCGTCCTTGGTACCCATCCTTAGACCTTTGTTGCCTACCCATGGGCATCTCGCGGCGGTGATTTGCAGTAACGCCCTGCTGATGGTTGACAGCTTTGCGAATGTAGAGCGCATCGAAAAGCTGGTGGCGTCGCTCGACATGGGCAAGCCCTTCTCGCCGCGTCCCTGTGAATCCGAACCTGTGCCGGCGCCCGGGAGTGCGCAGCATCCCTAGCGCGTGATTGGCTGGGAGTGTCGTCATCGCCGGTTATAGCCAGCCTTTCCCGATGAGCTATTCAGGCGTACTGTATTCGCCCGCACAGCCTCGGGAGCGATCCGATGCCCGGTCAAGACACGCCCGATATATTGGATGCGTTAATTGCAGCCAGCCTGAAGTCTCGCGTGGAGATGCTGGTGCGAGCGGCGCGACGCCAAAGAATTCTATCCCGCGTGGCTCTTGGTGGATCAGTACTGGTGGCCCTTGGTGTACCAGCGGCACTTTTAGCCGGCGACCGCCTGGCCGCCGGCGTCATTGCGGCAATCGCCTGTTTAACTCTCAGCTTTACGTACTTCGCCGGCAAGGCCGGTCGCAAGAAAGCGCTCGAGTCGTTACGGCAGCTGGGTCAGTCAGCTGAGTAAAAACGCTCGACCATGTTTCGC
>Ga0210402_10002806_pt1 | contig 16694 bp, 13 predicted proteins | sample IncBWC7MmetaG_FD_161055 | JGI IMG/M metagenome (GOLD analysis project Ga0210402, IMG submission 161055) | Forest soil microbial communities from Barre Woods Harvard Forest LTER site, Petersham, Massachusetts, United States - Inc-BW-C-7-M | ecosystem: Environmental > Terrestrial > Soil >... | reverse complement strand
GCGCGTGCGCCGCGTGCGCCGCGGGGTGATGGAACTGTACCTGACCGATCATCCGCTGGACGGCATGACCTCGCCGGTCGCCGGCAACAGCGAATTCCAGGAGATGGCCGGGTTGATCGGCGTGCGCCAGATCCGCTATGGCCAGAACGGCGTCAATCACCTGCACTCGGAAGTCGACGCGTCAAATCCGTATTTCCAGTTTGATCCGGCGCGCTGCATCGTCTGCTCGCGCTGCGTGCGCGCGTGCGAGGAGGTGCAGAACACGTTTGCCCTCACCATCGAGGGTCGCGGCTTTGAATCCAAGGTCGCGGCGGGTGCGGGCGAAAATTTCCTCACCTCGGAATGCGTCTCCTGCGGCGCCTGCGTGCAGGCCTGCCCGACCGGATCGTTGCTCGAGAAATCGGTGATCGAACTTGGCCAGCCGGAGCATTCCGTCATCACCACCTGCGCCTATTGCGGCGTCGGCTGCAACTTCAAGGCCGAGATGCAGGGCGATACCGTGGTGCGCATGGTGCCGTGGAAGGACGGCATGGCGAACCACGGGCATTCCTGCGTGAAGGGCCGCTTCGCCTGGGGCTACGCCTCGCATCCCGATCGCATCCTGAAGCCGATGATGCGCGAGAAGATCACCGATCCGTGGCACGAGGTGAGCTGGGAGGATGCGATCGGCCGCGTCGCATCGGAGTTCAAGCGCATCCAGGCGGAAGCCGGCAAGAATGCCATCGGCGTCATCACCTCGTCGCGCTGCACCGATGAAGAGACCTATCTGGTCCAGAAGCTCGCGCGCCAGGTGTTCGTCAACAACAACACCGATACCTGCGCACGCGTCTGCCACTCGCCGACCGGCTACGGCCTGAGCACCACCTTCGGCACGTCCGCAGGCACGCAGAATTTCGACTCGGTCGAGCAGGCCGATGTCATGCTGCTGGTCGGCGCCAATCCGACCGACGGTCATCCGGTGTTCGCCTCGCGCATGAAGAAGCGGCTGCGCCAGGGGGCGAAGCTGATCGTTGTCGATCCTCGCCGCATCGACATGGTGCGCATGCCGCATGTCGAGGCGGCACATCACCTCGCATTGCAGCCCGGCACCAATGTGGCGGTGCTGACGTCACTGGCGCACGTGATCGTCACCGAGGCGCTGGTGGACGAGGATTTTGTGCGGGAACGGTGCGACTGGGAGGCGTTCCAGGACTGGGCGCATTTTGTCGCCGAGGAACGCAACAGCCCGGAGGCGGTGGAGAAGGTCAGCGGCGTCCCGGCCGCGACGATCCGTGCGGCGGCGCGGCTTTATGCCACCGCGCGCAACGGCGCGATCTACTACGGGCTGGGCGTGACCGAGCACAGTCAGGGCACCACCGCGGTGATGGCGCTGGCGAATCTCGCGATGGCGACTGGCAATATCGGCCGGTTGGGTGTCGGCGTGAATCCCTTGCGTGGGCAGAACAACGTGCAGGGGAGCTGCGATATGGGCTCCTTCCCGCATGAGCTGCCTGGCTACCGCCACATCTCCAACCCTGCCGTTCGCGCGATCTATGAGCGCGAATGGGGCATGACACTGGATCCGGAGCCTGGGTTGCGCATCCCGAACATGATTGACGCCGCGGTCGATGGCTCGTTCCGTGGTATCTACATCCAGGGCGAAGATATCGCGCAATCCGATCCGGACACGCAGCATATCACCGAGGGTCTCGCGGCGATGGAATTCGTCGTTGTGCACGACCTGTTCCTGAACGAGACGGCGAACTACGCGCACGTGTTCCTGCCCGGCTCCACGTTCCTCGAGAAGGACGGCACGTTCATCAACGCCGAACGCCGCATCAACCTGATCCGCAAGGTGATGGCGCCGCGTGCCGGCCTGGCGGACTGGGAGGCGACGCAGGCGATCGCGCGCGCGATGGGCGCGGACTGGAACTACACGCATCCATCGCAGATCATGGACGAGATCGCGCGCACCACGCCGACCTTCGCCGGCGTGTCGTTCGAGAAACTGGCCAAGGGTTCGGTGCAGTGGCCGTGCAACGAGAACGCCCCAGACGGCACGCCGACGATGCACATCGGAACCTTTGTGCGCGGCATGGGCAATTTCGTCGTCACCGAATATGTGCCGACGGACGAGCGGACCGGGCCGCGCTTCCCGCTGCTGCTGACCACGGGACGTATCCTGAGCCAGTACAACGTCGGCGCGCAGACCCGTCGCACCGAGAACGTCGTGTGGCACCACGAGGACGTGCTGGAGATCCACCCGCACGATGCTGAACAGCGCGGCATCCGCGATGGCGATCTGGCGCGGCTGGCGTCACGCTCGGGCGAGACGACGTTGCGCGCCAAGATCACCGACCGAGTTGCGCCGGGCGTGGTCTACACGACGTTCCATCATCCGGCGACGCAGGCGAACGTCGTCACCAGCGATTATTCGGACTGGGCGACGAACTGCCCCGAGTACAAGGTGACGGCGGTCCAGGTGACGCCATCGAATGGCCCGAGCGAGTGGCAGGAAGAGTATCGCGAACTGACGCAGCGTAGCCGCCGGGTCGAGGCCGTGCCGGCAAAGTGATGCCGCTTACTGATCCGTCATGGCGGGCGACGGAAAAATCCTCCCCCTCCCCTTTGGGGAGGGTGTTGGGGGGCGGGGTGAGGCGGCACGAAGTCAAACTTGGTATTTGTGCGACCACCCTTCCGTGTACCCGCGCGGCCCCTCCCCCCAACCCCCTCCCGCAAGGGGAGGGGGAGAATTGGTGGCTTTCGGTCAGCGCTTATCCTGATGCCGGTGGGGCCAACCCCCGATGATCCCGCCTCCGGTCCGCAGCGTTGCGCGCGCCGCCTTCCACGGCAATGACGTAACGTACAGCGCACGTGCGATCCCCGAAGAGACGCCGGTAGCATTCAGCTATAACCGCACGGCCTATGCCGTCATGCTCGCAACGCCGGCCAACCTGGAAGACTTCGCCATCGGCTTCAGCCTGACCGAAGGCATCGTGCAAACGGCTGACGAAATCGAAGAACTCGACGTCGTTGCAACAGAGCAGGGTATCGAGCTGCGCATGTGGCTCGCCCCACAGCGGGCCGACAGGATTGCCGTCCGCCAGCGTCGCCTCGCCGGACCCAGCGGCTGTGGACTGTGCGGACTTGAAAGTCTCGACGATGCAGTGCGCACGCCGCCGCGCGTCACCTCGGCGGTCGGCTTCGACGCCGCTTCGATCCACACCGCGATGTCCGCACTGCCCGCAGCGCAGAAATTCAATCAGCAAACCCACGCCGTCCACGCCGCGGCGTTCTGGCATCCTGCGCGCGGCCTAGTCGCACTGCGCGAGGATGTCGGCCGCCACAACGCCCTCGACAAGCTCGCCGGCGCACTGGCCGGGGACCGCGCTATCGTGGCCGAGGGATTGCTGCTGCTGTCGAGCCGGATCTCGGTGGAGATGGTGCAGAAGTCGGCGATGCTCGGTGCGCCGGTGGTCGTCGCGGTCTCCGCGCCAACGGCTCTGGCCGTGCGTCTGGCGGACGCTGCCGGCATCACTCTGATCGGCATCGCGCGCGCCGATGGCTTCGAGGTTTTCACCCATCCGGAACGCATCGCCGCACAACAGGTCCAAAATGTCGCCTGACAAGCTTGCCTACATGGCCAACCAGATAGGCAAATTCTTCGCGCACCAGCCGCACGACAAGGCGGTTGCTGCCATCGCCGACCACATCCAGAAGTTCTGGGACCCCAGGATGCGCAGCGAGATACTTGCACATCTTCAGGCTGTGCAGCTAGATCCCGCTGCACGCGAAGCAATCGAGCACCTACGCGAGTCAAGTCGTGGTTGAATCTACCTAGGCAAAGTCCTGGGAATTTGCTAAGAAAAAACCAACAATCATTCTGGGAGCGATCCATGAGTACTACAGCCTTCCCGGGGCGGGGCAGTCCTGGTCTGTCCGGTATCCTGCACCGTGACCGGTCGGTCGCGGACGTCGGCTACAGCCGATGGATGGTACCGCCGGCGGCACTCTGCGTGCATCTGTGCATCGGACAGGCCTACGCGTTCAGTGTGTTCAACCTGCCGATGTCCAAGTTGATCGGCATCACGCAGTCCGCGCCTGATGACTGGAAGCTGACGGATCTCGGCTGGATCTTCAGCATCGCGATCTTCTTTCTCGGCCTCTCCGCGGCGCTGCTCGGACGATGGGTCGAGGAAGGTGGCCCGCGCCGTGCGATGTTCGCCGCCGCGCTGTGCTGGTCCGGCGGCTTCATGGTCTCTGCGTTCGGGGTTTACGTCCACAACATCTGGCTGGTCTATCTCGGATACGGCGTGCTCGGCGGGTGCGGGCTGGGCATCGGCTACATCTCACCGGTTTCGACGCTGATCAAATGGTTCCCTGACCGGCCGGGCATGGCGACCGGCATGGCGATCATGGGGTTCGGCGGTGCCGCCTTCATTGCCTCACCGCTGTCCGTTTGGCTGATGCAGCAGTTCTCCACGCCCACCCATGTCGGCGTTGCCGAGACCTTCATCGTGCTCGGCGCGATCTATTTCTTTTTCATGATGGTCGGCGCGGCGCTGGTGCGCCTGCCGCCGGAGGGCTGGGCGCCCGCCGGCTACGTCGCACCCGAGCAGCCCAAGAAGCTCATCACGACGCAGAACGTGTTTGTCTATCAGGCACTGAAGACGCCGCAGTTCTGGCTGATCTGGTGGGTGCTCTGCCTGAACGTGACGGCCGGCATCGGCGTGCTCGGCCAGGCATCGGCGATGAGCCAGGAAATGTTCCCGGGCAAGGTCACGGTGACCGCGGCAGCCGGCTTTGTCGGGCTCATGAGCCTGTTCAACATGGGCGGGCGGTTCTTCTGGGCCTCGGTGTCGGACTATATCGGACGCAAGAACACCTACTTCGTGTTCTTCTTTCTCGGCGTGCTGCTGTATTCCACGGTGCCCCAGACCGGATCACTGGGCAGCGTCGCGATGTTCGTGCTGTGCTTCTGCATCATAATGAGCATGTATGGCGGCGGCTTCGCCACGGTGCCTGCCTATCTGCGCGACATGTTCGGCACCCGCTATGTCGGCGCGATCCACGGCCTGCTGCTCACCGCCTGGTCGATGGCGGGGATCTTCGGGCCGGTGCTGGTCAACTACATCCGCCAATACAATGTCGAGCACGGCGTGGCGAAGGCCGCTGCCTACAACATCACCATGTATGTCATGGCGGCCCTGCTGGTGGTCGGGTTCTTCTGCAACCTCTTTATCAAGGAGGTGCACGAACGGCATCACATGAAACTTGACGAAGCCCACGCCAGGGGCATGGCGGACTGAAGGGAAACAGACCATGACCAAGCGCACCACCGCGTTGGAGTTGGCCCTTGCCTGGGGCTTTGTCGGCATCCCGCTCGCCTGGGGTGTGATGCAGACCGTGCTGAACGCGCTGAAGCTGTTCCAGTAGCGACGACGACGGCGGCGTTACTATGCCGCCGTCAGTTCCTGCTGCACCAGGCCGAGCAAACGCGCCTGCAATGCGGCGTCGGCTTCCAGTGCTTTGGCGCCGCCCTCGTAGGCAACCTGGCCGTTCACCAGCACGTAGGCGCGATCGGCGATCGGGAGCACCGTTTCCGCGTGGTGCTCGACAATGATCATCGCGACGCGCCCACGCAGCCGCACCAGCGTGTCCATCACCTCCTGCACGATCGCCGGCGCGAGCCCTTCGAACGGCTCATCCAGCAGAATGAGCCGGCTTGGCACGGTCAGCGCCCTCGCGATAGCGAGCATCTGGCGCTCGCCGCCCGACAGACTTTCCGCTCGCGAGCGCTGCAGGATGCGTAGCTTGGGGAAAAGGTCAAAAATCTCGTCGAACGAGGCGCCGCCGGGACGGGCGGCGATCTGGAGGTTCTCCATCACGTTCAAATTTGGGAACAGCCGGCGTCCTTCCGGCACGATGGAAATGCCGAGCCGGTTGATCTCGTGCGGCCGCGCGTGGGTGATGTCCGTGGCATCCATGATGATTCGCCCGGCGCTCTTGTGCACCGTGCCGGTGATCGCACGCAGCATGGTCGTCTTGCCAACGCCGTTGCGGCCGAGCAGCGCCACCGCTTCGCCTTCGCGCACCACGAGGTCGAGATCGGTCAGCACCAGGCTGCCGGAATAGCCGGCGCGCACCTGTTCCAGTTGAAGCATCGGCTTCGTCGCGGCGGGGCGCGGCGCCTCGGTGCGCACGGTCGGCAGCGGTCCGCCGGCGCGTGCGGTGCCCATATAGGCGGTCACAACGTCCGGGTTGTTCGCCACCTCGGCCGGCCTGCCATCGGCGATCACGCGACCCTGATGCAACACCGTGATGCGGTCCGACAACGCGAGCACGCGATCGATGTCATGCTCGATCAGCAGCACCGCGTGCGTCACGGCAAGCTGGCGGATCAGCGCGCCGACAATTTCCCGGTCAGCCTCGGCGAGCCCGGCCAGTGGCTCGTCCAGCAGCAGCAGCTTGGCGTCCGTGGCCAGCGCGATGGCAATCTCCAGCAGGCGCTGCTCGCCATGCGAGAGATTGGCGCAGGGTTCGGCTGCGCGTTCGTCCAGCCCCACGGCGGCCAGCAGCGACCAGGTCCGTGCGTTGATGTCGGTCAGCCGATAGGCGTCGCGCCATAGCGAATTCTGCTGCTTGCTCTGCGCCTGCACCGCAACCCGCACGTTCTCAAATGTCGTCAGGTTGCGGAACACGCTGAGGATCTGGAACGAGCGGCTCAGGCCGAGGCGGATGCGCCGGTGCATCGGCAGATGCGTGATGATGTGGCCGTCGAAGCGGATCTCACCGGCATCAGCGCGCAGCAGGCCGGTGAGCATATTGAAGAATGTCGTCTTGCCCGCGCCGTTCGGTCCGATCAGGCTGTGCAGGCGGAACGGCTGCACGTCGAGATGCACATCCGCCGCGACCACGAGCGAGCCAAACCGCTTGTGCAGGCCACGCACTTCCAGCACCGGCCGGCCGGCTTCCAAATGTGCCTGACCGCCGCCGCGATACGGTTCGATGCGCGCCGGCCTCGGTGGCACGCCACGTCGCGTGAGGGTCCAGTCGTCGCGCCCGATCAGCCGGAACACGAGGCCCTGCATGCCTTCCGGCGAGGCGAGCGCGAACACCATGACGATCGGCGCGAAGATCAGCCACCAGCTTTCGGTGATGGCGGACAGGCGGTCCTCGAGCAGGATGAACGCGATCGCGCCCCACAGCGGGCCGAGGAAGTGGTGCACGCCGCCCATCACCGTCATCAACAGCGAATCGCCGGCGTGCTGCCAGCTCAGGTTGTCGGCATAGGCGCCGCGCAGCATGAGAGCGAGCAGTCCGCCGGCATAGCCGACAACGCCGCCCATGATGACGAAGGCTTCGAATTTGATGCGGAACGTGTTGTAGCCGAGACTCCGCACGCGCTGTTCGTTGTCGCGCAGTGCCTGGAGCAGGCGGCCGAACGGGGCGTGCGCGATCCGCCAGAGCAGGCCCATGCCGAGGGCGACGGTGGCGATGGCAAATGCGTGGAACGTCCAGTCGTTGGCCAGCAACGGGCGCGGCACACCCTGCAGGCCGTTCTCGCCGCCGGTCATACCGGTCCATTTGAACGCGACCTCGAAGGCGATCTGCGAAAAGGCCAGCGTGAGCAACGAGAAATACAGGCCACGCCGGCGCAGGATGATCAGCGCGATCACCGAGGCGAGGATCAGCGAGAAGACCACGCCGAAGACCAGTGCGGCAATCTCGTTGCCGATGAAACGTTGCATCGAAATCGCGACAGCGTAGGTCGCGCAGCCGAAGAACACCGAGGCGCCGAACGGCACCAGGCCCGTGTATCCCACCAGCAGGTTCACGCCGGCGCCATACAACATGTAGATGGCGATCTGGGTGATCAGACTGATGGGCGCGCCGATCGCCTGCCACAGCGCGGTCAGCGCGGCCAGCACGAGCACGATCCACAGCACCGGATGCCGCACGAGGGTGCTCATTCAAATCGTTCCCAGCGTTCTCCGAGCAAACCGCGCGGTCGAAGCAGCAGCATCAGCGCCATGAACAGATACATCACGGCGCCCGAGGCCTCGGGTTTGAACTGGATCGTCAGGGCGATGACCACGCCGACCAGCAAACCGGCAATCACCGCGCCGGCGAACGAGCCGAGGCCACCGATCGCCACGACGACGAACGCCGGCATGATCGCGTTGGTGGCCATTGATGGCGTTACCGTCCAAAGCGGCGCGGCGAGTACGCCTGCGATGCCGGAGATTCCGCAGCCGAGGCCGAACACCCACATGAGCACGCGCGGCAGGTTGATGCCGAGCAGCCCGACCATCTCTGGATCGCGCGAGCCGGCGCGCAGGATGCGGCCGAACTTCGTGTAGGTGAGGAACGCCCATAAGCCGATCAGGACCGAAGCGGTGGTGAGCAGCACGGCAAGCCGGTACTTGGTGATCAGGATGGGTCCCCAGATCAAAAATCCGGACAGGAACGGCGGCGGGCTGAACGGTTGGCCGATGCCGCCCCAGATCAGCCGGACCGACGCCTCGATCATCAATGCGAGTGCGAAGGTGACGATCAGGCTGAGCAACGGTTCCTTGTCGTAGAGGCGGCGGATCAGCACGCGTTCCGCTACCACGCCGACGCCGCCCACGATGAGCGGCGCCAGAATGACGGCGGGCCAGCCGAATGTCTGGTACAGGGTCAGTGCGAAATACGCGCCCAGCGTGAAGAACACGCCGTGCGCGAAGTTCACGATGCCGAGCAGGCCGAAGATGATGGACAGGCCGATGGCGATCAGGACGTAAAGGCCGCCGAGCACAAGTCCGCTCGCCACCTGGGATAATATGATGTCGAGCAATCGGGTCTCCCAAGAAGACGTGGATGGTCGGCCTGCGCCGACCATGACGTGAGGCGACTGCGTCCCCTCACGTCATCTTGCAACCGATCTCTTCCTGGCTGCCGAACACCTTTTCCAGTTCGGCGGGATTCTCCGGCAACGCAGCCTTTACGTCGAAATAGTCCCACTTGTCGGTGATCTTCGGCTTCACCGACACGACCAGATTGCGCAGCAGCATCTGGTGGTCCCATTTGCGATAGCTGTATGACGTGCTGCCCGCACTGAACTTCCAGTTTTCGAGCCCTTCGATGATTGCCATCGGTTCGGTCGACTTCGCCAGCTCGATCGATTCAAACAGCGACCTGGCGGTGATCCAGCCCATCCACGCCTTGTCCGCGGCCGGCCTGCCGTGCTTCTTCATGTAGGCCTCGGCGAACGCCTTTTCTTCCGGCGGGTTGTTCGGGTTGTTGTACCACCAAAGCTTGGTGAAAATGCCGTTCGCAGCATCGGGGCCCACCGCCCAGATGTCGGTGTCTCCGATCGCGATCTCGCAGAAGGGTATCTTTCCCTTCATGCCAAGTTCGTTCCACTGCTTGAGGAACGTCGACAGGTCGCCCGCGGACAGTCCGCCCAGCACGACGTCCGGCTGCGCCTGGCGGATCTTCAAAATGAACGAGCTGAAGTCGGGGGTGTTCAGCGGCACCTCATCGATGCCCGCCTCCGTTCCGCCCGCCTGTTTCAGCAGCTCGCGCGTGGACCGCAGTATATCCTGGCCGAACGCGAAGGATGCAGTGATGAAATACCACTTCTTGCCGTAGGTCAGCGCAAACGGGGCAAGCATGCGCGATTGCACCAGCACCGGGGTGTTCAGCCGGAACGTGTAACGGTTGCAGTTCTTGCCGGTGATCTCGGTCGCCGCGGCGTTGTCGCAGACAAAGGGTATCTTCAGTTGTGCTGCGGTCGCTTCCTCGGCCAGCGCATTGGACGACAGCGACCCGCCGAGGATCGCGCAGACCTTGTTCTCCTGCACCAGCTTCTGCATGTTCTGCGTGGCGCCCTGCGGCGACGGCTCGTCCAGCCAGACCAACTCCGCCGGCTGGCCCATGATCTTGTTGCCGCGTTCCTCCAGCGCGAGGTAAGTCCCTTGCGCCAGATACTCGGTCTGCGGCGCGATCTGCCCGGTCTTGGCGAGCAGCAGGCCGATGCGGATCGGTTCGGCTGCCTTGGCAATATAAGGGGCGGCAAGCGCGCCAGCCCCCAGCAGCGCCTGTCGGCGCGTCACCACATGTCTCGACTTCCTGACGGTCATGCGTCTCTCCCATGGCACGCCAAGCGGTCGCGCCGTTCCAAAATTGGTTGTCTTAGACACTATCTCCGGCGGGAATCCAAGGCGGCGATTATTCCGCCGCTGCCCGATGGCTGCGCGCATAGCAAAGCAGCGCATCGTCCGTCACCGGTTCGATCGCTCTGAAATCGCGATGCGCGATCCAATCCGGACGCGTCGGCGTGCGAATGTAGTTCGAGACGGCATTCAACGTCAGGTAGACGATCTTGCGCGGATAGGGCGTGATGTTACCAGCCGAGCCATGCACGAGATTGCCGTGGAACATCAGCAGCGCACCCGGCGCGCCGGTCGGTGTGACGATGCCGCCCTGCCTGACCAGCCGCTCGACCGTCGCATTGTCGAGCGTCCATAACGGATAGGACGTGGTGGATGTGTCATGGCCGGCCTGCAGCACGCCCTCCTTGTGGCTGCGCGGCACCAGCATCAGCGGGCCGTTGATCGGCAGCACCTCATCGACGAACACCGCAATATTCATCGCGCGCGGCGCCGGCATGCCGTCGTCGCGCGCCCAGGTGCCGTAGTCCTGGTGCCACTGCCACACTTCACCATCGAACGCGGATTTCGCGTTGATCTTGAACTGATGCATGTAAAGTTGTTCGCCGAACACTTCCTCGACGGGCCGGATCATGCGCGGATGCGCTCCCAGCAGGCGGAATGCCTCGTTGTAGGTGTGGGCTGCGAACGCAGTGCGCGGCGAGCCGGACTTCTCGCGCCAGATCTCCTTGCGATCGGTGCGAAAGATCGCGTCCGCCTCGCTGCGCAGGACCGCAATCTCCTCGGTCGAGAAAAGCTTCGGCAGGAACAGGAAGCCTTCCTTGTCGAACTGCTGAATCTGCTGCTTGCTCAGCGACATTGCATGATCTCCCACGCTCACGTGGCGAGGTAGCCGCCATCGACATAAAGTTCGGCGCCGGTGATGTAGGACGCCTCGTCCGAGGCGAGGAAAAGGATGGCATTCGCCACCTCGTCCACTTCGCCCGCGCGGCGCAGCGGCACGGACTGCAGCATCTTCGCCCGCACCGCCGGATCGGCGGTTGCGCCGGACGTGCGCATCGGCGGCATCAGCCCCGGATGCACCGAATTGGCGCGGATGCCGTCGCGGCCGAACTGCACCGCGGTGGATTTTGTCAGCGTGCGCACCGCACCCTTCGATGCATTGTAGCCCATGTGAGTCATGGTCTGTCCGGTGTTGCCGGAGATCGACGACAGGTTGATGATCGAACCGCCACCGGCCTGTTTCATGGCCTGCACGGCATATTTGGTTCCCAGGAACACGCCGCGCGCATTCACCGCCATCAGCTTGTCCCACGCGTCAGTGTCCAGCATGTCGGACACCGCGCTGCCGCTGATGCCGGCGTTGTTCACCAGAATGTCCAACTTGCCGTATTTCTGCACGGTGGCATCGACCACCGCCTTCCAGTCCGCTTCACTGGTCACATCCAGCCGCATGAATTCGGCCGTGCCGTTCGCGCGCGTAATGTCGGCAGCGACTTTGCCGCCGTCGTCCTCCAGCATGTCGGCAATCACGACCTTGGCGCCTTCCTTGGCAAATCGGCGCGCCGTCGCCGCACCCATACCGGAGGCCGCACCGCTCACGATCGCCACTTTGCCTTCCAGGCGCATGCTCCGTTCCTCCCGAGAACCAGATCGCCATTCAGGCTGCCACGAGTGGCCCGGCTTGGCTACCGGCGCCGGAGGTTGCTAGATACCCGCCGACGAGAGACGTGGAGAACAGGTGCATGGCACACCGCGGCATGAAGTTCGGCATATTCCTGGCACCATTCCATCGTGTCGGGGAAAACCCGACGCTGGCGATCAGCCGCGATGTCGAGCTGCTCGAGTGGCTGGATTGGCTCGGTTATGATGAAGCCTGGATCGGCGAACATCATTCCGCCGGCTGGGAGTTGATTGCGCTTCCCGAGCTGATCATCGCCGCAGCAGCCGAACGTACCAAGCACATCCGCCTTGGCACAGGCGTCACCAGTTTGCCGTACCACCATCCGTTCATGGTGGCGCAGCGCTTCGTGCAGCTTGATCATATGACACGCGGCCGGGCGATGATGGGATGCGGCCCCGGCGCGCTGACATCAGACGCCTACATGCTCGGCATCGAACCCAGCACGCAGCGTCCGCGCATGCTGGAGGCGATGGACGCCATCATGCGGCTGCTGAAATGCGAAGAGCCGGTCACCATGAAGACCGACTGGTTCGAAATGCGCGACGCGCGGCTACACCTGGCGCCGTACACCGATCCGCATTTCGAGATCGCCGTTGCCAGCACAATCACGCCGTTCGGCATGATCGCCGCGGGGACGCATGGCGTGGGCGTACTGTCGATCGGCGCCGGACTGCCTGGCGGGCCGGAAGCGCTGGCCAGCCAGTGGCAGATCGCCGAGGAGGCTGCGGCGAAAAACGGCAAGACGATGGACCGCAAGAATTGGCGCGTCGTGGTCAATGCGCATATCGCCGAGGATGATGAACAGGCGCTGCTCGAGGTGAAAAAGGGCGAGCGGGTGGAGACGCAGACCTATTTCGAGGACACGCTCGGTCGCCCGCCGGGTCGAGCCGACGACCCGCTGCGTGACGGCGTGAAGATGGGCACCACGTTGGTCGGTTCACCGGACACTGTGGTGAAGGGCATCAAGCGGCTGCTTGAATACAGCCAGGGCGGTTTCGGCGGCATCCTGTTCCGCGCCCACGAATGGGCCAATCGTGAACAAACGCTGCGCAGCTTCGAGCTGTTTGCCCGTTACGTGATGCCGCACTTCCAAGGGTCGCTGACTCAAATCGTCGGCTCAAGTACCTGGGCGCGCGAGAACCGCAAGCAGGTGTTCGGGTCAACGGTCGAATCAGTGAGGCGCGCGTTCACCGATTTCGGCCGTGCCGCCCCGGAGGAAGAGATCCGTGCACGCACCCTCGGAGCGCGCGATCTCGATCTACCGCGGTAACATCAGCCGCCCTTGAGAGAGCGACACATCCGTCAGCACTACGTTGTCATGGCCGGCCTTGTGCCAGCCGTCTTGCGGTTCACGCAGTTGCCTCCGGCTTCAGGATGGCATGTTCTCCTCGGGTGGACTTGCACCTCCCCGACAAGGCACGCTCACGGACGCACGATGGCCGGGACAAGCCCCGCCATGACGCTTTTGGACCAACTGCAAAAATTGCCCTATCGCGGTTCCGGTCACCAAGTGGTCGAGGGCTTGGTTCCAAAGACAACGATCGTCGCAATCGCACTAAGCCGCACCTACGTTTTCCCGGCGTAGCTCTTCGCCATACCCTCGGCTGGTTCCGCTTGCGGACCAAATGGCATGATCGGATAACGCAGCCCAGCCTTCGCCAGCCCCTGAAGCCCGGTCACCGCCTGTTGCAGGTCCGCCGGCGGACACGCCATCAGCATCTCGTCGTCCGCCACCGCTCCGTAGCGCCGTTCGGCGTAGCACGGGATCGACAGCGAAACTTCGCGCATCTTCAGCGCATGGCCCCAACTATCGGCACACGCGCTCTCGCCGGTGATGGAAAAATCGTAACGCTTGTAATTGCGCCATTGCAGCCCGTTGATGAACAGGATCATCTGCGCCGGATTGCCATAGAACAGGCAGATGTCCGGTGGATCGAGCCGGGCCGACCGCAGCGGCGATACCACCATCCCGTGATAGCGCCCGGGCGCAACGCGCGGCATTCCCGCCTGATGCGCGGCGGCGGCCTCGCGGTTCTCGAACCAGACGCCCTCCATCTTGCGGCCCGACGTATAGACCTCGCCCGGCGCGTCGAGCCCGATCACGCTCGAGCAGGAAGAGAACGAGGGAATGTTCTCCGTGGTGATGCCAAGCGTGAAACCGGCCATGCGCGCCTGCGTCACCAGTTGGCATGTCGAAAACGTTTTCCCCCGTGGCGGCCGGCGCAGACCGGGCACGTTCGCCATCTCATCGAGATCCTCGAACAGCTTCATGCCGATCGCAAACGTCCGCAGGCGTAGCAACTGGTTGAGTTGCTCCGCCAGTTCGGCGATGGCCGTACCATCCATTGGCGGGGCTTCGGCGATTGTTGGTGCATCGTTCATCGCTGCATCTCCTGGACGCGACGCGGCAGGCTACAGCAGGTTCAGGGTGGCGGGAAATGTGCGGCGCCGTCAGCAAAGCGCCGCAAGCATGCTGTCGCACACATGCGCCATGTCTGCCTCGCTCAGATCGGGATGGATCGGCAGGGCAAGAATCCGCTGCGCCAGATCCTCCGACACCGGCAAGCCTGTGCCGTCGTGATGATCGCGATAGGCCGGCTGCAGATGCAATGGACGAGGATAGTAGATCGCGCTTGGAACGCCGTCCGCGCGCAGCGACGACTGCACATGATCGCGCATCTCCGCATCGCGAAGCAGCACCGAATAGATCGCCCATGCGCCCGTGCTGTCGCTCACACGTGCCGGAATGACCACAGCATTGCCGAGGCGAGAATCGTAGTACTGCGCGATGCGTTCGCGGATCGCGAGTTCGTCCGCGAAAACGGTCAGCTTGGCCAGCAACACCGCCGCCTGGATCGAATCCAGCCGGCCATTCATGCCGGTACGCAGCACCTCGTAGCGTGTCGTGCCTTCGCCATGTGTGCGCAGGCTGCGGTACAGCGCGGCTCGCTCGCCGCTTTCGGTCATCAGCGCTCCCCCGTCGCCATAGGCGCCGAACGGCTTGGACGGGAAGAAGCTGGTGGCTGTGGCATCCGCCGCGGCGCCGAGGGGTCTGCCATGCAGCGTGCAGCCGAAGCTCTGCGCCAGGTCGTCCAGCGTGAACAGCCCCTCGCGTCCGGCGATGGCATTCAGCGCAGGCCAATCGGCCGGCTGGCCGAATAGATCGACACCGATCAGGGCACGCGGACGCAGCTTGCCGTCCCGCCGCACCTCGACAATGCGGCGTTCCAGATGCCCGGGGTCGATCTGGAACGTGCGCGGATCGACATCGACGAATACCGGCGTCGCGCCGAGCACCAGTGGAACCTCCGCAGTCGCGGTATAGGTGAAGGCGGGCAGGAACACCGCATCGCCACGCCCGATCCCCTCCGCCATGAAGGCGATCTGGATCGCATCGGTGCCGGAACTGACCGCCACGCAGTGCTTCGCCCCGCAGAACTTCGCAAGTTCCGTCTCCAGTTCGGCCACCTCGGGCCCGAGGATGAACTGGCAATGCGCCAGAACCGCATCCAACCGCCGGCGCAGCTCCGCGGCGATGCGCACCTGCTGCGCCTTCAGGTCGAGGAACGGCACGGCAGGGCGCGCGGTCATGTGCGGTTCACCACAGGCATCAGTCCCTCGACATTGTGCTCGAATTCGGTGACGAGGCGTCCGAGCAGCATCAGCGCGAGACGACCCTGGCCGCCTCGGGAAGCCGCGGCGATCTCGTCGATGGCGCGCCCCACGATGGCCGGATCGGCGGTACGGGGCGCCGCCATCAGCAGGCCAGGATACCCGGTCGGTGCCGGCGGCTCCTTCCCGTGGAACAGCTCCTCATGCAGCTTCTCCCCCGGCCGTAGTCCGGTAAAACGGATTTCCACATCCCGCTCCGGCGTCAATCCGGCCAGCCGGATCATCTGGCGGGCCAGATCGACGATCTTCACCGGTTTGCCCATGTCGAGCACGAAGATGCCGCCCTCCTCGCCGGACGGCAGAGCGGCGTCGCCCGAGCCGACCACGCTCGCCTGCAACACCAGGCCGACGGCCTCGCGCACCGTCATGAAGTAGCGCTGCATGTCCGGATGCGTCACCGTCAGCGGCCCGCCGCGCTCGAGCTGGCGCTGGAACAGCGGCACCACCGAGCCGGTGCTGCCCAGCACATTGCCAAAGCGCACGGTGATGCAGCGCATGCCGTGCCCCGAGGCGCGCGCGGAAATGTCCAGTGCCTGGCAATACATCTCGGCCAGCCGCTTCGACGCACCCATCACCGAGGTCGGGTTGACCGCCTTGTCGGTGGAGATCAGCACCATGGCACGCGCGCCCACGCTGCGGCCCGCATCTGCCACATGGCGCGTTCCTGCGACATTGGTCAGCAGCCCCTCCAGCGGGTTGGCCTCGACCATCGGCACGTGCTTCAGCGCCGCGGCGTGAAACACCAGTTCAGGCCGCCACTGCTCGAACACCGCACGGATACGCGCTTCGTCGCGGATGTCGGCCAGAAGGGACTCTCGGGCGACGTGCGGATGACGCTCGGCGAGTTCGAGATCGATCAGCCAAAGCGCGTATTCGCCGTTGTCGAGCACGATCAGCCGCTCGGGGCCAAGTGCGGCCACCTGGCGCGCCAGTTCGCTGCCGATGGTGCCGCCGGCGCCGGTGACGATGACGCGCCTGCCCTGGATCAACCGCGCCATGCCCTCGCGGTCGAGCGGCACCTGAGGACGATTGAGCAGGTCCTCGATCGCCATAGGCCGCAGTTCGAGCTGGCGGGGTTGGTCAATCAGCGCGGACGTATCAAGTGAGGTCGGGCGCGGAGCGCGACGGATACGCATGCCATAGCGTTCGGCCTGCTCCACCAGGACCGACAAGGACTGCCCGGACAGGACCGGCGTGGCCAC
>Ga0210402_10002805_pt1 | contig 16699 bp, 15 predicted proteins | sample IncBWC7MmetaG_FD_161055 | JGI IMG/M metagenome (GOLD analysis project Ga0210402, IMG submission 161055) | Forest soil microbial communities from Barre Woods Harvard Forest LTER site, Petersham, Massachusetts, United States - Inc-BW-C-7-M | ecosystem: Environmental > Terrestrial > Soil >... | reverse complement strand
TATGTGATTTAGATTGGGGAACTTAGCCCTGTGGACAGATTTTTTGTGAGAGCTGTCAGCTCCAGCGCAGTGTGGTGATCGAATCGGCGGTTAGCGATACTTTGGCGGTCTGGCCAGCGCAGGCGACGGTTACGTCTTTTGCGTCACCCGGATTGGTCAGCACGAGAACCATCGAGCCGTCGGGATTTTTTGCCGCGGTGTGGTACACACGCGAACTGGAAGAGCTGTTCGGGGTCGCGGTCATGTTGGAGGATGTCGGAGGCGGACCTATCAGTGCGGCGTTCACTGCGGGAAGGTCGCCGTTCGCTTCGTGCGACGCCACAATCACCGAGCCACGGCGAAACGCGCGGGCATGCTGAACCAACGCCCAGTACAGTCCCGAAAAAGTGATTTCCTTGGTTTGCGAATGGATCTGCACCAACCCGCCGCAATCGAACGGACCGATGTTCGGGCGGCCACGTTCATCGAGCGCCACATTCCACATGGTGATGCTCTGCGGGCCGTTGGCCAGAATGCCGCTGAAGGTGGCGCCCCACTTGCTCCACTTGGTGAGGTAATCGGCGGATTTGTAATCGTCGCCGCCTTCGGTCCAGTGCATTTCCACATCGGGGAATTTCTGTTTGACGTAGGACATCATTTCCGGACTGCCGACGTAGCCGTGCCAGGCGACGGTGTTTACATATTTCTTGATGCGCGGCCGGGAGAGCTGATCGACCGCGCGGCCCCATAAATTGTAATTGTGGTCGAGGGTCCAGATTTTGGTGCCGCTCGGTTCCATAAGCGGGCCAAGCTCGGCCACCAAACGCTCTTCGTCTTCCTCCGGCCACGCACAGGCGGGCATGCGACCGCCCTGATCGGCGTCGATTTCGTTTTGGGTGGTCACCGCGCGCACTTTTACACCGGCGGCCGCGTAGCCATCCACAAATTTCTGGAAGTATCGCGCGTAGGCCGGAATATTTTCCTGGCGGATGTTTCCGCCGAGCATGGAGTTGCTGTACTTCATCCAGCCGGGCGGACTCCACGGCGAGGCGAACAAAAAGAGATCGGGATTGGCGCTGAGCGCGGCGCGCAACACCGGCAAAATATAATCGCGGTCGTGGTCGATGCTGAAATGCTTCAGATCGGGATCGGGCGCGCCGTCGTCGTAGCTGTAGGCAGCCGTGCTGTAATCGCTGGCGCCGATCGGAATGCGGCCCATGCTGAGCGCGTGTTGGTCCTGACCGTACATTTTGTGAAGGAGGTTAGCGAGATCGCTTTCGCCGAGGCGCGCAAGCGTGTAGCAGCCAGCATCGGTAAAGGCCGCGCCGAATCCCAGTATGGTCTGCGCCGTTTTGGCTGAGTCCACGGTGACGTCTGGCGGCGACGCATTTCGCGCTGCCTTGGTCCAGGTTATTTCTGGCCCAAGAGCGAGCCGCTTGCCGCTGGCATCAGTGATTTCGGATTGCGCCGGTTTCGTCGGGGCGTGCAATTGAATTGCTTCGCCGCTGGCATCCAGCGTAAGTCCCAGCGCCGAGGCTGCCGCTGCTCCCACTCCTAGTCCTGCATACTTCAAGACTTCACGCCGTGTGGTCACCCTGAGCTCCCGTCGATAGCGGTATTGATGCGAACTTCAAGCTAGCCGCTCTGTTACGGGTGACAGCATACTGCAAAATCGTCGTGTGCGCTCTTCGCGAATGGAAGCGTGAAGGGTGGCGACGAGAGCGTCAGGCCTTGGCGGCGCGGATCTGTGCGATTCGCTCCTGGCGCTGGCGGGTGAGGTGCGGCACGATGCCCAGTTGGCGCTCGATGAGCATAAGTTGGGCGCGGTGATGCATTTCGTGTTCTTTGGCGCCGAGCAGCGATTCCAGTCGCGATCTCGCTGTTTTCCCGTCGCCTTCGGTCACCATCTCGGCAAGAAATTCCGGCGTCAGCGTATCGACCCAAGCGGCAAACTGTTCGCCCGCGGTTCGAAGCAACTCGATAATCTCGGCCTTGGAGCGCGGTTTAGATTCGTCGGCTTCGGCGCGTTCGCCCATCGCGACGAAATCCAAGCCCTGCATCGTCGTGCGACGCTGCTTTCTGTGAACTTCGTCCCAAAAGCTTTGAGAAACGGCGATATGAGCAAACATTCGCGCCACGGATTTGCAGTCGGGCGCGGCGACGTGCCCGTACTGCGCCTCTGGAATATCCTCGGCAACTTGAATGGTGTTCTTGCGCACGGTGCGAAAGCCGTTCGCCAGTTCTTTTCCGCCGTAAACAGTCATGGTCGTTCACCTCGTTGTTGGGTGTATCGTCCCGCTCTGCGCTGCGACCGAGCTAAAAGTCGAGCACAGCGGGGGATGCCGAGTTCGATGCGGCGGAGCGGACAGGCGTGATATGCGCGTCGCGGTTTAAGTTGACTATGTAGAACTCAGGAGAATCCGCAGCGGAACCTGCGGTAGCAAGGGCGCGCCAGGCGCGCCCTTGTTGAAAATGAATAACAGTCCTAATTAGTTTTTGCTGGCGGATTGCGCGGGGACGGGATCCTTCTCGCGCGGGGTCATGGAAACGACGATGTATTCGCGCTCCTTGCCGTCGGATTCCGGGACACGCAGGATGAGCTTGTCTTTGTTAATGCGGAATTGCGCGCTTTCCCCGATGGGGAGCAGCGCGGGATGCCTGTCATCTTTCGGACGGATGCGATAAACCACGTGGTCGGACTGCAGAATATATTCCTGGCAAAGCATTTCCTGGGTCTGCCTGTGCTGGCCGTCGGTGCCGAGAATTTCGCCGGCGACGGTTTTGGAGCCCTTTTCCTGCGTGCCGCAGGTGGTCGAGTCCATGCGGAGCAGCGTTCCATTCTGATAGTCGTGTTCCTTGGCAGAGCAAACGCCCGCGAAAAGCAGGCAGACCGCGAGTGTGCGTAGTTTCATGAGTGATCGGTCCTCCCTGGCATCAAAACTAGAAAAGGCGGTTGGGGTGGTGAATAGGACTAAAGTTTGGGTTTATCCAAAGAATAAAGAGCAGGGGTACGGAGGTAGGCGAGGGCGAAGAGGACGCCGAGAGAGAGGTCGATGGCGGCAAATAAAAGGTCGTGGGGATTGGTGCGTTTTTGCGCGACGAGAATGATGACCGGAATGGAGTAGACCAGTTTTTCGAGGATGGCGGGGATCATCAGCGGGCGATAGCGGATGGGGTCGGTGGAGATGAAGAGGAAAGCCAGTTGCCACACTAGCGCGATCCCTGTGAAGCCGTAGAAAAAAGCGGGATGGGTGATGGGTGGTGGATCTTTTCGGCCGATGATTTCGAACATGAAATAGAGCGGGGCGATAACGAGGAAACCCCAGATACCGGCTATGCGGAATACGATTTTTGCGAATTTCATCGGAATCTCCTGCTGGTCGAGTACAGAAAATAGCACAGGAGGTCAGCCCGCAAATAGCAGAAGCATGAGACACAAGAAAGACGGGCACGGCATGCCGTGCCCCTACGGGAAAACGATGCTGCGGATCAGTCGATGCCGTGGATGCGGAGGCTGACGAGCTGGTCGATGGTCAGGTCTTTCATGCCGCGGGATTTCAGGTTGGAAATAAATTCGGGGGAGACGCCGTGGATGCGCATGGCGACGAGTTGGTCGGGCTCGGGATGTTTGTAGCCGAGAGTCTGGATTTTTTCGATGAAGTCGGGGGAGACGCCGTGAATGCGGAAGGCGATAAGTTTGTCGAGATCGATGTGATCGTAGCCGTCGGATTTTAGCTGGGTCATGAATTCGGGCGAAACACCATGGATGCGCATGGCGATGAGTTTGTCTTCATCGGGCTGGTAGCCTGCGGCGCGGAGAAACGTCACCATTTCCGGAGTAACGCCGTGGATGCGGAAAGCGACGAGTTTATCGGCATCGGTGGAGGGAAGTCCGGCTTTTCGCATGGACTCGATGAAATCGCGATTCACGTTGAAGATGCGGAAGGCGATGAGCTTGTCGGTGTCGAGACCCTTGACGTTTTCGGCTTTGATTTCCTTGGCGAAGGCGACCGAGACATCAAGGATGGCCATGGAAAATTGTTTGTCGGCGTCGATGCCAGTAAAGCCGAGCGCGGACATTTGCGAAACGTATTTGTCGTCGGGCGTGAAGTGGAAAACGCCGGCGCCTTCGCCGTTATCGAGGTAGCCTTCGCATTCGAAGCGGCCTGCATCGCGGGCGATGGCAAATTTGATGTCCTGGCGACCGGACTTTGAAAAGTCGACGCCGTGAAAATCGCTGGCGGGCCAGTCGGACTGGTGATTCGAATTGTTGTGCTGGCTGTGGTAGATGAGGCCGAACTCGACTTTGCCGGGCTGGTCGCTGTGGGCGATGGTCCAGCTGCCGGTGCGGGTTTCCGCGGCGCGGGCGATTAGTGCGAGAACCAGAGTGCAGGCGACCAGGACGTATGCGATTAGAGCGTGACGGCGATTCATAGCGGTTTGTTCCTCCATGATGTACCTCTTAAAACCTAGCAGGCGGCCGAGTGCGAAGAGAGATTCCTCGCTTTGCTCGGAATGACGCTATGCAGAGCCCGAAAAGCACGGGCCTTTGCCCAATGCGGGCTCCAAGTAGAGCCCGCACCCGAGACCCGCCACTACAAAACCCTCGGACACACTCCAAGCGTCGTGCCGCAATGTGCGACTGCTACCGGCAACGAGATTTCCTACTCCAAGACGCCTGCGTGTTTGAGCTGGATCAGCTTATCCAGATCGAGATTCTTGAAACCTTTGCTTTTTGCGAGTTCGATGAACTGCGGCGTGATGCCCTGCACCTTGGCGCCTATGATTTCGTCAACGTCGGGCTTGAAGCCGGCGGCTTGCAGGCTCTTGATGTATTCGTCGGTGACGCCCTGGACTTTGAGGCCGATCCATTCGTCCTTGTCCGGATTTAGGCCGGTGGCTTTAATGCTGCGGATGTAGTTGGCGTCGATACCCTGCACTTTCATGCCGATGAGATCGTCGGCGTCGGGGTGGATGCCCAGCTCGTTGAGCTGATGGACGTACTCGGGCGTGATGCCTTGTACTTTCATTCCAATCAAGGAATCGGCATCAGGCTTGAAACCGAGTTTGCGAATTTGCTCGACGTACTCAGGTGTGATTCCCTGGACTTTCATTCCAATCAGCGAGTCGGTGTCGAGTTCAAAGCCGAGCTTTTTCATCTGGTCGACGTATTCGGGAGTGATGCCCTGAACCTTCATTCCGATGAGCGAGTCCACATCGACCTTGAGGTTCATGGCGCGGACCTGGTGAATGTATTCCGGTGTAATGCCCTGCACTTTCATGCCGACCAGTTCGTCGACGTCGGGCTTCAGGCCTTCGGCGCGGATTTCGTGGATGTATTGCGGGGTGACGCCTTGAATCTTGAGGGAAATCAATTCGTCGGCGTCCAGATTGTCGAGACCTTCGGCCTTGAGGCCGTCAATGTAAGACGACTTGGGAGCCTGCTGCGCATCTTGATTTGCTGAAGCGGAAGGCTTCGCAGTTGGCTTGGCTTGCGGTTCGGGACGCGGCGCGGTGATCACGATGGCACCATCGCGGTTTTCGGCGGATGCGGCAGCTTGCGGCTTGTGGAACGAATGTGCCGAGGCGGTTCGAACCAAGCCGAAGAGGGCGTTGCCTGCGAGCAACGCTGCGGCAAGGCAAAGTACGCCGAGCGCGACGCCCGCGTTGCGCAGGCTGCTTCCCTTTTCAGTCAGGCCGAGCAAACGGGTGACGCGCGAAGCCAGCGGCCCGCGATTTGCGGCCATGGCGAAGGACGGAGCGACGCGCCATTCTTCCATCAGGGCGAGAGCCCGCGCGTATTCGGCGGGATTTCCGCAGACGGTGAGCGCCACGTCATCGCAGCAATTTTCGCGTTCGGTGCGGATGCGCTTGCTGAGCCACCAGACGGCCGGATGATAAAAGAGCAATGTTTCGGCAGCGACCTGGAAAAGATTGAAGAAGGCGTCGAGGCGGCGAATGTGGGCGAGTTCGTGAGCGATGATGGCGCGGAGTTGCGTCTCGGTGAGGCCGGTCAGCGCGCTGATCGGGAGAAGAACGACCGGACGGAACCAGCCGACGACGGCCGGCGCATCGAGGTGCAGCGATTCGCAATAACGGATGGCGCGGGTGATGCCGAGGCGATTTTGCATTTCGACGCAGAGTGCGAGCAGTTCTGCCGACATCGGTTTGGAATCGCGGCGGCGCAAACGGGCGATGACGAAAAATCCGCCGGCGGTGCGCAGGCTGAAGAGCAGCACGCCGACAAACCACAGTTCAACGAATGCAGTAAGAAGCGTGCTGGAGAGGAACCGGGGTTGCCCGGCGACCGGGACGTTCTGCGCAGCGAACTTTACGATGCGAGCCACGGCCGGCCCGGAAATTTGCGTCGAGACTGCGTCCGGCGTTGCGGAGTTGTGCAACGCGAAATAAGTGACCGCAGGCGCCGAAACCATTAGCACGAGCGCTGCGACCGCGATCGCGTAGCGAGTGGACGCTTTGCGCGCTGCCGCAAGCGCCGCGGCAGCGAGGGCCGCGAGCGCCGCTCCTTGCCAGACAAAATGAAGGAGCGAAAGGCCAAGCGTGCGCAAGACGTCTGGAGCGAGCAGTCGGGCGAAGGCGTTCATGAGAGCTTCCTTTCGTGTTCATCAAGCAGACGGCGAAGTTCTTCGATTTCGTTCTTGGAGCTGCGGCGGCCGGCAAGCGCGTGCAACATCAGCTCTTTGGCTGAGCCGTCGAATACCCGCTGCAGCATGTCGGAGGCGAACTGGCGCTTGGTCTTTTCCGCAGGCTGCACCGCTTCGTACACGTGAGCGCGTTGCTCTTCATTGCGGCGGACCAGACCTTTGACGGTCATGATCTGCATGAGTTTCAGGACGGTGGTGTAGCCGAGAGCTTTTTCTTCCTGCAGCGCATCGTGGACTTCGCGAACCGTGGAAGGGCCGCGCTCCCAGAGCACCTGCAGGATTTGCAGCTCGGAGGCGGTGGGCTTTTGCAATGACGTGTCGTTCATGAAAGGCACCATACTACGAATGATTTCGTAATGTCAACGAAAATCTTCGTAGTTGGTTGGACGGGCTTCTTGGAAGTGGGTGAGCAAAGTCATTACTCGCAAAAAACCGGCAGAGAGATTCCTCGTTGCAACGTCCGCCTTCGGCGGAATCCGCTCCTCGGAATGACGCGAATGGGACAAGGACGTGCGGCCCGACTGCAGGTGAGCAGGGTGGACCGTATACTTGGGTTATGCGAGGCAGACTACGATCGGCGAAGAGTGCTGGGCCGGGCAAGGGGCATGTCGGGCTGGGGCGGGCGCTGTCAAAAATGGGATTTTGCTCGCGGTCGGAGGCGTTCGAACTGATCCGTGAGGGCCGCGTTCGATTGAAAGGCGCGTTGACGAAGAATCCGGAGGCCCCGGTGCGACTGGATAAAGACCGTATCGAGGTGGATGGCGCGGAGGTGGTTCGCGCGGAAAAAGTCTATTGGATGATGAACAAGCCGCGCAGCGTGGTAACCACGGCGGACGATGAAAAGGGGCGCGAAACGGTGTACGCGAAACTGCCTGCGGGATTGCCGTGGATGGGGCCGGTGGGGCGGCTGGACAAAGCGAGCGAGGGGCTGCTGCTATTCACGAATGATACGGAATGGGCGGCGCGGATTACCGCTCCGGAGTCGCATTTAGAAAAAACGTATAGTGTGCAATTTAGGACAGCGGAGGTGGAACAGCTATTGCAGAATTTGCAGGTCGGAGTCAAATGTTCCGACGGCAAAGCCCTTCGGGCCAAGAGTGCGAAGCCGATTCGATCCGGCGAGAAAAATTCGTGGGCCGAGATAGTGCTGGAGGAAGGCAAGAATCGTCAGATCCGACGAATGTTTGAAACGCTGGGAATTGAAGTGCTGCGGCTGGTTCGAATCGCAATCGGACCGCTGGAACTTGGGTCGTTGGGCAAAGGTATGGCGCGGGCATTAACGCCTGCCGAGAAAGAGATAATTGATCGCGCGCTACGAAGCGCGGCTCTACAAGATTGATGCTGCGCCGGATACAGGAAGCACCCGATAGCGGACCTGTGAGGCTTGCAGCACACTAGTTTCGGGCGGAGGGCTTGCCTTTCGTTCGAGAGGGAAAGAAGAGAAAAAGCGGAAAAATCCCGAGCAATCGGGATCTCAGGGCTGGGACGTTTTTTCCTCTTCTTTCCCAAAATTTTCTCCGCACTCCGTGTTGGACAATCGATGAAATCACTGGGAATCTGCTGGATCGCATACGGAATTTTTCGAGTGTGCCTGGGCATCGCGCAAATATTGTTTGCGCCGACCGCGACGGTGATGTTTGGCGCGCTGCTTGGCCGCGTGGCGAATCCGTTTACGTTGATGGGAATATTCCATGTGCTCTACGTTTTTGTGATTTTGTTGTCGTTTGCGTGCGGTGTACTCGGAATCCTGGGTGGGCTGGCACTTATTGGAAACGCGAGATCGGGCCGGGGACTGTTGGTGGCCGCGAGTTTTCTGTCACTTTCGGAAATGCCGCTGGGAATTGCGCTAGGTGCGTATTCACTGATTCAGCTTCTGCCCGCACGACCTGCTGAAAACTCTTCCATCCGATAGCAGTCCAAACAAAGCGGTTCCAAGTTCGCTTCAATTGATGGTAATGGGCTGGTTGAGGCGCGGTTTCAGATACCAACAGGTTGGTCGCCATAGTGTGGAAAGATGGCGTGGACGCAGGTCAGTGTTTCAACCGGCTGGACTTGGTCAATCTGGTAGTCGGTCTTCCCGCCTTTTTGTGCGATGGCCAGGATGCGGGTGTGGGTCATCGATTCGAACGGACTGGCCGGCGTGGCATGCAGCATGCGAACCCGCAGCACTAGAAAATCTCCAAGATAGACGCACGCAGTCAGGGCAAGCAGCGCGGCAAGAGCTCGTGCGGCGATTTGTAAGCGAGTCACGCTGCGAGTATAGCCGAAGTGCTGCCAGCTACGGCTTCACTTCTACCGCAGGGCCGATCTTGTGGGTCGCGCCAAACCGTTTGTAATTAGCGTATTTGACGGTCATGCGAAGGCGGACACCACCGCTGGAGAAGTGCAAAACATCGTCGGCGTGAGTGTAGGTGGGAAACCAATATTGTCCTGCGATGTTTTCCCGGTACGTCTCGAAGTGCGGAAAAATATTTTCGTTGTTCTTCTTGATGATGTCGGGAACCGCTTTGCCGTAACTCTTCACGATTTGCAGTTCTTTGTCCTCGACCCACACGCGGCCCTGAAAATAGCGCTCGTTCTTCTCCATTTTCTTGGGGGCTACGTCGAAGACATAGGTGTGCAGCTCATCGACGATCTGCCGGCCAACGTAGGTGACGTTATATTTTGCAAGATCTTCAACGGTGAGAACAAAAGGCTGAATATTCTCGAGGTCGTTGAGGTCCTGTTGCGTCATTTGGAGGCGGGTAAGCGAAGGGGCCGGGGCATAGGTATCGTGTGCGTAACGTTTGCCTTCAGGCGTGAACATGATGTCGGTGGTTAGACGGTATTCGCCGTCGGGATTGCCATCGATATCAACGGTTTGTAGGACGAAGGTTTGCGTGTAGGTGTAATTGTCGCGCTCTTTTTTGAACTCAGATTCGTGCTGAGAAAATTTTTGGATGATTTGCTCGACCGGCTGCGAAGGCGGCTCGTTAGTGACGGCTTCCTCGGTGTGGATGGTGGAGGGCGTAGTGGAAGCAGACGCGCGCGAGTTCCCAATCGAGGGATAGCCGGAAGAACCCGACGAAGTTGGTGGAGGCAACGGGCCTTGCTGCTGGGCGAGCGCCGGAATTGCGATGGCAAATAGCGACGCGCTCAAAGCCAGAGCGAAGATTGATAGGCGAGCGCTGTGTAACCAGGAAAACGCGGATTTTGTGTTGCTGTTCATTTTGGCAGACGAATCCTATAGGGAGTTTGTGCTCATTGAGTAAGACTTGTAAAGTGGCCTGAAGGTTGCATGCAGGGCGCGCGCAAATGGTGGAAGGGCTTGAAAGCAATCGTCCTGTGGTAAACTGAAAGTGTTCGGTGGGGCCGTGGCGCAGCTGGGAGCGCGCCTCGATGGCATCGAGGAGGTCGTGGGTTCGAACCCCATCGGCTCCACCAAAAAAGTCGTGAGTAGTGAGTAGTCAGCACACCGCAGTGGTTTGATCCTAAGACATTCAAGATCAAAATGACGAAACGGGCGGGCAAATGCTAGCCCGTTTTGTTTTGGCGTTCGAATGGGGTAACGTCTTTGCGGCAATACGGAGACGCGCGCGATGGCCAAGCTAACGTTCTTGGGAGCGGCAGGGACGGTAACCGGTTCGAAGTACCTGGTGGAAGCGGCGGGGAAAAAGCTGCTGCTGGACTGCGGCATTTTTCAGGGTTCGCCGGAGCTGAGCGCGCGCAATTTCAAGCCGCTGACTGTAGACCCGAAAACCATCGATTATTGCGTGCTGACTCATGCGCATCTCGATCACACCGGCTGGCTGCCGTGCCTGGTGCGCGACGGCTACAAAAAGCCGATCTATGCCAACCCGGCGACGATTGAGTTGACCACTCTTTCATTGAAAGACTCCGCGCATCTGCAAGAAGAAGGCGCCGAGCGGGCAAAGCTCAAACCGAAGCGCAGCAACGAGGGAGACAGTAAACCGCTTTACACTTCGGAGGATGTCGACCCGATGCTGAAGATGCTCACGCCGATGCCACGGTCTGGCGGCTTCGACGTCTCGCCGGAATTCCATTTCGAATCGTACGACGCGGGGCACATTCTCGGCTCGTCCAGCCTGGCGCTCACCATTAGCGAGGGTGGCAAGAAAACGGTGGTTGTGTTTTCCGGTGATGTCGGCCGTTACGGCGAGGCAATTCTGAACGATCCCCGCACCCCGCCCAATGCCGATGTACTGCTCTGCGAATCGACCTACGGCGACCGCGAGCACGAAGCGGGCGACCCTGCGGCAGAGTTGACCGACATCGTCAATCGCGTGGTGAAACGCGGCGGGTCAATCGTAATTCCGGCGTTTGCCATCGGGCGTACGCAGACCTTTATGTACTACCTGCGGCAGCTCGAAGATCAGCAGAAAATTCCGCATCTTCCGGTGTACGTGGACAGTCCGATGGCCCTGAGCGCCACCGACCTCTACGTGAAGTATCACGAGGATCACAATCTCGATTTCACGAAATTGGAGTCCAGTGGCGATCGAGATCCGTTAAACATGCACGAATTTCATCTGACCCGCTCACCCGAAGACTCGAAGGCCATCAACAACGTGAAGACGCCGTGCATCATTATTTCCGCCGGCGGAATGATCACTGGTGGGCGTGTGCTGCACCATCTCGCGCAACGCCTGCCCGACGCCAAGAACGCGGTGATCCTGGCGGGCTTTCAGGCCGAAGGAACTCGTGGGCGCGCACTGCAGGAAGGCGCGAAGATAATGCATCTGTTCGGCCAGGCAGTGCCGGTGAACGCCGAAATCATTACCATGGGACAGTTCTCCGCGCACGCTGGAAAGAGCGAACTGCTGCGCTGGCTTTCCGGTCTGCAAGCTCCGCCAAAGAAGACGTGGCTGACCCACGGCGAACCGGCAGCGGCGCAATCGCTACAAGCGGCGATCAAGGGAAAATTCCAGTGGGATGTGGCAGTGGCGCGCTATCTGGACACCATCGATCTTGGCTGAGTCTCCTGACCGGGCCAATCGCCTTGAAAAAAAATCTGTCGTGCGAGGAAACTATTCCGGGGGTGACATCGTCTATACAGGCAAGACCACTCGCGGGGTAGGGTGCTAACCACCACAGGGCAACCGACCGTCAGTTCCCTACCCCTTCTTCTAATGAAATAAAGACAGTGTTATCAGCTACTTACGATAAGCGTCTCGAAACATTTCCGCTGTCCCCGCGGGATCAGACTGAACACGGTTGCGGACATCACTTCCGTATAAATTTTAGCTAAAAATTAGATTCTAGACTCTCAGCTTGCCGAAGCGGGCTTCCGCAGCAGCCAATGTTTCTTCTTTTTTACAAAAGGTGAAGCGCACCTGAGATGCGCCGTCCTGCGGATCGTTGTAGAAGCTCGAGCCCGGGACGCAAGCCACTCCGATTTCCTGGACCAGATACTTCGCAAATGCTACGTCCTTCGATTCGGACACAAATCGCGGATCGTTGGCCGGAAAATCGAACCGCGAAATGTCAGTCATGATGTAGTAGGCGCCGCGCGGCTTGTAGACGGTGAAGCCCGTTGTTTCCAGAATTTTCAGCAGCCGTTCGCGCTTTTTGGCGTAAGTTACGGCGAGCTGGTCATAATACGTCTGCGGCGAGTGCAGCGCGCTCGCACCGGCTTGCTGCAACGGCGCGGCCGCGCCGACGGTCAGAAAATCGTGCACCTTACGGATGGCTTGCGTCGCCTCAGGCGGAGCCAGCGCCCATCCTACCCGCCAGCCGGTCACGCTATAAGTCTTCGACATGCCATTGATGACGATGGTGCGCTCGCGCATGCCGTCGAGCCGAGCCATCGAAACATGCTCGGTGCCGTCGTACAAAATGTGCTCGTAAATTTCGTCGGTGATGCAATAAACGTTCCAGCGCACGCAAAGATCCCGAATAAATTCAAGTTCGGCGCGTGTGAAAACTTTACCGGTGGGATTGTTCGGAGTGTTGAGGATGATGGCCTTGGTGCTAGCGCCAAAGGCTGCGGCGAGTTCATCGCGATCGAAAGACCAGTCGGGATTCTGCGCTGACGGCGGCTGCATCCGCACAAATCGCGGCGAGGCCCCGGAAAGAATCGCGTCCGGCCCGTAATTTTCGTAAAACGGCTCGAAAACCACGACTTCATCGCCGGGATTGATGACCGCCATCATCGCCGACATCATCGCTTCGGTCGAGCCGCAGCAAATCGTAATCTCTCGCTCCGGGTCGTAGCGAACCGACTGGGTCCGCTCGAATTTCTCGACAATGGCGTCGCGCAAAGGCTTCGCGCCCCAGGTGATCGCGTATTGGTTTATATCGTCGGAGATGGCCTGGCGCGCCGCTTCCTTCACCTCGGCGGGCGCGGCAAAATCAGGAAAACCTTGTGAGAGATTCACTGCGTTGTGCTTCAGCGCCAGGCGGGTCATTTCGCGAATAACCGATTCGGTGAACTGCTCGGCTTTCGCCGAAATCATCCGGCGCGAGATGCCGGCCATTTTCGATTCGGGAGTGCTCATGATTCTCCGCTTGCGCAGCGCGCCAGATGATTGATGGATGGACTAACGGCTCTGAGACGTCGTCCCGGTCACCGCGACATCGGGCTTCGCGCCGGGTGCATAAATCATCCGGTACACCGCGGCATTGCGCAACACGATTTGCACGTAATCGCGAGTTTCAGAAAACGGAATGGACTCGACCAATTCTGGAATTTCGTCGTACTTGCGCTCGGATTTCCACAGCGCGATGCGGTCTTCGCCGGCGTTGTACGCCGCCAGCGCGTATTCCGGTGCTCCAGTGAGTTCCACCAGTCCCTTGAAATAGAAAGTGCCAAGCTCGATGTTGTAATCGGGATCGAACAATTTATTTTTCACGTACTTGATCCGTTTTTCTTTGGCCAGAATTTTTGCGGTCTTGGGAAGAAGCTGCATCAGACCAAAGGCGTTGGCGTGGGAAACCACGTCGGCCTGGAAAGTGGATTCCTGCCGAATCAAGCCGGCGACGACCATCGGATCCAAGCCGTTCTTCATAGCTTCGCGGCGAACCGGCTCTTCATAGGGAAGCGGGTACAGCGCTCGCCACGCGTTTAGCGGCAGTTCATTGCTCTTGCGCGAATCGAAGCTGGGAACCGCGAGCCGTGCGTAGGCCATGCCGGCGGCAAAATGTCCTTGATCAAACGCGGCCTGCGAAGCTTCGATCAGGAAACGCGGCTGGCCAGTCGCAAAAAAAGCGTTTTTCAGTTCTTGCTCGGCCGACGAATCGAATGCAATCGTGCGCAGGGCTTGCGAACGTGCCCAGCGGTCCACCGCGGACGGCGGAATCGGCTCGTCAAACGGCCGCAGCGGAGGTGGCGCTGGAATACGATCGAGAAAATCCGCGGGATTTTCCTCGCCGGAGCCGAGCTTCACCATGCGGTCCGCGGACGCGAACGCGAAATACGTTTCCGGAAAGCGCGCCAGCGCCTTGTTGTAGAAAGTCCGCGCATGCGCCGGATTGCCGGTACGTTCCGAGTAGCGGCCAAGCCAATACAGCGCATCCACCGCGTTCGCCGAAACCGGATACTTCAGCAAAAATGTCTTTAGTTTTTCGTCGGCGTCCGGCTGATTATTCAGGTACGCAACCCAGGCTATGCGCCACTCGGCGTTGTAAACATTTTTGCCATCGGGATTTGTATCGATCAACCGCTGGTAATAACTGGCTGCCTTGTTGCGATCGAGCTCCACCCAATAATAATTTCCCGCCTGCATGTAGCCTTCTTCGGTCCACTTGCTGTGCGGATATTTCTGCCCGAGGTTTTCGATTGTCGCCAGCATTGCCGCTTCTTTTTTCTCGGAACGCTGAAATTGCGAGAGCGCGAACAGCCGCTCGGCATCCACTTCCGGATCAGGCGTCGCGAGCGAGGAGATCAGCGACATCGACGCCTTGAGCTGCACTTTGCACTGCGCCACTCGCAATAGTGCCCGTTGCCGCGCGGGATTCGCCGGTTCGCGCAGCATCGCGGCCAGTTTTTCGAATTCCGGCCGCGCGTCGCGCCACTTGTGCGCGTCAAAAATCGCCTGCGCGCGCTGTTCTTGCATCTCCGCGGTGGCGTAAGGAAATTCGCTGCGCAAGGACTTTTGCAACGAAGGAAGCGCCGCTCCGGCGGGTTTGGCTTCATCGCTGAGCGGATACTTATAAAAAACCGTCTGATAATCCTTCACGGCGCGAACCGTTTGTTTCGCCGCCTGATAGGCACGAGCGCGGTCGAGCAGCAGCGTGGGCTTGGTCGGTGTCCCGGAATAGGCGTTCAGCGCGTCGATGCCGAGTTCCGGATGGCCGGTTTCGTTGGCGGTCACCGCAAGCGCATCGACGACCTGTTCCTTGATGGCGGTGTTGGGGTAGTCGCGTTGAATGGCGCTTAGATCGGCAAGAGCGTCCGCACTACGCTTCAGTGCGTGTTTGGTTTGCGCGCTCCAGAACAGTACGTATTCGCTGAGCAGCGTGTCACTCTTGGCCTTGGTCAGCCACGCCAACGCCAGCGGCATTCTGCTTTTCTGATAGTCGTCGTAGCCCAGCGCCAGCGCAGCGCGCGCTCCCCAGATGTCAGTCGCGTGCTTATTCGCAAAAGCCGAAAGCCCTTCATACGCGCGCGGAGTCGAATTGCGCAGATTTCGCGCCAGCTCCGATAACTCTTTATCCGCGGCAGCATCTTCCGCCGAAGCAGTCGCCACTTGTGGCGAGCTGGTTGACGGTTTGCATCCTGCACGGCACGCTGCCGCTTTTGGTTTTACCGGTTTTTTCTTGGTGGTTTGCGCGCCGGCGTCTGACGCGCACGCCAGCGTCAACACCGCGGCCGCTGCAATCGCGACGCAGTTTATTTTCGAGCAAAAAGCGAGAGAAGAAGGAGGCAACGGAAAATTTGCGCGTGCTTCCTTACTGGTGCTGCCGCGCAGCCACGCCATACGGATATTCGCCGAGCGCAGTGGCGTCGCCTTCCGCCAGAATTTCCACCATCCAGCGATAGAAGTAGTCCACCGGGTGATCCATGATGGGCTTGAAACGTCGGTCGTATTCGCGATGAGCTTTCTCAATGTCGTCTTTCAATCTTACACAAAGATCCTTATTCTCGCGGCCCTGGCGAACCTGGTCCGGATGAAGCATTTTAATATCCTGCATGGAAACTTTCGCCACACGATTTGCGCGTCTGTGCAGCTCTTGTTCCTCAGGCGTTAACCGGTTGACGTCAAACTCCGCTGAGACTTCCGGCTCAGGTTCCGGTTCGAGAACGGGCGCCGGTTCATGAACCCTCGGTATCGGCGTGGGTGCCGGGGCCTGATGCGCCACGGCCGGCACCGATGCCATCGGCTGTGGCGGCGCCGAAACTGGGCGTACCGGAGCCGGTGGCGCTGCCGGAGCCTCGACCGCCACGGCCGACGTAAGCCGCGTAATCTCGGCTTCCAGAGGCGAACGCGCGCCGGGTTGCAGCGAGACCGCAATAAATCGTGAGAGCACTTCGAGGGCCGCCGTCAGTGAAGCCGCGCTGGTCTGCGCGCGAAGCAGCGGAGACAGCGCGTTGGTCGGCTTGTTGCTGCTGCAGGCCGCCACCACATCATTCACCGCGTGGTGCAACTCGTCGGAATTGCGTTGCATGCGCTCAAGGCTATCCCTCAGCGCCCGCACCACGGCCTGTTCGACGGCGTTTGCTTCGTTGGACATAGCGAAGTCGGCTCGGTTCGAGCGCAAGCCTCCCAAGATTTCATTTTGCGAGTGCCCAGCCGCCCCGTCAACCACACTACGGTACCCCTGTGCCTAAACTGGTGATGAAGAGTAGGACCGCCTCAACCCCTCAAAGCCGCCAACGTGCGGCCTCGGGCCTTCCGTCAAGCTCTTGAACTCTTGCACTTTTGAACCTTCGACTTCCCGCGTACCACGACCTCCGACCGCCAGCACCCAAACGCGGTGACCCTAAACAATGCTAAAATACCACCCAGGGGGCGACACGGTTTCGACGGAAGCTGTCGCGTCCCGGAGGCATGCCGGGGGCCAACCACCCGTAATCGGCTGGAAACTAGAACTGCCAACAACAACTTGGCACTTGC
>Ga0210402_10002804_pt1 | contig 16703 bp, 7 predicted proteins | sample IncBWC7MmetaG_FD_161055 | JGI IMG/M metagenome (GOLD analysis project Ga0210402, IMG submission 161055) | Forest soil microbial communities from Barre Woods Harvard Forest LTER site, Petersham, Massachusetts, United States - Inc-BW-C-7-M | ecosystem: Environmental > Terrestrial > Soil >... | reverse complement strand
GAGGTCGCCTCGTATACGAGCACTATCAAAAGCAACTGACCGCCGACGGAGCGGTCGACTACGGTGACCTCATCATGCGTCCGACGATGATGATGCGTGGTGATCGCGATTTCCGCGACGCGATGCGCTCGAAGTTCACGCATGTGCACATCGACGAGTACCAGGACGTGAACCGCGCGAGCGCCATGATGGTCCGGGAGATCGTCGGTGATGGAGAGAATCTGTGGGCGGTCGGCGACGCCCGCCAATCGATCTACCGGTTTCGCGGGGCGTCGGCCGCGAACATCGCCAAGTTCGAGACCGACTATCCCAAAGGCTTGAGGGACGGGCTCGAGGTCAACTACCGCTCGACCAAGGAGATTGTGGACCTCTACTCCGGATTCGGTGGGACCATGAAGGTCCGCACGTTTGCCGGCGCCGCGGATCTTCGCGCAGAGAAGGGAGCGGGCGGAGAAAGGCCGATGGTCTTCCAGGGTACCGACGTCACCGACGAGATGGACCTGCTCGCGGGATCGGTGCGCGAACTCGAGACGAGCGGCACGGCTCTGCGGGATCAGGCGGTTTTGGCCCGCTCAAACGGGTCGCTCGCAAGGTTCGCCGAGGAGATGGAGGCACGCGGCATACCCGTGCTTTATCTCGGTCCTCTGTTCGAGCGCTCGGAGGTCCGGGATCTGCTGTCGATCCTTTCCCTCATAGCGGACGAACATGGGACGGGTCTCGTCAGGATCGCGGAGCTGCCCGAGTACAAGGTGCCGATCGAGGATACCCTTCGCGTTCTCAGGTTAGCAAAAACGGCGGAGGAGCGCGTCTTCGACTACCTCCGGAAGCTCGAAGGGGCCGAGGAGCTCTCGCCCGCGGGTCGTGCCGGCCTCCTGCGCCTCGCCCAGCACCTACAGGGAATTTCCCAAGGCACGACCGCGTGGCTCGCCTTGAGCCGTTTCCTGTTCGACCGAAGCGACTACATCAGGACCGTGCTTTCCGGCCAGATGCCGTCCGACGAGCTCCGTCGCGTCGCCGTTCGACAACTCCTGGATCTCCTGCGCAATATGCCCCCGCACGGTAGAGGATCGCCGATCCGCCGAGCGTTGAACCGCATCCGGCACATGATCCTGCTCTCCGACGAGCGGGATCTCAGACATCTGCCGCCTGAATTGGACGGATTGAACGGCGTCCGCCTCATGACCGTCCATGCAGCGAAAGGTCTCGAATTCGAAGCCGTGCATCTTCCGGGCCTATACGCAGGGGCACTGCCAGCGGCGAACCGGCCGTCGGTCTGCCCGCCGCCGACCGGCATGGTCGATACCGAAGACGCCGACGCGCACGAGGCGGAGGAGGAGTGCATCTTCTTCGTCGCGATGTCCCGGGCGAAGTCGCATCTGCACCTTTACCGCCCGATCAGCCGCAACGGAAGAAACGCGAGTCCATCCCGTTTTCTCGAGCGCCTCGATGCGCCTCGGGCCGATCGGACCGCCGGGATCGTACGCGCCACTCCCATGAAGACCTACGCCCCCATCCTGACGCCTCCGGCTCCGGCCGAACTATCCGCCGCCGACATAGAACGCTATACTGGCTGTCCGCGACGCTTCTTCTACGAGTCGGTGCTTCAATTGTCCCGTCGTTCGCGAACCGGCGCTTATCTCGATGCGCATGGTTGCCTGCAAAGGGTCCTAAGATACGTTCGCGAACTGCCGCAAGGTGTCACGTACGACCGTGCCGAGGCGGGAGCGGTCTTCGAGCAAGCGTGGACCGACAGCAAGCTAGAGGAGCACCCTTTCGGCCCCGCCTACCGCAGGCTCACGACTGCAATGCTCGACCGCCTGCATCTATCGAGCGCAGGCGCGGTGAGCGGTAGCGGCGTCTTGTCGACGAAGATCGGATCCGAGACGATCAAGCACGACGCCGATCGCGTCATCCGCGAGGGCACGGCATCGGTAGTCCGCATAATCCGTTCCGGCCGTCAGTCAAAGCAAGACGCCGACCGACTGTCAGCAACGGTGCTCCTCAAGGCCGTCGAAGAAACCTTCGGCAAGACGGCGCGATTGGAGAATCACTACCTGTTGACCGGCACCGTGCTCAAGATCGAACAGACCAAGGCCAAGTTTGGCAAACGGATCGACGATTGCGTCGCCGCGATCGACGACATCCGCAACGGCAGGTTCGAGCCAAGGCCGGACGACTTTCGCTGTCCGCGCTGCCCGTATCTATTCATCTGCGCCGTCCCCGAAGCGCAAGCGTGACCCGGCTACGGGGTCTTGGCCAGACGCATTAATCTATAGCGGCATGCTCTCGAATGCCGGTCGGAACGGTTCTCAGGCAATTCTTTCGAGACTACCCTTTCCGCTTTTCCTCCCGTCACCCGATCCAGTGCTCAAGAGCGGCCATTGCCGGCTCCGAACACGGGATCGAAAACATGAAAACGATTATCTTCGTATCGGTCGAAGCCATGCCTCTCGACCGTCTTGAGTTGGAGGAGGAGGCGGTCGTCGCCGACCTGCTCCGTCTGCTCGAAGGCCGCGGCGTCGAGACCGCGGGGCTCCTCATCTTCAAGGAAGGTCATGATGAACCGCTGGACCATCATCACCCTATCCATGGCCACGAAAATCCGATCTTCCATGCGCATCGGTGCCGCCGGGTCGATGTAACCGTCCATTATAAGACCGAGGCGTTCCGCGATCACTTCGCGCCGTCGACGACCGTCGCGCGCCTCACGCAATGGGCGGTCCAGAAGGCCCGCCTCGGCAAGGAGGAGGCCGAGGAGCACGTTCTTCAGATCAGCGCTACCCGGGTCCAGCCGTCGTTGAGCAGCCATCTTGGCAGTTTCGTCGCGCACGCCTGCACCGTGACCTTCGACCTCGTGCGCAAGAAGCTGGTGCAAGGCTGATGGATACCTCCGTCGGCGCCGACGAACGGGCGTTCCGCACGCACGCGGAGCGCCCCGACTTCCAGATCGCGGTCATGAAGGGGTACTGGCGCGTGCTCCGCATCGCGTGGCCGCACGTCTACATCAGCGTCAAAGCGCGCGACGGAACCGAGTGGGGCTTTCGCTTCCTCGTCGACGGCTATCCGGCCCGGCCGCCAAACGCCAGGCCTTGCGCGATCGATACCGGCGCCCCCCTTCCAGGCTCGCTCTGGCCCAAAGGCTCTGGCAGATTCGCGGCAGTCTTCAATCCGAATTGGAATGAAGCCGCACTCTACCTTCCCTGCGACCGCCTTGCCCTCCCCGGCCATGACCAATGGGTCACGCAGCTTCCCGAACTGCTCTGGCCGCCAGTGCGCGGCATCATCCACTATTTGGAGGTCGTCCATGATCTGCTCAATTCGTCTGGCTATTGCCCGCCTGTTCGGCCGGCCGCCTGATTTGTCCATCGCTCCCCGTCTCTGGCAGGACCTTCTCGCCGGTCTTCGCGCTCGTGGCCTTGGACGGAGGGAAAGCGGCGCGTTCCTGCTGGGGCCGGCCGGACCGTCGCGGCGAATCACATCGATCGTCTTCTACGATGAGATTGATCCGGCGGCCTTCGACACCGGCATCATCGTGATAGACGGCGGCTTCATGGGCGACTTGTGGCGCATTTGCCGGGAACGCGGCGAAGTCGTTCTCGCCGACGTCCACACGCACCCGGGCGGAGCAGGCCAAAGCGAGTCCGATCGGCTTCACCCGATGATTGCCGAACCCGGTCACGTCGCCTTGATCATCCCGCGCTTCGCGACGGTGCCCGTCAGGCTCCAGGAGATCGGTCTCTATCGGTATCTCGGCGGCTTCCGCTGGGACGCTCCGCGTCCGTCACTTCTGCGCCCTACTCTCAGCATCCACGGATAACATCATGTCCGAGCAAATCATCAACGAGCTCAACAGGTCCGCCAAGCTCTTCATGGACAACGGCGCCGCATCAACGGCTGAAGAGGCGATCGAAAAGCTGCGCGGGTTTCGCATGCACTTGGTCGTCGGAGAGGCGGCCTCCAAGAGCCCGACGCATCAGGCCGCGTTTCTGACGGCTCTCAACTGCGGACGACGCACCTTTCTCGGTGGCGTTTCCGTGTCCGGAGCGCTCGATGCGCCGTTGCTTTCGCGGGTCGCGGAGGGGCCTCTCCTGGCGGACGCGGTCCGGGAGCTTCGCGGCATCATTGTCGCCGACATACCCGAAGGCGTTCCGATCGTCGGCATCGGCGAGCACGCTCCGGTCGTCCACTCGCGCTTTGCCATCAATACGACCTTCGATGGGTGGCGATCCGGTGTCGTGCCCTCTGGTGCGCCCGGGCTCGACGAGAGTATCGAATTCACTCCGTCGGGCGTTCTGGCCGGCGCTTTGGCCGTGTCGGAAGTGTTCGCGCATGTCAACGGCGAGCCGATAGCGGGTCACCGCGCGATCGGCCTGTCGCTGTGGGATCAGGCGGCGTCGGCCGACTGGCGATCGGCGGCTTTGGACGGTCCTCGACCCACAGCTCTGCCGGCTGACTTCTGGCTCATTGGTCTCGGACACCTCGGCCAGGCGTTTCTCTGGACGATCGGCCTATTGAACTTCGCCGACCCCTCGTGCGTGCTGATGTACCTTCAGGACGACGACGTCGTCGGCCGTTCGACCGAAAGCACTTCCATCCTCACGCGTGCGAACGACGACAAGCGGCCGAAGGCGAGGGTCTGCTCGCAATGGGCGGAGCGATGCGGGTTCGTGACGAGGCTCGTGGAACGACGGTTCGATCGGGATCTTCGAGTGAGGCATGGCGAGCCCCTTCTCGCTCTTTGCGGCGTCGACAATCCGGACGCGCGCAGAATACTGGAAGGTGCGGGGTTCGCGACCGTCTTCGAGGCTGGGCTCGGAGCCGGCGTCGAGGACTTCCGGCTGATCCGAACTCACAGCTTTCCCGGGCCCGTCAGCGCCGAAGCGACCTGGCCGCTGGGCGACGAAGAACCGGTCGCAAATTTCGAGGCCGGCAGGCCCCCGTCCTACGAGGATCTTCGAATGCGCGGCGAGCTCGACGAATGCGGGCTGACACGGCTTGCGGAGGTCGCCGTGGGCGCACCGTTCGTCGGCGCCGCGGCATCGGCGGCCCTCGTCGCACAGATTATCCGCCTGGTAGTCGACGGCAAGCGAGCCAGCGTCTTCAACTTGGATCTAAGGGCGCTTCAACATCGCAGCGTCGTGTATCGCGAAGAGACGGACATAGTGCTTTTCGCTACGGCCGCAGCATACGGCGAGGGGCAGATGGCCCCTCGCGACCGATCGTGAGAGTCTTTTCGGCGGTCCGGGTTCGAAGCACCGGCCGCCCTCGCGCGGAGCTTCGAGGAATAGCGGGATAAGTTGCAATCTTCAGTTTATCGCGACCATCGCGAGCTTTACAAAGGCGCGAGACGATCGAATCGCCGACGGTGGACGCCGAAGCACGAACGCCCGACACCACTACTTATGGATGCTTAAGTCCATAAAGTTTCGTCAAAAGTGCGGTGCTTGGAGCCCCGCCGACAACGCGAACAGGATGAGACATCGAGATGCCTGCCTACCGCTTCGTCCATGCCGCCGATATCCACCTGGATTCGCCGCTGCGCTCGCTGGCTCTACGGAATTCCGGGCTCGCCGAGCTGATCGGCAACGCCAGCAGAGAGGTCCTGGTGCGCATCGTCGAGTTGTGCATCGATGAGCAGGTGGACGCGCTCCTCCTCGCCGGCGATCTCTACGACGGCGAACAAACCTCCATGAAGACGGCGCGCTTTCTCGCCGAGCAGCTTCGACGGCTGCATGCCGCGAACATCAAGATCTTCGTGATCCGGGGCAACCACGACGCCCTGTCGAAGATCACAAAGGAGCTCGTCTTGCCGGAGAGCGTTCACCTATTCGGCGGCCGGGCCGAAGCCGTCGAATTACCGCGCGGTCGCGGAGACCGACCGATCGTGATGCACGGTCTCAGCTTCGCGAAGCCGCAGGCGCCGGAAGGCCTCTTGGCGAAATACCGCCCGCCCGTGGAAGGAGCGGTCAACATCGGGCTGATGCATACCAGCCTAGACGGATCGACGATACACGACGTCTATGCGCCGTGCAGCACGAAGGACCTCACCGATTCCGGGTTTCGATATTGGGCGCTGGGTCACATCCACAAACGCTCGGCAATCGCTGGCTCCTGCACCATTGTAATGCCCGGCATTCCGCAAGGACGCGATATCGGAGAGAGCGGGCCCAAATCCGTTACGCTGGTCAGCATCCTGGACGATGGGTCCATCGCTCTCGACGAGCGCATCGTCAGCGTCGCGCAATTCGAGCGCGTTTCCGTCAGCGTCGCCGGAGCCGCTTCGTGGACCGATCTCGCGCCTCGGATTGATGCAGCCATCGGCGAGGCGACCGACAAATCGGCTTCCGACCATGTCGTCGCTCGTCTCGCTTTTTCCGGTACGACGCCGCTGGCCTGGAACATTCGGCGCGACGCGGATCTCCTGCGCACGGAGGCCGAAAGTCGCGCGGAAGCGATCGGCCACGTCTGGATCGAGAAGCTCGAAATCGACTGTAAACCGCCGAAGGCCCTCGACACGGTCGAAAGCGCCGCTCCTCTCGACGTGCTTAGAAGGACCATGAACGAAGAGACCGCCGTCTCCGAGTCCTTTCGAGCAGAGGCGGACAGCATTGTCAGCGACCTTTTCGCGCAAATCCCGCCGGAATGCCGACGCGCCCTCGCGCCGGACGACCGCGGTTTAGCCCTGCTCGTCGAGCGGCTGGTTGCGGAGGGTTCGGAAGAGGTACTCGCGCGGTTGGCCGCGGGCAGCGCGGAAGGAGGACGCTGATGCGCATCAGGAAGCTCGGTCTACGGCGTTACGGCAAATTCACCGGCGCGGTCGTCGATTTCGGTCAACGGAAACCCGGCGGCTCTGATCTACACATCGTGTACGGGCCCAACGAGGCCGGTAAATCGACCGCCATGTCGGCCTGCCTGGATCTGTTTTACGGCATTCAACCACACAGCAGGTTCAACTTTCTCCATCCTTATCCCGCGATGCGGATCGAAGCCGAGGTGGAAAATTCCAGCGGGACCCGCAGTCTCGCCCGGATCAAGCGCCCGCAGAACAGCCTTCTGGACGATACAGACCGACCGATTGCGGACGCAAGCCTGCTCGGCGAAATAGGAGGACTCGACCGAAGCGCATATCAGACGATGTTTTGCTTGGACGACGAGACGCTAGAGGCTGGAGGCGAAAGCATTCTCGCAAGCAAGGGCGATCTCGGTCATTTGCTGTTCTCCGCGACCGCAGGCCTCGCCAATCTCAGCGATCAACTCGGCTCGGCACAAGCGGAGGCGGATGCCTTCTTCAGATCCGGAAAGCGTACGGGAATTCTCGCTGACCTCAAGAAGGAGCTTGCGGTCCTCAAGGAGACCCGGGACGGAATCGACACGCTGGCATCCGAGTTTTCCCGTCTGGTCGTCGACCGCGACGACGCGACCAAGGCCTACGAAGAAGCACTCGCCCAGCGTGGCCGCACACAGGCCCGGATCGACGAGATCCAACGTGTTCTCAACGTCCTGCCCTGGCTGCACTCGCTGCGCGGTCTCCGCATGCAGCTCAGGCCTCTAGCGGCGTTGCCAGACACACCACCGACTTGGACCGCGGATCTCCCGGATCTAATGACGAAGCAGACCAAGCTGGCAACCCAGACCCAGACCGTGGCCGATGCGATCGAGGATCTGACGCGCGAACTCGAAGGACTCGCCGTAAACCACTGGGTCTATGGTCTCAAATCCCGCTCCGAACTGTTGACCGACGTACGCGCACGATACGTGACGGCGGAAAAGGACCTGCCCGACCGGCGCCTCCAATTGAGTCTCGCGGAGCAGACGGTCACGCGCATCCTATCGCGCATCGACCGTGCGACCGAAGCGGACCCAACGCGTCTCGTCCTGTCGACCACGGTCACGGGAGAACTTCGCAAGCTGATCGAGCGACGGTCGGGCGTCGAAGCCGCGCTCGCGGGAGCTGAGGCCGAACTCGAAAACGCCCGCAACGCTCTCACGGAGGCCGAGGAAAGGCTCGGAACGGGCGACGGCGGCCTCGATGCGACGACGAGCCGGTCGTTGGCCGCGGCAATGGGCGTTGCTCGCCAGAGCGACGACTCGGCGCGCTTGCGAGCGGCCGATCGTATCCGCCAGGAGCGTGCCGACGAAATGGCCGATTGCCTGATCGAACTGAGCCCTTGGAAGGGCGATCGAGACGCTCTTCTCAGCATACCGGTTCCTGCGCCGGACCAACTCGAGCATTGGGCATCGGCGGATGCGGAGCTTTCCAGGGACCTCGGCCGGCGGCAGGGAGAAGTCGATCGCCTAAGTGCCGAGGCGGCACAACTCGACGGCAAGATCGAAGCTCTCGGCTTCGCCGCAGGCGTCGTCAGCGACCAGGAAGCGGGGGCGGCCAGGTCCGCCCGTGAAGTCGCGTGGGCGGCTCACAAAAGCGCGCTGGACGCGACAACGGCGGCGGCCTTCGAGACCGAAATGCGGAAATTCGACCTCATCACGGAACAGCGGTTCGGCCATATCGAAGGCGTTGCCGAGCTAAATCGCGCGCTGATGGTCCGGGGCGAGATCAGGAACGCTCTGGGGCAGACCCGCCAGACGTTGCAGGAAACCGTTCGACGGCGCGCGACGATCGCCGAGGAAATCAGACGTGCCGTTGTTGAGATCGGAGGTGGGCTCGACGAGACGATGGGTCTCACCGGCCTGAAGCTTTGGCTCCGGAAGCGCGATCGGGCGATCGAAGTCCGAGGACGATTGGCATCGGCCGAACGAGAGTTGAGGCAAGCGCATGCCGACACGTCTCATTCACGGGAGCGCATGGCGGATGCGCTCCGCTCGGCTGGTGTGCCGCTCCCGCAGCACAACGATGTCCTTGCTATGTTGGCGGCCGGTCAAGCGGCGCTGGACCGTGCCGTAGACGCCGCGGCCTTGCGGACGTCAGTCGACGATCGCCGGCGCGAGCTGAAGTCCCGCGAACGGAAGCTCTCGGACGCCCGACTGAACGACGAAAAATGGAGCAGCGAATGGCGCCATGCCTGCGGGACGTGCTGGCTCGGCCAAGGGGACGTTCCGCCTGCGGCCGCCGTGGTGCGAGAAACCTTGGAAGCGCTTGCGGATCTGGGCTCCGTCCTTGAGAAGAAGGCCGGTTTGACCGATCGCATCGCGAAAATGGAGCGGGACCAAGCCCAATTCCGGGCCGAGGTCGAGGCGCTCGCCGCGTTGATCGGGCTGCCTCCCAGACCGTCTGACGTCATCGGCCTTTGCCAAGCCATTCTCGAGAGCGTCGCGGATGCCGCCAGAACACGCGATCGCCGACAGGAAATCGAAACCCGACTTCTGACCGAACAGGAGAAAGCGCGCCGGCTCGCGGACGACTCGGTGACGGTGCAGGCGCTGGCACAGCAGATGACGGATCTATGCGGTGTCGGCACCCTTGCCGAAGTCGACGGCTGCCTGCGCGCCATCGCGAGCAGATTCGACATCGTCTCGCGTCTGAACGCAGTGCGCGAAGAGATCCTCGCGGCGATGCAGCTCGAGACGATCGAAGAGGCCGAGAACGTTCTCGACGCGCTGAATCAAGGATCGCTCGAAGCCGAACTGATCGAACAGAAGGCGCGGTACGAGGACCAAGACCACCGGACTCGCGATCTTTTCGCCGCGAAAAATAAGGCAGAGGATAGGATTGCCGCAGTCGGCGGCGATGGGTCCGTCGCGGCCATCGACGCGAAACGGCGTACGACGTTGCTGACCCTCGAAGACAAGGCCGTCGCCTATCTCAAACTCAGGCTGGGTGCCGCGGCCGCCGACAACGCGCTGTGCGCCTACAGGGACCGTCATCGCAGCTCGATGATGGCTCGCGCCTCGGAATCCTTCGCGCTGATCAGCCGCGGAGCGTATTCGAAGCTAGTCACCCAGTCCTCCGGCGGAAGCGAAATCCTGATCGCGAACGGCGCAGACGGCAGCTCGAAGATCGCTTCGGAGCTTTCGAAGGGAACGCGCTTCCAACTGTACCTGGCGTTGCGGGTAGCCGGCTATCACGAGTTCGCCCGAGCACATGCACCACCGCCTTTTCTCGCCGACGACATCATGGAAACGTTCGACGATTTCCGCGCCGAGGAGGCCTTCCGGTTGCTCGCCGGCATGGCCGGCGCAGGCCAGGTCGTTTACTTTACCCATCACCGGCATCTGTGCGAAATCGCCAAGTCGGTCGAACCGACGGTCACCATCCACTACCTCGACAAGGATACCGCTTTGCCCGACGAGACCCGATCCGCCGCATGACGGCGTCCGTCGCATGACCGACACCGCGCGTCCCGCCGGTACCTCCCGGAGTCCGGAAACCGGCAGTCGCATGACGTCATCGAGCCATTCGATCGCGTCCGCGGATTGTCCTGCAAAACGGAGGATGGCGACGGGCGGCAAGCCACGGAACCGATCCATCGTCCGACGGGCTCGAAGCGCGCGTTCAAGCTGCGGCCACCGCATTCTCCTGACGCGACGATCCGACCGATATCCCGTTCCACGGACTGGGAAAAACCTACAGCCGCAGGACGAGCATATCCTATAGTTACTCTCGAAAATGGCAATCGGCACGACTATAGTCGAGCGAAATGATGGCGGCACGATCCGAGGGGGGTCGCGGTCTGGTCGACTGGAAAACGGTCGAGCGCGAGCCGGGTTCTGTTGGGGCGTAGAGCATGGCCGAACGGCTTGAGGTCGGAGAGACAGCCGACGAACTGAAGATAAACTGCACGGTCGCGGAAAACGTCAATGTCGCATTCTACCAGAACGCGGTACCGATCGTCCGCGAACTCGCAATCGAGAACCGTTCCGGAATCGAATTGTCCGCGCTTTCGGTGCATCTCACGGCGGAACCGGCATTCTTGACGCCGGGCGTATGGCGGATCCAGCATATCGCGGATCAGGCCACGCACCACATTCGTAGCCTGGACCTGAAGTTGGATCCGGCGTTCCTGGCCGGCATCAACGCGTCCAGACGAGCTCAGCTGAAGATTCGCGTTGAGTCGGCCGGTGAGACGCTCGGAGAGACCGCCGTCGAGCTCAATCTGCTGCCCCCATCGCATTGGGGCGGCGTCAACGCCGCTCCTGAGTTGCTCGCCGCGTTCGTCAGGCCGACCGATCCCAGCGTCGACGTCATCCTGCGAGAAGCTGCGGGCAAGCTCGCCGCAGCGAGCCGCGACGACGCGATGGACGGCTACCGGAAGAAGACGAAGGCCAGAGCCTGGGAGATCGCCGACTCCTTGTGGGCCGCGCTGGTGTCGCACTCGATCGCCTACGTCCTCCCGCCGAAGAGCTTCGAACGCTCGGGTCAGCTCGTTCGCGGCCCGAGCGAAATCCTGTCACGCAAGGTCGGAACGTGTCTCGACCTCACTCTTCTGTACGCCTCGTGTCTTGAGCAGGCTGGTCTTAATCCGGTCCTCGTTTTGACCGAAGGCCATTCCTTCGTCGGCGTGTGGCTCGTCGACGAGGACTTCTCGAACCTCGTGCTGGACGATCCTCAAGTGCTGCGCAAACGCGTCCAGCTCGAGGAATTGGTCCTGGTGGAAACCACGCTCCTCACCGGCGCGAACCCCGGTCGCTTCAAACAGGCCGTCGACGCTGGCGCGAAGCTGGTCGCCGAGGACGCAACGTCGGCGTTCGAGCTGGCCATCGACGTCAAGCGCTCCCGAAGCGCGAAGATCCGGCCGCTCGATCTATCCGGAGCCGCCGAGCCGACGATAACGCCGGCCGGCGCGCCGTCGATCTCCCAAGACGTCGGAGAAACCCCGAAATTCGAGGAAGACCTCGACAAGCCGCGCGAACCGGTTACTGAGAAGAACCTTGATCGGCTCGAGGTCTGGAAACGCAACCTTCTCGATCTCACCCTGAGAAACCGTCTTCTGAACTTCAAGGAGACCAAATCCACCGTGACGATCGAGTGTCCCGATGCGGCGATGCTCGAAGACAAGCTCGCCGGAGGCGACCGTTTCAAGCTGTTGGGCAGAGCGAACGTGCTCGATGGCAGCGACGGTCGCGACATGACGCTGCTCGCACAACGGCGCCACGACGACGGCCGCAAGGACTTCATCGTGGACGCCATGATCCGCGGGGACCTGCACACGGCGGTGCCCGAAACAGAGCTCGAAGGCCGGCTGACCGACCTATACCGCGCCACCCGCCTCGCCTTCGAGGAAGGAGGCGCAAACATCCTTTACCTCTGCCTGGGGTTTCTAAAGTGGACACCCCAGGACGGCGCCGGCCCGTATCGCGCGCCGCTCATCCTCGTTCCGGTCCAACTCGAGAGGAAGAGCGTCAGGTCCGGCTTCCGGCTGGCGCTGCACGATGACGAAGCGCGGTTCAATCCGACCTTGCTTCAGATGCTCAAGCAGGATTTCGATCTTTCGATGCTCGAGCTCGAAGGCGAATTGCCCGAAGACGGTACGGGCGTGGACGTCGCGGGCGTCTGGAAGACGATCAGACGTCACGTCAGAAGCATCAAAGGCTGGGAAGTGACCGAGCAAGTCGTGCTCGCGACCCTTTCCTTCACGAAGTACCTGATGTGGAAGGATCTCGTCGATCGTTCCGACCTGCTAAAGCGGAATTCCGTCGTCCGACACCTCGTAGATACGCCTACGCACACCTACGACGGCTCGGCGTCCGCCTTCGTTCCGCAGGACAGCATCGACCGGGTCGTGGATCCCGCCGAGCTTTTTACCCCGCTATCGGCCGATTCCTCCCAAGTCGCCGCCGTGCTCGCCGCACAGCGAGGTGGCGACTTCGTGCTGTTCGGACCGCCCGGTACCGGTAAGAGCCAGACGATCGCCAACATGATCACGAACTGTCTCGCCCATAAGAAGACGGTACTGTTCGTCTCGCAGAAGACCGCAGCATTGGAAGTCGTAAGACAGCGGATGCAGGCGGTCGGTCTCGGAAACTATTGCCTCGAGGTCCATTCGACGAAAGCCCAAAAATCCAGCGTTCTAGCGCAGCTCGCCACGGCGTGGCGCGAGCGAAACGTGGTGACCGAAGAGCACTGGTCGACCGCCGCAAGCGAGTTGAAGCGACGGCGCGATCAATTGAACGGTCTCGTCTCCACTCTGCACCGACGGCGCGCGAACGGAATGACCGCATACGAGGCGTTCGGGCGGGTGATCGCCGACCGCGGGCGCGTCCCCGACGTTGGACTGACCTGGCCGGTCGGCACGACGCACACGGCGGATGATCTTGCGAAGATGCGCGAGACCTGCGCGGACATTCGCACCGCGCTGGAGGCCGTCGGCGATCCCGTTAGCCACCCGCTCAAAGGCATAGAGCAGACCAAGTGGAGCCCTGCCTGGGTGCACGCGCTTCAACAAGGGATCGATCGTCTGCATCACGCTCTGCGGGGCGTCAGGGCGGCCGCCGACGACCTGGTGCTGTCCATCGACCTCGGCGATGCCGCCGGCGACGATGCCTCGCTGCCGCAATTGATCAGACTCGTCTCGCTGATGCTCCACGCCAATGCCGCGGACGGCGCACTTCTGCTTTCCGACGAAGCGCCGGAACGCGTCAGCGCACTCTATGATCTCTCCGATGCTGTGGGACGGCTCAACGAGAAGAACTCAGAGCTTTCGGTCCGCTACGATCTTCGGGCGGCATCGCTCGATCTTCCGTCCCTCGAGCGCGAGTGGGCAGACGCGTGCGCGTCGAACGTGCTCGTCCGCAGTGGTCGGAAGAAGAAGGTCAGATCGGCGCTCAAGCCATATTGCGCGGGCGAGGTGCCCGAGGAAATCGGCCGAGACCTCGTGACCCTGCAGGATCTCGCCGACTTACTGCGCGACATCGAGGCCATGAAGCCTCGCTTCAGGAACCTGGAACGGCTTTGGCGCGGGGCGCAGAGCGACGTGTCGCGCTACCAGGGGCTGATCGACTGGGCCGCAAGCATGCGCGACGCAGTCGACGCCTGTCTCATCGACGGGATCGCTCCGCAGCGGCTGCTCGCGCACGTCCAGGCACTCCTGTTGCGCGATATCTCCCGCTTCAGGCAGGGCGGCAAGGCCCGTCTAGCCATCGAGACGATGTACAAGTCGTTCCCGGCGATGCTCGAGGCGGCCAAAAACCTGGGCGCATGCATCGGTCTCGACGCTCCCGAAGACATGATCAGGATCGAGAGCGGCTGGATCGAAACGCTTCTCCAGCGGACCTCGACTTGGAGGGCGAACGTCGTCAAGGCGCCGCAATGGACGGCCTGGCGTTCGGCGGCGTCCTCGGCGCGATCCGTGGGACTGTCTCCCCTCGTCAACGCGGTCGAGAACGGAGTCGTGGAAGGCGCGTCCCTGACCGAGGTCTTCGATTACGCCTACGCGCGCTGGATCGCGGAAACGATCGCCAACGAAGACGATGTCCTCAGCGGCTTCCTGGCGGAGAAGCACGAGGCCGCCATCGAGGCGTTCGTCGCGGCGGACAGGCGGATCGGAGAACTGGCCAGAGATATCGTGAAGACGCGAATCGGAGCGTCGGTACCGACGCAGACCAACTTCGGCAAAGATCCAGAGTGGGGAACACTCGCCCGCGAAATCAACAAGAAGGCACGGCAGATGCCTCTTCGCCAGCTGTTCGGTCGCCTCCCGACAGTACTGACCCAGCTCGCCCCTTGCGTGATGATGAGCCCACTCTCCATCGCGCAGTATCTTCCCGCGGACGCCAAACCGTTCGACGTCGTGATCTTCGACGAGGCCTCTCAGATACCGGTATGGGACGCGGTCGGAGCGATTGCGCGCGGCAGCCAAGTCGTGATCGTAGGCGACCCCGAGCAGTTGCCACCGACGAACGTCGGACAGCGTGGCGTCGACGACGAGGACGACGACGGCTCCATCGTCCAAAGTCAGCAGAGCATTCTCGACGAATGCCTGGCCTCGAACATCCCCAGCATGCGGCTGTCGTGGCATTACCGCAGCCGTCATGAGAGTCTGATCGCCTTCTCCAATGCGAAATACTACCGCGGCGAACTGACGACCTTCCCCTCCCCTGTCACGCGCGATACCGCGGTCAGCTATGTTCACGTGGAAGGCGGTGTGTACGAGCGGGGCGGCGCCAAGGTGAACCGCAAGGAGGCTGACGCGGTGGTGGCCGAAGTCGTGCGGCGCATGAAGACATCCGCTTATTCGATCGGCGTTGTTACGTTCAACGGCGAGCAGCAACGACTGATCGAGAACTTGCTGGATCAGGCCCGACGCGCCGATCCGTCGCTGGAACCGCGCTTCGACCGGACCCAGACGAAGGAGCCCATCCTCGTCAAGAACATTGAGAACGTGCAGGGTGATGAACGAGACGTCATCATTTTCTCGGTCGCGGTCGGGCCCGACAAGACCGGACGCATCACCGCCCAGATCTCCTCGTTGAACGGCGAAGGCGGCCACCGCCGGCTCAACGTCGCAGTCACCCGTGCCCGCCGCGAACTTTTGGTCTTCGCGACATTGCGCCCCGAACAGATCGATCTCGGACGCACAAGCGCCAAGGGAGTGGTCGACTTCAAGCACTTCCTCGAATTCGCTGAGAACGGCGCGCGGGCCATGGCAGAGGCATTCTCGCCAACCGGGCGCGATACCGAATCGCCTTTCGAGGACGCCGTGATGCGAGCTCTCCACGAGAGGAAGTGGGAGGTTCATCCCCAGGTGGGCGTCTCTTTCTTCCGGATCGATCTCGGCATCGTCCATCCAGACTTTCCCGGACGTTATCTCGCGGGCGTCGAATGCGACGGCGCCGCCTATCACCGGTCGGCCACCGCACGCGACCGGGATCGCTTGCGCGAAATGGTGCTAACCGACCTCGGCTGGCGGATACGGCGGATCTGGAGCACCGATTGGTGGATGGATTCCGCTGCTGCGGCGGAGAAGCTCCACACAAGGCTCTCGGCGGATCTCGAAGCCGACCGCGCTCATCGGCTCACCGTCGAGGTTGAGGAAGAACCGATATCTCCGACGGCAACGACATCGTCGTCAGATGAGTCCGACGGACCGAACGAGGTCAATGCTTCTGCCGCCGAGACGCAGACCGAAGCCACGACCGAACCGGTGAGAGACGACGGAGCGACCATCGAGCGGACCAAGGTCTACGCGCGAGGCCCGTCGACGACGGAACGAGAGGTACAAGAGGCGCCCGCCTCCACGTACATCAAGGCTGACCCGGCAAGCGTGGGGTCGCCCGATCGCGATCGCTTCTACGATGCCGGGTACCGCGGGACGCTCCGCAGCATGGTAGACCACGTCATCGAGACGGAAGGTCCGATCTATTTCGACGTCCTGGTCGACCGTATCGCGCGCGCGCACGGTTTCATGCGTTCGGGAGAGACGGTCCAGAAGATCGTCGCCTCATCGCTCGGCCGCGACCGATTTCCGACGAGTAAGGACGGCGAGCGGCAGGTCATTTGGCCGCAGGGCGCGGTGACCTGCGATCGAGCGGCTTACCGAGGATCCGGTGGGCGCGATCACGGTGACATTCCGCTGCCGGAATTGGCGGGTCTGGCGGGAAGGCTGCGCTCCACGGGTCTGGAGGAGGACGAAGACATCATTCGCGGCATGCAGGAGCACTTCGGGCTAGGGCGTCTCGCCGCGTCGACCCGCGAACGCTTCGAGGCGGCGGTGGCGGCGGCCGACTAGGCCGATTCTGCATCCAAGTATGGGACGTCGCGACTGCGCAGGATTGGAGGCTGGGATGGGTTGATCGAAAACATAAGGAGG
>Ga0210402_10002803_pt1 | contig 16706 bp, 19 predicted proteins | sample IncBWC7MmetaG_FD_161055 | JGI IMG/M metagenome (GOLD analysis project Ga0210402, IMG submission 161055) | Forest soil microbial communities from Barre Woods Harvard Forest LTER site, Petersham, Massachusetts, United States - Inc-BW-C-7-M | ecosystem: Environmental > Terrestrial > Soil >... | reverse complement strand
TGATGGCTCTGGGGTTCAGAGAAGTCGAGGCACATCTTAGTCCAATCGAATTTTCGCGCCATCCACCGCGCTTGCGCGAGCGCCCGAAGCCGAATCGCAACGCACTCCTGGCGATCCGAAAAATGGGAGACTCGAGCGGGTTTCCGCGCGCCATACGTGAGGTGGCATGATAATGTCGACATCGCAATGGACACTGGTCTCGGGGATGCGACGGCGATGATCAGGACGCTCTCGGCCCCGTTTCGGATGGCATTGAGATTTCCGCTCGTTCAATTCGCGCTTGTCATCGCCCTCATCCTGTTGCTGCAGGCTGCCGACGACAAATCGGCCTTCGGCATGATTTTCAATGGCCTCGACAGGCTCGTCGAAGACACGGTCGAACTATTTGCCGCCGTCTTCACCGTGAAATCGTTCACGAGATCCTGGCTGACCTTCGGATTCATGATCGCGTATGTCTATCTGGCCGGCTGGCTGATCCTGTCGCTCGGCGCGGCGGCGATCCGCAGGCTTATCGATCTGGCGGGGCGGCATAATCTGTTCTGGTCGAGAAACGCGATCGCAAGACAGCGCGGCATAGCGGCCTATCGCGCGTGGCTGCCGTTCGAGAGCATCAGGCCGGCCCACGTCTCGCAGCGGGATTGGGAAGAGGAATTCGCCTGGCCCCCCGACAACCGGCCGCCCTATCCGCCGCTCCGGCAACGACTGCTGCGTGCAGGGTTGCTGCAAGCGATGGCGATCGCAATCGTGCTCGTCGTGCTGCAGGTCTTCACGCCATTTCCGGTTGTTAGCTGGTTGGGCTCCGCCGTGGCCCGTCTGGTCGGCCGGGGGCCCGGATGAGGCGTTGGATGCCCGATGCGATTCCGCCCTGTTTGGGTCCTGAAGTTCCGAAGCCTAACAACCGTTGGTTGCCGTCCCTGTTCCTGGCCCAGTCGAGTCGGCAGATGTGACCGCGCGTGGGGCTCCGCGCCATTCGAATCGGCGATGAGGGTATCCGGCAACCCGGCGTCGCGCTTGCGCAGGTATCGGAAACCTGAATGATCTGGCCCGTGGTCCTGACGGGCCGACCGGATTGCGGTCGAGCCGCCCGCCCCTGGAGATGGACATGTCGACGCTCACACCGCACGGCGCGTGCCTGGAGTGGAATATGGAGTTGATCTGGCTGAATGCCGTCTCCGACGCCATGGTGGCCGGCACCTTCTTTGTGACCGCGTTCGTCCTCGGGTTCTTCGTGTGGCGGCGTCGCAGCGACGTGATGTTCCGCGGCGTATTCTGGGTCTTCGCGATCTTCATCGCGATCTGCGGCGTGAGCCGCCTCGAATCGATCCTCAATCTCTGGGTACCGGCCTACGGCATCGAGGTCTGGACCAAGGGCTCCCTGGCGTTGATCTCGGTCGGGGTGACGGTGGCCCTGCTGGTCATGCTGCCGCGCATCCTGGTGCTGCCGACACGCATTCAACTCGCGCAGGCCTATGCGGCGCTCGAGGAGGAAACCCGGCAACGCCGCAACGCCGAGGCCATGGTCAAACGCTTTCAGGAGATCGAGGCCACCGAGTCCCAGGTCAGGCAGGCGCAGAAGATGGAAGCGATCGGCCAGCTCACCGGCGGAGTCGCGCACGACTTCAACAACATCTTGACCGTGATCACCGGATCGATCGAGATCGTCGGCGATGCGGTCAAGCAGGATCCGCTTCTCGCCGAGATCACCGGCATGATCCGCGCCGCCGCTGCACGCGGCGCCGACCTGACCCAGCACCTGCTGGCCTTCGCCCGCCGGCAGCCGCTGCAGCCGCGCGCGACCGACGTCAACACCATGGTGGTCGACGCGGCACGGCTGCTGCGGCCGACACTCGGCGAACAGATCGAGATCGAATCGATGCTGGCATACGATGCCGCGCCCGCCCTGATCGATCCGAGCCAGCTCTCGACCGCGATCCTGAACCTCGCCTTGAATGCGCGTGACGCCATGTCGAACGGCGGCAAGCTGACGCTGGAGACCAAGAACGTCGTGCTCGACGAGAACTACGCGCGCCAAAACAGCGAGGTCAAGCCGGGCGACTACGTCATGATCGCGGTGAGCGACACCGGGAAGGGAATCCCGCAAAAACTGCTCGACAAGGTGTTCGAACCGTTCTTCACCACCAAGGACGCCGGCAAGGGATCGGGGCTCGGACTGTCCATGGTCTACGGCTTCGTCAAGCAGTCGAACGGACATATCAAGATCTACAGCGAGGAGGGCCACGGCACCACGGTAAAACTCTATCTGCCGCAGGCCGCGGGCGCCCCGGACGCGCTGCTGAGCGAAGCCAGCGTCGCCGCGGTGGAGCATGGCGACGAATTCATCCTGATCGTCGAGGACGACGCGCTGGTCCGCGACTACGTCGTGACGCAGATCAAGCGTTTCGGATACCATACGTTGGCGGCCAGCAATGCGGCCGAGGGGCTCGCGATCGTCAATGGTCCGCAACGCATCGATCTCCTGTTCACCGACGTGATCATCCCCGGCGGCATGAACGGCCGCCAGCTCGCGATGGAAGCGTTAAGGCGGCGCCCGGAGCTCAAGGTGCTCTACACCTCCGGCTATACCGAAAATGCCATCGTGCATCATGGCCGGCTCGATGCCGGGGTGCTGCTGTTGCCAAAGCCCTACGTCAGTGCCGATCTCGCGCGGATGATCCGGACCGCATTGGCGTCGTGAGCGAACGGCGGCCTAAAGCGTGATGAGCTCGCAAGCGGTGACGATCGCTCGGATCATTTTTGTTGCGCACGCAAGGTGAACTGAAACAGGGCGCCGCGCGGCTCATTCGCGCCGGCCGAAAGCCGTCCGCCATGCGCCCGGATGATCGTATCGCAGATCGCCAGCCCCATGCCGATGCCTTCCGGCTTGGTGGTGATGAAGGGCTGGAAAAGCTGGCTCGTCAAGGCCGGCTCAAGGCCGGGGCCGTTGTCGCGCACGGCGACGACAACCGAGTTCGAGGCGTCCGTGGTGGTGCTTATTCTGAGTTCGCGCGTCCCCTCGTCGAGGCCGCTCATGGCTTCGATCGCATTGAGGATGAGGTTGAGGACGACCTGTTGCAGCTGGACGCGAGAGCCTTCGACGCATGGCAGGCCGGAGGCCAAGTCCGTCTGCAGCGAGACGCCATGCTTGTGCAGCTCGCTCCGGGTGATGGTGAGGACGTCCAGGATGGCCGTGTTGACGTCGATGCTCTCTTTTGGCGCCGGGCTCTTCTTGATCAGGGCCCGGATCCAGTTGATGACCTCGCCGGCGCGATTGGCGTCGGTGAGAATCGTTTCGAGTGTCCGCCGCACCGCCGCGACATCGGCAGGTTGCTGGTCGAGCCAGCTCAATGCCGCCTCGGCGTTGAGCAGCATCGCCATGATCGGCTGGCTGACTTCGTGGGCAATCGAGGCGGCGACCTGTCCCATGGCGGCGGCGCGATTGGCGTGAGTGAGCTCCGCCTGCATCTCGCGGATGATCTCGGCGGAACGCTTCCGCTCCGAGATGTGGCGCCCGACCCCGCGGTAGCCCGCGAAGCGTCCAGCCTTGTCGAACACCGGCAGTCCCGAGACGGACACGTAGCGCTTGCCGCCCTCGGGGGTCGGCCGTGCGAGCTCGAAATCGCGGAACGGCAAATGCGCATCCAGCGTCTCGCGATGCCTGCGCCAGCCCTCTTCATCGGGCTCCAGATAGGGCACCTCCCAGCGCCTCTTGCCGATCTCGGAGATCGGCGCCTCGGTCAGGGTGTCGGCGAACTCCTGCCGGGTGAAGCGATGCAGCGCGTCGGTCTCCCAGTACACATCGAAGGAGAATTGCACCAGCGTGCGAAATCGCTCTTCGCTATCGCGCAGCGCCTCGATGATCTCAGAGGGGATCTGAGCCGGCTGTTGCATGGTCGACCTTGGCGCTCAAAGTCAAAGGATCCAATCGACACATTTCTTGCCACATGGGCCGCCCCGTCGAGCGTGCCGACGCGTCAGTGGCTCCAGCGGTTGTGAACAACAGGTCAACTCGCCTCCATTTGCGAATGATCCATCAGGAGGTATCGCCTGACGACGCGTGTCTCGCGCTTGCGAGAGTTTTGCGAATATCCAGCCATACTCCGCATCGGGATGCAACTATGCCGTGAGGTCGTTGCGAGCTCGCGCGGTATTATCCTCTGAGCTCTTTCAGGGCGATGCTGCAGATTTCCGTAGGATCGCGCAAGCCCGTCTCGCCGATTGCGATGATCCGTGTCGCGACGACCCTGGTCACGAGGTCGTTGCGATCGAACAGACCAAGCGCGTGCAGGAAGTCCTCGAAAGCCAGATTCAGAATTTCGATCTCGTCAGCCTGAAAATCACTATCCCTTAGGAATCGATTGATCGGCATCCCGTTCCACCGTTGATAACAGGAGCCACCAGCCGCGGCGATATTAGAACCGGATTGTGACCGGAACCTTAACTTGAATTAATTCATCCACACTTGCGTTCGCGGCGCCTTCGTGGATCGAGTGGTAGGCAGATGCTGTCGCGGGGGCGGTAATTAATCCTAGGGACCCACTGCTGCGGGGCGCCATGCGATGACGCCCTCGGTACGAGCCCGCACCTCGGGCGAGGCAAGGCAGCTCGCGACCGCCTCGTAACCCGGGGCTCCGGGGTAGGGCGCAACCCGCATTGGCGGGCTGTGATTGGCGGGGCAGAAGATAATCGCCTCGTCAGGTTCCATGGCGGCCAGATCCAGGATCGCGGACGATCGCGTCAGCAGGAAGAGCGGTCGGACGCAGGCGCCGCGAGGCCGGCGTAGATGGGCCATCAGGACTTCCTGGGTCGGCTGGTCCAATCCCTTTTCCACCAGATCGACGACCAGGATCGCTGGCCCCGGAGCCTCCAGCCCGACAAGGAGCGCCGTAAGGGTGTCCGATCGTGCTGCCCCCTCGTCGACCAGCCAGTCGATCGCCTGATCGACGCGCGACTTGAGCGCGGCGTCGGCGGCAAGCCGCGCCTGGGCCGCGGCACCGCCGTCCGCCAATCGCTCGAGGCCAAGGAACGCCGCGTTGGGTAGCATCTCGGCAAGGAGCAGCGCCAGCCGTGTCTTGCCGCTGCCGAGCGGGCCGGTGATGTAGTTCAGGCGCCTGACCTCGGTGAGCTCGAACAGCTCGCCGCCCCACGGCCATGGAAGTCCAAAGGCGACGCTGAACTCATTCGCCGGCGCCAGCAGACATGCCAGGTCGCCGGGTTCGGGTGCCTGGCCCCGGGTCAGGTCGGCCCTGATCTTCCGGACCTTCTCGGCCATGCCGGCAAGCTCGCGGATTCGTTCTTCGAGTGTCGCCTGGTGCGCGGCGAGAGCCGGCTCCAGACTTTTGGCGTCGCCGCCGAGCACACGCGCAACCTGGGCGAGACTGAGGCCAAGCGCCCGCAACGCGATGACCTCCGCGGCACGGGCCATCTCGCTCGCGCCGTAGGTCCGCCATCCGGCCGCGGTGCGATGAGGGGTGACCAGGCCACGCTGCTCGTAGAGCCTCAAGGCCTTGGCGGACACGCCGAGGCGGCGGGCCGCCTCCGATGCGCTGAAGAACCGGGGGGAGGAGTTCACGAATCACCTCGTTGCTCGTTGACCGCTCTTCTTTTCAGGGCGGTCCCAGGGGACGGTGCAACGGGGTATTCGTCCGAATTCGCAGCTTTCTTTCGCGGCCGACATCGAGAGGCGAGGCGTTGCCCCGCTTTGGCTTTGTCGCTTCGTTGAGATACGGTTTGGCGTCGGTGGAAACCGTCAGCCGTCTCGCGCAGACGGATGGCACCACGCAGGCATCCACGAACCTGCGACATGACCGGAGGAACAATGCTGCCCTATGTCGTCCATGATCCCCGTTTTTCGCGCCTGGTGATCGGTCACGCCAACCTTGAAAAGCTTGTCAGCGGATGCCGTTGGGCCGAAGGGCCGGCGTATTTTCCCGCAGGTCGCTATCTCGTCTGGTCGGACATTCCAAATGACCGGATGATGCGCTTTGACGAGACCGATGCGTCGGTGTCGGTGTTTCGCTGCCCGAGCAACAATTCGAATGGCAATACCGTCGACCGCGAGGGACGGCTGGTCAGTTGCGAACATCTGATGCGGCGGGTCAGCCGGACCGAGCACGACGGTTCGGTCACCGTGCTGGCGGACCGCTATGATGGCCGTCGGCTGAACTCGCCCAACGACGTCGTGGTCAAATCGGATGGCGCGATCTGGTTCTCCGATCCGACCTACGGAATCGACGGCGACTATGAGGGGCTGCAAAGCAAGTCCGAGATCGGCGCCTCCAACGTCTACCGGATCGACGGCGAAAGCGGAAATATATCGCTCGTGGCGTCGGATCGGGTGCAGCCCAATGGACTGGCCTTCTCGCCGGATGAGACGGTGCTCTACATCGCCGACACGGGTGCCACGCATGTCAGCGGACTTCCCGCGACGATCTGGTCCTACAAGGTCGAGCGGCATGGCTTGGGTCCGGCAGCGTTGTTTGCCACCTGCCCGGAAGGACTGTTCGACGGGTTTCGTTGCGACATCCACGGCAACATCTGGACGTCGGCGGGCCGCAACGTCTTCTGCTACGCGCCGGACGGGACGCATCTGGGCACGATCCCGATCGGAGAGCTGGTCGCCAATGTCTGCTTCGGAGGACAGCGCCGCAACCGGCTCTATATCTGCGGACAGACCTCGCTTTATTCGATCTATCTCAATACCCGAGCCGCGGTTTAGAGCCGGACCCGGCGTCGCGAGACGCAGCGCGCGGAGTGATGCGATCTGCCCGGTGCTTTGGCCGCCGCGTGCAGGTATTCGCTCTTGGTCGGGAACGATCGGACCCGGCCGTCGTTATCGGCTCATGCGATGGACACCCTCAATATTCGCTGGCTGCCTGCTCGGCGTGGCGTCCTGCGCGGTCGTCGCGCAAGCCCCGCCGACGCCTGCGACGCCGCCGCAGCAGACCGCGCCTCCGGTACCGTCATCCTCGGGTGATTGTGCGGCCATGGCGCCGCGTGGCGCGACCTCGCCGGAAGGTTCGACCGTCGGCCGTTCAGGCCAGCCGCTTGGCGACAAGCTCGCAGAATCGGAAGGCGTATTGTGTCCGCCGTCCGGCGTCGACCCGGAAATCCGGGCGCCTACGCCGGATATCGGCGACAAGCCGGTGATTTCGCCGCCCGGCAGCCCAGGTGGCAATCCCAACGTCCGGCCGAAGTAGGGCGCATGTCACGTGCGAGGATTGCGGCCCGGCAAGCCTGATCGCGTGTTTGAAATCGATCCGGATGAGGCGCGCCGCGAGTCCGGCCCTCAGCATATCCTTGATGAAACAGGAACGAGCTCGGCGCGGCCTGCGTTACGCAGACTGGGCTGACGTTTCTTCAAAGGAGCTTTCCATGTGTGACTATAGCCTGCATGTCGTATCCTCGAGGCCAGCGGAATCTGCCGAGACGATTGTCACCTCCGATTTCGCAGGCACCAAGACCAGGGGCTTTGCGTCGCCGGCAGATCCGACAACGGCGGTCTGCCTGCGTCCCGGCACCGAGGTTGTCTTCGAACGGAAAGCGTACGCCGATGGTCTGTTGTTTCGTCGCGCCATCGGCGAACGCCTGGCGCGCTTCCGGCAGATCGACCTGAACAAGGCGGCGCAACATCACGACGCATTGGAATTTGCGAACGGCACGATTGTGCTGGTGACGGATCTGGTCGTCGGCCAAAGGGCGATGGTCTTGCAATTGCCGGCAGATCCGGCCGAGAAGCCGGCGATCAAAACGGTCGCGGACGAGATCGTCGCGGCGTGATCGCGGAGACGGGCTGCAGGGCACGAAAATCCCCGGAATGGTTTCCGGGGATTTTCAAGTCACGGGTTTTGCAATCGCTGAAGACTGCGACGGATTGCCTGCGCCGATCGGCGGGTCCTCAGGAAAAGATGAAGTCGGAGCCGGGGTCGACGATCTCGTCGGGCACGGATTCGCAGGGGCGGATTTCGAGGTTGTTGTCCAGAACCTTCTCGCCGTGCGGCCCAATATCGACAAGACCGGCACGCTCGGCCGCTTCCCATACCGCCTGATGTGTCGGGAAGCTGCGCGTCAATCGCTCGTCTTGTTCAAACAATGCGTATGGCATGATCGTCTCCGGATCAAGCTTTGCCAGCTACCGCAATAGCTGGCGTGGCGCCTGAGCGGACATCTTCAGCGGGTTTCATCTGCTCGCGATGACAATTCGTCTGCACGTTTTTCGTTCCAGGCGATGCCGAACCGTCTTCGGATCGAAACTGAACGGCGCATGGCCGATCCGCATGGTCCGGCGTGCGAGGGCACGATCCGGTAAAGCGCACAGCGCTGTTCCGGACGCCTGCGCGGGGTCGTTCGAGGGATCATGCTCGGACAGCCTGAGGACTGCGATGACGACCTGTCGCGCCGTTGCAGATCAGGCGGCTTCGGCGTTGACCACGGAGGTTGCAATCCGGCTCAGCGTCTCATCGGTCTTCTTCTCCTCCGCGAGGGTTTGGTCAAGCAGCTTGATCGCGCCGGCCATGTTCAACTTCTCGGCCCAGGCCTTGAGCGTGCCGTAGCGGGAGATTTCATAATGTTCGACGGCCTGGGCGGCTGCCAGGAGCCCTGCGTCGAGCGCCGGCTCGTTTTCATATTCCTCCATGATCTCCTTGCCCTCATCGAGAATACCCTCGATGGCGTCGCACTTCTTGCCGCGCGCCGGCTTGTGCAGGAGCTCGAAGATCTGCTCGAGGCGCTGAATGTGGTTCTCGGTCTCGTCGTGGTGCTTCTCGAATGCAGCGCGCAACTGATCGGACTCGGCCGCCTTGGCCATCTTGGGAAGTGCCTTGTAGATCTGCTTTTCGGCGTAGTAGATGTCCTTGAGCGTATCGAGGAAGAGCGCGTTGAGATCTTTTTCGGACATGTCAGGGTTCTCCGCTTGGGGATTGTGATGCCGATGCCAACACGCCGGCATATGCTTGGTTCCTGCCGTGCGCTGGCGTGACGCAGGCTCGATTGGCCGCTCGCCCTCCAACGTAGATGCTTGACCGCGAGGACCGAAAGACGAGGCCGCCGCGGAAATTTTCGCGTTTGGGAAACCTCGGCCAAGGCGGAAGAATTATCAGTGCGGTCACTGATCGTGATCCGCGCGGGCTCGCCTCCCTGCCCCACCCCCCCCCAACGGGTGAGGCCGCGCCCATCCGGGCGCGACATTCGCTTACGGGACTCGCGGACATCCTGAAGCGAATGTCAGACACAAGCCACATGAGAGAAGCACCGCTAAGCGGAACAAAGTCATTTCTTTCCGCATTTCTCTGGTGACCAACGATGATGGAGGAACGAAAATGACGCGATATTTTTTCATTGCAGCGACGGTGATTGCTGTTGCGACGCCCGCCATGGCGGACGAGGTTGGTGTTCGCGTGGGTCCGGTAGGCGCCGGCGTCACGGTCGGAGCAGCACCGGATCGGGATCGTGACCGCGATCGCACGACGGTCGTCAAGGAGCGGGACCCTGGCGAGCGGACCACCGTCATCAAGAAGGAAAACGAGGACGGGACACGCAGCAAGACCGTCATTCACGAGCACGAATGAGATGTGAGATGAAAAGATGAAAAGATGAAAGGCGGCCAGACGGCCGCCTTTTTTACGTCGGTCAGATACGCCCTTGTCAGCCTATTGGCAGGGGTGACGCCGGCCGTCAGCGCCCTTGATCCACGTCCCCGGGTGACAGGCGAAGTTGGGGTCGGAATAGGGGTCAGCGCCGTACGGACCATAGGCGTTGTAGGTGTTGTGGAACGGCGCGGCGGCGATTGCGCCCGCGGTCCCGATCGCGGCGCCCGCGATGCCGGTAGCGGTGTCAGCCGCGGCGCCGACCGGCCCGCGGTGGTGGCACCGATGATGGTCGCAATAGTTCCGCGCCATGACCGGCGCGGCCAATGTGGTCGAGACCAGCACGGCGGCTGCTATGACCGTCAAGCTCTTCATGGGCTTCCTCCTTGGTTGATACCGCCGATCAACCGGATGTGAGAGCGGATGTTTCACGGCTCAACTTCACAGCGAGGTGAGATGTGCTTCCCGAAGCATGATATCGGCGGATCGCGCAACGACGGGCGAGCCGGTCAGCGGCCTCGGCGTCGCTAGTCGGGTCATCGCTCGCGGTCGCTATTCCACCGAGACGCGGATCACGCCTGATCTGAGCATGTGAAGCGCGCGCGCCGCGCCGAGCGAAACGTCGATGATGCGGCCGCGGACGAACGGGCCGCGATCATTGATGCGGCAACGCACCGAATAGCCTCCGTGGGAGACGGTGACGAACGTTCCGAACTGCCGCGTCCGGTGCGCGCACGTCATCTCGTCGCGCCGTCCTGTTCCGCCGTAATAGGAAGCGAGGCCGCTTTCGGCGCGAGCCGGATCTGGATCCACGGAAACAAGCAGGAGGACGGTCAAGAAGAACAGGAGGATGGTCAAGAAGAGATGGGGGTGACGCACGTTGAAACCTCCCGCCGCTGTAGCGCAGCGTGACAAGCGCGGGCAGCCACAAAGGTTCCTCCTGTTGGAATGCACTCCAGCGGCAAAAGGGGCCCGGCTCAGGTCTTGAAGAACACCAGCCAGACGATGCTGAGAGCGATGATCGCCAACGCCGTGCTTGCAAGCAGGAGATTGCGGACGGTCGGTCCCCGTTCCGCCTGTCGGGCCTCCCGTGCGCTTTCAACGATTTGTCCGTCGCGCTTGAACACCATTTTTCCTCTCCATGCGCGGAGCAAACGGTGCAGCCATGCCCTCGTTCCCTGCAGATCGGGAATGCGCGCGCCGCAAGGACTTCCGGCAATGTCTTTCCGGCGCTTCGACAGAAAGCTTGGAACCGAGCCGCCACGCGGCACTTGTCTTGTTGCAACGCTGCCGTGAGCAGAAGGGCGGGGTCAGTGCCTCTGGTTCGATATTTTGTCGTCGTCGCCGGCGTGTTGCTTGCGATACTTGTCGTGGCGAACTGGTGTCTGCCGGGCGAGCCGCCCATGCTCAGTAGCGCAACGGCGATCGACAGATCGACCCTGCGTATTCGGTCTGAGCACAAATGGCCGCAGAAGATCGAGTTCGACACCGCGATGCAGCCGTTCATTGCGCCTTCCGCGCCAGCCGTCGCGATGACAGCGGAGACCACGGCGGCAGCGCACCCGGACAAACCACCGCTCGACGCACTCGCCCAGGCGAAGCCTTCGGAGCCGGCAATCGCGAAGCCGAAGCCGCGGCTTCGGACGGCGCGTCGAACGCCGAGATCTGCACCACGCATCGTGGTCGCGGCCAATCCGGCGTCGCCAGCGGGGTTGTTTGGCTGGGGAGAACCGACCTCCGGTCCCCAGAAGCAGTCGGCCGACACGCACACGCCGCCGCGCAACGGTTGGTTCGGAGAGCGCAATCGTCAGAATATCGTATCGTGGAGTTCGGGCGGCGCTAACGATTGGTGAAGCGGGCGTTGCCCAGTCCGGTGCCGATGGTCAAAATGCCCCAGCGCCGGAAGTCCGTCATGAACGGAACCTCGGAAAGGCCCTGCACGACGGCGTCGTTGTGCACCAGGACAGCGGTATCGTGCCCGCCGATCTCGGTAATCGATTCCGCAATCGCCTTGGGAAGGTTGAAGCGGCTGCTTTCCCAATTGCCCGGAAGATTTTGCGCGCCTTTCTCGATCGTGCCGTCCTCGTTGATGACCCCGGGACAGGCGACACCGACAAACGGGGCCAATTTGACCGAACCGGTTTCCGCCTCCTCGATCAGCTCCTTCAACATATTGATCAGCTTCTTCACCAGGCCGTCGCGCGAAACGTCCTGATCCGCATGGCGCCAGAGCGTCGACTTCCAGACGCTGGCCTTGGAGAGATCGGTCGCCTTCTTCAACCGCAGCTCGACCACACCGCAGCGAATATTCGACCCGCCGATGTCGATCGCCAGGATGCCGTCATAGGCTTCGAGAATCCACGGAGGCGCGAGGTGCGCGCAGCCGATCAGGCCAGCTTCATCGGGGTGAAAGCGAATTGGAGTGAGTCCGGTCTTGGCACCGCCGGCTTTCAGAATGATGTCCGCGCGCGCGATCGCCAGTTCGCCGAGCCGGCTTTGGCGAAATCCGCCGCCGACAACGATGCGCTCGGTACCGATCCAGGCCTTGAGCTTGAGAAACCGGCTGACGACGCGGGCGAGCTCCTGCGCGAAGCCCTCGATCGCGCTGTGGATGACGGCCGCCGCCTCGACGTCGTCGCCGACCAGTATCTTGTCCAGTTCTTTCTTTGAAATGCCCTCGGACGATTTGTCGCCGAACGGGTCATCGCCCGACTTCTTCATCGGCTTGCGCCACGCGTCCAGCATCGCCTGGAAGGCTCCCTTGCTGGCCCGATCACCGAGAAAGCCGTCTTCATCCTTCAACTCGAGATTGTAGCTGTCGACGTCGACCGACGGGAGCCGGTCCGCGCCGTGGTGTCCTATCCGTGCGTTTGTGGAATCCTCGGCCATTGGGCCCCCGTGCACAGGGACAACCGCTGACGCTGCGATTGGTTGCATCCTGCGCGGCTGCGACCAGGATCGTCCTCATCGCGGTACGGATCATGATGCCGTCGCACCGCCCGTCGCGGGATCGAACGGCGGCAGGGAATCGCGCGATCCACTTCAACCAACTCGCAACTGCATCAATCGAATATCTCTGATGGCAGCGACATCAGCGGAACTTTCGCTGTCGTCGCGCGTCGTCTGTCAGTCAACGATGGAGGAAGACATGGGTCTGGGAAGAGGCGCACTGCTTTGGCTGCTCGGTGTCCCGTTGCCGATCATCATCCTGCTCGCTCTGTTCTGGCATCATTAGCAGGAGCTGGGTGATGAGCATTGGCACAATCATTCTGATCATCTTGATCATCGCCCTGCTGGGCGGATTCTCAGGCCTCGGTGGAGGTCCCTTCTATGGGACCGGCTATTATGGCGGCGGCGGACTGGGAGTCATCATCGTGATCCTGCTCATTCTTGTCCTGCTGGGTCGAATCTGACGATGCGGCCCGGTCACGGCGAGCATGGCAAAGCCCCGCTCAGCGGGGCTTTTGCTTCTCGGAGCCGGATGCGGCGCTGGTCCAATCGATGTGTTCCGAAGCACGGGTCACGTCGGTGACCCTGCTCCCGCCACCGCGGGTCCGTCGTCGCCGCAGACGAGAGTGCGCGCCACGGCAGGGCGGCAGCAGGGGTGTCCTCAAGAGCCTGGGGCCGGGACTGATTACCGGCGCCTCCGACGATGATCCGTCGGGCATCGGCACCTACAGCCAGGCGGGAGCCCAGCTCGGCTTCGGCATCGGCTGGACCATGCTGCTGAGCTATCCGTTGATGGTCGCGATCCAGGAGATCTCGGCGCGGATCGGCCGTGTGACCGGGCATGGCATCGCCGGCAATGTCTGCCGGAATTTTCCGGCGCCGGTGACCTGGCTGCTTATCGTTCTTCTTTTCATCGCCAACACCATCAACATTGCTGCCGATCTGGGTGCGATGGCCGATTCTCTCGAGCTCCTGATCGGCGGCCCGCAGATTCTGTTTGTGGTGCTGTTCGGTGCGGCGTCGGTGCTCGCGCAGGTCTTCATCGCATATAAGCGCTACGTCTTCATGCTGAAATGGCTGACCTTGTGCCTGTTCGCCTACGTCATCACGCTTGCGGTCGTTGACGTGCCTTGGGCGCAGGCGGCCAAGGGACTGCTCATTCCCAGGCTTTCCTTCGACGGGCCATTCCTGACGACGCTGGTCGCCGTGCTCGGAACGACGATTTCACCCTATCTCTTCATCTGGCAGTCCTCGCAGGAAGCCGAAGACAAGCGCATCGATCAAAGAGCCGCGAGGGTCGAGGTGGACGCCGTCACCCAGGCGAGCGAATTGCGCCGCATCCGCGTCGACACCCAGATCGGGATGGCCTTTTCCAACCTGATCGCCATTGCAATCATCATGACGACGGCGGCGACGCTGCATGCCGACGGCGTTACGGATGTCCAGTCTTCCGCGCAGGCGGCTGCGGCGTTGAAGCCGCTCGCCGGAAGTCTCGCGGAGCTGGTGTTCGCTGTCGGCATCATCGGCACCGGGCTTCTGGCGATCCCGGTGCTCGCGGGCTCAACGGCCTATGCGATCGGTGAAGCGAGGAAATGGCCGGTGGGGCTGTCGCGCCGGCCCAAGCAGGCCAAGGCGTTCTATGGCGTTTTGGCATTGTCCGGCGGTCTCGGTATCGCCCTCAACTTCACAGCGCTTGACCCGATCAAAGCGCTTTATTGGAGCGCGGTGATCAACGGGGTGCTCGCAGGACCCGTCATGGCGATGCTCATGCTGCTGGTGCGCAGCCGGACAGTCATGGGCGATCTCGTGGTGCGGGGATGGCTCCACTGGTTGGGATGGGCATCCACTGCGGTGATGTCGCTTTGCACCCTGGCGATGGTCATCAATTTGGCAGCCTAGCTGCATCCCATGGCCGACCTCGACCGGGCCGTTGCGTCAATTTGCGCCAATCAATCTCTCCGCTATTCATACGCCGAGATGAGACCGCGTGCCGGACCTCATCTGGCCACGGTTTGCAGCGTGTCTTCTGCGCGATCGTATCGATCGTCGCGACGATGAATCGGGGAGCGCTCTGTCACCGGCACCTCCAGGCGGCAGAGCAGGCCCTCGGGCCGCCAGTCGAACGACACCTGGCCGCCAAGCTGCGCTTCGATGCCTGCCACGATCCCGCGGGTCCCGAAACCCCGGGCGGTCGGCTCGCACACCGCCGGTCCGCCCGTTTCCTCCCACGTCATGGCGAGCATGTCGTCCACGGCGTGCCAGACGATCGACAGCCGTCCCGACAGCGTCGAGAGCGCGCCATATTTCGCCGAATTGGTAAGCAGCTCGTGCAGCACAAGCGCCAGGGTCTGCGCGGTCGCCGGCTGCAGGCTGATCTCCGGGCCGCCGGCCCGGACCTGCGCGCCGGAGGCGTAGGGCGCCATTTCGTCGGCGACGAGCTTGCCGATCTCCGCGCCCTGCCAGCTCGAGAGCGACAGAATGGTATGAACCCGGGCGAGCGCATTGATGCGGCCCTCGACCGCATCGACATAGGCATCGACGGTTTCGGCGCGCGTCAGGCGGACGATCGATTGCGCCAGTGCCAGCGCGTTCTTGGCGCGGTGATCGACCTCGCGTGCCAGCAGGCTCTGGCGCTCCTCGGCGCGCTTGCGTTCGGTGATGTCGATCGTGACGCCGCTGACGCGGATCACGCGTCCGTTCTGGTCGACGGTCGCCGCCGCGGTGCTGACGCACCAGCGCTGTTCGCCGTCCGGCCGGTTGATCCGGAACTCCGCCTCGTAGGTTCGCACGCCGCGCGCGAATTCCCCGATCAGCTTGCGCAGCTTGTCGACGTCCTCCGGATGCAGCAGCGCCTGGACATTGGTCGACGTCACCTCGAAACGTTCCGGATCGACACCGAAAATTCGATATTGGCCCTCGTCCCACATCCAGTCGCCGCTGATCCAATCCCAGTCCCAGGATCCCATCTTGCCCGCGGCGAGCGCCATGCTGCGCCGCTGCTCGCTCTCGACGAGTTGCGCGGTCGAGCGTTCGAGCTCCGCCGTGCGGCCGCGAACCCGGTCCTCGAGCTCGAGGTTGAGCCGTTCCAGCTGCCGCGTCTTGCGGTAGAGCTCGGCGAACACCTTGATCTTGGCGCGCAGCACCTCCGGCACGACCGGCACCGGAACATAGTCGACGGCGCCCATCTCGTAACCGCGAAGGCGGTCGAGGTCGCTGACCTGGATCGCCGAGATGAAGATCATCGCGGTCGTCTGGAAGCGCGGATGCTCGCGGATCATGGCCGCGAGCTCGAAGCCGTCGAGCTCCGGCATGCAGACGTCGACGAGGATGATGGCGATGTCGTTCTTGAGCAGAATCTCCAGCGCTTCGCGGCCCGAGGTCGCGGCAACCAGATTCTCGCCCAACTCCTTCAGTATGACTTCATAGGCCAGAAGCTTCGCCGGCTGATCGTCGACGAGGAGGATGTTGACTTTGTCATGATCGATCATCACGGCTCCGGATCAACGATGAAGCCACATGCGGATGGCGAGAAGCAGCTGCTCGGTGTTGACCGGCTTGGCGAGATAGTCCGAGGCGCCGGCCTCGAGGCACTTCTCCCGGTCTCCTTTCATCGCTTTCGCGGTCAACGCGATGATCGGAAGGCGCGCAAAGGATGGGCTCTCCCTGATCACGCCGATGGTCTGGTAGCCGTCCATCTGAGGCATCATGATATCCATCAGCACGATCGCGATTTCGGGGTTCGATTTCACCAGCGTGATCGCCTCGCTTCCCGTCGTCGCGGTGAGCACCTTCATGCCTCTTCGCTCCAGCACGCTGGAGAGCGCGAAGATGTTGCGTGCGTCGTCGTCGACCAGCAGCGCGGTCTTGCCGACGAGGTCTTCGTCGGAGCTGTTGAGCTTTTCCAGCATCCGCTGCTTCTCGATCGGCAGTTCGGTGATGATCCGGTGCAGGAACAGCGATGTCTCGTCGAGCAGGCGCTCGGGCGACTCGACCCCCTTCACGACGATGCTGCGCGCCATGGTGTGGAGCTCGGCGTCTTCCTCCGCCGAGAGCTCCCGTCCGGTGAAGACCACGACCGGTACGTTGGCGAGCCCAGCGTCGTTGCGGATCCGGTCCAGCACCTCGAATCCGCTCATGTCGGGAAGCCTCAAATCCAGTACGACGCAGTCGCACGGG